>WNFR01008098.1_pt1 | contig 10640 bp, 8 predicted proteins | sample 5400221 | NCBI WGS metagenome assembly WNFR01 (sample SAMN13153357, study PRJNA577476) | soil metagenome | isolation source: 40 cm soil under Madrone tree | place: USA:California | collected 2016-06-14 | reverse complement strand
ATTTCGAACAGTTGGATCGCGGAACGGCTCGTGCCGCAGGTAGAGATTGATTTCTCTCTCGATGTTGCGGGCCAAGCTGTGCTGCCCCTGCGCATGAGCGAGGTCAGCGGCGGTGTGCGCGGTCTCGACCGCTTTATCGAACTGGCCGGCTTCAGCGTAAGCCGCGGCCAGCGTTCGAATGAAAGACGGATTCGCATAATTCGAAACCCAGTTGAGTTTCAACGCGAGGTCTACCGCAGCGGCGCCGTTTCTCACCGAATCATCCGGGCCCGCTGACAGTAGCCAGGCCAGATTGTTGAGCGCTAAGACAGAGTCTGGTTCGAGCTTCAAAGCGGCTCGATAATTTGCAACGGCATCGCGGAACAAACCTTTTTGGACAAAGGCGTTGGCTAAACCGATACGAGCCGCGGAATCTTCCGGGTAGACGGACAAGACGGCGCGCCACTCTGTGATTGCAGCATCGATCTCGCCTTTTTGGAACAGGACGACGCCGAGATTGTAGTGCGCATCGGGATAGTCAGGGCGGAACTTGAGCGCCTCCCGAAAATGATCGATGGCGTCGTTCAGGCGTCCCATTCGCGTAAGCACGTTGCCGATATCGTCGTGGATCACGGCGAGGCTGAGATTGTAATGCTGATGCGCGCCATCAGCGTGGATGGCGAGAGCGCGTTGAAAATACGAAAGCGCATTGTCCAGCTCGCCGCGTTCAGCGAACCAGTTGGCGAAATTCGTCAGCGCGACGTCGTTGTTCTTTGTGACAGCAAGCGCGTGAGTCCAGAGTGTTTCGCTGTTGCGCCAGAAAGTTGTTTGTTGCCAACTACACGCGCTCAAAGCGACGACGATGACGGCGGCGGCCGAAGCGAGGATTTGTTTCGAATAAGGAATGGAAACATCAGCAACCAGCCACGTAATCGCGAAGTAAATTCCGATTTGCGGCAAATACGTGTAGCGATCGGCGTGACTTTGCAGACCGACTTCCACGATTCCGATCACCGGCAGCAGCATAATCAAGTACCACAACCAGCCGACGATCAGATAAGGACGTGTTCGACGAACGGCGAACACGAGCCATGTGATCGCAGCGAGAAACGCCGCAGCGAGTGCGACCTGCCAGAGCGAAAGCGAATCTTCCGGATGTGGATAGAAACAGACGAGATCTTTTGGCCAGATCATTTGCCAGAGATAGATGACGTAGCTCACGAGCGCGTTCTCGACTCTCCAGCTAAGCGGCAACTGTGGGATCGAACCCATCGAGTGCTCTTGCAAAACGAAAGTGACGATCGCAGAACCGAGCGAAAGTCCGAACAGCGGGAGTTTTTCGAGGGCAAGTTGCCGGAGCGATTTAAGATCGACCAACCGGTGAAACGGCCAGTAATCGAGCAAGAGCAAGACGAGCGGTGTCGTGACCAGCATCGGTTTTGACATGAGCCCGCACGCGAGCAAGATCGACATCGTCAAATACCGGCCGAGCGTTTTCGCCTGCACGTATCGGATGTAGGCCAGGAGCGTCAGGAAAAAGAAAACAGCGCTGAGCACGTCTTTGCGCTCGGCAATCCATGCGACCGATTCGACGCGCAACGGATGAATTGCAAACAGGGCGGTTACAAACGCGCTTGCCCAAAATCTCGACGTCGCTTTGACGAGAAAAACGAACAGCAGAATCACGGCGACAGTGTGAAGGAGGACGTTCGTGAAATGGTGAGCGCCGGCTTTCAAACCGAAAATCTGACAGTCAATCATGTGTGAAATGATTGTGAGCGGGTGCCAGTTGCTCGTTTGCACATCAACGAACGCCCGAGCCAACCCATGAAGGCTCAATCCAGCTTTGACCAACGAATTGTCGTAAACGTACGTCTTGTCATCGTAGTTGACGAAGTCGTGGGTCAACGTTTGGCCAAAGACGATCCAGATTAGTACGACGATTGCCCCGCCAACGGCGAACCGCTGCGATCGCGACGGCGAATCAGCTTTCATTTGTCTCGCCTTCATTCAGAACGCGGCCAGTTTAGTCCTGGATAGCTGGCGATTCACGATGAGGTATGCCGGCCCGGTACGATTCGATTTCATGCCGCAGAGTCTCGACCAGCGAGCCGTTGCCCTGTTTTTCCGCCAGATCGGCGGCGCGCTGCGCTGTCTCCAGCGCCTTCGAAAAGTTCCGACCCTCCGCGTAGGCTGCCGCCAATGTTCGCAACACCATCGGCGATTCTCCGCCGGGCAACCCGACCGCTGTTTCAGCTAACTTTACCGCACGTTCGCCGTTGCGAATCGAATCGTCCGGACAGGTGGCAAGCACCCACGCCAGGTTGTTGAGTGCATTTCCGTCGGTCGGATCGATTCGTAGAGTCGTTTCCCATTGCTCGATCGCGCCGCGAACATCGCCGCTTTGAATGAGAAGAACGCCGAGATCGTTATGTTTCTGAATATCGAAGGGATAATCCTTCATCGCCATTTGCGCGCGGATGATGGCCGCTGCTCGCGAATGCGCGCGCGATTCAGCGATTTGCCCTCGGTCCCACAAAGCAGCGGCCAGATCCTGGTGCGCAATCTGGTTATTCGAAGTAACGTCCAGCGCGCGACTCCACACTGAAACGCTGTCGCGCCAGTACGTCGTTTGTTTCCAAGCGGAAATCGTGAGGGCGACGATCATGCAGAGCACAGCCGGCAAAATGATCGCGCGTTGATTGCGCCAGTGTTGAGTTAAATCTGCAATCGTCCAGGTCACGGCGATCGAAATGCCGATGTGGGGCAAGTAAATGAACCGATCGGCTCTCGCTTGCAAACCCGCTTGGAAAATCCCGAGCACAGGAAACAACAGAATCAGAAACCAAAACCAGCCTACAAATAAATACGGGCGTTTTTGCCTCAAAAGAATCGCAGCCAAAGTGATAGCAACGATCAGCAGTGTCGAGGCGATCACGACGGAGGTGTTTAACTGATCGTGCGGGTGCGGATACAAAATCGCGAGATCGGTCGGCCAAAAAATTTGTCGTAAATACGCGACGATGCTCACCGCCGCGTTTTTGATCCGTGCGGCGAGCGGCAATTGCTCGAGTGAAGCCATCGTGACGGTTTGCACGTAGATGGTTACGAGCGCAGCCGCAGCGCAGAGAGCAAACAACGGAATCTTTTCGACGATCAGCTTTCGCGAGTCTTTGAGATCGTGCCAACGTTGCAGTGGCCAATAATCCAGCAAGAGCAGAACGAGAGGCACGGTCACGAATGTTGCTTTCGACATTAATCCACAGATCAACAAGATCGACATGATGATGTAGCGTGCCGCATTCGGCGCTCGGGCGTAACGCGCATAGGCTCCGACTGTGAGCATGAAGAAAACGGCGCTGAGCACGTCCTTGCGTTCGGCGACCCACGCGACGGACTCAACGCGCATCGGATGAATCGCGAAGATTGCAGCAACGAACGCGCTCACCCAGAGGCTGCCGGTCATTTCGGCCAGGACGAGGAAAAGCAGCACGGCTGCGACGTTGTGCAAAAGGACGTTCGTGAAATGATGACCGGCCGGATTCAACTCATAAAACTGGCAATCAAGCATGTGGCTCAGCGTAGTCAGCGGATGCCAGAGATGCGCGTGGCTGTGCGTCACCAGCCATTTCAATCCTTCAATCGTCAATCCGCGACTGACTTCCGCATTGTCGTAAACGTAAACGTCGTCATCAAAGTTGATGAACTGGTGTCGAAGCGTCTGCGCGAAAACGAGCCAGACGAGCAGCGTGAGAAGAATGCAAAGCGCAACCTTGATCCGACGATCTTTGCGGTGACTCGACAGCTCAGGCGCCGTCGCCATCGTCAAATTAGCGGCGAAACCAACCGCCACCGTGCGAGACGAAATCGCAGCGCTGTTCCCAAACAGCCGATGCCGTAACGCACGCTGCGGCGAAAGTTAATGGAAGATCCTTCGGGCAGATATTTCGCGGGACAGGTGACCTCGCCGATCTTGCAACCGAGCCAGACGATTTGGGCGAGCATTTGATTATCGAAAACGAAGTCGTCCGAGTTTTTGTCGATCGGCACACGTTCGAGCAGGGTCCGGGCGAACGCGCGATAGCCGGTGTGATATTCGGAAAGCTTGGCGCCAATCATGAAATTCTCCACGAAGGTGAGAAAACGGTTCGAGACGTATTTCCACCACGGCATGCCGCCATCCAGCGCACCGCCGCCGAGAATGCGCGAGCCGAGCACGCAAGGATAAAGACCGCTCGCGACGAGTGACGCCATCGCGGGCAGAAGTTGGGGCGTGTATTGATAATCAGGGTGAATCATCACGACGATGTCGGCGCCGGCGGCAAGCGCGAGCCGATAACATGTTTTCTGATTGCCGCCGTAACCGCGATTCTGAGGGTGAACTTCCACCTGCACATTGGGCAATGTGCGCGCGATCGCCACAGTTTCGTCATGGCTGGCGTCATCAACGACGATGACAAGATCGACAATTCCCTGCTGCATCACTTCGTCGTAGGTCCTTTGCAGGGTGCGCGCGGCGTTATAGGCCGGCATCACCACGACAATCTTCTGTCCGCTTAGCATTTGAGGTAGTCGAATATGCGCGGCAGCGGCATCTTGCAACCACGATGATCATTTTTCACGATCCGCATTGTGTTGAATATTCAGCGCCGGGACATCCCGAGCGGCCGGCACGGATCACACGCACAGTTCCGCTCTTGACGGAACGACATCCGAAATGGACCTGGCGCGAACCGCGGCCGGCAACGGAGGAGGAGCTTTTGCGTGCACATTCGCGCGAACACATTTCGGAAGTGAAAAATCCGGCAGGCGACTTCGATCTCGACACTCCAGCGTATCCGAAGATCGACATCTACGCGCGCCAGTCGGCTGGCGCTGGAATCGAAACGGCGCGCACCGCGCTGAAAGGCGAACGCGCCTTTGCATTAATGCGGCCACCCGGACATCACGCGACCCGCGATCGAGCGATGGGTTTCTGTTATTTCAACAACATCGCCGTCGCGGCGCTCGATGCGCTCGAGAATGGCGCTGATCGCGTGGCAATCTGGGACTTCGATGCGCATCACGGGAATGGGACCGAAGCGATTGTTGCAAAAAACGATCGAATTCGGTTCGCGTCGATCCACCAATTTCCGGCTTATCCCGGCACCGGCGCGAAATCATTCGCTAACATCGACAACTATCCGGTCGCGCCGCTGACGCCACGCCAGGAACATGTCGATGTTTGCAAACAGGCGCTGGACAAATTGATCGGCTTCAACCCGAGTTTGATTCTCGTCTCAGCCGGTTTCGACGCCTATGCGCGCGATCCGCTCGTGCAAATGACGCTCGAGACGGAAGATTTCGCGGCGTTCGGCGAATGGCTGCTTAAGATCGACATTCCCGTCGGCGCGATTCTCGAAGGCGGTTACAGCGACGATCTCCCAGAATCAATCGACGCGTTTTTGACGAGTTGGACGGGCGATTAGATAGTCAACGCTCACCGATCGGGCTGTAGTTCAGCTTGGTAGAACGCTTGAATGGGGTTCAAGAGGTCGTGGGTTCAAATCCCGCCAGCCCGATATCTAAAATATCGCCCGATGTTTCACGTTTATGTCTTACGCAGCAAAACCGGCCGTCGCTATATCGGATCTTGTGAGAGCATCACTCAACGAATGCAGCAACATAACTCGGGCGCATCGAAGGCGACACGACATGGAATTCCTTGGACGCTGATCCATACCGAAAGTTTTGCAACGCGCGTTGAAGCCATAAGAAAGGAGCGATATTTTAAAACCGGGCGCGGTCGGGATGAGTTGAATCGATTGCACCAGTAGAACGGTCGCCGCGGCGACAGGTCGTGGGTTCAAATCCCGCCAGCCCGAGATTTTTCTTTTTACAATGCTTAGCGCTGGAATTGTTGGTCTGCCAAACGTCGGGAAATCGACGTTGTTCAATGCCGTCACTCGCACCCACAAGGCGCCGGCGGAAAATTATCCGTTCTGCACGATCGATCCGAACGTTGGCGTCGTCACCGTACCGGACCGGCGGCTGGAAAAGATCGCAGCAATTTCGAATTCGAAGAAGATTACTCCGACGGCAATCGAATTTGTCGATATCGCCGGCTTGGTTAAAGGCGCGAGCACGGGTGAGGGTTTAGGGAATCAATTCCTCAGTCACATCCGCGAAGTGGACGCGATTGTCGAAGTTGTTCGTTGCTTCGAAAACGCGGACATTCATCACGTTGACTCGACCATCGATCCCGTTCGCGACATCGAAGTCATCAACACCGAGCTCGTGTTGGCCGATTTGGCGGCGCTTCAGAAACGCAAGGATCGTTTGCAAAAGGAAGTCCGCGCGAGATCGAAGACGGCGAAGATTGAAGATTCGATCATCGACAAGCTGCTGCCGCACCTGAACAAGGGACGACGCGCACTGACGCTCGATCTCTCGCCTGAAGAAAAGGCAATCGCCCGCGGTTTTTTTCTGCTGACGTCCAAACCAACCGTCTTTGCCTGCAACGTTGGCGAATCCGATCTGGTCGCGATTTCAAAAGATGATCGGTCCAATGCAGCCGCCAAATACGTCGCCCTTGTTCAGGATTACGCGCAGCATCACTTTGGAACTGAAGCTTTCCTGATCAGCGCGCAGATCGAAAGCGAACTCGTCGACCTTAGCGAGGAGGAAGGGCTCGAGTATTTGCGCGGCATTGGTGTTGAAGACAGCGGCGTCCACGCGCTGATTCGCGCAGTTTATCATTTATTGGGTTTGCGCACGTTTCTCACGAGTGGCGAGAAGGAAACACGCGCCTGGACGATTCACGCCGGCGAAAAAGCGCCACAAGCAGCGGGCGCGATCCACTCCGATTTCGAGCGCGGGTTTATCGCTGCGGAGACGATCGCTTACGACGATCTGATCGCAGCCGGATCTTTCGCAAAAGCGCGCGAATCGGGAAAGCTCCGCCTCGAAGGAAAAGATTACGAAGTCCGCGACGGTGACGTGATTTTGTTCCGGTTCAACGTCTGAGAAAAGTCACGCCGGCACGAAAAGAATTCGCCCGCATTGCTCGCAGCTGACAATTTCTTTGCCGCTTTCAGCCGCTTTCACGGTGGCAATCGTCAATTTCATATGGCAACCGGTGCAAACGCCATGTTCAATCGCGACGATTGCCGAATCGCCTTTGCTCACGAACAGGCGCTCGAATTGCTCCAGCACATCCTCGTCGACCTTCGCCGCGAGCTCCTTCCGCTCTTTCGAGAGCTCTTGAAGTCGTGCTTCGAGCGTTTTTGATTTTTCGCCGAGATCGTTCATTTGCCGCGTGATTGAATCTTTCGTGGCGGCTGCCTTCTTTTCCTCGGCTGCAACTTCGACCTTGAGCTTGTCGCCCTGCTCCATCAGCTCAAGCTCCTGGTCCTCGAGCTTCCGGATTTCGTCTTCGTAACGTTGGATCTCGTGCCCCATCGCCTGAAACTCATCGTTCTTGCGCGTTTGATATTGCTGCGTCTTGAGTCGGTTGATGCTTTCGGTGCGCGTCCCCACGTCGAGCTCGAGTTTCTTTCGTTCGATCTCGACTTGCTGCGCTTTATGTTTGATCGCGTCCCGGCTGGCCGCGCTTTCCGCGAGCTGCAATTCAAGATGTTTTCGCTGAAGCGGGAGGTTTTTTATCTCGTTCTCGATCTGGCGGATCTTCTGTTGTCGATCCTGAAGGATGAGGAGTTGTTCGAGTTCGGCACGCACGAGCCGATGAAGGTATTAACTCCGTCGCGCGGCGTCAATCGCGTCGGTCACTTGGTGGCATCGATTGCGCTCAACGCCTGTTCCGGGCGCGCGCGCACCGCGATGTTCTCCGTCAAATTCACCCAGCGCACGACGCCGCCGGGATCGACATAAAATTCGGCCGGCCGCGCGATATCGTTGCCTTTCGGTCCTGCACCGCGATGGAGGACGTCGTACCGTTTAATAACAGCCGCGTCTGTGTCCGACAAAAACGTAAACGTGTAGCCCCTCTTCCTGCAGTGCGCCGCGCTGACATCACTCGGATCGACACTGATCGCAGCGAGATGAATGCCTCGTTTCTCGAAATCCGGAAGCCGTTTCTGAAAACTCCGCAACTCGGAGTTACACAATGGTCACCAATGCCCGCGGTAGAAAATCAAGACCGCGCCGTTCGGTGAAAGCAGATCGGAAAGCGCGACTTGTTTTCCATTCTGGTCCGACAATAAAAACTCGGGCGCTTTTTCGCCAACACGCGGCGCTTGCGCCGACAGCGGGACCTGCTTCAGGACGTAGAAAATTTCGTAACTAAAGAATGCAAATAGTGCGAACGCGATTGCCGCGAAGACCGAGCCAAAGATTTTGCCGCGATAAAGCCGCGGCGCGCCGAACGCGCGGAACAAGCCAATCAACAACAACGCCGCGCCGAGGCCAAAGAGTAACAGGTTCGCCCACGGAAAATCCCGCGTGACCGGAAACTGGGCGAAGTACTCGTAACTAAACAATCCGCCGACCGCGACGACGAAGCCGGCCCAAATCGCCCAGTTCCACTTTCGCTTCATGTCGATCGTGTCGAGCCCATTCCCAGGATCCAGCGATAGAGCACAAACGCGATGGCCACGAATGCTGCGCCGCCAATGATGATTCCGGCCGTTTCATACGCCGGTCCGACCACCGAAAGCGGCGCATCCTTGCCCGAAAACACCACGATCGCCGAAATGACCACGCCAATGATCCCCTCGCCGACAATCAGACCTGATGCGAGCAAAACTCCGAGCTGTTTTGTTGCATCAGGCTTCGGAGTGCGATCGGCGCGGCGATCAAAAAACCAGCCCACGATTGCGCCGACAACGATCATCAGCGTGCTTTGCGTCGGCAGATAAATTCCCAAACCGACGGCCAATGGCGGGACATGCATGTGTTTCGTCGTCCGACGGAGGATCTCGTCGAGCAGAATAATTCCAACGCCGATCATGCCGCCGATTCGAATCAGGCTCCAATCGATGTCGCCAGAGATTACGCCTTTGCCGAGCGAAGAGATCAGGCCGGCTTGCGGCGCCGGAAGTGGATGTGGACGCAAATCCGCGCCCGGCGCGCCGACGAAACCGTACGCATGATTTACGAGATCGAGTACTGGCGGAATCACAAACGCGCCCGCGATGACACCGATGATCAAAGCAACCTGTTGCTTCCACGGAGTCGCGTCAACGAGCTGGCCGGTTTTCAGGTCTTGTAAATTGTTATTCGCAATCGCCGCCACGTTGAAGATCACCGCCGTGGTAAAAAGCGCGAACGCAATCAGCGCTTTGCCCGCATCCGGACCGACGTACGGTTTGACTCCCATCACCAGAAGCAAGGCGGCGCCGATCACGACCAAAATCCCGATGCCGGAGAGCGGACTGTTCGAGGAACCAATCAGCCCGGCCATGTAACCGCAAACCGCAGAAACGAAAAAGCTCATCAACACGATGTAAACGACGCCGCCGATGATGAGCGTCGGCAAATGCGCGCCGAGGCCGCTTGAGGTCCCGAAATAGCCCAGCAACCAGCCGATCGGCAGCATGCAAACCAACGTCACGACGCCGACAATGCCGATCGGGATGTCGCGTTCAGTAATTGGCAGCGTGTCGGCCTTGCCCGCTTTACGCGCGCGCGATGCAGCCATCGCGCTGGTGAGGCCGCGCGCGACTGGCTTTACCAACTTGAGCAATGTCCAAATCGCCGAAACGCCGATCGCGCCCGCGCCAAGAAAACGAACTTTCGTGCTCCAGGTTTTTTGCGCGATCGCGGCCGCAGCCGTTGTGAGATCCCCGGCCATCGCCGAAAAATGCGGAACGCCCCAACCCCAGCCGATGAAGGCGCCGATCAGCATCGCGATACCCACCGAAAGACCGACCAAATGTCCGATCCCGAGAAGCGCAAATGACAAAAAGAAATCGTAACCGCTGACCGCGCCTCGCCGGCCGATTCGAAATGTTTGGGCGACGTCTGCGGCGAAGATTTGCGTCGCAACGATCACCGCAAAAACCGCGGAAACGATCGAACCCCACAGAACTGCGAGCAGACCGGCGCGGCCGTGTTCGATATCGGATGCATTCTTTCCTTCATCGCCACTGCCGACTTTCAAAACTTCAGCGCAGGCGACGCCTTCCGGATACGGCAAGTCCGATTGCGTCACCAGCGCGCGACGCAGCGGGATCGAATACATCACGCCCAGAATTCCGCCGAGCGCGCAGATCCAAAATGAAGTCCAGAAAGGAAATTCGTTCCAATAACCGATCATGATCAAGCCCGGCAGGACGAAAATGATCGACGAAAGCGTGCCTGCCGCAGAGGCAACCGTTTGCACGATATTGTTTTCCTGGACCGTCGCGTTCTTGAAACCGCGCAACAGCGCCATCGAAATCACCGCCGCAGGAATCGACGTCGAAAATGTGAGGCCGGCCTTAAGTCCGAAGTAAACATTCGCCGCGGTGAAGACCAACGTGATGATGATCCCGATGATCAGACCCCGAATGGTGAGCTCAGCGCGATTATTCATGCGGATGTCGATCCTTGAACAGCGGAGAATAGGTTGAATCCGCGAGAACGGTCAAGGCAGTCTCTTCAACTCAATCAGGGCGCTGGATGCCCAATTTCTTCCAAGCGCCTTTGGGAATAACATCTTGGGCGGAGTCGATAAAGAATCG
>WNFR01039852.1_pt1 | contig 10643 bp, 10 predicted proteins | sample 5400221 | NCBI WGS metagenome assembly WNFR01 (sample SAMN13153357, study PRJNA577476) | soil metagenome | isolation source: 40 cm soil under Madrone tree | place: USA:California | collected 2016-06-14 | reverse complement strand
CGACGCGTACCAGGTCGCCGGTGCGTACGCTTAGCTTCGCTGCGTGACTCGTGTGCAGCCACAGTGGATTCGTGTGCGCAATTTCGTTCAGCCACTTCGCATTGGCGCTGCGCGTGTGAATCTGAATTGGCAGACGAAAAGTTGAGATCAGAATAGTCTGATCAGGTTTCAGGTTGTCAGGGTGAACGTGGCTTCTGATGTAGGTCGGAATCGCGTATTCCTGCCAGCCCCAGTCGGAAAGTGTCCGGGAAAAGAATTCGAGCCGGCCACTCGGCGTCGGAAATCCGCGCTTGATCTCGCCATCGACGTTAACTCCGACGAGTCGACGGCCATCTTCGTCGCCGTCAGGACTGGGAATCGGCACGACGTTGCGCGAAGCAGGTTTCGTTGCGCGGGTGAAGATACGGCCGAGATGATCTTCGCGGATGTCTTCGAGCTCTTCACTCGGCACGCTCTCTTCATAAATCGCGCCGACTTTCCTGCTGATCTCGAACGAGCCATAGCGGCGCATGTATTCCAAAGGCTGCAGTTTTTCAGCAGCCGCTTTTTCAGGAAGCCCCGGCACTGAGTTTTCAAAGATCCAGCCATAGTATTCATCGACGCTCAAACGCTCGCCCGGGTGTTTCCTGGATTCAACGAACTGGCGGATGCCAAGTGAGCCATCGCGATCGATCCGCCACGTCAGTTCCATCCAGAATTCGTTTTCTTCCCAGACTTCGCCGGGATTTACTTGTCGCGTGTCAGTGACATCTTCACCGTTGCGTTGCCGCGCGGCGCGCATCACCGGCTGGCGGAAACCGAGCCATTGCGAGTCATGAGTTTCGTACGAATGAATGTCATGACGCTCGGGGCCCAGACCCATAGGCAGAATATAATCCGCGAAGTAAGATGTCTCGTTCCACACCGGCGTCAACGCCACATGGCAGCCGACAAGGTTTTCATCGGTGAGTGCTTCGATCCATGAGAAGCCGTCAGGGTTTGTCCACACAGGGTTATAAACGCGGGTGAAGTAAGTATCTAATCGCCCGCGTCCTTCCTTTAAAAAGTGTGGCAGCAGAAAAGACATTTCGTGCATTGCCAGAGGGAACTCGCGTGGCCAGGTCTTTTCGTTCCACATCTTTGGATGCGGCGGCGTGTAGATCGGCTTGGGAACGAACTTGTTCCACGCGTTGGGGAAAACGCCGCCTTCAGTAGCGACCGCGCCGAGCAGAGCATTGAGCATGAATAGCGCGCGCGCCACGGACCAGCCGCCACTCACGCCTGAGGTCACGCTGCGCCAGTTGTGACTGCTCAATTGCGTTCCAGCCATCGCTACCAGCTTCGCGATCTCTTCCAGCTCGCTTGCTTCAACGCCGGATTCCCGCGCGGCAAACTCGAAGGTGTACTCTGCGTAGAGGTCCTTCAATGTTTGCTCGAACGTTTCGAAGTCATGCTTGTGATCGGTTGACTGAAAACCGGAAACTCGAGACTCGGAACTCGCTTCAGAACTGGTCCCTGACCCCTGACCGCCGACCCCGGCTTTCAGGTACTCCTCCCAGTTCCACCAACGCCGCACGAACTCGCGGTTGTAAAGATTGTTTTGAATCAGGTAATTCGCGATTGATAAGAGGATTGCCGCTTCCGATCCGGGATATGGGGCGATGAAATGATCGGCGTGCGTGGCGGTGTTTGAAAGCCTTGTGTCAAAAACGATGAGCTTCGCGCCGCTGGCCTTGCCGTCCATAACGCGCTGCGCGTGTGGATTGAAGTAATGGCCTGATTCCAGGTGCGCGCTGATTAGCAGAATGACTTTGGCGTTGGCGTGATCCGGGCTGGGACGATCCAGACCCATCCATAGTTGATAACCTTCACGCGCGCCGGACGAGCAGATGTTTGTATGCGAGTTGTGTCCGTCGACTCCCCACGCCGCCAGGATCCGTTCCGTAAATCCATCTTCGCCCGGTCGGCCGACGTGATACATGATCTCGTCGCGCCGATCTTCGACTATCGCTTTGCGAATTCGACCAGCGATGTCATCGAGCACTGCGTCCCAACTGACACGTTCCCATTTGCCATCGCCGCGTTTGCCTGCACGCTTCAGCGGATAGAGTATGCGATCCGGATCGGTAATTTGATTGAGCGTCGCCGGACCTTTGGCGCAATTGCGTCCTCGGCTCCCCGGATTCTCAGGATTGCCTTCGAACTTCTGAATCTGATTTGTTTCTTTGTCGATGTAAGCGAGCAGCCCGCACGCTGACTCGCAGTTAAAGCACGTCGTCGGCACTAATGAGTAGTGGCGCTCCTTGCGCCGCGGCCAGGCCTGCGAATCCAGCTCAGTCCAATCATCCCAGCGCTCCTTGGGCGGAAACGCCGCGAGATGAATGCGCGAAGGGCCGGGATAGAAAGTTTCGCTCATCTTAATTAGGCTGCACCTCGATGGACGAGATCAGTTGTTCGAGCAGTTTTAAATTGGGCTTAAACTGATCTGCGGGCAGTGCTTGCAGCTTCGCGACGATCGGATGCAGATAGTCCTGATATGTTTTGGACTTTTGCGGCAACAAATAGTTCTTTTCGTTCCATGCTGCTACCTCGGGATCGTTATCATTCGGTAGGAACAACGCCGTGACCGAAAACTCTGCATAAATATAATACTGGCCGTCATCCGTTATTCCCTGAAACGCGTAGTCAAGTCCGTCATTCGTGATCTGAGATGTGTCGTGCGGCCGAGTGAAGAACGCTTGTGAAGCTTCCCACATCGGAAGAAAAGGCATCTGCGGAAAGTCATCGAATTTCTGCGCTTCAGAGGCGCGAGCATTGGCAAGAAATGTTTTAAGTTCATTAGACTTTGGTTTTTTCACGAGCAATGCATGCAATACGCGAACTTCTTCGTCGAAGTCTTTAGCCCAGTCCCACTGATCCTTTGGATAGACAACACTCTTCGCGTACTCGGTGCCTGCCACAGAAAAGGCATTTCGAAATTTCGCGACGGAGAAAACCCTTATTTGAGGATCGTTTTCCGCCTGCGCTCGCGATCGTCGAGAGCCGCGCAACGTGAAGCTCAGATGCTCTGGCCATATGTCGCTTGGCTTTCCTTCATTAGACGCAGGAATCATCTCCGACTTAACATCAGGAGCTAAAGAAAGATCGAAAGTGAAGCTGACCCCTTTGTAGCTAACGGTCTTGGTTCCTTTGGTAATCGGTTCTGAGATTGGTTTACCTAACACACTTTGAGATGACTCGCGATTTAGCAGGAGACGAGTTACCGCCACAGCGATACCACACGCTAGAAAAAGAATACCGATTGGAACAATTGCCCGCTTCATCCTCATAACTTCATCGATTGAATTTGGATCGCAATCTCTGCATAAACCAACTCGCCGTCTATCGCTTCAACTTTACCTTCTTCGAGTTCGCGAAGTCTTCGCTCAGCTTCCTCTGCCCAGAGCGCATCGATTCTCTTCTGGTCCGGGCCATCGAGGCTTTGAAGTATCCGGTCGGCAAGCATTGCACGGTGCTCTGGCGAAAGAGCAAGCGCCGCTTTCAATGTTTCTTCAAACCTACTCATTTATCTGTTAGCGACTTGCCATGCTGACTCAATACTGTCGCAGTGCGGTACAGAACCGAGAGCGGTAGCGAGCGGGATAAAGATTCAATTCTTCAATGCGTTTTGTTCGTGCCATATCGATCACGCAGCTTGCGCCCTTATCCCGCTCGCTACCGCTCGCGGTTCTGTAACGTGCTTTGCTCAAACATCCTCTTCAATTCCGAAATCCGCTCCAACTGGTGATCGTCGTGCTGGGCGATGAAGAGAACCAGGTCGAGAACGCCGATCCGTAAATCCAGAAGCATTAGGCTGCGATTTGTTCATAGGAAAAGCGCGGAATGTCTGCACGCTGACTGGCGTGCTCGACGGTAATGCCAAGGATATTGCCGCTGTGATCGAGATCCAAGACGGTGTTCTCGTCCAAATCCTTCGATTCGGAGACTTCGGCGGCCTTGAACTCGATATAGAGCGTGTCAGTGTCCTGAAAGTATTTGATGTTCATGGTGTAAATGACCGATCAAAGAAAGCGTTGTGAAGGTCTCTCCGTCGGAAAGCAGTATTACGCGCAAATATTTGCCGCCCATCTCGGCGATTGGCGCCCAGCGGCGAATGCGACCGTCCTGTTGAGTTGTTTCTTTTACCGGATGATCGATGACCCGCTGAATCCATTCGTATCGAATCATAGCGCGGTCGGGCCGGGAACGCATCGCCTGAAAATACTGAGTGGTTTTCACTGCGCCATCCTAGCCGAACGGTACCAGTAGCGTCGCTCGCTTCACGAATCTCTCCACTTCTGTTCATCCCGCCATTCCTCGATCTCCTCGGGTTGCTGTGGATGAGCAACGTAGCCTTGGGCGTGCTGTCTTTCTTTCGCGATTTCACGCTGTTGAAGAGCTCTCTCCAAAGCAACTTTAATGAAATCTGACGGTGTCATCTGTAGAGCGCTAGTCGCTTGCTGCACTTCGGCCAACAGGGATTCGTCAATCGATAATTGGATGGTTTCCATAGCGTCAGTCTAACATGCGTCGCCATGCGGATGTAGTGATGTTCTTTGCTAAGTCCCGACTATCTGTTTGCCGCTCGCGAACCCCGAGCGGTACCGACCAAATGCTGGCATTCAAGTCGCGGCGATCTGTGAAAAGCTTGCGCGCGCGTGCTCGCAAGTTGAGCTTTGATTCCGGTCGCTACTGCTCCCGGTTCTGTAACTAACGCCGTTACCTCACCGTCGCCGAAAACACTTCCTCCATCAGGTAAGGCCTTCGGCAACCGGTGGACGGAGAAAGCTGACGGCGGCTATCAGTCCAGATTGGATACGAGACACCGTTGAACGATACCAGCCCTTCATAGTCGCCTTGTTGATTTCCGTAATTGATTCCCTGACAGGGAAAAACTCCATTGCAATCATGTTCATTCGAGCTGACGGTGCTGACTCGAATATCCGAGCCGGGAAACGACACACCGCCATCCGTCGATCTTGCCAGAAAGTAATCCGTCTGATAGCGAAAGCCGGTCGTGTCGTTGCGCGTGTCATAGAACGCGACGTTAACGTCGCCGTTGGTTGGATCGACCGACATCCAGTGATTGAAACGGTCAACCTGGGAAGCAAACTGATCCGGAACATGCGCCGGCGTTGACCAGGTCAGTCCGTTGTTGTCGGAATACGAGATGAAGATGTCTGTGACATTCGCCGGCGTCAGATCCATCCACGAGGAATAAATCCGTCCGCGGTGCGGCCCGTTTGATCGGTCAACGTCGAGCGACGGGTACACCAGCGCGCCGCGAAACGACTCGGCCGGAATGCCGATATCAAACGGCAGCGTCTTCCGGGAAATCGTTGTGGGCACGCCCCAACTCCGGCCCGCGTCATACGAGCTGTTGAAAACGATCGCGTTGGCTGAATAGTCGTTCCATGCGACATACAATTCTCCATTTGGACCGACGGCCGGCGAGGCGCCAATCGCTCGGCCGGGACCTGACGGATCGTCCGCGCGCGTCACGGAAAAGCTGGCCCCGTGATCGGAAGAGGTCGCCACTCGCACACCGCCGCCAATCGATCCGCCGGAGGCGGAGTCCCAGGCGATGTAGACGTTGTCTCGCAACGCACTGCCCGTGTTGGTATCCGCGGTAATCATCGGCTTGTCGTTGAAGTGATTGGTCCCGTTGTCAAACGAGAAGAAAGTCACCGCAGGATAAGTCTTGCCGCCATCAGTTGATTTAGCGACTGCCATTTCAGTTCCGTTGATTCCAGAGCCGTTGCCAAAGAACACGACGATATAGCCGTAAAACACATTGCCTTGCGCATCGAAGGCCAGCGTCGGATCGGATCCAAAGTCAGTTCCGTTCCCTTTCGCCGGCGGCAGAGGCAAATCTACGCCGCCCCAACTGCCGCCGCCGTTGCTCGAGTAGTATCCCCGCATCGGCAGGCGAAAAATTTCATTGGAGCCGGCCGCCAGAACCTTCGGCTTGCTCGGATTGATCGTGATAAAGGTCTCGCTTTGCGGTCCGCACTCGTTCGACACATCCACGTTGCCGTTGGCCGTTGTAGAGGTCGTGCTCAGCGGGCTGGCGTCGCCGCCGTACGATCTGGTTACAGTGTTCCCGATTCACCCTGACTTCAAGCCAGCGGCACCGATTGTCCCGCCTGCACGTAAGCGTGTTCGTAAAGCATCAAGCCTATTAAAGCCAGCGGCGCGCCGCCAATGCCGATGGATGTGCTCACGTAACCTAAGATTGCCAGGAAGGGCAGCGCTCCGCCAAGAACTGAAAGCAACAAGCTGATCCAGAAATTACCTTTGTAGCGACCGTGCGTCATCTCCCAAATTGCAACGCGAGCGTGTGCGGTTGAATGGGTGAGTGATACCTCGCCCCAGATCATTAAGACGTGCAGCAAACTCGTCACGGCAAGTATCCAGAGCGAAGCGACGACCGTCGCCGGCACTACTTCGAGGAAGTTGCGACGCGGGCTCTCAAACCAAATCGAGCTCATCAAGATCACGGCCGACCCCAAAAGCAGCGCCTGCACCAATAAATGCGGCGGGAGGAGCGGATTCTGCCAGAGGTCGCGCGCCTTGGCTTGTGCGAACAGATAAGCAGTGTAGATTGCCGTCAAGATTGAAAGCGGAATGCCTGCAAACATCAACCAACCTTGCAGAGACTTCGAACCAATCACACTTCCGATGAAATGAAGTGCCAGCACCAGCGAATATCCGGCGATGATAAAAGCGCCTTTCACCAGCCAACTCTTCCATTGCGGCCGGGTGAAGATCATGTAGAACCGGGCGGGATGTTCGAGGTCCCAGATCAACAGCAGTCCGGTCACTCCAAGGAACGCGCCCGAGACAAATGGCGTGACCCATAACCAAAGCGGGCTGTTCGCATCCATAAAGCCAAATAGAATCAGCAGCGCTGCGACCAGATAAACCCCTGAAGCAATACCCTTTGTCCAAGTATACAAACTGACGCGCCAGTCCCACGGTATTGAATGCGCTACGTCGTAACTCAACAGAGCCGCGGCCGAGCTGTTATTGAAAGTCGGATTCCCTGAGACGACGTGCTCACTGTCTTGCTGCTGCTCGCTCCACATAAACAGCCCAGCTTCCGGACGGCGAGCTGCTAAAGGATCCAGCGTGGCCTGGTGCGCTCCCTTATAGAAAAGTTTAGGCAGCGTTTCCTTCTCAGGACGACGAACGTTCACTGGTTCGCGATTTATGATCTGCCCGACATATGACGAAGGATCGTTCATGTCGCCAATCAGAATCGCCTGCGTCGGACAGACGACCACGCAGGCCGGCTCTAATCCAACATCGATGCGATGCGCGCAGAAGTTGCACTTCTCAGCCGAATGATCTTCCGGATTAATGAAGATGGCGTCGTAAGGGCAAGCGGCCATGCAGGCTTTGCAGCCGATGCAGATCGATTTGTCGAAGTCGACTATGCCGTCAGGGCGCTTGAACATCGCCGTCGTCGGACAAGCCGTTACGCACGGCGCATGCGCGCATTGGTTGCAACGCGTCACCTGATGCGCGCGGCGCACTTGCGGAAACACGCCCACGTCGACGTGCTTGACATAGGTCCGCGTGACGCCGACAGGTACGACGTTTTCAGACTTGCACGCCGTCGTGCACGCGTGACAACCGATACAGCGAGTGTGGTCGATGACCTTGGCCCACTGGACGCGATCATTTCGTCCTGGTTGTTGCTCAAGCATGTTTTCGATTTGTGGTGGGGCGAAATATATCATGGAATCCTTCAGAATACGTGGCGTCTTTGGCTCGGTGCAGAACATCAGAGCGGTAGCGAAGGGGTCCAGCCCCCGGTTCGGTGGGTCCAACAAACAGTTTCGGGTTTAGCAATCTGTGACGTAAGAGTCTGGTCTGATTGACTTCACGCAGGTTGAGTCTTTATCCCGCTCGCTACTGCTCGCGGTTCTCTAACCGCGCAACCAACGAACTGATCATTTCTCGGCGTCCTCGGCTATTGCCTCGGAACTCATCTGTGCGATATTAGCGGTCGCGTCCTCTTTAGGATCTGAGTGAAAGAAAGCCTACTTCAATATCTGTCGTGTCCCGCGTGCGCCGCTGCGATCGCGTTGGCTTCCGTCGCTACAACGGAGAACGGCGAAATCATCGAAGGGCAATTGTCGTGTGTCGGATGCGCGACGACATGGCCCGTCGTGCGCGGCGTGCCTCGGTTTGCTTCACCCGAAACGGTCGAAGAAGACAAGGCGGCCACGGCGGCTAACTTCGGCTGGCAGTGGCAACACTTTACCCAGTTTGATAAAAAATACGAACAGCAGTTTCTGGGTTGGATAGCTCCGGTCACTCCCGAGTTTTTCAAAGACAAAGTTGTGCTCGAAGGAGGTTGTGGCAAAGGTCGCCACACACAATTGGCTGCGCAATGGGGCGCGCGTGACGTGATTGGCGTCGACCTGAGCGGAGCAGTCGAACCCGCGTTTGCGGCTACGCGCGATCTTCCCAACGCTCATGTCGTACAGGCTGACATCTATAACCTGCCATTCGCTTCGGTCTTTGACTATGGGTTTTCCGTAGGTGTCCTTCATCACCTCCCCGATCCGCGGGGCGGATTCAAATCGCTCGCGTCGAAAATCAAGACGGGTGGACACATTTCGGCCTGGGTTTATGGGGCGGAGAACAACGAGTGGATTACGCGCTGGATAAATCCGCTGCGCGAGCGCATGACGTCGCGCATGAACCCGCGATTACTTTTACAGCTTTCCAAAGTTCCCACGGCAATTGTGTTCGCGGCTACCAAACTGGTGTATGGCCCCCTGAACCGCTCGGCACGTGGGGCCTCTGTGGCGCGTCATCTTTTCTACAATGATTACCTCAAGGCGATCGCCGGCTTTGGCTGGCGCGAGCAACACACAATCGTCTTTGACCATCTGGTGGCGCCGACGGCGTTCTATATCTCGCGCGAAGAGTTTGCCGAGTGGTGGCCGGAGATTGGCGCGCAGGATGTAACAATCACCTGGCATAACAGCAATAGTTGGCGGGGATTCGGGCGGATCGGTTGAAGTGACACGGGCGTAACGTCCCGTGAATCACGCGCGAAGAGACGCGTGCCACCCGACAAAACCATTGACGACGATTCAAGCCAGCCGCTATGATGCTTTTGGTCCAGCGTTTTGCCCGAACGCGTTTACAGTCTACTGTTCTTGCCCTTATCCCTCTCTAATCTGTTTCCAAAAAGGGGACTGGAGTACCTCCACCAAGAACTGCCATGCCTGTCAAGATTGACGACCTGCTGCTTACCGCAACCGCCCACTTCGCATCCGATCTGCACCTGAAGGTTGGGTCTTTCCCAGTGATGCGCATTGGCGGAGAGTTGCATCCGGTCGCGGACGCGCCACGGCTCTCTGCCGAAGACACTTTGGACATGGCATTCTCCATGATGTCGAATCGGCAGAAGCAGAAACTAAAGGAAGTTTCCGAAGTAGACATTGCCTACAGCGCCAAAGGGATGGGCCGCTTCCGCGCGAACATTTTTCAGCAACGTGGAACGGTGAGCATTGTGCTGCGCGTCATTCCTGATCAGAGCAAGAATACAGCAGCGCTCGGCTTGCCGCCGGTGATCGACCGGGTTTGCGAAGAGCGACGTGGCTTGATTCTGGTGACCGGCGCGACCGGTTCGGGCAAATCAACGACCCTGGCGGCGATGATCGATCGGATCAACTCAACGCGCTCCGGGCACATTGTAACCATCGAAGACCCGATCGAATTTCTGCATCGGGACAAGAAGGCCTTTGTCACTCAGCGCGAAGTTGACGTCGACACCCGCTCGTTTGCTGAGGCGCTGCGCGGTGCTTTGCGACAGGATCCGGATGTGATACTGGTCGGCGAAATGCGCGACTTTGAAACGATCGAAACGGCCCTGACCGCCGCGGAAACCGGCCACCTGGTGCTGTCAACTCTGCACACGCTCGACGCTACTGAAACGATTACCCGCATCGTCTCGTCGTTTCCCTCGCATCAACAGAAATCGGTTCGTATTCAGCTAGCGGGAATTCTGAAGTCGGTGATCTCGATGCGCTTGGTCCGCGCCGCTCGGGGCGCCGGCCGGGTGCCGGCGGTCGAGGTGATGGTCTCGACCGGGCTGATTCGCGATTACATCATCAACGAAGAAAAAACCTATATGATTCGCGAAGCAATCGCGAATGGCGCTTCACAGTACGACATGCAGACCTTTGATCAATCACTGTTTAGATTGCTGCAGGATCGGCAAATCAGTTTGGAAGAGGCCGTTCACAATGCCACGAACCCGGACGAGTTCAAGATGCGAGTATCGGGAATCCTTTCGACTGAACAAGCCATCGACGCTGAGGGCCGCGGAGTGGCGCCGCCGGCGGAGCCGCAACGTGATGAATTCGGGTCAATGATTGTGAAGCTGTAATTTTAAGTGCCGTCTTCTTCCACAAGCTTTCGAAATATATGGCGCAGCGAAACGGCGTAGGTGACGTTCGACGCCTTGCGGAAGCTTAAGCAGCACGAATCGCGATGGTCGATCGGATTCCAGAAATCGTCTTCAAGAAGGGTATTTGCAAATTACGGTTCCTTGTGGGAGTAGCGCATACATACTCATCTCGGCCGAGGCGATAACGATT
>WNFR01008089.1_pt1 | contig 10645 bp, 6 predicted proteins | sample 5400221 | NCBI WGS metagenome assembly WNFR01 (sample SAMN13153357, study PRJNA577476) | soil metagenome | isolation source: 40 cm soil under Madrone tree | place: USA:California | collected 2016-06-14 | reverse complement strand
TCTCAATCTACGTCCCCTTGCCTGGGTAAATTTTACTTTGAATGAGCCGCGCACGGGCTTTTCGGCCTTTTGCGGAAGCTCGAGAGTTTGTTCGCTCCTTACTCTTTCAGAATACTAAACAGTTGCAACTCTACTCCAACTCTACTCCAAGTCCGCTGAGGAATCGGACGACATCCCAAATAATCCATTCTTGGTTTTTTGGACTGAGTTTCAAAGAATGGGTGACTGGCCAGGCGAAAACGGCTGCCTGATTAGCAGCCGTTTACGGTTATTACAATTTTACTTGCTGCTACAAAATCAGTTGGAACAACGGACTCGAGCCAGCTGATGTTCGGTTGGCCATTCTTATCCGCTATATACTATTCTTTCCCGCTTTCGACCTCATAGACAATATTCTGGCCGTGCTGTTGAGTGAAGAACCAGCGAGCATCTTCAAGTTGGCGCTCGCTGCCAAGCAGGTCTTCAACTGTCGTTGAACCATCGGAAATGTGCAGTCCGGTTGGTTCGTTATCTCCATCATTCTGGTATCCCGGAGTGCTTGCATCCAAAAACGCCGCGTCGATTTCTGAAGCAGGATCGCGGCCGAGTGCGACAAAACGTTGAGGAATTCTATGGTCACCACGAAGGTCAAATGCCCATATCGAGTCAAGCAAATTCAATTGCTTGTGAAGTCCATCACCCCGGTCTTCTGCTGCCAATAAAGTATGGGGTCCGTCGAACGCCAGGTTGTCGAATGCCGCATGATCTTTATCTCCGAGTACGGAAATCGAGAGCAATCCCTTTTCACTGCCACCCGGGAAATCAACGCGAAATATTGAACCCCAGGCTCCACGCGCCGCCAAATCAGGATTGTTGCCGGAAGCGGTGCTCGTATCGCCCGTTGGATCGAAGAAGAAGGTATCGAAACCGGAGCCTGGCAAAAACTGAGCATTCTCCGGACGCTTGAACGGTGTCGCCCCCGCGGCTTTTGCTAACGCGTTGGCATCGAACGAAGTCGTGCCATCTACGGCCGTATCGTGGATAGTGACCCACTGAACAGGCCATGATGTTCCGAGCGTGTGCAAAAGTAACTGGTTGTTCGAAAACACATCGCCATTCGGGTGCGTTGCATCGATTGGAATAAACTTCAAAGGCTGGCCGTTGATGGTCACTTGCAGTGCTTGCAGTTTGCCGCCTTCTGAAAGGTTGGCTGGGTTTTCAGGAACGAAGCGATAGACAAACGAGTTCGGAAGTTTTGCGGCCTTTGGGCTCGCTGGATTTAAGGGATCAACTGGAACCGAACTCCCTCCGGTGTCTTCTACGATCAGTAAGTTGCCTCGATTATCTGGGTGTATGCCTTCATATCCCCCCTTACCCAAAATGCCGTCAAGTGTCGTCACTACAGGTGGCCATCCAGGGGTGATCTCAATTACGCCTCCGGCCCCGCCTCGCTCCTGAGTAAAGAGCAAAGTGCGAGTGAACGGATCCCAGGTTGAACCATCAACCGAGTTAAGATGTGTTTTGTTATCGCTACCGACCGGCGTGAGCAGTGTGATTCGATGAGCGGGATCGTTCACGTCAAGATTTACACGAGTTACATATGCCATATCTCCGGCGTTCTCGTGTCCCTGGAACAGAAAGCGACGGCCGTAGTCATAGCCCGGGGTTGGTCCACCTGGATTGTCATCTAAAACGACGTACGTGTTCTCGTCCGGCTCAGTCTTTGTCGGCTCGATCGTCTGAGGAGGACTGTCATTCAAAAAGCCGAACTTCGTTATCGCTCCCGAAGGGTTCTCGAGCGGATCTGCACCTTCGACCACCTTATGCAATTTGAACCCTGGAGCAATGATCGTCGGCGGATGGCCCGCACGACTGTTGCCAGAGGGTACTCCGGTTTTGATCTTCGAGTTTTCAATACCGCCACTCGCCAAAGCAGCGACCAGGATTGTTCCAGTCACTGCTGCCATAAATTGCTTGCGTTGCATGTCTTAGTTTCTCCCTTGTGAAAAAAGAACAGAGATACACCCCCTAAGCTGGCTGGTCTCTCTCTGAAAAACTATATTTATCGGGTTCGCTGCAGAGTATCTTGTGAGCGTGAGAACTCTGGGTTTCGACAATCTTAACTGCAGGTTAAATATTCTAAGCCAAAATTTGTTTGGAAATTGGAGCAGACGAGCTTTGCATATGACGTCCAAAACACGTCCCAGATGCTAAGCTGCGACCTATATAATTCCAGGTACTGTCAGGTTAACGGTGAAAGATGTCGTCCTTGTTGTTCATGCGACATTCTTCTGAGCTGCATGCCTCTGTCTCGCCCTGGCATCGTCATCGCTTCTCAGTCGAAAGCCAGCAACCAGCAGATTCGACACGAAAACAAAATATGGGTCGGAGAATAAGTTGATGGAAATTCTGTGGCGGGACATCCGTTATAGTTTTAGGCTCTTGTTTAAGAATCCGATATTCGCTTGCATAGCGGTTCTTGCTTTGGCACTGGGCATAGGCGCGACCAGCACTATCTTTAGCGTGGTGATGTCCGTACTTGTGCGGGAGTTGCCCTATCGGCAGACTGATCGCCTGGTATATATCGGTTCCCGGAATCAGGGACTGGGCATCAGCCAGGGATTTCTCTCTACCTCTGACGTCGTGGATTACCCGGAACGCTCCAAAAGCTTTGAACAGTTCGCGGCCTATACGGGGTGGCCCATCAACCTGATGAACACAGACCGGCCTGAGCGCCTTGAAGGCATGTTAGTCACGACGAACTTCTTTCAAGCACTCGGAGTCAGTACGCTCCACGGCCGACCATTTGCAGCGGAAGAAGGAGTAGAAGGGCGAGACCATGTGGTGATTCTCAGCTATGGTCTTTGGCAACGCCGGTTCGCAGGCGATCCTTTCGTGATCGGGAAAACGTTAACGCTTGACGCGGGCGGCTCCAACGAGTTCACGGTTGTCGGGGTGATGCCTGCGGAGTTTCAATTTCCGGTGAACACAGACTTGTGGATGCCGGAGGATTATCAGCCACCAAAGAAGCGCCGGAATGCGCGCTTCATCCGCGCGATCGCGCGCCTCAAGTCCGGCGTGACCGGGCACCAGGCCCAGCAGGAAATGGATGCGATCGCCTCCGTCCTGGCGCAGCAGTACCCGGAGACAAATTCCGGTTGGAACTTAACGCTTACTCCTTTCCGCGAGCATTTATTCGGTAAGGCGGACACAGCGCTGCTGATGCTGCTCGGGGCCGTCGCATCGCTCCTCTTGATAGCCTGTGCGGACGTGGCAAATTTGCAGCTGGCACGTGCGGCTTCACGCCAACGGGAGATCGCCCTTCGAGTTGCACTCGGGGCCAGCAGGCGACAGATAATCCGACAGTTGCTCACAGAAAACCTGGTGTTGGCAATCATGGGTGGGTCGCTCGGACTATTGCTAACAGTCTGGGGAGTAAGAATTCTGCGGGCATTCGGCCCCGCATCCATCCCTCGGTTGAACGAGGTCAGTGTCAACGCATCAATACTTGTTTTTACAACCGCTCTCACACTCCTGACAGGTTTCTTGTTTGGGCTGGTTCCGGCGCTTCAACTCTCGAAGGTAAACACAAGCGAAACGCTCAAAGAGTGCGGGAGAACTTCCGGCGCCTCGCCTGGACGTAACCAGATCAGAAATATACTGATCGTCTCGCAGGTGGCGCTGGCCGTTATTCTGCTGACCGGCGCAGGTCTGTTTATCGAGAGTTTCTATCGTTTGAGTGAAGTCAGTCCCGGCTTCAACACTGATCATGTCCTGGCGATGACCATTTCGCTAACGACTGCTAATTATTCAGAAGATCAACGCGCATCCTTCTTCCAGGAAGTTATCCGCAGAACAGATAGCCTGCCTGGTGTGGTCTTAGCCGGTGTGACTTCACATCTTCCTTTGAGTGGGCGAACCGTCAATTTACCCTTCAGTATTGAGGGGCGAGGGTCGTCAGATGCGACTAGCCCTCTCGATGCCGACATCCGCGTGATCAGCCCCGATTACTTTCAAACAATCGGCATTCCGCTGAAGAAAGGGCGGCACTTTACCCAGCAAGACACCAGTACTGTCCCCGGTGTCGTTATCATTAACGAGTCATGCGCCCACCGTTTCTTCGGCGGCCAGGACCCATTCGGCCAGCGTCTAACCGTTGGGCCTTCACTTTTCAAGGGCGAAATCGTCGGCGTCGTCGGTGACGTAAAGCACAGAGGGCTGGAAACCGAAGTCAGACCTGAAATCTATATCCCTTATCTTCAGCAAATGATTTGGCCTGTGATGAACCTGGTGGTTCGAACTTCTGCGGAGGCCAGCACCCTGGCGCCCGCAGTGCGCGGCGAGATTCAGGCCATCAATAAGAATCAGCCTATCTTTAACGTCAATACAATGGAGCAGATGCTCTCGGATTCGCTCGCGGAGCGTCGGTTCAACATGTTACTACTTATCATCTTTGCCGCGGTGGCACTGGTACTCGCGATTGGGGGGTTGTATGGTGTGATGGCTTACTTCGTCACGCAACGGACTCATGAGATCGGGGTCCGCATCGCGTTAGGAGCCCAGACGAGGAATATACTGGTGATGGTGGTGGGGCACGGTATGATTTTGATCCTATGCGGTGATGTCCTGGGTCTTGTGGGGGCCTTTGCCGCGACACGCACCATCTCAAGTCTCCTTTACGGAGTCAGCACGACCGACCCGTTGATTCATACCGGAGTCATTATCTTGCTCGCACTTGTGGCCTTGATGGCATGCTACTTCCCGGCACGCAGAGCGGCCAGGACCGACCCGGCCGTGGTCCTCCGGAATGAGTGAGTTGCGAAAATAGATTACAGATGGTCAGAAAGATTTCCTTTTGAGTCGGCCCAAAAATATTTCGTAGCTCGAGGTCCTCTGATATAAATGCGCCAGGTAACGGCTAAGTCGCCAGCCTCCCGTCGAAACTTGGCCATTTGATCTTCCACCTTGCCTGATTTCATTTGCCGTTGGAACTCCACTTTTTCATCAGCCCGTCTCTTTTCGTTCTCAGCCTTGGTCCGAGTATTCGAGGCGGATTCCCAGTCCACCTCGATCGCTTCGCACTTTCCCTGCTCGATCTCCGCTCGCTCTGCCGCCTTCTGACAGGTTTCAGGCACAGCGCCAAGATTAATTTCACCCAAATCAAATAGTCGCGCCTTGTCGGCGGTATACTCCTCATTTTCCAACATGAAAGCCTGGACAGGTTCCGGTCCCTTCACTGCACCTTTTTCATAAATATACTTATCATAGTTCTTCGGTTTGTTAGGATCCTGCACCACGACTTCCAGTCGATCCTCGTTAACTTCCATGTGGCTGACTTTTAGCGCAGCACTACCCACCTTCGCTTTAATCTTAGCCGCGCCGTCCTGCGCGTTGACGCCTTCAAACATGTTCATCTTCGAGTCAGTCAAAGACGAGAACTTACAGCCCAATCCGGCTAATGCTATCAGGCATAGTGCGCCTATCGGCGCACGCAGCTTTTCTATTGAGGATAAATTAAACATTCGATCCCTTCTTTCGAACGAAAGCTCTGGTAGAGAGTACATAGACAGAGAGAGCGATGCGACACCGTGCCATCGATGCGTCCGTGAAACGTGAAAGACAAAACGAACGCTTGCAATTTTCGCGTTGACTCTTATCTATCTGCCGTTACGTTCCTTGTATTCCGAGAAACGCGTCCATGTCGCGTTACTATTCGGCAAAGTTATAGCTCAGCACGCCCGATACCTTCACGGGCTGTCCCGAAAGCTTAGTGGGCACAAACTTCGCTTGATAGGCAGCAGCCACAGCCGCAGCTTGCAGTAAAGGATGACCAGAGACGGCATGCGCATTCATTACATTGCCATTCTCATCAACTACAACCTGAACCCTAACCGTTCCTGACACATGCGCTGCCCTGGCTATGGGCGGGTACTTGGGTTCAGGTAAACTGATCGCCTTTCCGTTCAACTCACCCCCGCCGATTGGGGCACGCGAAGAAGTAGGGTTTGTTTTAGGAGACGAGGAAGGTTGTGTATTGTCGACATGCTCGCTCGTGGTTATAAGATATGCCTTCGCTTCATCCTCGTCTGCCAGTTCAGATTGACCCAGTTTGCGGTAGGCTTTTGCTCGGTCACGGTAGAAATAGATATTCTTGGGATCGAGGCGGATGGCCTCGGTTTCATCAGCAACAGCCCGCTGGTAGTCGCCCTTTTCGAAATACATCTCGCCCCGAAAATTATAGGAATAATAGTCGCTGGGCCGGAGGCGGATTGCGTCGCTGAAGTCTTCAATGGCGAGATCATTGTCGCCCTTCTGCATATAAAGTACGCCGCGGCTGGAATACAAACGTTGATAGTTTGGGTCCAACCGGAGTCCCTCAGCAAAGTCTTTCAGCGCTCCGTCGTAATCATACTTAAGCCGCAAGACGTTTCCGCGGCATCCGTAGCCCGCGGCTTCATCGGGTGCGAGCCTGATCGCCTCGGCGCAGGCACCAAGCGCACAATCCAGTTCCCCCGCGTACCCATGGCTTTGTCCCCTATCCAGGTAATCTTCGACGGTTTTTGGCTCGGGCATACCGGCAACCTCGCAACGGTACTGCTTTGTAAGCCTGGAAATCGGGATGGAGCAGGCAACTTCGAGAAGAAAACAACCAATGAGGGAAAGAAAACAAAACCGACGAGCCAACGAGCGATTAGATTTTACTGGTTTTGACACTACTATATTTAACTTTCGCGATAGCCTGCCGTTTCGTGGGTCGCAGAATTCATGGCGGAAGCCTACTCTGCTTGAAACATTATTCAACGCTTCCTCTTTTTAGCTTTTAGTTCAGGACCATTCGAGGATGCAGCGAACGCAATGGCTGGGTCCTTCGTCTGTAGTTGATCATCAGGCCATACTTCAGGAAAAGTGTACCTTGGCCCTTTTACATACTTATGATCTTCCCAGAGACGTTTTCCACCTTCATCAAAATATATTCGATGCTCCAGTTGCGCGCCGTTGACTGCTCCGCCCGTGATCAAAACAAATCGAAGACGTCCAGCCTCATCATAATAGTGTTTCCAGGTAAGAGAAGAGTCCTCAGACCCTCCCTGCTTCTCATACATCCGCACGATACCTTTGGAATCAACGGCCATCTTGCGAAACGTGTCTTCATAAGGCTCGTTGTACTCGAAATTTCGTTCGGAGACCTTGAGGGCCCCTTGGCTCAAATCCGCATTTATCAGGTTAACGATTGCGCGCACCTGCCTGATCTCAGGGTGCTGCTGCCAGTTAGTCCGACTGACCTTCGCTTCTTCCGCCTCTTGCCCAGAAGTGGGCACTTCGTTTCTTGCTCCTATCTGAGCAGTAGCAGCACTCAGAAGTAAGAGCACTGGCGGAAATACGCCAAGAGTGATTAGACTTAACAGGACACCAAATCCAACTACAAACCGATGCCGATTTTTCCAGAGCATAGCGATTCTCCGCCATCTTAACTCTTCCAAAACTCGTTAAGATGACCCTAACTGATTTAATTAACCATAGCGAGAGGTAAGATTACGTCCGTTACTGTTACGGTTGAAGGAAGGCGTTTTGCGCAAGACCATCCAAGTCTCTTTAATTTGCCGATCCAGAATGCCGTACAGCTAACTCTTGGCTTGGACTGCCACCCGAAAAGCTGGAGAGAGCCACCGGACCAGCAGGATGTTCGCCGTCAATCGTGCAATGCGAACGTTGACACCCGTCTCTTGAGCCCGTGAGTTGTCGTGAGCCGTTTCAGCCCGAAAGATTGCCTCCAGCCTGCCGCTATTAGGGGCTCCGGCAGCAGCAATGCGAACACTTACTAAAATGAGAGTTCGACTCCCGAATTACGTAAGGCTTCTTACTACAACTACTCAAGCTATCCAAAAGTTGACCGACACGATCTGCTATCCTTCCCGCGGAAATGTAAGTCAGGATGGACGTCACGATCTGAATCGTCACCAACAGCCTTTATTGCGCGTCGCTAAATAGCTACTGACTCAAAATTCGAAATGGGATAATATACTCGCATTATCCCGACGCATAGGCCAGTCTGATTTTCGAGTAGGCATTGTCTCGGACACCCCCTATCAACTCTCTTAGTATCCCCCGCTACGTCAAACGGCACGCCTCGACACGAGGTATTTAATCGCAATTCACAAGTGGCGTTAGGCCCCAATCCCAGCCAAACACTCCAATACTTCGCTGGCTTGGTCTGGCTATCGCCGCTTCGACTTCATAGCAATTGGAATGGAGGTTCAATGTGAAAAACGCAAAGTCAAAATTGATCGTGTGGCTGGCTATCACGGGGATGCTGATGACGATACTGCTGGTTATCGTCCACGCCTCAAGCCCCGGTGCTGATGTGCGACTTTCGAACGACTTCCCAGGCGGTGGCTATGTGAGCGCCTTCACCCTGGCCACAGGTATACCGTACACCGACCCTGTCATTTCAGAATGCTCGATTGCGCGCGGCCGACAGAACGAGCCTGCGGTCGCGGTCGATCCTCGCAACACAAGCGTTCTCATCGGCAGCTCCAACGATTATTGCGGCGTGTACGCTGGCTCTACGCCGGGCAACTTCGTTGCCGCCGGTCCGATCTGGCTGGGCTACTACAGATCAGAGAATTCCGGCGCCAGCTTTCAGAGTTCGCTTGTGCCTGGCTATCCTGGCGACACTTCTCCCTATGCAGCCCTCGCTAATATCCGAACGGCCACCGCCGGAGACCCTGTGATTGCCTGGGACAACCACGGGCGTGTTTTTATGGGCTCTGAAAGTAGTGGCGATCCGGCAGGCACTAAAAAGACCTTCGGTGACGTGTGGGTTGCTCGATTCGATAATCCGGATGGCGAGAACGGAAATCCGATCAACGACGGTAAGCGCTTTCTCGGATCTGAGATAGTCGCTCGCGGTTCGTCGGCTCCGAACCTGCTCGGTGTCTTTGACGACAAGACGGCCATCGAGGTGGACCGGACTGGTGGCTCCTGCGACGGGAACGTCTATTTCGCCTGGTCCAGGTTTAGTGGAAATGGTGGTGTCGGTATCTTCTTCTCGCGCTCAACCGATCACGGGGCAACCTGGACGCACCCGATCAAACTCTCCGAGAGCATCCATGATGTTCAATTTCCTGATATCGCGGTTACGGGCAATGGCAACGTCTACATCACTTTCCGGCAAATCGCGGCTGTGGGCAATCAACCGAACGCCATCGCTTACGTTAAGTCAACGGACTGTGGCGAAACTTTCTCGCAGCCGCGCGTGGTAACGACCTTCACCGAGTACGATGCTCAGGATGTTTCGGCTCCGGAGCCGATCCCGACCCCAGCACGGTCGATTGATGATCCGAAGTTTGAGCAGGAAAGAAGAGCACCGGGAAGCCGCGCACGCGATTGCGGCGACTTTTCGGCCCATTGCGAATCGGGCTATACCTTTTTCCGCCGCGACACGCAGGTACGCTCGACCGCTGATCAGCTTGATCAGCATCACGAGTGGGTTTATATCGTTTATGATCCAACGAAGCCCGGCACTGAGATCGCGACGGGAACTACCTACGGCTCGGTCGGGTCGGGGACCGGCAGCCAATCAGGTGTTTACTTCACGCGTCTGGATGGTGCAACGGGCACACACACGCCCCCTGTATTGATCGATAACCAGAACGTCGGGCACCAGCTCTTCCCGGATATCTCCGCTGATGGCGGAGTCTTGCACACAATCTGGTGGGATAGCCGTGCTGACCCGTGCTACTCGCGAACTCGCCCCGTCGGAAATTGCGCCAACCGTAGCACGGTGCCATCGCTCGACGTATGGGCCTCTGTGTCGAATGACTTCGGTAACACCTGGACAGGCACTACGCGTGTGACCGATGTCACCAGCAATCCCAATTACGAGCAGTTCGGCAACCGGACGGTCCCATTCGCAGGCGACTACCTTTGGGTCACCTCGATAGGGACCTTCTCCTTTGGCACGTGGACTGACTGGCGCAACACTGTCCAGGGCATCGATCAGCGCGAGGTGCCCGAGGATGAGGACGCGGCCACTGCCGATGTGAAACAGTGCCGAACCTTTAATGCCGCGACCGGCACATGGAGCGGGGACCAATGCCCACACGATGGAGGCCTCGACCAGGATATCTTCGGCGATAAGACACCGTAAGAGCGTTTTGGCCCCTGCTGGCAGCGAGCGCGCCTTGTTCGTCGAGATCAACATACAAACAAAAGGCCACCCGTGGGACCGAGATGCTTGCGGGTGGTCTGGCTCTTGAAGGTATTGTCAACTTAACCCAACAAATCGATAAACGCCCCGTCAGAAAAGATGAATTCTAATGTGGGGACTGGGAATTCGCCTTGGACCTCTCCGTCCCGAGCTCTAACAGGGCTGTCCATTCTTTAGGAACGGCGGGCGGCGTACAGGCTACGCCAGAGGAGCGAAAAGGAGTGCCGCAAGTGATTAAGCTCGCTCCAGCAAAAAGCAGTCCGGGAAGACGTAAGCAAGCGGGGTCTAACGGAAATCAGCCTCCTGTAATTCTGAGAGCGCCAATCCTTTTCTCAGATCTAATTTGGTAACGCTGATAACGGAGGATTCGCTGGCTTACACAAAAGCTAAGGCGTTGTTACAATCATTCGCCTGCGATAGGCAGAATCAATCATCAGTCGCCCTGACTATAGTGAG
>WNFR01008949.1_pt1 | contig 10647 bp, 9 predicted proteins | sample 5400221 | NCBI WGS metagenome assembly WNFR01 (sample SAMN13153357, study PRJNA577476) | soil metagenome | isolation source: 40 cm soil under Madrone tree | place: USA:California | collected 2016-06-14 | reverse complement strand
GGGTGACGTCAAGCTGCTTGTGTAAAAAGGCGGAGGGTGCGGTTTTTCCATTGCTCGTTGAAGCGATGGAAGATGGCATAGATGATGCGCTCGACGCTGAGTTCATTGACGAAGCAGACCATGGGCCGCGTTCTGCGGCGCACTTCCACAAAGCAGCGTTCGATGACGTTGGTGGTGCGCAGTTTCCTCCACAGGTGCTGGGGCATATCAAAGAAGGAAAGCAGGTCGGGCAGATCCTGTTCGAGTTTGCGCACTAAGGCGGGATAAGCATCCCGCCAGTGCGCTTGCAAGCAGCGAAACGCGCGCACGGCGGCGGCACGATCGCTAGCCAGATAGATGGCTTGTGCGCTGTTCTTCACCGCCGGAAAATCGCGACGACGCACGTGCTCGAGAATATTGCGCATTTTGTGCACCCAGCAACGTTGATGCCGCACGCGCGGGTAGACGGTTTCGATGGCGGCGGCCAAGCCCAGGCAGCCGTCGGTGACGATCAGTTGCAGATTTTCGCCGGTTAAGCCGCGGCGGTAGAGATCTTCGAGCAGACCTTCCCAGGCAGCTTGGCTCTCGCCTTGGCTGCGCAGAAAAGCCAGCAGTTGGCGGCTGCCGTCGCGACGCACTCCGTAAGCAACCAGCATTTGCACGCGTTTGCGGCCCGCGGGCCGACGCACGCGCAAGCTGACGCCGTCGAGGAACAGGTAGGCCCATTCATCGTTGAGCCGGCATTGATGGAAGGCTGCGACCATGGAATCCAGACTGCGCGAGAGACGGGAAACGGTCTGCGCACTGAGTGGGCCGAGCTGCAGGCTGGCGATGACCCGGCCTACCTGGCGAGTGGAGATGCCGCGCAGGAAAGCTTCCCGTACCAGCAAGGTGACATCCTCGGAGCGCCGCTGAAACAACTGGATGACCGCGGGCAGGAAACTGCGCGTGCGGCTGCGCGCGATTTTCAGGCGCAAGCAGCCAAAACGCGTCTGGAAGTCGCGATGGTAGAAGCCGTTACGCTGATCGCGGCGCTCGGAGCTGCGTTCGTAGCGAGCGCAGTTCAAATAGACTTCTCGCAAGCGGATGGATTCGCGCTCGATGGCCTCGTTGCAGAGGCGGCGAACTTGCCCGTAGCAGTCGCCCCAAAAACCGCCCTGCAGGTCCGCGACAAAGTGTTGATATTGCTCGGTGATCGGAATTACTCTGCGCATTGGGTGTAAGTCTCCTTTTCGAAGGTTCAGGTTTTTGCTTGGCAGCCAAAACCTGCTTACACCCTCCTACTTTTACACACAAGAATTTACGTCACCCAGAAGGTCACCCTTAACGGCCCCCGTTTTATGGTTTAGCCGATCGTGTTGATGGCACTTCGCGTAACGTGGGTTGCGTCGGTGGCGTTGATGAGGATTTCCCAGATGCGGTCGATCCAGTCCAGGTGCTCTGGCTTCATCAGGACCGAGCGAAGGCAAGTGATCGTTTCGCGGTCGCGACGAACAGTTGGCGGTAGGGAACTGAAGAGGGTGACCGGGAGATCCGCGACGGCGAGGTGGAGACCGCGCTCGGCGGCGGCGGCGAAGGTGGAGCGGGACTTGGCTGAGATTTCGGCGATGCTTGCCGCTTGCGGCGCAAAGATAACGATGTCCAGCTCCGGAGCAAACGCGGTAATGAAGCGATCATCATTTTTCACTTTTTCGTAAAGGGCCAGGGCTGCGGACCTGCTGCGCTCCAGGCGTTGCGCAAATTCGCCGTGCTTCACCAACGGGAGTAGCTTTTGCGTAGCCCACAGCGCGGCTGCGGAAGCGCCGGGGCGCGAACACTCAAGACTGATTTCGCCCAAATGCAATTCGGCGGAACTGAAGTAGGTGTACGGCGAGTCGTGCTTGTACAAGCTCCCTACGTTTGAATCGCGAAAGAGCACGCAGCCGCAGCCGTAGGGTTGCAAGCCGTGCTTATGGGGATCGATGACGATTGAATCGACTTCGCCGATACGGGAGAAAGCAGACTTGGCGTCGCCGGCGAGATTGTCAATCAGCGTGAAATATCCACCGTAAGCGGCATCGGCGTGCACGCGAAAACCAAACTTGTCGCGCAATGCCAGGATTTCAGGCAAACGATCGACGGAACCTGTCGCAGTTGTGCCCATGGTGGCGACGACGGTTCCTGCATCGCCCCGCTCCAGGCGCTTTCGCAGCGCGTCGATGTCCATACGGGCTTCGGAATCCACGGGCACGGATTCAAAGTCGAGCTGCAACACACTGCTGATGCGATGGTGCGTGTAATGGGCTTGCGCGCTGGCCAGGATTTTCTTTCCGGATTGGAGCTGACCGGCGACCCAGAGCGCTTCGAGATTGGCCATCGTGCCGCCGCCGCAGAGATGGCCGAGGAAATTCTTCCAGCCGAACATGGAGGCAATTTCGGCGACAGCTTCTTTTTCCATGGCGGAGGTGGCACGGCCACCGTCGAGGGCGTGATTGTTGGGATTAATCCACATGGCGAGGGCGTAGGCGAGCCTAGCTATGGGATGAGGCGGCTTGAGCATTTGCCCGGCATATAGGGGATGAAAGTAGGGATAGTTGTCGTGCAGTTGCTCGGCCGTGGCGGTCAAAACCGCCGACAACTGTTTCTCATCGACCGCGTGTGGGGTGAACGGGGGGAGCGCGGCGAACCCGGCGTCGAGTTTTTTCAGCGCGTCGAGGAAGGCAGTCAGAGTTTTTTGTTCAAGCTGCACAATTCACCCTTGCGCTTGCACGTGGAAAAAGCCTCAGGGTTCCGCGGACCTGCCTCCGGCGGGCAGGCTCCGCCCCGCACTACACTCATTGCCAGACTTTATCAATCTGGCCGGCCGTTTGCAGCAAATCGAGTTGCGCCTGCTGGCGCTGGAAATTTGCGTCGAGGTAGGCCATCCATTTGTCGTTCTCGTCGAGGCGGGCTCTTTCCACTTCGCGCACGTTGATTCGCCCTTCGGCAAATTGCGACTGGAGCACGGTGACATTTTGCTGGGCCAGCTGCAGCTCGAGACGCGCGACTTCCTTTGCAGCATCGCGCTCGCGCAAATGACGGGTCTTTACGCGGACGGCTGCACTGACTTCATTCCTCCTGCTGGCCAGCTGCGCCTTGGCAACATCCAGATTTACCTGAGCCAGCGCGATATTTGCCCGGGTTTGTGCGCTGAAGAGCGGCAGTTGAATCTGCACACCGGCATTGAAGTTATCGGGTTGGAAGGTCTTAAAGAATTGCGAATAGTTGTTAAAGTTGGCCAGCCGGCTGTAAATCGCCACAGCCTGCACCGTCGGGTAATGCCCCTTTTTTTCGCCCGCCAGACGGAATTCCCTTGCGCGAACATCGGATTGGGCGACACGCAGCGCGACATTGTTCTGCATTGCCGAAGCTACCAAATTTGCCCCTTCTTGCTCGGCTATTCCGGGAAGATCTTCGGGGGTGATTTCGATTTGGACATTTTCGGCCAAGCCGGTTTGACCGCGCAGCGTGACCTCCAACTCATCTTGACGGCCCTCGAGCTGGAGAATGCGCTGCACTACGCGCGCCTTGGTGAGCTGATCCTTGGTGACGGCGACGGGCAGTTCGAAGTTTTCTTTTTCGCGCTGCTGCGTAACGGAAAGAATTTTGTCGGCACTTTCCTCTTCTTTGCGCAGTAGCTCGAGGGAATGGCGCACCATGGCGAGCTCGAGGTATGTGGAGGCCGTGCGCACGATGACACTGTTTCTCGCGTCGTCCAGAAGAATTCTTTGCGACTTGGCTTGCTCTTGCTGCTCTTTGGCCTGGCCGCTCAGCGGTTTGTTAAAAACCTCTTCGGTGTAGGTGACACTAAATAGGGCCGGGGCGCGGCCACCGGGAGTCTCGGGAATTCCGAGGGTGTAGCCGGCACCGGAGCCGGCATAGAGGTTGGGCATAAATTGCGCTCTGGTGATCATCGCAGAGCGGTCGGCGAGACGGGCCTGGAGCTTGGCGACTTGAATGTCTGCGCTGTTTTGGAGAGCCAGTTCGATGGCGCGCTTTAGGGTGAAGGATACGGCGGACGGGGAAGTGTCTTGCGGCGGCGGTGCCTGTTGCGCGCGTGCGGCAAAGGCCAGAGTGAAGAGCAAGGCCGAGCGAACGCAGGTACTAACGTATTTAACTCTCCTGCTCGTGCTACCTGTTGCGGTCATGCGAGCATCCTCTTTGCGGATTTGACCTCAAAAGCGGCGGCCCTTCGAAGCTCAGGGTAAACTAGACCGCCGCACTCCAAAAATTATTCGTAACGCAGGGACTCGATTGGCTGCAGGCGGGCAGCTTCGTTGGCCGGCAGATAACCGAAAAAGAGTCCGGTGGAACAGGAGACTGCGAACGCAATCAGCACGCTGGCGCCAGAGATCGGAACACGCAGGTTCCCGGGCAGCAGGGGCTGAATCAGAACGGGAATGGCAAGGCCGATCAGGATGCCCAGGATCGCGCCCCCGCCGCTGATCAGGAATGCCTCGATTAAGAACTGATAGAGGATTTCGCGATGCGCGGCTCCGATCGCTTTGCGAATGCCGATTTCGCGGGTGCGCTCGGTAACGGTGACCAGCATGATGTTCATGATGCCAATGCCGCTGATCAACAAAGCAATAAAGGCGATGACGAGCAGCACTATGGTGAGCGCGATGGAAATATTTTGGGCGGCGTTCAGAATAGCGGCCAGCGTTTGCACATCGTATTCGGCTTCAATGGGATGGCGGCTTTGCAAAACGCGCGCCATCTGACGCTCGACGGTTTTCACATCCTCCGCGGTCATGGCTTGCGCATAGAGCACGCGGAGAACGTCCACGCCCGTATAGTATTTCATCAGGGTGTGAGGAATAATTACAGACTCTTTCTGGATTTCGGAGAGGCCGAAAGTAGCCACGCGCTCGCGAAACACGCCGATGACGGTGAAAGTGAGCTCACCCATGCGGATCGTGCCGCCTATGGGGTTCTCGAGGCCGAAGACGCGATCGGCAAGCTCTTTCGTCACCAGGCAAACTTTGCTGCGGGTTTCCATGTCCGCGGAATCAAAATAGCGGCCGCGAACGATCAAGAGGCGGCGTATGGTTTGGAAGCCTTCGGTGACACCAATCAAATTTACAGGGCGAGCGGCGCCGGCGATTATGATGGACATCGGAAGTTCGCGCGTGCCCGCAACTTCCAGCACTCCGGGAACGGAAGCCTTTACCGCTTCCATATCACCTACCGTTAGCTCGTAGCTGAGAGGCTGTCCTTTGGAGCCTGCGTTGACCAGCTCGGCCCAAACGAGATTGGAGCCGATGCCTTCAATTTGGGAGATGACGAATTTGCGGCTGGTGAGAGCGACGGTGACGACGAGAACGATGGAAGCGCTGCCGATGATGACGCCCAGAGACGTGAGAATCGCGCGCAGTTTATTGCTGCGCAGCGCGTCGATCGCGACCGAAAGAGTTTCGCGCAGGTCCATCATGACGGGGCATCTTTTCTCAGGCGCTTCAACGCTTCGCGGGCGGTTTTGTCTTTGGGCTCTAATTTCAGAGCTGTTTCATATTCCTGAATGGCGGCTTGCGTTTTTTGTCGATTCTCGTACAGGCGGCCGAGCCATTCGTGGACGCGCCAGGGAGCGGGAAAAGTGTTACGCAGCGCGGCGCGTTTCAGGTAGTCGCGGAGCATGCGCTCGGAATCTTCGGGATGTTCGCTCTTCATTACCCAGGCCACGGCGCGGTAAAACTCTGATCGCGGATCGGAGGGGGCGACTCTTTCCCCTTCGGTTGCGACGACCAGGAGCCGCTCGGGTTGATTGTGTTTCATGGCATGGTCGCCTATATCGAAGATCAGCTCACGGGATGCGGGATGCAGCGCCAAAGCTTTATCGAATTCAGTGTTGGCGGCGGCCAGGTCCTTCTTGTGGCGACGGCAATTTCCTTGGGCATAGTGGCCCTCGGCCGCATCCATGGCGGCGAGCCTGGCGATCTCGGGGACAGCCTTGTCCTCACCGCCGCCCGCAATGGAAGGAGCGCTGCAGTCGTATTCAATCAAGGCCTGGTATGCGGAGAAGTTTTTCTCGTCAAGTTGGACGGCGCGTTCGAATTCCTTGCGCGCTTTTTTAGCGAGTGACAGGGCGGAGAACATGGAGCCATGATCGGCTTTTTCGCCATAAACCCTGCCGAGCCACTCGTGGTACACGGAATTCTGAGGTTCGAGAGCTACGGACTTTTCGGCACTGGCGATTGCGGCGTCATACTGTTGGGACTCGTAGTAGGTCTTGGCAAGAAGCAAGTCGATTTCGGCGTCGCGTGGATTTTGTTCCTCGGCTCGTCTCAGGAGTTGCGCCGCCTTGGGGTAGTCGCTGGCTTCGTAGGCCTGGTGGGCGGCTTCAAGAGTCACATCACGCGGCGGATCGTCCGCCGCTGCGCGAGTGGTTAGAAGAGCTTGCGGCAGGAAAAGGACTGCAAAGAATGAAATCCTAATTCGATTCACTGCGGCCCCGAATATAGCTGGCATCGGTGTTCACGATTCGTACCGGCATGCCGTCCTTGAGATCAACGTCGCCGGGCAAAGCGACCATCTCGCCTTCTTGCAAGCCGCTGAGGACTTCGTAGTTTGTGGCGTCGGCGATGCCCACACGGATTTCGCGCTTTTGCAATGTCGCTTTGCCGACGCCGAGGGCGTTGCGCAAGACCACGAAGACAAACCTCTGGCCACCATCTGCCTCCACGGTGCCTCGCGGGACGGTGAGCACGTTGATGCGCTCATGAGAATTGATGCGCACGTTGACGTTTATGTTGGGCAGCAGCTCCAATTTGTCGTTGTTAACTTCGCAGAGTAGCTCGCCGACGCTGCGCGCGCCGCGTGCCACAACCTGTTTCGGGATGACCTGAGTTTTGCCCATCCAGGTGCGATTGGGAAGCGCGTCCCAGGTGATGCGCACGGGTTCGCCCGGTTCGAGGCCGCCGAGTTCAGGCTCGTCGATGAAGGCGCGCACGCGAACTTTGTGGAGGTCGGCCATTTCGGCGAGCAGGTCGCCCACTTTCACGTAGTCGCCCGCTTTTGCGGGAAGGGAATAGAGCGTGCCGTCGGCTGGAGCGATGATGCGGCCGTCGCGAACTTTTTCTTCGAGGGCGGCCACTTCGCTGAGCAACTGCTCGACCTGAAGTGAGGTGCGATTGGCGTCGAGCTTCACGCCGTGGACGAACTCCTGCTTGGCGGCGGTGAGCTGTTTCACCTGGGCCTCGGCTTTGGCCAAGTCAAGGTCATTCATGGCCAGCTCATCCTTCGTGGCGGCTTGCTGAGCGATGAGGCGCTCGAGGGAATCGTGATTACGTTGAAGGCGGTCCCGAAGCGCGATCGCGGCAGCGAGCTGGCCTTCGGTTTTGGCGGCTTCGTCGGTGCGGCCGCCTGCCTTTGCTGCGCCGAGATCGTCTTCCGCGCGGAGAAGCTTGGAGCGGGCTTCGGCGAGTTGGGCGGCGGCATCCTTAACGTTCAATTCCAGCAGGAGTTGGCCCTTCTTTACGGGTTGGCCTTCGACGGCGCTAATTCTCTCGACAAAAGTGTCGAGTTGGGCGCGGACGACGAAAGGGGCGATGGGCTCCACTTTCCCATTGCTCGAAATGGAAGAGATGACGTTTTCGCGGATGGGCGAGACCGCGGAGATCTTGGCGACGGGCTGGCGACCGCTGAGGCGCACCAGCACGATGGCCACGACGGCGGCCAAGATGAGAAAGATCAATATACGGTTGCGCAGCCTACGGTCCATGCTCTCGATTCCGATTGCCCCGGCGGTGTGTTAAACGAGAAGCTGGCACACGCGCACGAGGTGCGGTCCCATTGTATCTATGCGGCTTGCTGTCCCCAGCCCGGAGTGAACCAGAGTGCTTGATTGTAGCAACAGGCGCGGAGCTTGCACTAGAGATGATAACGATTCGCAAGGGTTCACTTGGATGGATGCGTCGAAACGGCGCGGGGATGCAGATAACTGGCGCGCTGGCATCGAGATGCGGCGACGGCTGCGGCTGGATGCGTGGGGGCATGGAGATTTGATGTTGGAGGGCGGGAGGGGTGACACAGCCGCGAAGGCGGGCGCCCGCTGCCGAAATGTGAGCGGCGTCCGGAGCGTAGTAGACTGTGCCCTGGGTGTGGGTGACGGACGGGAAACCGGGGAGCGAGGGTCTGATGATTGAGGCTCGGGGCCTGTCGAAGCGATTCCGCGACAAGAAAGGCGGGGAGATTCGCGCCGTCGATAACGTGAGTTTCCGGTGCGAGCCGGGGCGGATCTACGGATTGCTCGGCGCGAATGGCGCGGGCAAGACCACGACGCTGCGGATCCTGGCGACGATACTCGAGCCTACCGACGGCACGGCCGTTGTGTGCGGGCATGACGTGGTCGAGCAGCCGGAGAAAGTGCGGGCGAATGTGGGGTTTCTGTCTACGGCTACGGCGCTGTATCCGCGGCTGACGGCGCAGGAGTTGGTGGAATATTTCGGGCGGCTGAATGGGCTGAACGAGGCGACGCTGAAGAAGCGCATCGACGAGATATTTGCGCGGCTGGATATGAATGGGTTTCGCGACCGGCGGTGCGACAAGCTGTCCACCGGAATGAAGCAGAAGACTTCGATTGCGCGGACGCTGGTGCATGACCCGCCGGTGATGATCTTCGATGAGCCGACGCTGGGGCTCGACATTATGACCGCACGGACGATTACTACGTTTATTCGCGAGTGCCGCGATCGGGGGAAGACGGTGATTTTCTCGACGCACATCATGAGCGAAGTCGAGAAGCTTTGCGACGTGATCGGGATTATCCATGATGGGAAACTGCTGACCGAGGGGACGCTGGCGGAGTTGCGCGAGAGGTATGCGGAACAGGATTTGGAAGAAATTTTTGTGAAAGTCGTGGGCCCGCTGCAAGCGAAAGCGGAGGCCCTAACCGTATGAACCTGAAGGCGGTGGGGATTGTTTATCGAAAAGAGTTTACGGAATGGGTGCGCGATCGGCGGACGCTGATTTCCACCGTGCTTGTGCCGCTGTTTCTTTTTCCGCTGATGATGGTGGGATTCAGCGCACTGGCGGTGGTGATGGTCGGCAAGGCCGAAAAAGAAACGCCGAAAATCATGATTTTGGGCGGAGAGGATTCACCGCAACTGATCGCGAACATCAAGAAGCTGGAGAGCCTGGAAATCGTGCCCTATGCGGCCAACTGGAAAGACGAGATTTCGAACAAGGACATTCGCGCCGCTGTAGAAATTCCGAAAGGATTTGAGAAATCGCTGGAGACCGGACAATCCGAAACGGTCAAGATCTATTTCTATGACGGGGAAATAAAGTCGTCGTTCGGGGCGAACCGGCTGGAAAAATTCTTGAAGGATTATCGCGATACGGTGGTTAAGGATCGGCTTGCGGCGAAGCATCTGCCGGCGTCCGTGCTGTCGCCATTTTCGATTAAACAGGAGAATGTGGCGCCGCCGGAAAAGGTAAGCGGCGCGACATTCGGTAGCTTCATAGGATACACGGTAATTATTTTGTGCATGACCGGCGCGATGTATCCGGCGATTGACCTCACCGCGGGGGAGAAAGAGCGCGGGACGATGGAGACCATTCTTTCGAGTCCCATTTCGCGCATGGACCTGGTGATGGGGAAATTTTTCCTGGTCTTCTCCGCTTCGCTTGCTACGGCCATTCTTTCGGTGATCTCCATGGGAACATCGTTCGCGATTTTGGGACACACTCACTTGATGAATACCTCGGGAGGGCAGACCTTGGCCTTGAACCTGGGGCTGCTTTCAGTGACGTCCGTCTTCGCGATGGCCTTGCCCTTGTCGTTCCTTTTTTCCGCGGTGCTGATGACCGTTGCACTCTTTGCCAAGAGCTACAAGGAAGCGCAGAGCTACCTTACGCCGATGACGTTCCTGATTGTGATTCCAGCGGTGGCGTCGATGATGCCGGGGGTTGAGCTGACGCCGAAGCTTGCGCTGATCCCGATTCTAAACACTAGCCTGGTCTGTAAAGAGATCATCAGCGGCACTTACCACTGGAATTCGATTGGCGGCACTTACCACTGGAATTCGATTGTGCTGATTTTTGCTTCGACGTGCGTATATGCGGGAGCGGCACTCTTCCTCGCGTTTAAGACGTTTCAACGGGAATCCGTCCTCTTTCGGTCTTGACTTTCCCCGCGCTACACATTTCGACCTAGTGTGCTTCTGCACATGGCGCGTTTTAGCCATGGAACTTGGGGCTGACGGATCACGTATCTTTTAAAGAATGCGACGCTCGGTACGCATCCTCTTCATTCTCGCGTTTACGCCGCCGGTTGTGGCGGCGGGCATGGGCTGGCTCGCTGGCCCTTCGTTCTTGCATCCGCTGCGCAGGGAACTCTCCCCGGATCTCATCAAGGAAGCGGATTCTGCGTTCTCGGAAATCGGAACGCGCAGGGAAAAGTTTGACGTGCGCGCGGCCGATGGCGTTCTACTGCGCGGGTGGAAGGTTCGCGCGGTGAAGCCCAATGGGAATTGGGTGCTCGTTTTCCACGGGGTCGCTGACAACCGCATAGGTGTGATAGGACAGGCGGAGGTTCTGCTTCGGGCGGGTTACAACGTGGTGATGATGGATGCGCGTGCGCACGGAGCGAGCGACGGGGCGATGGCCACCTACGGCTGGTTGGAACGAAATGATTCGAGGGCAATTGTG
>WNFR01009974.1_pt1 | contig 10648 bp, 9 predicted proteins | sample 5400221 | NCBI WGS metagenome assembly WNFR01 (sample SAMN13153357, study PRJNA577476) | soil metagenome | isolation source: 40 cm soil under Madrone tree | place: USA:California | collected 2016-06-14 | reverse complement strand
TTCCATTGAAACTGCTGCGCAACTACTTCGACAGCATAGGATCCGGGAGGCGCATCATGCAGCCTGAGCGAAGCCCAAACGCTTTGGCCCATAACCGCCAGAGCAATAAATATGATGGCCGTGATCACGGTCCACACCATCTCCAGGCGGTTGCTGCCGTGCGTGTAAAGAGCGCGGTCTCGCGCACCTGTCTCACGGTACTTCCACACCATCCAGCCCAGCCCGATCTGGGCTGCCGAGAAAGCGATGCCTACCACGACGATCGTGATCATGAACTGGCGGTCAACGGCCGGAGCGTGAGCAGAAATTGCCGGCGGAAACCACCACTTCTTACTGACGAAAAGGATCACTGTCAGCAGTGTCAGGATCCAGATAATAACCGCAAGAGCTCGTCCCATCGGTTACATCTCCTTCTGGTGTTTTGTGTCCGATATGCTTTATTAGCTTGTCGCTGACTCCTCCAGAAGTCTTGGTCGAGACGAAACGACAAGCTGAAACATATCGGACAGTTCACCTATCGAGAACCATCAAGATAAACAGGAGCGGCAAATAAAGAACCGACGCCAGCAGCAAGCGCCGCGCTTGCTGTCGGGATAAAGAGAAAGCAGCAAGAATGCTGCTGTAGAGAAACGCTAAGCCGAGAATTATCGCGCCATAGAGATATACCTTGCCTGACATGCCGAGCACTGCCGGCAGTAGGCTGACCGGAATGAGCATGATGGTATAGACGACAATCTGTTGCGCGGTCACACGGCCCTCTGGCTCGACTACCGGTAACATGAGAATTCCCGCACGGCTGTAGTCTTCACGATACATCCAGGCGATTGCCAGGAAGTGCGGGAACTGCCAAAGAAACAGGATTGCGAAAAGCACCCAGCCTTCAAGATCCAGGGTGCCTCGAGCGGCGGTCCAGCCAATCAATGGTGGCACCGCGCCCGGAAAGGCACCTACCAGGGTCGACAGAGAAGTTCGCGTCTTTAGCGGGGTGTAACCAAAAAGGTAACCCGCAATAACTGTCAGGCCAAGCAAGGCACTGAGCGGATTCACGACGACCAGTAGATAGATCTCCGCCAACGCTGTCAGACCGACGCCAAAAGCCAGCGCAACGACAGTTGGCTACGGTCCAGGGTGGCCACCGCGGCACTATGCAGGTCTATCGCAAACTCTTCCATTAAATACTCACGACTCCAGTGGTGCGGCCGTCCAGCTTTACAGCCGAGTGACTGGTGCCCACCACCCTGAAAGTTCTTAGGGTTAGAACTATCGTTGTTGCGAAAACGAGTGCGCCGCAAGCTACGTGGGCCACAGTTATTCCAACCATCGGGTTTAGTGGCTGCGGATCGTTTGGCGACGCCAATCGGGTCATGTAGGCGGCAAGCCCGAGAAACAACTGCACAATCAGCAAAGAGAGCGCAATGGCTGCCGGTCCGGTCAAGTACTTCTCGCCTTTATAGCGGCGAAAAACACTCAATACGGTACTTCCGAGTGTCAGCACTACGACGAGTGCTCCAGCAACGTGCGCCAGGACGAGTTCTGTAGGCAATGATTGATCCCAAGTGGCTGAATGACGCAGTGTTGCTCCCAGAATGAGTTGCAGAAATATCGTTGCCAGCGCCGCTATACATAGATAGCGTAGGGGCACGCTTCCCTGCTCTTCAAACTTCGGCCTGGCTTCAATCCAACTTCTCGACGTAAAGACCGCCAGGCTGACTGTCGTACAGAAGAAGAGTTGGGCCAACGTTGCATGGGCTGCTGAGACCGCGAGCGGCAACATTAGCTTTACCGTAAGTCCGCCGAGCAGTCCCTGCGCGACGACGGCTATGAGTCCAAACAAACCGAGGCGGCGCACCCAACTTCGTCGTTCTTTTCGGAACAGGTAAATGTAAAGTGCAATGGTAAGCAGTCCTACAGAGGTGGCGACCAGACGATGGCCATGCTCCCAAAACAGATTGCCCACCATCTTGGGAAAGACCTGGCCGTTGGAAAGTGGCCAATCGGACGTGGCCAAACCCGCATCATGACTAGTCACCATCGCTCCGGCGATGATCAAGAAAAACGTTGCACAAGCGACGAGCAATGCGAACCTGTGAACACCCTTGTTCATAACTTGAATAGTTGATTGGAAGAATTGCCAATTGCCGATTCAAATCAGAAATCGGCAATCGGCAATCGAAAATGGCTTCTCAGTGTTTGCCCAACATGGGGAACTCGAGCGCCGGCATCATTTCCAGTGAGCCGCTACGAGTTGCGGCAGCCGCGGCTTCGCCAAATGCGAAATCAGCTTTTCCACTTCCATTTGCCGGTACCGTTACCTGCATTGTTTTCTCCGTCCCTGCGGCTCCGCCTTCATGCCATGCGACCACTGTGTAAGTACCGGCAGGCACACCCTTAATGGTGAACGTGCCATCATCGGCACTGACAGCGAAGAACGGGTGCTTTAAGACACCGATGTAAGCCTTCATCCAGGGGTGCTGGTTGCATTTCACCGGAATCAAGACCTCAGAACGTGCGAACGTCTTCTCGATTGGCGGAGCACCGTTCGGCTGAGTTTGATTCCACTCAGGATTGTTTTTTGGCTGCGGGTGAATATTGTGCTGCGTGGGGTCGCTGTTAGTGATACTCAGCTTCTGATTAGTCTGAATGCCCAAAACGTGTGGCCGGTAATGGCAACCGTTCTGATCGAGCACTACTGCAGTTGAAGGAGCAGTCCAGGCAAAATCACCAATCTTCGTTCCGTCAGTTGCGGCTCCGTCTTTGACATAAACGAACACGTTAGCGAGTTTGCCGTCTTTAACTACTGTGTCTTCTGTAGAGAGATTAGGGTTCTTCTGACCGCAGACGTTATCGGCGGACGTGTCAATTTTCTTTGGTGCGGGAGGTGTGCCAGTGTAAACGACTACTCCCGTAACTGTTCCCACAGGACCGCTGTAGGTCTTGGCACCTGTATTCGTTGATGTCTCAGGGGCGTTTGTGTCTGGAGATTTATTACAAGCCGAGGCGAGGGCCAACAGCGACAGTGCAATCGATAACACAAGCCAGACTTTTGTCTGCTTCTTCATAATCAGTTCCTCCAAATTAAGATACTTTCAAGTCAACTTTAGCACGGAAGGCGCGGGAAGTAGACCCTCCATCGCGCACTGCTGCAGTTTGAAGCAAGAAGTTCAGAGTTCAGCCTTTAGGCCTTGGTTTAGCCTGTGGTTTTGCCGCTCAAGCTAAAGCTTGAACTCTAAACTGCATCGCGCGTCAGCATTGACTCACATACCAGGCCCACGCGTTGTTGATCTCACGGCCTGGTTCCAGCCCAAACTCGTTCGCTCGCTAACACGGTTGTGATGAAAGACCACTATCCGGCGCCGGGCCTTCGCGTGATGCTCGGCCTTCTGCGCTGGTGCCGCTGCCGGAGCGACTGGCGCAGTTGCGAGCAATTGTCTCTGCTCCTCCGGTGTCATCATGAACATGTAGCGAACCAGCAAGCGGGCATGATCGTTGTGATAAGCGTTCGCGCTGGCAGGTGGGTTGGGCAGATTGACTACCCAACGGTCGCCTTCTTTGCGAAATAGTCCGGTGGGCATCGCCGTGCCCGGGCTAATCTGGGAAGGATCAAGTAGCCAGCGGAAGGTCCACTCAGGTTTGAGACGTTCACTGGCGAGCAGGAAGTTTGGCGCAATCGCTCTCGCATCATGAGTTGGTTCGCCGGTGATATGGCATTTAAGACACGGCGTGCCGGAAGTGAACATCTGCCGAGCGACGAGTTTCTCCTGATCAGTGAGCGGTTCGAGTTGCTCCTTAATATAAGGCTCCTGCTGCCCGGACATGGCCATAAAGAAACGCACCAGCGTCTGCAACTCGTTGGGCGAGAAATTGAAGGTCGGCATACGGAAGTTCAGATAGGGTCGGACGCCGTTGCGATCCAGACCTGGCTGGGCCTTCAATTTGACAACCGGCTGGCTGCCAGCTTGTGGCGAACCTGACGCTTGTGGCGAAGCGGAAACCTGCGCCGCCCCGGAATTGATCTGTTGTGTTTGCGCCGGAGTCTTTTCCCCGCTTAGCGAAGGATCATGCAAAAACTTCAACAGCCAATTTGGATCGACACGCGCGCCTTCGCTGGTCAATCGCGGCGGTAACAAGTCCCTGCCTTCTGGAGTTTGATAGAACGGTAGATCCATCACCACGGAACGCTGACCTACCTGAAGCTGGTGACAACCCATACAGTTGTACTTCTTGATTACCCACCAACCGTTCTGAACGTCCTGCCGGCGCTGATCGTCTGGATTGTAGAAAAGCGAGGCGGGCACGTTGGCACCTTCAGCACCCACGCTTCCGAGTAGAAATGTTGTCAGGGCGTTGCGCCATTCCGGAGTGAGAAAGGGCTTCGGCATGCGCAGCCGGTCCTTCGGGTCTTTTTCTTTACCTTCATCGTAGATCGATGGCTGCGAAATCTTGTGCTCGAAAAATCCCTTGTGGTTGTACCAGGTACCCTCTTTCTTTTCCGGGTGAAGCTTCAGTGGATCCACTCCTTCCTCAGCGACCTTCGTCTGCAAGGCAAAATCAAGACGTTCAATCGGGGTCGCACCCTCAACAGTGAGTTCCTTACCAATACGCTGCTCATCTTCAAAACCCTTGATCTCGTGACAGCCGGCACATCCGTATTGCTTGATCAGCACGCGACCTTTTTCTTTCATATTCGGATCATCCATGAAAGAGGCGTCCGCGTAGCCCGGAGGCGAAGAAAGCGAGAATAAATATGTGGCAATATCGCGCGCATCCGATTCCGACAGACGGAAGTTGGGCATCACGGTCATATTCTGCACTTGCAACTCCGCGCCATCGTTCGGACAACGCGAGTGCAGTTCGGTGTCGAATACGTATGGCAGGTTGTGTTTTGCGTAGTCGTCCGGCGTCAGATCGCGTTTCTCTTTCGGACAATAAGGCGCCCAACGTTCGCGTGGATTGTGAATCCAGCGGACCGTGTAATCGAAATTCTCCTTCTCGCCGACCTTACTAAGATTTGCGGCGAAGGTGCCGCCAAGCTGATTGTCGCCCTCGCCGATTGAGTGACATGCAAGACAACCGCGAGACTCGAACAGCGTTTTTCCGTGAGTCGCATCACCTTTCTGCTGCTCCGGAACTTTGCCTTCGAAGCCCTCTTGCCAGAGATATGCAGCGATGGCTTGAATCTGTTGCTCACCGTCTTTGTCGCGCATTTGCGGCCGGCCATTTTCATCAACGTTGGCAAACCGCCAGAAGGTCGGCATCTTCGTCCCCGGACGAAATGCCTGCGGATTCTCCAGCCATACCGGGACCCATTCCTTGCGGAGTTTTAACCTCACATCCTTTAGGTTTGGTCCTACCTTCTTCTGATCCTGCATCAGGTATTTTGCCTGGAGGTTTAGTTGATCAATTCGCGCCGCCAGCAGACTGTTGGTCACGCGCAAGCTTTCGGCGTGGGCCAGCAGACGTTGGGCTTCGGAGTTATCTGCCACGTTACCTGAGTTCTCGGTATCCTGGCGAATCTGTTTCTCGTTGGCCGTAATCTGATCTTCGAGTTGGCTGGTAGATTGTCGCGCACTTCCGAGAGAATCCGTTTCGCGATCAAAACCCTCGTAACGGTGGCATCCCACGCAACCACGTTGATTAAAAAGATCCCGGCCAAGATTGAGTGTTTCTGCTCCCTGGGTCACCCGATCTTTGGCGTGACATTGCTGGCACCCGGCCTCTGTATTCTCTTTTGCAAACATCGGCCAGAGCCAAAACTTGTTTTCACCATGAGCTTTCAATTCTCCGGTGGTCGCGCGTCCATTACCCCAGTGACAACTGGCACAACCGAACTTGTCAGGGTTGTGAATCTGTAGCAGATCTCGTTTTGGATGACTGACAAACGCTCGCGCCAAGGCATCAGGCTTTTTGCCAGGACCGTCCGGTGCAAGATCCTCCGCCTTGATATCAAGTGGCTCTCTGGCGCCCACATGACAGACCTCACAGCGGTCGACGATGTTGTATTCGTTAACGCTAATCTGATGGCCCAGAATTGAGTAATCAAAACTGGCCATCTTCCTCTTCAAACCATCGATCTGCGAAGGGCCCAGGCCAACTAGATGATTCTTAAGATAGTCGTCGCGCTTTTTTGCGAGCTCCGTTGGCTCTTTCAGTAAATCGGCTTTGTGGCCAAGCTTCTCCGCCTTTTGATCGCGTAAGTCGTTGAACAGTTTTTCGAGCTGGGCATAGTTGAGCTTCTGTTTGACTGTAGATTTGCCATCGTCAGACGGCAGCTCTACCTCCACCACTTGCTGTTTCTTTTGTTCGGCTTGGCGGCGATATCTGTCTTTAGCTGATCCACTAGCCAGTTCGATGTTGTAATTGATTACTGTGAGTTGGCCGCGTTGATTTTGGAAGGGCTCGGTGACGGCGTTCAGCTTGTTCTGCACCTGACGGACTTCTTGATCAATTCCATCAATTTCAGGCTTGACCTTTCCCAATGCCTCTTTCGCGTCAGTATCGAACTGCTGGTACTCGGGACTTTCTTTTACTTCGGCTTCGCTCTTGCCAGCCTGACTCTTAATTCCGTTGAGATAGCGAGTGTAGCGGCTGACAAACTCTTTCTGCATCCCTTTCCAGGGACGTTGGCCAAAGGCCTCATCGTAAAGCGCCCAGGCGAGCGAGGCCGTTAGCAAGAGAGCACAAACAAGCAGGATACCGCTCGTCGAACTGCTCACAATCGGATCTCGTGCCGGTAACTCAGGCTCTTTTTTTACTAACGACTCAGCAGGCGCCGAAGAATCAGCCACTACGATCATCCCTCCACGTCCGTCATATGTTGAACCAGGGAGTTACCCACACATACTTAATTGTCAGGGCCAATCTCAAGATTAATTTGACGGGTAACGCCAGCAAGACGCTCACAGCGAAGAACTGAAAAGTCAGATACTGTAGGAGGCTCGTCCTGGCTAGAATCTTTTTCTCAAATTCCTTTTGGGGAAACAATATCAGGGGCCGGAGCGAGAGTTTTTTGAAATCGACAGTCATTAGCCAGTGGAAGAAAAGTGCTCCGAGAATGTAGAACCCACCAACGACAAGTGCTCCAAAGATCCACTTGCCCCAATTGCTTTGCAGCACCACTCCCAAATGCAAAGCCTTGCCTATGCCACTAGTGGCAATCCAGTCGTGCAAATCGACGTTCTTGTCGAACACCACGGCATTGTGGTCCCACGTCTGGCCGGGCCAGAACCAGATCCAACCCGGGCCTCGAATAAAGGTGCCAATGACGATCAACATAATCCACATGAGGAAGCCCCAGCCAAACATCCACAGCGCGAAACGTCGTTGCTTGAGCGTGTAATAACCATTTCCCAGAGGATTCGCATCGACGTAAGGAAATACCATCAACCCAATCATGATAATGGACGGCATCACGACACCCGCGATCCATGGATCGAAATAGACCAACATCTCCTGAAGACCGAGGAAATACCAGGGCGCCTTGGAAGGATTCATAGTCAGGTTCGGATTTGCAGGTTCTTCCAGAGGGGCATTGAGAGTTATCGACCAAACGAAGAGGATCACGGTGACGATGACGGTAACGAGAAATTCGATGCGAACCAAATAAGGCCACACATGTATCTCTCGGGCCCAGCCGGGGCGCCATGGTTCAACTTTTCTGTGATGTGTCTTCGCGAGCTGCGGATCTTCTTCCAATTTCTCAACGAGCCGGTCATTGGCCCGCGCCTGCTTGATTCCGAGCCAAGTAAAGAAGGGCGCAAGAAAAAGCATGGCTACAATCGGAATGTTGTCCGGAGCCGAAGCAATCGTCCAAAGCTGGTGCCAGTCCATAAGATTTTTGATTTTTGATTTTTGATTTTTGATTGCGTCATGGTTATTCAAATCGGCAATCGGAAATCCAAAATCGCAAATTACTTACTTTTCTTAACCGCCTTCATCTCTGACTCAAGCATCACCGGAGCCGGCCCGGATATGCCGCCATCCTTCCGTATCCGCCAGAAGTGCACCGCCATGAAGATCGACGCAACCAACGGAATACCGATGCAATGCCAAATATAGGAGCGCAGCAATGCGTTGGAATCCACAATCGATCCGCCAAGTAGCCCGAAGCGCACGTCGTTATAGGGCGTCATTCCGAGTTGGGCGCCAAAGGGTCCTTCCGAACCAAACATCGGCGTAGCCCTTGCCATGTTCGTTCCTACTGTAACCGCCCAGAAGCCCAACTGATCGTCGGGCAACAGATAGCCAGTAAAGGAAAGCAACAAGGTCAATACGAGCAGCACCACGCCGACGCACCAATTGAATTCGCGTGGCCGTTTGTATGAACCCGTCAGCACAACGCGAAACATGTGCAGCCACGTGGTGATTACCATCAAGTGCGCTGCCCAACGATGCATGTTTCTTAGAAGTTTCCCGAATGGTACATCATGTTCGAGATAGAGAATGTCGCGGAACGCGTCCACTTTGGTTGGGTGGTAATAAAACATCAGCAGCACACCCGTGAACGTGAGCACGATGAAGAGATAGAAAGTGATACCTCCCATGCCCCACGTAAACGGATAGCGAACGGCATCGCGATTGATTTTTGCCGGATGAAGATGAAGGAAAACGTTTGAGAGAATCGCCAGCGAACGATTACGAGGGTCAGACCGATCGTGGGAAACGCGAAAGATCGACTTCCAAAGCTGTGTGTCCTGGGGATCTTTATACGTCTTCGCCTCTTCAATTGCGCGTTCTTTTAGCGCGGAGCTACCCTCGCGGACCTTTCCCATCAAACTCGAGCCACTCTTGTCCCCAGTGGTTAGTTGCTTGGTCTCTTTTTGATCAGGATTCTCTGGGTCCATGAAACCTCGCTGCGTCCGTGAATATAAAAAGGGCGCTATCCTTTTCGAAAATCGGCTAACTCATCTATAGCGGTATGAACGCACCGGGATCGTCGAACTCGCTTCTCTCGCCCTTGGGTTGCCTATAAAGCTTGGCGATGTTGACGACGATTTGGCCTTCAGGATCGAGATGTACTTCTGCCCGGTCCATCGGACGGGGCGCCGGCCCCTCGAAATTAATAGCTTCACTGTCATACCCGCTGCCGTGACAGGGACACTTAAACTTATTTTCGCTCGCTCGCCAGTCTGGAGTGCAACCAAGATGCGTGCAACGCGCATAAATAACGAAGATCCGGTCCGAAGTCTTGTCGACCCAGATGCGATACTGTTGCTGCCACTTGGTATCGACACCAAGCGCATAATCAGAAGCAAAACCAACCCGAAAAACGCTGGACGGCTCAAGAATCGAACGCGGTAGAAAGAACCTTAGAAACATTAAGAACGAGGTCGTCAAGAAGATTGTTACGCTCGACCAAACGATGCGCCTGCGCATTTTGTTGACTGGCGGATCGGGGCTGCTTTCAATAAGTGCAGGAGGAACTTTGGGGGCCGCTGCCGCAGCTGGTGGCTTTGCTGGCGTCGCAGCTCGAGGCGGCGCAGCGGCCGGTGCCCCGGGCGCGCTGCCACTTTGTGCCGCAACGTCGTTTGCCGCATTCGGCGGTTGTTGATTGGCCTGGCTATCTAAAGTGTCCAAGTCCAAACCTCATCTATGAATAAGTGCCTTGTAACTCTAAATCTTTCCGCAGTTACACTTCGACTATATAACAGAGCGCGAACTATACAACTCTCCGCACAACAGGGATCACTCTCTGCGCATTGTCGCAAACTATTTGCTTATACATGAAGAGCGCCGTACCAAACAAATCAAATATAATGTGGGCGGCATCGTATTTATACCTTGTTTCTCGATTGGCTGGCAAGACGGCTCGCAAGAATTTTTGAGAAGCACTATTTGGCGCCTTCGACTCTCTATCCTCAATAAGGAGGAAATCTTAGTTGGCAAAAGCTCATGTGATTGTTTATTCGCGACCCGGCTGCCATCTTTGTGACGAAGCTAAAGCGGGGATTCTCGAAGCGCACTGTGCCGATCTATTTACGCTTGAAGAGATTAATATTGAGACTGACCCCGTCTTATTGAGGCGCTACCAGAATGACATCCCTGTCGTCATGATTAATGGTGTCGAAGCATTTAGACACCGAATCGACTCTGCGGACTTTAAGAGAAAACTCTCTACGGTTGGTTAAAGGATCGTGCTGCGGGGATTGGTAGCGGCCACCTTAAAGCGAGACATTCACATCACGCGAAACCGGGCCACTTTGTTTTGGTTGCGCCTGAAGTCGTGCTGTTCTTGACCCCACCTGAAGATTCAAACACTTGCTAAGATCCTCAATTGATTCAAATAACTTTTCCCGCTCGCCCTCCTCAGTTGCTTGCCGGTAGGCGAGTATTACATCCTTCAATGATGCCAGTTCGCGATAGAGTCCCGCATTCTCAATGGGCGGCGTCAGATACGAAATCAGCTCAGCATAGGAACGTCGCTTGGCAATTGAGCCTTCCGAAGGATTGTTCACACTGTAGAGATAAAGATTTGGAAGTTCTCCGATGAGTCGATCCGGCCAGCATTCACCAGAGAGTCCAATCTGCTTGCCTGGCATAAACTCCATCGCCCCATGAGTACCCACGTGAACCGCTACATCGGCGCTCAGTATCTTATTGAGATAAGTATAGAAGGCCATAAAACCATGGTGTGGAGCGCCGCTACGCGCCA
>WNFR01017873.1_pt1 | contig 10649 bp, 10 predicted proteins | sample 5400221 | NCBI WGS metagenome assembly WNFR01 (sample SAMN13153357, study PRJNA577476) | soil metagenome | isolation source: 40 cm soil under Madrone tree | place: USA:California | collected 2016-06-14 | reverse complement strand
GGCCGCGTCGAGCTCCTCGAGATCCTCGGCGGTGAACTTCGTTGCGGCCACCTCGGTGGCGAGTCCCTCGAGCTCGGCCCGCACCATGAACGCCTCGTGCAACTCCTCCCGCGAAATCGTCCGGACCCGGACGCCACGGTTCGGGACGAACGACACGAGGCCGAGCGCCGCGAGACGGCGCAGCGCCTCGCGCACGGGCGTGCGCGAGACGCTGAATTGCTCCGAGAGCTGCTCCTGCCGAAGGACGGTCCCCGGGGCGAGCTCCCCGGAAACGATCGCCTCTTCGATCACGAGCGCGATGTCGTCTGCCTTGGTGCTGTCGAGGCTCACTCCAGGTGAGTGTATGCCGGAACCGTCAGGAACTCGACGAACGCGTCGGCGCTATCTTGCGGTCCAGCCGAGGTCGAGCACGAAGGGCGTGCCTGTCGCCGCCCGGCCGTCGGGGCCGAGCAGCCAGGCGGCCGCGGCCGCCACCTCGGAGGGCTCCAGGAACCGCTTCACCGCCTGCGGCGCGAGCAGGTCGTCGAGGGAGCGCTCTTCGAGCTGGCGCTCGACGATCTCCGTCCGGACGTAGGCGCGGCAGAGCGCGGAGGCGGAGATGCCGACGTCGGCGCCCTCGAGCGCGAGCACCTTCACGAGCCCGACGACGCCGTGCTTCGCCGCGACGTAGCCCGCCTTGAACGGCGACGCGACGAGCCTGTGGACGGATGCGACGACGAGAAAGCGTCCGTCTCCGGAAGCGGCGAGCGCATCCCACGCGTATGTCGCCAGGAGGAACGGGCTGGTGAGCAGGAGCGCGACGAGCGCGTCCCACCGTTCCTCGGGGAACTCAGCGACCGGCGCGACGTGCTGGTCGTCAGGTCGCCGTCCTCGACGTCGACGGCGTGCACGTTCCACCGGTCGGCCTCGAGCCGCTCCGCGATCGCCGCGCCGATGCCACGCGCGGCGCCCGTCACCAGCACGTTCATCGGTAATAGCGGAAGACGAGCTCGGCGACGCAGACAGGCTTGTCCACGCCCTCGCGCTCGACCGTCGCCGTCATCGTCGCCTGGAAGCCCCAGTCCTCCTCGACGATCTCCTGCACGCGGAACGTCCCGCGGACGCGCGAGCCCGAAGGCACCGGCGCCGGGAAGCGCACGCGGTTGAGCCCGTAGTTCACCGCCATGCCGCCGTCCTGGCGCGGGACGACCTCGTACGACATCGCCGGCAGGAGCGAGAGCGTCAGGTAGCCGTGGCCGATGGTCGTGCCGAACGGGCCGGCGGCTGCGCGCTCGGGATCGACGTGGATCCATTGGTGGTCGCCGGTCGCGTCGGCGAATGCGTTGATCCGCTCCTGCGAGACGTCGATCCAGGAGGAGGGGCCGTATTCAGTGCCAGGGGTCAGCTCAGCCACGGAGAAAGTCTCGCACGATCGGCGCGAGCAGCTCGCCCTCTTGCCACATGACGAGATGGCCGCGGTCGGACACACGCTCAATCCGGGCACCGGGGATCCGCTCGGCGAGGAGCTCGCCATTGCGCGCGTCGATCACCGTGTCCGCGCTCGCGTGAATGACAAGCGTCGACGCGCTAATCACCGGAATGCGGTCGTAGGCATCATGGCCGCGGCTCGCGACGAGCTGCGCCTGCCACGTCTCGACCGACGGCGAGCGCTCGAGCCGGTACACGTACACCTCCTCGACGAGCTCCGGCCGCTCGAGGACGGCGTGGTCGCCGAGCGAGTTCTCGACCATCAGGCGAAGGCCGGCCTCGCGCTCCATCGAGGGGAAGCGAGGGAATGCGTCGACGCCTCGTTCGGGCATCGGAAACGCATTCGCCCCGCCCGGCGACGTCGAGCAGAGGACGAGCCTGCGCACGCGTTCCGGATACGTGAGTGCGATCTCCTGTGCGACGAAGCCGCCGAGGCTGACGCCGAAGATGTGCGCCGATTCGATACCGGCGGCGTCGAGGACGGCGACGGCGTCTGCAGCGAGCCGGTTCACCGAGTACGGCCCTTCGGGCACGTCGCTGTCGCCGACGCCGCGATTGTCGACGAGGACGACGTGGAAGTCCCGCGCCAGCAACGCCGGCAGCGGGCCCCATCCACGGCGATCGTAGCCGAGCCCGTGGGTGAACACCAACGGCTCGCCGCCGCCGAGCTCCTCAAACGCGATCCGAACGCCGCTGTTGACGGCGTAGCGGATCAGGCGGACTTCTCGACGGGCTCGTCGAGATCGGTGTCCGCGCCCGCGCTCGTCACGAGCGTCGGGCGGATGCCCTGCACGATCGTCTCCTTCGTGATCACGCACTTGCTGACGTCGCGCCGCGACGGCAGCTCGAACATGACGTCGAGGAGTGCGCCCTCGATGATCGACCGCAGTCCACGAGCCCCCGTCTCACGCTGGAGCGCCTTGTCGGCGATCTCCCACAGGCCGTCCTCGGTGAACACGAGCTCGATGTTGTCGTAGCCGAAGAACCGCTGGTACTGCTTCACAAGGGCATTCTTCGGCTCGGTGAGGATCTGGACGAGATCCTCCTTCCGCAGCTGATGCACTGCCGAAATGACCGGAAGCCGGCCGATGAACTCCGGGATGAGCCCGAAGTTCAGAAGATCCTCCGGCATCACCTGCGTGAGCAGCTCGGACGACTCGGTCGAGTGCTTCGACCGCACCTCGGCACCGAAGCCGACGGCGTTCTTGCCGATGCGACGCGCGATGATCTTGTCCAACCCGGCGAAAGCGCCGCCGCAGATGAACAGGATGTTCGTCGTGTCGATCGACAGGAACTCCTGGTGGGGATGCTTCCGGCCGCCCTGCGGCGGCACCGAGGCAACCGTGCCCTCGAGGATCTTCAGGAGTGCCTGCTGAACGCCCTCACCTGAGACGTCGCGCGTGATCGACGGGTTGTCCGCCTTCCGCGCGATCTTGTCCACCTCGTCGATGTAGATGATCCCGGTCTCGGCCTTCTTGATGTCGAAGTCCGCGGCCTGGATGAGTTTCAGGAGGATGTTCTCGACGTCCTCGCCGACGTAGCCGGCCTCGGTCAGGGCGGTCGCGTCGGCGATCGCGAACGGGACATTGAGGATGCGCGCGAGCGTCTGCGCCAGCAGTGTCTTCCCGCACCCGGTCGGGCCGAGCAGGAGGATGTTCGACTTCTGCAGCTCGACGTCGTCCTCCTCGGCGCCCATCTGCACGCGCTTGTAGTGGTTGTAGACGGCGACCGAGAGCGTCCGCTTCGCTTCTTCCTGCGACACGACGTAGTCGTTGAGGACGGTGTAGATGTCCTTTGGACGAGGGAGGTTGTCGAGGTCGAGCTGAGCCGGGGAGGTGAGCTCCTCGTCGATGATCTCATTGCAGAGATCGATGCACTCGTCGCAGATGTAGACGCCGGGGCCGGCGATCAGCTTCTTGACCTGCCGTTGGCTCTTCCCGCAGAAGCTGCAGAGAAGCTGCTCGTTCCCTTCGCTGGCCCTGGCCATGAAGTCTCCTTGTACCTCGGATCCGGCTTTTCGTCTACCGGTGGGCGACCACGTTGTCGACGATTCCGTACTCCTTGGCCTCGTCGGCGGTCATGTAGTAGTCCCGCTCCATGTCCTTGGAAATCTTGTCGATCGGCTGATTCGTGTGCTGACCGATGGAGCCCGGAGTACACCGAGCCGCCCGGCGAGTTGATGTACAGCTGGATGTCCTTGTCGGGGTCTTCGGACTCGAGGTGGATCATCTGCGCGACGATGAGGTTCGCGACGACATCGTCGATCGGCGTCCCGAGGAAGATGATGCGCTCGTTCAACAGGCGCGAATAGATGTCGAAAAACCGCTCGCCACGCGAGGTCTGCTCGATGACGGACGGAATGATCAAGTTCGTCGGATTCGGATTCATGTGGCTCCTCAACTTCCCGGGGTCCAGAGTTTCGCTTCGGTGTCGGGCTTTTCCTTGTCGGGCGTCCAGATCGCATCGCGCGCCTCGGCGAGTGCGCGGGGGATGCGCTTGACCTCCGATGTGATCCGGTCGAGCGCCTTGCGCAGCCGAATGTCGTCGCGCAGCGACTCGAAGCGGCCGCTCTCACGCAGCCGGAGGATCTGCTCGTCGGCGCCGTCGCCGAATGCCTCGGCCTGCTCGCGCACGAGCGACTCCACCTCGGAGTCGGGCACCTCGATGCCGAGCTCGTCAGCCGCCGCGTCGAGCACGAGCTCGCGCGCGACGGAGCGCCTCGCCTCGCCGCGCAGCCGCTCGAGGAGGTCGTCGGCGGACTGCCCGGTCATCGCCAGGTACGACTCGAGCCGGACGCCGCGCGACTCGACCTGGCGCGCAAGCGCGCGCAGCAGCTCACGCGTGCGCGTCTCGACGAGTGGGCCGGAGGCATCCACCTTCGAGGCGGCGACGAGCGCGTCAGCAGCGTCCGAACGGAACTGCGCCTCGACCTCTTCGTCGATCTGCTCGCGCAGGCGCGACTCGATGTCGCCGCGCAGCTCGGCGAACGTGTCGAACTCGCTTGCAGCGCGCGCCAGCTCGTCGTCGAGCGGCGGCAGCACTTTCTCCTTGATCTCTTTGACCGTGACCGCGACGTTCTGCTTCGAGTCGTCGGCGAGCTCGAACTCGATCTCCTTCGAGTCACCCACGTTCAGGCCGACGAGGCCGTGCTCGATCTCGTCCACGACGGCGCCGCGGCCGAGCTCGACGACATAGTCGCGTCGCGCCTCGCCCTGCGGCGACACCATGTCGACGATCACGGTGTCGTCCGGGCCGACGGCCCTGCCGTCGACCGGGACGAGCTCGGCGACGGTCGAGCGGAGCGCGTCGAGCTCGCGGTCGACGAGCTCCTCGGGGACCTCAGGCTCGTACGCGCCCACCTCGAGCGTCTTCCAGTCAGGGAGCTCCGGCTTCGCCTGCACGGTGACCGTCGCGGTGAAGTGCCAGTCGTCGTCCTCCGAAGCGGGGAGCTCGAAGTCGTACTCCGGCTGCTCGACCGGACGCAGGCGCGACTGCGCGGCCGCATTCCAGAACCAGCCGCCGATGTGGCTGTCGACCGCCTCCGCCATCACGCGGTCGCGACCGAGCTTCTGGACGAGCACGCGGCGCGGGACCTTGCCCTTGCGGAAGCCGGGGATCTTCGCGCTGCGCGCGAGATCCGATGCGGCGTGCTCGACCGCGTGATGCACGTCGTGCGACGGCACCTGCACGGTCAGTCGGACCCGGTTCTCGGGCAGCTCCTCGACCAGCGTCTCCACGCGGCCATTCAAGCAGAGGCTCTATAGGCTGGCGCTTCGGTTGCGCCTGTTCATCCTCACCCGGCACGCCCACACGATCCTCAATGTGGAGCGGCGCATCAACGGCGATCCAGCTGTCCAGGTGCCTCTCACCGAGGAGGGGCAAGAGGCCGCTGCGCGGCTCGGGCACCAGCTCGCGGCCCTCGCGATCGACCTCTGCGTCCATACGCGCTTCGGAAGGACGCAGGAGACGGCCGAGCTCATCCTCGCCGGCCGCTTGGTGCCGACCATCGTCGAGCCGCTCCTCGACGACATCGACGTGGGCGACCTCGAGGGCGACTCGATCGACGCCTACCGGGCGTGGAAGGGCGCCCATGCGCGCGGGGATCGGTTCCCCGGCGGCGAGAGCCTCGACGGCGCGGCGCGGCGCTACGCCTCGGCGTTCCGCCGGCTGCTCGAGCGCGACGAGACGGTGACGCTCGTCGTCTGCCACGAGATCCCGATCCGGTACGCGCTCAACGCCGCCGCCGGCTCGGCCGACCTCGACGCACCCGAGCACTCGATCCCGAACGCGACGCCGTACCTCTTCGACGACGAGTCGCTCCTGTGCGCCGCCGACGGGATCGAGCAGGACGCGGGAACGGCGCGGCGAATGGATCCCACCGAACGATGACCGTGCTGTCCTGGCTCCTCGTCGCCGTCGTGACCATTCTCTGGGCGGCGATGGTCGGGGCTGTCGCGTGGCGCGCGCGGTTCGCTACGCGCCGTTGACCCATCTCCTGCACGAGCTCTGGCGCGCGCTTTCCTTCACGTTCGGGATGACGTGGGAGATCCTGTGGGCGCTCATCCTCGGCTTCGCCCTGTCTGCGGTTCCTGAGTGCGGGCGGAGGGACTCGAACCCCCACGGGCTTTCGCCCACCGGGACCTAAACCCGACGCGTCTCGCCAATTTCGCCACGCCCGCGCGCGCCTAACGGTACTCGGCCCGAACCGTCTCCAACAGCGTCGCGCCGTGGACCGGCGTCCCGTCGCGGTGGAGCACGTCCACCTCGAACCCGGGGTAGCGCAGCCGGAACCGTCCCTCCCGCCACGCCTTCACGTTGGCCGAGTCGGCCATCGCTCGACGGAATGGATACGTCGGCATGTTCGTGCGGTCGCCGCGCACGTTCCGCCCGTCGAGGTGGCGCACCGCGACGCGGAAGCCCTCCACTGCCTTGATCCGGCGCTCAACCGACGCCACGCTCGCCACGTGCTCATCGTCTCATGCCAACGTGGTCCGATCTATAGTCCCCGCCCGTGGCCGGGATGCGACCCGAGGACGTCTATGAGCTGACGGGCGTCGCCGACCCGCGCATCTCGCCCGACGGGAAGCGTGTCGCGTACCAGGTCTGGTCGATCGACAAGGACTCGAACCAGTACCGCGGCGCGATCTGGGTCGCCGCAGTCGACGGCTCGGAGGAGCCGCGGCAGTTCACCTCCGGCGAGAAGCGCGACGCCTCCCCACGCTGGTCACCCGACGGCCGTTGGCTCGCGTTCACGTCGAACCGCGGCGACGACAAGGCGGCCGCGAACCTCTACGTCATCCCCAGCGAGGGCGGTGAGGCGCGCAAGCTCACCGACCTGAAGGAGAGCGTCGAGAGCGCGGAATGGTCTCCGGACTCGACGCGGCTGGTCATCACTGCACGCGCCCGCGACGAGGCGTACGAGGAAGAGGACGAGCGCAAGCGCAAGCCGCGGCGCTTCCGCCGCGTCTTTCACAAGCTCGACAGCGTCGGCTGGACCGGCGACCGCCGCAAGCACATCTGGATCGTCGACCTCGACGGCAAGACGACGCAGCTAACGGACGGCGACTTCGAGGACGACCAGCCAACATGGACGCCGGACGGGAAACGCGTCGTCTTCACCGCGCTCCGCTCGGAGAACTGGGACGTCGAGCTCATCGCGCGCCTGTATGTCGTCGATGCGAAAGGCGGCGAGCCGGAGCAGCTCACGGGCGACGAGGCCTCGTACGGCTTCCCGACGCTCGCACCGGACGGGCGCTTCGCGTACGAGTGGACGGTCGAGGACGGCACGTTCCCGCGGCACACGCAGATCGGCGCCGCGCCAAAGCTCGGCGCGGAAGGGAAGCTGCTGACGACCTCACTCGACCGCCAGTGCGGTCCGTATCCCCCGATCCGCGGGCCGCTCTGGAACGGCGACCGCATTGTGTTCGCGCTCGAGGACGGCGGCAACGTCCATCTCTACTCGGCAGCGGCGGACGGCTCGAGCGAGCCGGAGCTCCTCGTCGGCGGCGAGCAGGTCATCGGCGGCTACGACCTCGTCGGAGACGCGCTCGTGTACGTGGGCAGCACGCACACGACAATGCGCGAGCTCTTCAGCGGACGCGACGGGAAGCAGCTCACCCACGTCGGTGACGCGTTCACCGGCGGGCGCGCCCTGAGCGAGCCCGAGCGCTTCACCGCGGTGTCGAAGGACGGCACCGACGTCGACGCGTGGATCGTCCGGCCCCCGGACTTCGATCCGAAGGAGAAGTACCCGATCATCCTCACCATCCACGGCGGGCCGTTCACGCAGTACGGCACCGGCTTCTTCGACGAGGTACAGATGATGGCCGCCGGGGGCTATGTCGTGCTCTTCTCGAACCCGCGCGGCGGCTCCGGCTACTCCGAAGACTGGGGCCGCGCAATCCGCGGCCCGCTCGGGAACGCAGGGCCGGGCTGGGGCACGGTCGACTACGAGGACGTGATGGGCGTCGTCGACACCGCGCTCGAGAAGTTCGACTTCCTCGACGGCGAGCGCATGGGCGTGATCGGCGGCTCGTACGGCGGCTTCATGACCTCGTGGATCGTCGGACACACGAATCGCTTCAAGGCCGCGATCTCGGAGCGAGCGGTCAACAACCTCGTGAGCATGTTCGGCTCGAGCGACCTCTTCTGGGTGTTCGAGCGGCAGTTCGGCGGGCCGATGTGGAAGGACGTGGACGCGTACCTCGCCGACTCCCCGTCGACGTATGCGCAGAACATCGAGACGCCGGTGCTCGTGCTGCACTCCGAGAACGACCTGCGCTGCGCGGTCGAGCAGGGCGAGCACTTGTTCACGCTGCTGCGCCTCCTCGGCAAAGAGGTCGAGCTCCTGCGCTTCCCCTCCGAGAGCCACGAGCTCACGCGCAGCGGCTCGCCGATCCACCGCGTGCTCCGCTTCGAAGCGGTGCTCGAGTGGTTCGACCGATACCTCCGCTGAGATCCACTGGACCTTTTTCGGTGCCTGCGGCGTACTAGTCGCGTCACCGTCGAAAAGGAGGAGCGATGCTGGGCAGGGCGTGTTTCTGCCTCGCGGTTCTGGCCGCACTCGCCGCGGCGCCGGCCGCCGCCGGCGACGGGCCGCTTTTTGCGAGCCAGGGTGGACTGGGCGTGGCCGTCGGAGGTGGAGGCGCACCGAGCGGCGTGCGCTACGTCGCGGTCGGAATCCCAAACGGCAACCAGACCGCGCTCGAGGCGATCCAAACCTCCGATGGAACTGTTGGCCGCTGGATGGACATTCCAGGCTCGTGGGGAATCCCGACGGTCGGCTACAGCTATCCGACATCCGGCCAGGGCCTTTCGCACAACGGCCGCTTGCTCGTTCTCGCCGCCCTCCAGGCGCCGAGCTCGCCGACCCACTTCGTCGTGGTCAACCCGCAGCGGATGGCCGTCGTCAAACGCATCACGCTGCCGGGCTACTTCTCGTACGACGCGCTTACGCCCGACGCCTCACGGCTCTACCTGATCCAGTACGCCCTAGGCCGGAGCGGTGACCTGAATCACTACGTCGTGCGCGCGTACGACCTGAAGAACGACCGCCTCCTGCCTGGGCGGATCGCCGACCGGACGCAGAAGAGCTGGGTGATGCAGGGCAGCGCCGTCACGCGCGCGACGAGCACGGACGGACGCTGGGTGTACACGCTGTACCACAACCCCGGCGGCTATCCGTTCATCCACGCGCTCGACACCGTCCGCGGGGTCGCGCACTGCGTCGGATTGCCGATGAGCAACCAGAACGCGATCTACAACCTCGTGCTCTCCCTGCACGGCCGAACGCTCGCCGTGCATTGGCGCAGCGGCCGCCCGTGGCTGAGGCTCGACACAACGAGTTGGCGGCTGTCGCCGGCGTCGGACGGCTTTCCGTGGTCGTGGGTCGCACCCGGCATCGGCGGCGGGCTGGCGGTGCTCGCGGCCGCGACGTTGATGCTCAGACGGCGTCGCCGCACAGGCGAGCTGGAGCGTGAGCTGGGCGAACTGCTCCGCGAGCCGGAGCGCGCGGGCGTCGCCTAGCGAACTGCGAGGCTGCCGATCCGTCTTCCGGACGGCAGCGTGAGAAGCGGGACCGACGAGCCCGAGGAGAGGATTCGAAGGCCCGTCGGTCCCGCCACCGCGAACGTGATGCGGCCGCCCGAGGCGTCGAGGGCCTCGATCCGTGCGGGTGCGACGAGTCGGCCGGTCTGCGTCAATGCTCCGGCGCGCGAAACGCGGAACACGGACACGGACGGCGTTGCCGCGTTGAGCGCGAGCACGACCTTGCCCCCCATCCAGCCGAGACCCGCGATGGCCTCGTGCGCGAAGACGGTCTTCCCCGGCGCGGTATTCGGCCCGGTAAGCACGACGTGATGCGATGTGGCGACCGCGAGCCGGTCTCCGCTCGGCGCAAACGCGAGGAACGCCGCGCCTCGGGACGCGACCACGGTGCGTGAGGCATGGCCGAGGTCGTAGACGACGGGGCTCCCGCCGGCGGCGACGTACGCCAGCGCCAGCGAGTCGGCGCGCCAAGCGGGGCGGATCGGGCGCACCCTCGCGTCGATAAGCCGGTTACGGCCGCCGTTGCCCTCGATCTCGTACAGGCGGAAGCCGCTCCCGACATGCGCGATGTAGGTGATGCGCAGCCCGTTGGGTGCCCAGGCAACAGCTGCGACCGGCCCCGGCGTCGGGTGCGACCAGGCGCGGCGCCCGTCCGGCGCCATTGCCACCAACGAGTTGCCGACACCGATCGCGACGTAGAGCGCGTGCGGGGAGAGCTCGGCCGCCGACACCGGCAGGCCTTCGAGCCGAAGCCCGCTGCTCGTGGACAGCCACAGCCGGCCGCTCACGGTGGCGGCGATCCCGTGTACGCCAAGCGGAACGACCAGGTGCGACGTCGCGCGTTGCGGATGCCGGCTCGGCTCGCCGAAGCCGACGTGCAGCGCGCCGGCCGCGGCGAGCGCACCAGCCGCGACTCCGAGGAGCACGAGCGCTGCGGCAAGCACGAGCACGACCGCCCGGGTCGATCGCTCAGCGCGTCGCGTCACCGGGGCCGGAAGCGCGGCAAGCGCCCGCGCGAGCGCGCGCTCGGTGACGTCGGGAGCCGGCTCGGGCAGTCCCTCGAACAGCTCGCTCAGCTTCGATTCAGTCTCGGTGGACACCCTCGACCTCATAGGAATCGCGCAGTTGGTCGAGCG
>WNFR01015041.1_pt1 | contig 10649 bp, 6 predicted proteins | sample 5400221 | NCBI WGS metagenome assembly WNFR01 (sample SAMN13153357, study PRJNA577476) | soil metagenome | isolation source: 40 cm soil under Madrone tree | place: USA:California | collected 2016-06-14 | reverse complement strand
AAGGCGCAACCCGACCCCCACCCCACGCAGGCCCACCGCGGCGTGCTCAAGCGCGGCGCCCGCGCTGGATGCGGACCCGCGCTCTGAGATTCTCGCCGTTCCAAGCGAAGTCTCCACGCGCCTGCGACGCCGCTCACGTCTGTTATAATGATTCAAGAACGCCGCGCCCGCGGCCTTCTTCTCGCAGTTCACGCGGCATAGTCGGGGAGTGGCTCAGCCTGGTAGAGCACCTGGTTCGGGACCAGGGGGTCGGAGGTTCAAATCCTCTCTCCCCGACCAATCTTTTCATGCAGATGTAAGGACAGCAAACCGGCCATCTGGAATTGCTCCAGGTGCTCTAGCGCGGGAAGCCGCATCAATGCTGAGTTTCCTTGCTGTATCACGATGCAGCGACAGCCACAATTTCGCCTAAGTGCGCTCATTCGATTGTCTAACGCTCTGAATCTGCGGGTGTTGATCCGGATCGACCTCCTGGGCCTGCCATCGTGACATGCCTGCGGTCAGAACTACTCTGCGTTCGGAATGCCCTCAATAACGCTCACCGGCGCAATGAGAGTGGAACAAGATGCGCCAGCCGCCGCGAGCGCTGGCATTCCTGATGACCATCTCCTGACGAAGAGCTAGATCCCTTGGCATCGACCTCGCGTGCCAAGAGCTGAGCGCCAGGATGCCTTGAAATCAGCGCTCGAGGAGAGCGAATCTCTTCGACGAAGCCCGGATGTCGCTTGCGAATCGGCGACACCTTCTCGTCATCCAGACTTTGCCGCTTTTGCTTTGATTTCGACTCCACGAATCAACATACCAGTCCCTCTTTCCCCGTACTCTTTGACACAGGATTTACGATAGGGCCGGCTTGAGGGCCGACTCTTTTCGTTGAGCGCGGAAGAATCCATGTATGACTTGCATGGCAGAAGCGCCATTGTCAGCGGCGGCGGCCGCGACATCGGCAGAGAAGTATCGTTGGCGCTGGCGCGCGCTGGCGCCGGCGTGTGCGTCAATTATTCGTCGAGCGAAAGCGCGGCGCGTGGGACCGTTGAAGAGATCGGGAAGGCGGGCGGACGCGCCATCGCTTGCCGCGCCGACCTCACGCACTCGACCGACGCGGAACGGCTCGTCGCCGAAGCTAGGAAGGCGTTCGGGCCGGCCATCCACATCCTCGTCAACAACACCGGCGGCCTGATCGCGCGCAAGAGTGTCATGGAGATGGACGAGTCCTACTGGGACGAAGTGATGAACGTGAACCTCAAGACGATATTCCTGCTCACCAAGGCGGTGCTGCCTCACATGCCTGAGGGCGGGAGCATCGTGAACTTCTCCTCGCAAGCGGGACGCGACGGTGGTGGCATGGGCGCCGTGGCCTATTCGACGGCCAAGGGCGGCATTCTGACGTTTACTCGTGGACTGGCCAAGGAACTCGGGCCGCGGCGGATTCGCGTCAACGCGGTCGCGCCGGGGATGATCAGCACCGCGTTCCACGATCGCTTCACCAAGCCCGAGGTGCGGCAGCGCGTCGCCGGCATGACGCCGCTGGGGCGGGAAGGCGAAGCCAGCGAGGTGGCGGCGCTGGTCCTGTTCCTGGCTTCCGACGCCTCGTCGTATATGACCGGCGTCAACGTCGACATCAACGGCGGAATGTTCTTCTCGTAAGGAAGCGACTCCGCGCGGTTACCACGTTCTCCTGGAGGGAATGACAGTGAAAAAACATCTTCCGATTGCGCTGCTCTGCGCATCGTTCCTGGGCTGCGCGTTCGCTGCGGATACACCGGCGGACTCTGCCCGCTCAGAGGTGCTGGCCGTTGAACGAGCACGCGTCGCTGCCAGCGTGAGCCGCGATGTGACCGCGTTGGATCGAATTCTTCGCGACGACCTTACCTACGTGCACGCCAGCGGCAGGATCGATACGAAGAAGAGCCTGGTGGATGCGATCCGATCGGACGAGCTCCATTACATTGCATGGACCGAGAAGGAGATCCACGTCCGATTGAACCGCGATAGCGCCATTCTGGATGGAGGGTACGCGGTAAAGGTGATCAATCGAAAGGCATCCCCTGAAATTCTCGAAACGGATGTTCTCTTTCTGGCCGTGTACGTTCGCGAGGGTGGTCACTGGCGGCTGATGGCATGGCAGACGACGAAGGACGTCCGTCCCGCAGCCAGTGGCAAGATGTAAGCGCTGCCGTCCCGTCTGCATCCGCGCCCTGCTTTGGATTTCGCGCTTACCTCAAGGTGTCGACAGCGAACACTTCTGTGCCGACGACGTAGGGGCGCAACTCTCCCAGGAGGAGCCACAGAATGGTCACGCAAATCAATGGCAGCAACCCGAAGCCAATGAACACGGGGGTGTACGAATAGTGGTCCACCACCCAGCCGGTGATCAGGGTGAAGAGCATGCCGCCAAATCCGGATCCCATGCTTGCGAGCCCATAGACGGAAGCGACTGCATTCTTCGGGAATACGTCACCTGGCAAGGCCAACATGTTCGCGAGGCTGCCGGTATAACCGAGCATCGCGATGGAAACGAGCGCGATGATGTAGAAGTACCACACCGGATCGAGGAAGATTTTCGAGAAGGTGAAACCGAGGACAAAACGCGTGCGTATGAGTTCGCGGACCGGAATCGGAGGCGCTTCGACGGTAGCGGAGGCTGCCGGCGGCCTCCGATAGGCGCGCAACCAAAAGACCAGCCACAACAGTCCCACCGCGCCGACAGCGACAAACGCCGTCGGCCATCCGAAGCGGAGCAGAATCCACGCGACGATCGGGGGAGCCAGGATCGCGCCGACCGCCGATCCGCTATTGAAGACGCCCGATGCCAGCGCGCGTTCGCTCTCAGGAAACCACTCCGTTGCCACTTTGACTCCGGCCGGCCAGTTGCCGGCCTCGCCGACGCCCAGTAAAAACCGGAACACCCCGAGACTGAGGGCGCCCGTTGCCAAGCCGTGCAAGAGAGCGGCCACCGACCACCACAACACGCACACGGCGTATCCGAGCTTCGTACCCAAGCGATCGATCACCGGCCCGGAGATGCCGTTGCTGACTGTGTACGCCAGCAAGAATGCGAACACGACACCCGAATACGCCACGTTGCTCATGTGGAACTGGTCGCGCAGCACGGGTGCCGCCACCGAGAGGGTTTGCCGGTCGAGATAATTGATGACCGTCGCCCAGAAAGCGAACGAGATCATCAGCCAGCGCCGGCCCGACGGTTGCATGCGAGATCACCCTCTGGTGGATTGGACCCGTTTCGCCTGGGTGTGTCTATGCCGGACCGCTGCCTGCCGAATGTTTCTCGCTCTTACTATTCGGGCCCGCAGATGCGGAAACCCTTCGGCAGGATTGGCGCTCAATCAAGCGAACGCCGATCACCCTGTGTTCCGGCTCACGAACTCCATCTTTGGCGAGCATGTCCAATAACATCTCGATGGCAGCTTTACCGATCTCGTATTTGGGCTGATCGATGGTCGTCAAAGGAGGGTTGGTGATCTGAGAGATTTCCACATTGTCGAAACCGATGATCGAAAGGTCGGCGGGGATACGTATACCCTTTTCGATCGCAGCGCGAATACAGCCGAAGGCAAGCACATCGTTGCCCGCAAAAATTGCCGTGATCTTGCGCCCCAGCCCTAACAGTTGATTGGCCGATCGATAGCCGCCGGCAAACGTGTGCTCCCCATAAATGACCTCCGGTTCGGGCAGGCTCCGATCGTGAAAGACCTTGAGGAACCCCCGGGCGCGGTCAGTCAGATTGCCGTGGCCTCGCGGTCCTGTGATGTGGCCGACCTTGGTATGCCCGAGATCGATCAGGTAGTTGCCGGCAATCTCGCCACCCAAAAGATTGTCTCCCAGAACGGAGGAGAAACGCCGATACACCGCAGAGCGATTCAGCAACACGATGGGCACGCCCGTCGCCCACAATTGATCCTGCTGCGCATGGCTCAACGCCGCCACGGAGTTCATGACGATCCCCTCGACGCGCTTCGCCAAAAGTGATTCGAAGTAGCCCATCTGTTTTTCGGCGGTCAAGTCGCTGTTGCACAAGACCAGGTCGCGGCCTGCGCGATACGCGGCGTCCTCGGCGCCGCGGGCAACTTCCGCGAAGAATGGGTTGCGGATATCACTGACCACCAGACCAATAGTCTGCGATCGTCCCGTCACTAAACCCCGCGCGACCTGATTGGTCCGATAATTCAGCCGGGCAGCCACCTCCATCACGTGCTCGCGGGTCTTGTCATTTACGCCGTAACGGTTGTTCAGCGCGCGGGAGACCGTGGAAGTATTCACGCCCGATTCCCGGGCAACGTCCTTGATGGTCACGGGCATGGATATTGATGCAATCGTTTCCGATTATCATGGCGAATACAAGGCCTGTCAATCCACCTTGCGCGATCGTCGCAGGGGAGGTTGAATGCGGCAGATGAGCCGGGTCTTCCTGTCGTAACCAACACATTTTGCGTTGGTTAATCATGGAATGAGGTGCCAATAATTCCCTTGACTTCCTGCAACAGTCCGAGTAGTGTCGCGCACCGAGTTTCGGTAACGTTTGCAATAAACGTCGTTTCCCGGAGGTGCGCTGTGCGTCTGGTTTATGTCCTAGGGGCGATGTTAGCTCTGAGCGTCTCCGCTTTTGCTCAAACCGCCGGCCAGATAACAGGCGTAGTCACCGACCCGACCGGCAGCGTGGTCGCAGGGGCGGGCGTCACGGTCACGAATGTCGCGACCAATGTCGAACGCAGCACTGTGACTAACAGCGCAGGGAATTACAACTTTCCCGCGCTGCCACCAGGCATGTACGACGTGATAGCGGAGATGCGCGGCTTCCAGACCGAGGCCCGCAAACACATCGACCTGCACGTGGAGCAGATCGCGCGCATTGACTTCCAACTGCGAGTCGGGGCGGTGGAACAGACGGTGGAAGTCGGCGGTGGGGCCCCATTGCTGACAACGGAGAGCGCAACCGTTGGCACGGTCATCGACAATGACCGTATTGTCGGCCTGCCTCTAAACGGGCGCAGCTTCACCCAGCTGATCGCCCTTACCCCCAACGTCTCCTACAACAGCGTCTCCAGTGGAGGCCAGGCCAGCGCTCGCCAGGGCGGCGATCGAACGACGCAGGAAATCTTTGTCGCCGGCGCGCGCCGCGAGTACACGAATTTTACGCTCGACGGCGTGCAAAATACCGATCCCGGCTTCAACACCTACGCCTTGCTTCCCTCGATTGACGCCTTGCAGGAATTCAAGGTGCAAGCCGGCGTTTACCCGGCCGAGTTTGGTCATCTGCAGGTTCAGGTGAACGTGTCCACGCTCAGCGGAACCAATCAATTGCACGGCACGGTGTTCGATTTCGTGCGCAACGACGCTTTTGACGCACTCCCGTATAACTTCACCTCCAAACCGTTGACCTCTTCGCCCTTCAAGTGGAACCAGTATGGCTTCACTCTGGGAGGGCCTGTCCGCATCCCGAAGATCTTCAATGGCAAGGATCGGCTGTTCTTCATGTCCAACTACGAAGGGTTCAAGCTGCGGCAGCAGACGCAGACGGTCTACACGACATTCCCATCCGCATTCCGCACCGGTGACTTCTCCTCCGTCCTGGCGTCCCATGTCATCACCGATCCGACGACCGGCCTGCCGTTCTCCGGCAATAAGATTCCCGGAGACCGTCTGGATAGCATCGCCAAAGCGTTCCTGCAGTACTATCCCGCGCCTAACATCCCGAACGCACCGAACAACGGCCTCTCCAGCAACTACCTCGCAAAAGACAACATCACGCAAAACAAATGGCAGATATCCGAGCGCGTGGACTTTGTGCAGAGCGCGAAATCAACTTGGTTTACCCGTTTTAGCATGCAGGATGAAAGCGGGATCCAGCCGGCTTTGGCTCAGAACGGCATGAGCCTGATCACCAATGCCAAGCAGACGGCGATCGGTAACACGTTCGTCTTGTCGCCGACCATCCTCAACGAATTCCGCTTCGGTTTTCTGAACTTCTACAATAACTATGCGCCCGAACTGGCAGGCGTAACGAACGTCAACGCGCAGTTGAATCTTCCGGGCCTCTTGAGCACTCCGGCGTCCCCAGCCTGGGGAGTCCCCAACGTCACCCAGGGAGATGGCTTTAGCGGTTTTGGCAACGGCACAGACGGCCCTTACACGACCTCGGACCACATCTTGCAGCTGGTGGACAATGTTTCCTGGACCCACGGAAACCACTCGTTCAAGTTCGGCGCCGAGGTTGACCGCACGGACTTCAACGAAACCGGGAACCAATACGCCCGCGCGCAATACAACTTCTCGAATAAAGCCACCGGATATGGTCCCGCTGACTTCATGCTCGGTTACGTCAACAGCACGGTCGACGCCGTCGCCCTGGCGGTCGCGCGGTTCCGTATGACGAGCCAGTTTTATTACGTCCAGGATAGCTGGAAGATCCGACCTAACGTCACCATCAGCTACGGCCTGCGCTACGAATACGTGCCGGCCTGGAGTGACCGAGTGCCTCTGGTCAATGTTTGGTTTCCCAACAACGCTTACAACCTCCAGGGCGACCCCAAGGGTCTCAACCCACAGCCGGTGGAGACCCGACCCTGCATTATCGAAAACGGAAAAGGCGCTTTTAATGGTGGCAATGTTGTCTTTCCGACGGTCGCTCAGGGGGGCGTTTGTACCGCCCGCGATGGGCGGCTGGGTCCCAATCTCGTCCACTCGGATAAGACGGATTTCGCTCCGCGCTTTGGGGTTGCGTGGAGTCCTACAAGCAACTGGACGATCCGCGTGGGCGCGGGCATTTTCTACACCCAGGACACCGGCAATCCCGTGTTCGACATGGCGCGCAGTCTTTCCGGAAAACTTCAGGTTACCCAGACCAATAACAACCTCACGTTCAAAAACCCCTTCGGTTCCACCGGGGCGGCGAACGCCTGTGGTGTCTCCGCTCCGCTGGTGTGCGTCCCTACACCTACTCTAGTCAGCACCTATTACGACCGCCACACGCCCTATGCGGAAGAGTACGAACTGAATGTGCAACGGCAGGTTGGCAACAACATGGCCCTCGAAGTTGGTTACCTGGGAACGCAAGGCCATCACCTGCCGCGTTACATATATTTCAACGCCGCGGCGCCCGGACCGGGCTCACAACTCAGCCGCGAAGCCTGGCCGAACTTTAACAATACCGTGGAGAACATTGGTATTGTGAACTCCAACTACAACGCGCTCTCCGGCAAACTCACGCGGCGCATGTCCAGCGGCCTTACCTTCCTGCTCGGCTATACGTACTCGAAGTCGATTGACGACGGCAGCGGGCTGCGCACGCTTGGCACCGATCAGATCGGTGCTCAGAATTCGTATTGCCTTAGCTGCGAGCGTGGCTTGTCTATCTTCGACCAGAAACACCGTTTTGTGGCCTCAGCTCTTTACCAATTGCCGTTCGGAAGAGGCCGCTCGTACATGAATCACGGGGTGGCCGGAACCCTCCTCGGCGGGTGGAACATCGGGATGATCTATTCCATGGCCTCCGGCTCCCCGGTCAACATCGCGGACGGCACATGTCAATCCAATATCGGCGCCAGCTGCATGGACCGGCCGAATGTGGTGCCCGGCGTGTCAGCGAAGCTCAGCCATCCCACTAAGTCGCAGTGGTTTAATGTGCAGGCCTTTGCTCTGCAACCGCTGTATACGTTCGGAAACTCGGGACGGAACACGGTGATCGGTCCGTCCTTATTCAACGTCGATACCACTCTCGATAAGGATTTTAGATTCACCGAACGACTGAACTTCAAGTTGCGGCTCGATGCTTTCAACACCTTCAACCATCCTAACTTTGGCAGCCCAGGCAACGGTTTGGCGGCCAACAAGCTGGATGCCAGCGGCGTGCCGATCCCGGGTAGCGGCAGCTTCGGCACGATTACCAGCCTCAACCCCGGCATAAGCATGCGACAGTTGCAGGTCAGCCTCAAGCTCATGTTCTGACGCGGGAGCAGGGGATCCGATATGAAATCTTTTCTACTGGCTTTGGCCTTGCTGACTGTGGCCCTGAGCCTCTCCGGTTTCGCTCAAACCGTCGGTCAGGTTACAGGCTTCGTCACCGATCCTAGCGGCAGCGTCGTGGTAGGCGCTACCGTGAGCATCACGAATTTGCAGACCAATGTCGCACGCGCGACGACTACCAACAGCGCCGGGAATTACGCGTTTCCCGCCCTCCCGCCCGGCGCGTACAACGTAAAAGCGGAGATGCGCGGTTTCCGCAGCCAGGTCCGCGAAGCCGTGGAACTCCAGGTCGAGCAGATTGCGCGCATTGACTTTCCGCTGCAAATCGGCGCCGTCACAGAAACAGTGGAGGTGTCGGGTGGCGCTCCCCTGCTCACCACTGAGAGCGCGACCGTAGGGACCGTTATCGACAACCAGCGCATTGTCGAGCTGCCCCTGAACGGGCGTAGCTTCACCCAGTTGATCGCCCTTAGCCCCAACGTCGCCGCGAACTTCGTCAACAACGGAGGCCAAGCCGCCACGCGCCAGGGCGGCGATCGAGCTGCCCAGGAAATCTCCGTAGCCGGCTCGCGCCGCGAGTATATGAACTTTACCCTCGATGGCGTGCAGAATACCGATCCCAACTTCAACAGCTATGCCGTGCTTCCTTCGATTGATGCCTTGCAGGAGTTCAAGGTCGCGACCGGCGTTTACCCCGCCGAATTCGGGCGACTGACGGCCCAGGTTAACGTGTCGACTGCCAGTGGAACGAACCAATACCATGGTACCGTGTTCGATTTCCTGCGCAACAATTTTCTTGACGCGCGACCCTATGGCTTCACCAGCGTCGTGCCAGTGTCCGCGCCCCTTAAGTGGAACCAGTATGGTTTCACGCTGGGCGGGCCGGTATGGATCCCCAAGGTCTTCAACGGGAAGAATCGGCTGTTCTTCATGTCCAATTACGAAGGCTTCAAGCTGCGGCAGCAGACGCAGACGATTTACACGACATTCCCGGCCGCATTTCGAACTGGTGACTTCTCCCAGGCTCTGCCGGGACACGTCGTCACCGATCCGCTTACCGGCAAGCCATTTCCTAACAACATCATTACCGACAAGGCGCGTCTGGATCCTCTCGCGATCAAGCTACTTCAGTATTATCCAGCGCCCAACATCCTAGGGGCAGACCTATCCAACAACTATCTGGCGCTCGACAACATCACACAAGACAAATATCAGGTTACCGAACGCGTGGATTTTGCGCAGGGCGCGAAGTCGACGTGGTTTGGTCGCTATAGCCGGCAGCATGAATTCGGCGTAATCCCCGCCTTAGAGCAGAACGGGATGAGCCTGGCTACCACTGCCAACCAGGCGATGATCAATAACACGTTGATTCTGTCGCCGACCCTGGTCAACGAATTCCGTTTCGGCTACCTGGGGTTCTTCAACAACTTTGCGCCCGAGCTGGCCAACAAAACGGACGTGGTCAAGCAGTTGGGTCTTCCGGGACTCTTAAGCGACCCGGCGCCCCCAGCCTGGGGCATTCCCCAGATCAACCTGTCGGATGGCTTCAGCGGCTTTGGCAACAACGCAGACGGTCCTTACACGACTTGGGACCACATCTTCCAGTGGGTAGACGATGTCTCCTGGATCCACGGGCGCCACTCGTTCAAGTTCGGCGCCGACATCGCCCGCACACGCTTCAACGTGACCGGGAACCAATATGCCCGTGGGCTCTATGGCATCCAGAATCAGGCTACCGGATACGCCCCTGCCGACTTCATGCTCGGGTATGTGCACGATACTTCGGACGCCGCCGCCCTGGCTATCGCCCAGTTCCGTCAGACGAGCCAGGCCTATTATTTCCAGGATAGCTGGAGGGTCCGGCCCAACATCACCATCAGCTACGGCTTGCGTTACGAATATGTGCCGGCCTGGAGCGACAATAAACCTTTGGTCAATATTTTTGTTCCTAACGGTGCTCTCTTCACCCAGACTCCCAACGCTCCGGCTGCCACCCATCCTTGTTTTGTCCGCTCCGGAAGCGGCGATTTCTATCAGAATTCTGTCATTCGCTTTGGTCCGGGCATTTGTACCGCCCGCGACGGCCGGCTGGGTTCCAATCTGATTCAATCGGATCCGAAGAATTTCGCAACGCCAACATCACCACTCACGACCTCACTTTCGAACACCCGTTCACCATCGCGCAGAATGTGTGTGGCGTCCCCACGCCTCCGTACGTGTGTATCACTTCCCCCTTCGTGCTGGGCAATGACTACCATCGCCGGACGCCCTATGTGGAACAGTTCGAACTGAATATTCAGCGGCAGTTGGGCAGCAATACTGCCCTCGAGGTTGGTTACCTGGGGAACCAAGGCCATCGGTTGGAGCGCATTCAGTACTTTAACCAGCCGACGCCCGGGCCCGGGCCAACCGCCAGCCGCTCGCCGTGGCCGGAGTTCGGTTTTGTTCAGGAGGTCATTGGCCTGGTGAGCTCCAACTACAATTCGCTCGCCGCGAAACTCACGCGGCGGATGTCCAACGGCTTTACCTATCTGCTTGGCTATACCTACTCGAAGTCGATCGACAACGGCAGCGGGGAGCGCATTATCGGCACCGACAACATCGATGCGCAGAATGAGTATTGCATGAAGTGCGAGCGCGCCTTGTCGAGCTTCGACCAGAGACAG
>WNFR01008086.1_pt1 | contig 10649 bp, 12 predicted proteins | sample 5400221 | NCBI WGS metagenome assembly WNFR01 (sample SAMN13153357, study PRJNA577476) | soil metagenome | isolation source: 40 cm soil under Madrone tree | place: USA:California | collected 2016-06-14 | reverse complement strand
TGAATCTGAAAAGCCTCCTGCTCCTTCACGCCGATCAAGCTCGCTAGGCTGAACGCCAAGGTGATCATGCCAACGAAAAGAATTGAGTTGACTGGAGTCTTATAGAGCTTATGCAGACGCGTGAACCACGCCGGCAGCAGATCGTCCCAACCCGCGACCATCGGCAGACGTGTATTGCCGGCAAAATAAATACTCATCAAGGCGATTTGCCTCGCGGCCACTCCGAAAATCGTCAGCGAAACCAGCATCGACACCCAACCAAATGAACTGAATCCACGACTGAGCACTTGCGGGATCGGACCGATTAGATCAACCTGATCAGGTGTGACAAAGGCCAGCACTGAGGCGGTGCCGAGGATGAACATCAAGGCAATAATAGGAGCCGAAATCAAAACTGAGCGGCTGATATTTCGCGCGGGCGCGCGGCATTCGCCGGCCAGGATCGCGATGTATTCAAAGCCTGAAAGCGCGCCGACGGCGAGCTTGCTGAAGACGTTAATGTTGTACGAACTGAACTCCGGAAAGCTGGTCGAGAATGGATGATAGTTTGCCAGCGTCCCGCGCCCGGCGGTAATAAACGGCAAAAGGATCAGCGTGGCAAAAGTTACCAGCAGGAATATTCCGCCAACATTCTGCACCCACTTGCCCAGGGCCAGGCCCCGTCTGGACGCAGCGATGATGCTTAGCATTAAGACTACGCAGACGAACGTAGTCATCAACTTATTCTCGTGCATCCAGTCGGCGCGGGGCCCGATGGCGTAAGCGATGTTCTTTTTGATAATCAGACCGATGCCCGACATCACCAGGATGCCGAACACCCAGAGGTTCCAGGCCACCATGAACGCGATGAAATCGTTGAAGGCCAGCTTGGCCCACTGATACAACCCGCCCTCAAGCGGCATGCGGTTATTGAGAAAGATGACGACGGCGGCCAGTGGCAGATAGAAAGTGATTATCGCCAGCAGCCAAAAGGCCATCTGATTGTTGCCCAGCTTGGCTGCCCAACCAACCCAGATTGTGCCAACGACGAAGACAACTTGCGCGAGGACCAGATCGAAAAGACCGAGTTCTTTTTTGAAGACGGCGCTGCGTGACTCAACCTCGCGTTCGATAGCGGCGAGATCGGAAGGCATTGTTCGGTTTGGTTCAGCCATCGAGCTGAGTTCCCAGATCCAAGTGTGAAAATCTCAAGGTCAGGAACGGGGCTGGCCCCCGCATAGCTTCGGCCTCTGATCAGAAAGCTGGGGCAACCCCCTTCCCAACCCTGAGGCATTCTAAGAGATCCGTCACGCTGAAGAGCTATGATCGTGAACGATGCGCCAACCCGCCTTCGTTTTGCGAAACAGCAAAGTGAAGGTCCCGTGCGGCTCGTCACTGGCGCGCTTCAATCGCCAACGACCAAGCACCAGCGCTGCGTCTTTACTCAACAAAGTGATTTCGAGTTCTGAGAATGTCAGCGTTCCCATCTTCTCGCGCGAATTGTAATTCTTCTTATAGCGATCAAGCACGGTTTGCCAGCCGCGACTGATGCTGTCACCGCCGACAAACTCGGTCTTTGGCGAGCGATCATAGCCGTCCATGTAGCCTTCGATGTCGCCGCGATTCCAGGCGTCGCGCTGCGCGTCGAGCACTGAGCGAATAGCAGCTTTGGTCTTGGCGGTGCGGTTTGATTTTGTTTGCGGCGTGGATTGGCCCATTGCTGAGCCTATGCCCGCAATCAAGAAAATCACGGCAACCGGGTGGCGAACGTTGAGTTTCATGGATTACCTCGGGTTGATCTCAAGACTCCGGAGAAGTCCCACGCAGATAGCTGTGTCAGATCCAAAATTATTCGTCGAATGGCGCGGCAATTTATCACGCTCTGCCGATTAGCACTAGCAGGCTGGTGAAAAAAGACTACGATCCACGAAACCACACTAAGAGACGTCTATTCGCGTCGTTTAGTGTAACTTAGTGGATCGCTCTTGTTCGTATGATCAGAAGTATCGATAGTGCCCGGTGATCTTCCATGCGAACAAGCCGTCTTCCATACGCGTGCCCGCACCGATGTTATGGACGATCAGGTAGCGCTGCGAAGGTTTGTACCAGACATTTACGATCATTCCGACGTGATCGACCGCGCCACCCAGATCCCAGGTAACGATATCGCCCGGCAGGAATGTCGCGCTGTCGCCGTCGGTTGAAAGCGATTTGGCACGGCGGGCGAAGTAAGTCATGAGGTTCCCAACTCGGCGATGATCGATGTTGGCATCGGGCCCGCTTAGCCCCCAACGAGTGGGATACGCCGAGAAATTACCTTTCATGTCCTCATGAACTTCCTGCTGCAAATCGATTCCGGCTTTGCGAAAGGCGCGCACGATTACATCCGAACAAACACCGGTTTCAATCGGCACATCGCCGTTCGGATAGTCGATCTTCTGATATGAAGGGTCATAACCGGTAGTCTTTCCCACTTGGTCAGTCGCGCCCTCGATGACGAGCTTGAGATTCGGAGAACTGTTAGCCGGTAGCGCGCGGGTTTCGATCTGCTGCTCGGGAGGCTTGAGCGGTTTAAGAGTTCGCGCGACTTGTTTTTGGCAGGCCGGAAGAAATAACGATGCCAGGGCCAGCACAATTAAGGTTGAGAGATTTCGTTTCATCGATACGTGGCGATACGTGACTTAGACGCTGGAGCAGTCCGGCAAGTTCCCCGGACGTTGTTTACCGCCGGTTTAGAGTTCAAGCTTTAGCTTGCGCTTGCGATCAGCAACCTAAAGGTTGAACTCTGAACGCGACGATTAAACTGCCTCCTTCTGTTGCAACCACGAACATAGGTCATCCCGCATCGCCGGAACAATTTCGTGGCCTGCGTCATAGCTTCGAAATTCAACGTCGCCAGCCCGCGTGCGTAGTTGCGCGGCGTAACCGCTGGTGCGCTCCGGAGGATAGAACTCATCGCGCTCCCCGCTTAGATGAAAAACTGCTGCTTTGGTTTGCGCGTAAACATTGCTCGCTTCCCAATCGCCCGGCAGGCCGCCGCAAATTCCAATCACACCGCGCAGAACGTCCGGATAGGTGAAGGCAAAACGGTAATTGAGCGCGCAGGTCTGCGAGAAGCCCAGCAGAAAAATTCGTTCTGAGTCGACTATGCATTGGGCGGCTAACGATTCAATGATTTCAAGCAACGCTCGATGATGCAGGGCCACAGATTCTTCCGGATGAAAGTTTGTCAGCCAGCCAAACCCGAAGCGCAAAGGTCCGCCAGTCTCCTTCGGCTCTTTCAAATGCTGATGCGGTCCCTGCAGCGACGCGATCGCAAAACCTTCGGGCGCTATTGCCTGGGCTTCGCGCATCATCTGTCTCTTGCTTGCTCCATACCCGTGCAATGCAATCAACAGCGGTGCGGGCACGTCTTTGGAAACAAGCAGATCGTAATACAGTTGGATCGCGGCGGTAAGAGAGTGTTCAGTTGATGAGGCTGTCTCTGTCATTTGACCTTGAGCGCCCTTATAACATGCGCCTGACCGGAAGCCCAAAAGATTCTGACCGTCCGTTGCATTCGACTTCAATGACAGTTACGATGCTCCGGTCGCACAGTTCAAAACTATTACCAAGACAAAGCGAGGTTAGCACGATGAAATTTCCCGGTGGGCTCAACATTCAGGGCATGATGAAGCAGGCGCAGCAGATGCAGGAAAAGATGGCGCGCGAAATGGAAGAGTTGCGGGTCGATGCTTCCGCCGGTGGCGGCGTGGTGACCGTCCAGATGAAAGGCGACCACGAAATTATTTCGCTCAAAGTCGATCCGGAAATAGTTAAAGAGAACGATATTGAGATGCTACAGGACATGATCGTCGCGGCCATCAACGAAGGTAACCGCAAAGTCAACGAGGCGATGAAGAGCAAGCTCGGCTCGATGCTGCCGCCAGGGCTGGGGAATCTTTTCTAATTTCGAATTTCGGATTGCGAATTGCTTCTTCCCGTTCATGCCAATCCGCAATTCGAAGTTCGAAATTCCGAAATTGAACCGACCCCTGATTCCCGACCACTAATACAATGTTGGACTACGCTGAACCCGTCACCAAACTTATCGATGAATTCAAACGCCTGCCGAGCATCGGGCAGAAATCTGCACAGCGTCTGGCGTTCTACATTTTGCGCGCGCCCGAAGCCGACGTGGAACGCCTGATAGAAGCGCTGCATGAAGTGAAGCAGCGCATCACGGAATGTTCCGTCTGCAACAATCTCACTGACATCAATCCCTGTCGCTTCTGCGCGTCGCCTTCACGGGACCGCTCTCTGCTCTGCGTGATTGAACAGCCTTACGATCTCGTGGCCGTTGAAAAGACACGCAGTTACAAAGGTCTGTATCACGTTTTGCATGGAAGCCTTTCACCAATTCGCGGGATTCGTCCCAGCGATCTCCGTCTCGACAATCTGCTGACTCGCCTGAAGCCAGAGAACAATGAAGGAATTGAAGTGAGCGAAGTGATCCTGGCCACTAATCCAAACACCGAAGGCGAGGCGACGGCGAATTACATCAGCCGTTTGCTGAAGCCGCTGGGACTGCGGGTAACTCGCTTAGCGATGGGGATGCCGGTGGGCAGCGATCTGGAATACGTCGATGAAGTGACGATGGATAAGGCGCTGACGAACCGGCACGAGATGTAGAAAGTGTCAGAAGAAGCCCGACCGTCAGGGAGGGCTGCTAACGAATCAAAGCCCCCACTGACGGTCGGGCTTCTGACATCCCCTTGATCGACTCTAAACATAGAAACCTTCAAAACGCCACGCCACCTTGCAAGCTGGATTGGATTGCCAACCTTCCAAGAATTGGTAGAATACGCCCATGGTCACACCACTTGCGCTCGACAAAATGACAATCGAGGAGAAGCTCCAAACCATGGAGGCCCTATGGAACGATCTCTGCCAGCATGAAGAGGCTTTACCGGTTCACGATTGGCAGAAAGAGATTCTCGACGAGCGAGAGCGGCTGATTGAAGAAGGCGAAGCACATTTCTTTGATTGGGAGGAAGCTAAGAAGCGCATAGCCAAGGAAATCTCATGAAAATTGAGATCCTCGATACGGCTCAGCGCGACTTAGTCGAAGGCTTTCGATCGCTACAGCATATTAGAATCGCACATGTTCCTCAGGCACGCCGGCTTTGCATTCCGGACAGGCCTCGGCTGACTCGTAAAATTTTTCATCAAACTCAACCAGCGATTTGATCGACGCACCGCCAATATTGTCCGGCGCAGAGGTGAACCGCACAATGGCGCCACAGCCGATGATCGGAGCGCCCAGGCTGCGTACCAACGCGACCGTCTCTTCGATGGCGTGGCCGCTGCGAATGATGTCATCGACGATGATGCAGGGATTGATATCGCCCTGGTTCACGTACTGGCGAAACATGCGCTGGCCGCCCTCCTGTTCCGCCCAATAAATCTGTTGCGCGCTCAACGCGTCGCGCACGCCGAAGGCGACCGGAATGCCCGCGGAACTGGGACTAATAATGGCAACCTTGGGCAACTGGCTGGCGATATCGCGTTCGACGCGAAACTTACGGCTGAGCGCGACCGCCAAAACGCGCGCGGTATCGTAATAGCGAAACGCCAGCGGCATTTGAAAGTAGTGAGCAGTGTGTTTGCCGTTGGGATAAACAAAGTGACCTTCGCGAAATGCTCCGGTGCGTTTCAGAATCTGCATTATCTCTTCCGGTGACGGAATCAGTTGCACGCCTAGGGCTGCCATAGAGTCTCCTCAGTAATCATCTAATTGAGTAGTTGCGTAAGCGGCGCGTAGCATAACATCATCGTCAACAGTTTTCACTTAGCGCGCGCGCACGCTGGATCAAGCGACGCTGATCACGCGAAAGTTCAGCCGGCAGATCATCGATCTTGAACCATGCCGCGGTCCTGATTTCAAAACTGCACGGCCGCGGCGTGCCGATGGCTCTGGCGGTAAAATAGATTTCGATTTGGCGTGGCCTGGGCAGCGTACGGGCAAACAACACTTCGACCTGTTCGAGTTCGATGCCGATTTCTTCACGCATTTCACGGCGCAAAGCTGTCTCAGGCTGTTCGCCCTTGCTGAGGAATCCGCCCGGAATACCCCAACCGCCATCGGGGCGAAAAACGTGTTCGAGCAAGAGAACTCGTCCATCATCGTCAAAGATGATTGCGCCCGCGGTAACCGTGAAACGCCGCTGGCCGGTGCGCACCAAGCGACGGCGTACGCTGCCCGGCAGTCGCCGCCATACTGCGCCAAGAAATTCGATGAGCATTAGTCGAGAAGAATATCATGTCCGACAGACTTCAGTTTGTCGCTCAACACGACAAGCTGAAACGTTATCGCCTACCAATCCAGGATTGACCAGCCTTCCATTCGTCGCTAATATCCGTGGTGCTCAGCCAGGGCACATCAGCAACGCGAAAGCGAATCATGTCAGCCAGTATCGCAGAAGCTAAATCAGCCGCGCCGGAAACAAAAGCGGCAGCGACGCCTCCGGTTCCCAAGCGAATCACTAACGCGCAAACCGTCTGTAACGAGCGCAACGAAAAGAAAAAACTCTGCAACGGTCACCTGAAGCAATTAAAGACCGCGGGCGAAGCTTCTGAAGTCCATCTGCGCGGAGATGACGTCCTCTTCAAGTGTCAGATTTGCGGCACGCTTTACATGGGACCACCGCTCGGGCACGTGCGCGATCCGGAAAAGCAAAGCCGTTTTGTCGAAGCGGAACTCTCGGCGCTGCTGCAGGCCGCGGGTGGGACGCTGCCGGTAATCAAGAAGAACGAAAAAGGCGTCTATGTGATCGTCGAGCAGGAAGGCGAACACGGCCACGCCGCGACCGCCGCAAAACCGGCGGCGGCCCCGGTGGCAAAGGCTCCGGCCGCAGTTCCCGCGCAGCCAACGCCCGCCGCAGCGCAAGCGTCTGTGGTGGCTGAGAAGTCGATGACTCCGCCGGCCGGTCCGAAACCGGCGGCTGAACCGAACCGGCAATTGAATCGGAGATCTACTTACGCAGGCGTGGTTGATACGGGACCAGTGGAAGGAGAAACTCAGGAACAGAAAATCGCGCGCTTACAGAAAGTTGTCGCCGGAGCGAAACAGCGAAGCGAGGAAGGCGGAGCAGAGCCCGCAGCCGCCGTGACCGTGGTCGATTCTTCGCCGGAAGCGGATGCTCATCGCCCGGCTGCGGAAGCGCAAGCCGAGACTGGCGCCGCTTCGGCCGCACCACTGAGTGCCGCCGCCGCAAATGCTTCCCCGGTGGCGGGGGCCGAAACTCCGGCCGACCTGGCCCCGGACAAAGTCGCGGCGGCCACGGAACCGACTTCTACTACATCGCACGCGCCCAGTGGCGAAGCCAATCGAACATTGATGAAGCGATCGACTTATGCCGGTGTGATGGATACGGGACCGATACCCGGCGAGACTCCAGAACAAAAGATCGAGCGGCTGACGAAACTGGCAGCAGCTGCGAAGCAGCGTGCGGACGAAGGCGGGTGAGGTAAGGACGTTTAGTTGGTAGCCTTCGGCAACGTTGGTTGAAGGCGAAGACGCTTCGCGGTTTTGATAAATCGGGGTCAGCTCTCTTTCACAACCAAACCCTCGCGCGCTACCTTCCAATCCAAAATTTCCGCGCCCTTCTCTTTGGCCAAAGCGCGTTTGACGTCCTGCTTCCGTCCTTCCGCGCACAAAAACGCGATGCAACCGCCGCCGCCGGCGCCACAAACCTTGGCCGCCAGCGCTCCGTTCGCCAGCGCCTTCTCAACCAGATGGTCCATATGCGGCGTCGTGATGTTTGGCGCAAGGCGTTTACGATTCGGATAAGCGGCCCGCATGACCCCAGCCACTGCATCCCAGTCATTTCCGAGCAGCGCCGCGCGCATCTCGACCGCCGCGTCGCGAATGCTTTCAAAGATCGCAAACAACTCGGGGTCGCCGTCGATGTGCCGCTTGAAAATTTCCCAATTGTTGATTCCTGAGAGGCGCGGCTCGCCGGTGTAGCAGATGACAAAGCGGCGCTCAAGCTCGGTTTCGTCTATCTCCAAATGCTCTCGCTCGACTCCGTCGCCGCGCAAATGAATGCCCGAGACCGAGCCGTAGAATGCCGGATAGTAATCCTGGATACCGGCGGGAACTTTGATTACGGTGGTTTCAATGTTCGCCGCGATGCCGATGAAATTGCCATCTTCATAACGCTCTCCGACCAGACGGTTGAGCGCGCCGATCAGCGCGATGGCCAGCGCTGACGAGCCTGAAATGCCGGCGCCGGCCGGAGCTTCGCTGTGGGCGACCAAATGAAAACCGGTCTCGGGCCCAAAGAATTGAACCATTTTCGAAACCAGTTCGAGCCGCTGGTCGCGCGCCAGTTCGTCAAGGCAGTTCAGGTTCGTTTCAAACTTCACTTTGCGGTCGCGTGACTCGAGGATGACGCGCTGATCCCTGCGGGTTTTGATTCGCACGTGCGCGCGCAAAGTCAGCGCAAAATTAACGGTCATGGCGCCGGGATGAAATAGATAGAGCGGCCAGATGTCCACCGTGCCGCCGGCAAGATCGACGCGAGTTGGCGCAGATGATTCGATGATCACAGGATTAAGTCCAAGATTACAGATTACAGATCATTACAGATTACAAATTTCAGATTACAGATTAGAGGTTGCAGATTACAAACGACTACAGGTTTCAGAAAGCCCGCTATTTCAAATGAATCTTTTCGCGGATTTCTTCCTTGAACTCCTTTAAGCTGCCGATCGCGGCTTTTTCAATCTCCTGCAGGCGCTCGGGTGCCGCCTCTTCAACCTTTTTGGAAATCCACATCCGCTTGAACAAATAGAAACCTACGACTCCCCCGATTACAATTCCCAGGAGGATTTTCCCGACATGGCGAAAATCGCCAATCAGTCCCGTAACCGCGCTACCGAAAAAATAGCCAACACCGCTGAGAATGAAAACCCAGAGGAAACAACTGGCCATCGAAAGCGGCAGGAACCGGAGGAACGGCATGCGCGCGACGCCATAAAAAGTGCATGACGCCCACCGCAAACCGTAAATATATTTTGAAAGAAAGATTGACAGCGCGCCAAAGCGATTAGTCAGCCGTTCGAGGCGCGGCTTCGCGCTGCGATAAAAGCGAAAGCCGCGCACAGTCTTGCCGAATACCCGGCCGGCCAGATAGGCGAAGTTATCACTCGCCACACCGCCCAAAGTGCCCCACAACAACACGCGCGCGAAACTGTATTCGCCAAAAAAGCTGCTGTGCGCCAGCACTCCCGCCAACATGAGAGTGATGTCCCCCTCGATGATAACGAGAAAGAACACCGCATAGAGGCCGAACTGCTCGATCAAGTGGGACAGAAAATGAAGACTGTTCATAAGTGAGCAGTAAGCAGTCAGCAGAATTTAGTTATTGAACGGAGGCCGAAGAGCAGCAAGCGCGCATTTGCCGAAACAGCGCACTGCCCACCCCTGACTGCTCACTGGTCCGAGGCCTCCTCCTGTGGGGGTTTTACAACCAGTACGGGACAACCGGCATGACGTACTACAGCCTCTGCAGTTGAGCCGAAGATCATTCGTCCCAGACCAGTGCGACCGTGCGACGAAATCACAATCAAATCGGCGTCGCGTTCGCCGGCCACCCGCACAATTTCGGCGGCCGCATCGCCATGGCCGATTACTTCCTCGACTTCGAGGCCGTTCAATTCCTCGCAATCTGTAAGTCTTGGCAATTCGCGTTCGGCTGAGTCTTCTAACTGTTCGCTGATGTCCGCAATCGGCATCGGATCGGCCAAACCCGTGTAGCCGACCGCCGGCACAACCGGTTCGACTACGTGCAAGCATATGATCGTGGCGTGGGTCGCGCGCGCGATAGCCGCAGCATAAGGCACCGCATAATTCGCGCAGCCGCTAAAATCCGTAGGTAATAGAATCTTGCGCAGGCGCGGCAGCGCCGCCTGGTTTTTACTCGTGTCAGGCATGGCTTGATTCGGAGGGCATTCTACACGCTGAAGGCGCGGTTTGACAGCCCCTCGGCCCTCTAATAAGATGGCGACGAAATTCCTGCCCCAAATCCCCGAAGCACGTGTGAAAGGCTTGCGGCATGCCACCAGACTCTGAAAACAATTTTATCGGAATCGATATTGCTGCAAGAACTATGCGCGCCGTCGCCATCTCAGCCGCCGGGGAAGTCCTCGGAGCGCAGGACGCCGCATATCGACCGGAAGATCTGATCCCGGTAACCAGGAATCTGGTGGCCGGCCTCGGCGAACTGGGACCGTTTAAGTCTGTGGGGATAGCGATTCCGGGCCTGGTCAATCGTGAAACAGATCGCGTTTTGATTTCCACCGGACTGCCTTCGATGGTCCGTGACGACCTTCATTCCGAGCTGATGAAGGCGACAGGCTTGAGAGTCGAGTTGGAGAACGATGCCAACGCCGCCGCCTACGGCGAGTACAAAGCCGGCGCCGGCCGCGATGCGCGCGACCTCTTTTACATCGGAATTGGCGATGCCATCGGAGGCGCGATCATTCTCGACGGCAAACTGTGGATCGGAGCCTCGGGCTGTGCGGGCGAAATTGGGCACATCACCATCGATACCGAAGGCAATGAATGCGAGTGTGGAAACCGTGGCTGTCTGGAAACGGTTGCCTCAGCGCCCAACATCGTTCGA
>WNFR01012750.1_pt1 | contig 10650 bp, 5 predicted proteins | sample 5400221 | NCBI WGS metagenome assembly WNFR01 (sample SAMN13153357, study PRJNA577476) | soil metagenome | isolation source: 40 cm soil under Madrone tree | place: USA:California | collected 2016-06-14 | reverse complement strand
GGTCGGGAACGCAAATGTCGTGAGGTATACCTTCATCCCGAGGCGAGCGGAAGTCTCGCCGGTCCGGACGCATGATTGGTCTTAGATAGAGGGGGCGAGCGAGCGGCGGACTTTGGCGTTCAAGGTCTCCTTTAACGATTAGAGACGCCATTGCAGTGCCGTGCACTCGCTCGTTTGCCGGATAGTCGGCTGCCCATCCGTCAGGATCGTCAACAATCAGGCGATCGCGCAATACGACGTGGTTTTCGATTGGCAAACCATCGAGGAGTGCAACTCTTGGCGCAGCGCGAGGTACGGCCAAAGGAACTCCGCCATCGCCCGGCTGATCGGCTGCTGGCTCGTCCGGCGGGCGGTGTGCCACAGCCTGACCAGAAGCGCGCACGAACATTACGTCTTCGCACTGCAACAGCTGGACTTGTTCACCTTGGATAATTCTTCTAGCCGCCGCAGAAGGCAATTGCCCTATTACTCCATGGTAGGCAATTTGCGGCAGGACCGCGCTATTTACGACCATTCCGCCGGACGCTTCAACTGCCCGACGAAATTCCGCTTCGGCCTGTTGCTGTCGCGCCGCGTCTCGTCGGAACCAAAGCTCGGCCTCGAAAGACACTTGTTCGCGAGCCCCATCGCTGAGTTCTTCCTCCCAGGCACGGAGAACTCCGGTATCCCTCAGTCTGTCTCCTACACCCCAAACACGGATATTGTGTAGATGTCGGAAGAGTTCCTTCCATTTGCCGTATCCGTGTGCAAACTTTTCAGCTGGCGCGGTTTGATACACGTTCCAAAGGCGAAGTAGTTCGCGGAGGGCGTCTTGGTTGCTAGCAACCAGAAACAGTCTGCCACCAAGTGGTTCCTGAGGATTTTCCCTATCGAAGAAATCTGCATCAGGCAGAATATCTTCGGCATCGAATTCTGCCATCCACTCCATGCCCGCTATTCGGCGGACAGCGTTCTGGAAATCTGTTACGGTTCCGACTGTCTCAAGAACGAGGACGCGTTCTGGCTCTGCCCCTCCCACTGCGGGCTGGACCGCGCCTCTTGCTGCTTCGAACATTCTCTCCAGTTCGAGGAGTCGTGGACCGATTCTTTCGCCCTGCCTTCCTGAGCCTGGATAGTGGGTGTGGTCCTGAGGTGATCCCAGCTTTGACCGTTCGGCGATTTCGTACGTTGGAAAAATCAGAAGGGGCCGGGTAGCCATCGATTGCTAGCCTTTCCTTGTGGGCCGCAGTTGTCCACAGGCGAATCACGGAATCCGCGATGTTCTTGATTTCATGTGGCTCTGAAAGGGCCCTCTTTCGCATGATGTCCTGGGCCATGTCCTCCAGGGCTGAGAAACTCAACCCATTCAGCTGTTTCGCCAATGCCTGAGTTTTCAGCGACAGCCTGTCCTCTAACCGCTGTTCGAGATCTCGCAGCCACTCATTAATTTGAACTTGGGTAGGTCGAGGCAGCTCAATCTTTACCTGAAAACGTCGCCAGACGGCTCTGTCCAGTAGCTCCGGATGATTCGTAGCGGTAACTACTAGTACGTAGCTCGGCAGGCGGTCGATTTCTAGCAATAGAGAGCTGACAACACGTTTTATTTCTCCCGTCTCGTGTGTGTCGCCACGTTCCTTCGCTATTGTGTCGAACTCGTCGAAGAACAGAACGCATTTACGATTGCATACGAATTCGAATAGTTGTCGCACGCGCGAAGCAGTTTCGCCCAGAAAGCTCCCAATCAAAGCGTCGTACCGAACTGAAAACATTGGCACTGCTAGGGACTCCGCCAAACCCTCGGCCAGTGAAGTCTTGCCATTCCCTGGAGGGCCGGTCAACAGGACACGATGTCTCGGCTCAAGATTGTAGGATCGTAGTAAGTCTGCCCTTTGCTGCTCTTCGACAAGATCGGAAACCGTAGACCTTACTTCGGGGCTCAGGCAGAGCTGTGTCAATTTGCGCTCGGGTACGCGTTCGTGAACTAGGCCATGGCCATTTGAGTCGTGAATACTCATAGTAACGATACTCTTGCTCATTGAGCGTAGTTGAGCATCCAAGGAATTCGCCAGAACATGATGTTGTTTTCCATGTTCTTCGGCAATCAAAGCCTGCGTGGTTCGCACGAGCAGATCTCGCTCACCAGACACGCCAGCTTTGACCAAGTTCAGGAGGAGGTCGGCACGCGCCATCAAAGCTCCCTTTTCTAGATTAGGCACGACAGTCGTGCTGGATATGCCCGTCTCGCTGGATTATAAGCCATCTGGGGTCGGCTCTGCCGAATTCGAAATAGTCCTTCGCGTCCTCTCGTGGCGATTCATCGATTGTCCTATTTCCCGTTAGTCTCTGGCCCCATCCCAATATCAGCTATTTTAGGAACTGTGTCTGACAAGGTTGCTCATGTGGAAGGGCGATCGTACGTCAAATTGAACACCGTATCCGTCAGCCAACGGCGGAAGGAGTCGTTATCCATGAACTGTTTAAACAGCTCCGTGTCGTCCCGCATTAGTCCAACGACGACTCGTTCAAGCGCCTTGTCGTGCTCGATACGGGCATTCTGTTTGTCAGAGCTTTGACGGGCATTTTGGTAAGCAGAATCAGCGGCCACTTTTTGCGGAATCTCTTCTGAAATTAGCTTGCGAACCCGGTCTGTATCTTGCCAGGTGATATTGCCGAACTGATCGTTAAACGTCTTCAGGATGTTCGATAGGCGCTCCAACTCTGGCTCAACCTTGCGCCCACCGCCCACGGCTGGCACGGGTTCAATCTCAGCATCCTGGTCGGGGAGCTGCAATCTCATGGCTGTCTGCTTCTCCACCCTGTAACTGTCCATGTCAATGGCTTCCAGGATTCCCTTTGATAGGTCCTCTTCCTTCGGGGCTGGAAGCTTCGGAATTAAGAAGTTCAGGAAGATCGACAGCTTTTCCCACTCCGCATTGCTGTACGGCAAGATCGATGCCAAGAATCCGTAGGTACGAGTGAAAGCCTTTGCCTTTCCCTTGAAATCTACTTGGCCGTCTTCGTTCAGGCCGTTGTAAACGGCAACGCAAGTATCAAGAATCGGATCGAGCTGGTCTCGTTGTGCTCCGCCAAGATAAAGCTCAACTAAACGCTGAATCTGCTCAGGGGCGTACACCTGATATCCGTCCATCGCTGCCTTCAGATCATGGAGCTTATTGGGGTCAGTTTCCTCGCTCAGGATCGTCGTGCGGTAGTAGTCAGCAAAACCCTCCTCGATAGTTTTTGAATCATTCAGGAAGTCGAGCACAAATACGTCGTGCTTCTGCGGACGAGCCCGATTGAGACGTGAAAGTGTCTGTACTGCCTTGATACCGGAGAGATGTTTATCCACATACATCGTGTGTAGCAGCGGCTCGTCGTAGCCTGTCTGGAACTTGTCCGCACATATAAGGAAGCGATATGGGTCTTCCTGAATCCTGTCCGCGATCAAATTCGATGGAAAACCGTTGAGCGAGGACTCCGTAACTTTTGCCCCGCCGTAATCATGCTCGCCAGAAAACGCGACAATCGGCTTGTACGGACTTTTGCGTTCTTCCAAGTAATCACGAAACGCATGAAAGTATTGGATCGCCCGCTCGATGCCGCTCGTTACGACCATCGCACGGGCATGTCCACCAATCTTATTCAGAGCGATGACCTGATCGTGAAAGTCATCGACCATGATCTCCGCCTTCATCCGAATGGCATGGTCTTTGCTTTCGACATACTTGCGTAGCTTCTTCTTCGCCCTTCTAACGTCGAACTCTGGGTCCCCCTCAACCGTCTTGATCAGCTTGTAGTAGCTGTTAACGGGCGTGTAGTAGCGAAGCACATCCAGGATGAAGCCCTCCTGAATCGCTTGCTTCATGGTGTAGCTGTGAAATGGTCGGTGCTTGACGGGCGAGCCGGACGAGACTGGCTCACCAAATATCTCTAGCGTCTTGTTCTTGGGTGTCGCCGTGAACGCAAAGTAGCTCGCATTGGGCAAGAGCTTACGGGATTCCATGATCCGATTGATTTGGTCTTCGACGGTCTCATCGTCCTCCTCTTCGCCTGCCGCCGATAGCGCCATCGCTAAAGCTGCTGATGTCTTCCCGCCCTGACTTGAATGCGCCTCGTCTATGATGATCGCGAAGTTGCTTTTCCTGTGCTCCGCACCAATCTCCTCCAAAACGAATGGGAACTTCTGGACAGTCGTAATAATGATTTTCTTTCCGCTCTCGATGAACTTGCGAAGGTCTCCAGCGTTCTCCGCGTGGCCGACCGTTGCCCCAACCTGAGCAAACTGCTTGATCGTGTCCCGAATCTGTTGGTCGAGGATGCGGCGATCTGTGACAACAATGATCGAATCAAATATCGCGGCATCATTCCGCTTCAGGCCGATGAGCTGATGCGCAAGCCAAGCGATGGAATTCGACTTTCCGCTCCCCGCCGAGTGCTGAATCAAATACCTCTTTCCAGAGCCATTCTTTTCCGCGTCATTCAGTAGCTTTCGCACAACGTCTAGTTGGTGGTATCGGGGAAAAATTTGGACTGATTTCTTCTTACCCGTTTTCTCGTTCTTCTCCTCAACCACCTGTGCGTAGTTCTCGATGATGTCGGTCAGCCCCTGGGGGGTAAGGATGCGTTTCCACAAATAGTCTGTCTTGAGCCCGTCTGGGTTTGGCGGATTCCCCGCTCCGTCGTTGTACCCCTGGTTGAAGGGCAGAAACCACGAGGCTTTTCCCTTAAGATGGGTGCAAAACTGTACTTCGGCGTCGTCGACGGCAAAATGGACGATGCAACGCCCAAACTCAAACAGACGCTCACGCGGGTCGCGATCGCGCTTGTACTGCTCCACGGCATCGGCAACAGTCTGTTTAGTCAGGCTGTTCTTCAGCTCAAACGTGGCAACGGGCAATCCGTTAATGAACAATCCGAGGTCCAGAGCAAGCGCAGTTTCGTCTCGGCTGTAACGGAATTGCCGCGTCACCGTGAAGCGATTCTGCTCGGACCGTGCAGCTGCTTTGATGTTGCCGGGTGTTGGCGTGCCGTAAAAGAGGTCGATGTGGTGTGCACCGTGCTTGATTCCGTGGCGAAGAACATCGATCACGCCTCGCTTGCTGATTTCGCCTTGAAGCCTCGCAAGGAATTTCTGGCGAGTTGGACTCGCATTCGCCAAATCGAGCGGTTCGCAAACGTTAGTCTGCGTCGAATCGAGGAAGGCCGTCAGTTGTTTCAGGTCGACAGTGTACTCGCGCTCGTAGTCTCCCGGATCACTTGCAATCCAGCCGCGATCCGTCATTGCTCCGACAATGAGTGCTTCTAGCCCCTTTTCGCTCGTGTCGGTCTTCATGGCTCAGCGCCCTCTGGGACACTCTCAATTTCACCTTCTAGGCCATCTTCATCGGAACCACCAATATCCATGGCAAGCATGGAGTCGCCTACTTCGACTTCATTGCTCAGATTTGCCTTTATTTCTTGGACATCAAATTTGCCTGTCACAATATCTGCCATCAACCGTGTTCGATACTCCTCGATCAAGGCGATTTCTCGCTTCGCATGATCAATCGGGATTATTAAGTTTGCTAGCTTTAAATCGAGATACGCCACAATCTCAAGCTGGTCACTCAACGGAGGAATTGGCAAACGCAAACGTCGAACAATCTCTGAGTTGAGCGCTTCCTGGTTGCTTCCTCGGCCAATTTCTCTAATCGGTTCGTAGAATGCAGTCAGGCAATAATGAAGAAATCGACCATCTAATTCACTTCTTGGTACGATCGCGGCGAGATTTTGATTTATACACGCATCAATGGCAAGGAATGCGGACATCCCACGAGTTTTACCCTGCCCGATCATGCCTAGGATTACTGAACCGCGTGGCACAAGCGAGATGGAACACTCTCTGAGCGCACGCTCGGTTACCAATTCTGACGGCGTTTCGACGACGTAATCGTTCACCTTTCCGCTTGCAAGCCAAGGTATAGTTCCGTCCTGCCAATAAGCTGCTTGCATTCGACTCGGCGTAGTTCCATTGAAGACTCTTGCGATGTGTCCGAGCTTGCGCACTTGCCAATGCTCGGGGATATTACCGATCCATTCGACTCCCGAGGGCTTGAGATGCTTCACTTGACCAGGTCCGCGTGTAACGACTCGACGGACCGTGGCCCGTCTCTCCTCTTCCAGCAACTTGACGAGCCTCTGCTTTGTACGAATGAAACGTCTAACACGCTGTTCTGAAATGTCCAGGAACCGAACAATGACCTCTTGTTCCTCAATAGGCGGTCGTGGGAATACTTCACGCTTCAACAATTCCATTGGAATTCGCATTCGGTGGGCGAGTATGCCATTTCCGATTCGAACCAGACTTTCTTGGAAAGTCTTTGTCTGAAAGTAAGCATTCAAATAGCTGGGATTGTCTCTATTATTCCGAGTCGTCAACACATAGTAGACAGGACTCAAGCAGCCTGTGTACTTGGAAATTCCCACAGACCCGATAATCACGTTCATGCAATTCACAACAATGTCGTTCGGACGAACAATCTTGTAGCGCGTGATGTCTTCCGATTTCTTGTTCCCGATGTTGCCCTTCTCTGCGTAGGGAATTACACCTCGATCGTTGGTTACAGAGAGAACATCACTAACGAGGCCCTTTTCGTTTGTTTCGCCTCGTTCGCGTACAAGAGCTCCTAGACGCACTAGTTCCCAATGTTTGGGGACATTACCCAGCCAGGGCACGCCGGACTCTTTCATCGATGGATAGGGCTTGAGTGCAGCGATCATTTCAGTACGTCTTGATCATCTGGGCTAGAAGTTTGCGATGCGTGACTATAAATTCGCCGTAGAATGACATGCTCAGTTACTCCTTCCCAAAATCTCACTAAGTAGGCCCTCGGTTTCCTTTTCCAATGCCAATATGTCGGCCCGAATCTCTTCCAAGGAACGAAGTGGCAGTGGCTTGTAGAAGTATCGAGTGACACTGACTTCGTAGCCGACCTTGATGCTCGATTGATCGATCCAGGCGTCCGGGACGTGTGGAAGCACTTCCCGGCGCACGAATGCGTCGACACCTCCGGGTTCGAGCAATGGAACTTGCTCGGCATCCCTAAGTTCTGAATCTGGCTCGTACTCGACCACTGCACGTTTGCCGTCGATATTGGTTTCGAACAGGCCGTGCAAAGGGTCCGGCACAACCTTGCTGCCCTTGTGAACCTTGACGACTACAGGCTGAGCCATCTCATCCCGCCCACCTTCTGCCAGCAACGATTTAATTTCCTTCGGTGAATACACCCGATTGGAATCAACTCCGCGAAGGCGTAGAGGACGTTCAATCGTCACCTTTGAATAGCCAAAAGCTGCGTTCGGGAATATCTTCGACTGCTCGCTCTCTTCGAACTTTAAGAAGGTCTCGCAGATGCGAGTGATGTCCTCTTCGGAGAACTCGCAATTCTTCTTGCCGAGATTCTTACGCAGGGGCTTGAACCATGCGGTTGCGTCAATCAGCTGAACGCTGCCTTTGCGATGTCCGGGCTTTCGATTCGTGAGCACCCAAACGTAAGTGGCAATTCCAGTGTTGTAGAACATGTTCAGCGGAAGTGCGACTATTGCTTCGAGCCAATCGTTTTCGATAATCCATTGCCGAATATTGCTCTCGCCCTGCCCGGCGTCACCTGTAAAAAGCGAGGAACCGTTGTGGACCTCCGCGATCCGGCTCCCAAGCTTGGTCTTATGCTTCATCTTGGACAGCATGTTAGCGAGAAATAGCATTTGCCCGTCACTGGAGCGGGTTACCAACGAAAACTCGTTGTCATCGCCGTGCGTAATGACAAATCGCGGATCTTTGATGCCGTCTTTTCCACCCATCCGTTCCAGATCGCTTTTCCAACTCTTCCCATATGGAGGGTTGGAAAGCATGAAATCGAACTCCTTGGATGGGAAAGCGTCAGCGGATAAGGTCGAATGCTCCGGCCCGCCCACAAGATTGTCGGCAGCCTCGCCTTCGCCCTTCAGAAGAAGATCGGCCTTGGCGATTGCGTAGGTTTCAGCGTTGATCTCTTGACCGTACAGGTGCGTGGCTACCTTCTTCCTTTTCTTCTCCGCGATTTCGTGGAGAGTGTCTTCGCCAACCGTCAACATACCTCCCGTGCCACAAGCACCGTCGTATAGCAGGTAAGTCCCCGATTCAATCTTGTCTGCGATGGGTAGAAAGACCAGGCGAGCCATGAGCTTTACTGCATCGCGTGGCGTCCAGTGTTCACCGGCCTCTTCGTTGTTTTCTTCGTTGAAGCGGCGAACCAGCTCCTCGAAAATCGTTCCCATTGCGTGATTGTCGAGGCCGGGATGCTTAATGGAGCCATCGCCATGATTTGATTCCGAAACTCAAAGTTGTCCAGGATTTCCTGAACGTTAGGTGAGAATCCGTCGAGGTAGGCTTCAAAGTCAGCTTTCAAGGCTTGCTGGCTGGCCCGACCCTTCAGGTCGCGCAATGTGAACTTCGAAGTGTTGTAGAAGGCTTGGCCCGCTGCCTGCCGTAAGGCGACATCCTGATGCACGATTTTCTTAGAATCGAGCGCCGCCTTCATGTCGATGACGGCCTTTTTTGTCGGTTCAAGGATGGCATCGAGCCGCCGAAGCACAGTCATCGGGAGAATTACATCCCTATATTTTCCCCGGACGTAGAGGTCGCGGAGTACATCGTCAGCAATCCCCCAGATGAAGCTTGTTATCCAACCTAGATCGCCGTTGCTCACGCCAACCCCTTGATCTCCATCATTGTTTTGGTCTTGATTAGTATGAAGTTTACTATGTATAGCATACTAGCGCTCGTTAGCTGTGCCGTTTGAATCATTGAAACTTGGGTGTCCCGCCGTGGATGAGGTGTGAAATGTTTTCAAATCTCGACAGCACGGGATGGGATTCGGACGAGAAAGAAATCCTTCGGGAGAATACCGCACAATCGATTCACGAACATCTTGAATCGCAGGACAACCTCCCTGCACAGTACGCTCGCCGTTGGATCTGGGAACTCTTCCAAAATGCCCTTGATGCAGCGCCAAGCGGAAATCTCAGAATCCGCCTTTCGTTCACAGACACATTTCGTTTTCAACACGACGGTATGCCCTTTGCGCGAAAGGAAATCTTGCACCTGATTTTTCACGGCTCGACCAAACGGGAGGGCGATAAAACAATTGGTCGTTACGGCACCGGTTTCATGACGACCCACGTTTTGTCGAGAACGATCAGCGTGAATGGTCGGCTCGATACTGGTCAATCCTTCGCGTTTATGCTCGATAGGAGCGGGAACACGCCCGCAGCGATCATGGCAGCAATGGAGACATCGCGAACCCAGCTTCTTGTCTCTCTCACAGATTCGGAACCAATTGCCGGGGACGGGACGGCGTTCGAGTATCCACTCGACAGTCAAGCAAATGACTATGTCAGCCAATCGTTGGGTGACTTGGCTCGTATCGCTATACCGGTAATCGCATTCAATAGACGGATTCGGTCTATTGAGCTGACTGGCAAGATTGTCGGTCACTACGAATTGCTCGACCAGGAGGAACTCGGGGCGAATTGTACTCTGATACGAGTTGGCGATCCCTCCCGTCCGACAGAAGCGAAACTTGCATTGGTCGTGGAAGACGAAGACGTTGCGATAGCGGTGCCCTTGGAAGATTCAGAAGGAGGCCTCTCAGTTAGTTCACCGGGCGATATTCCGCGATTATTCGTCGCATTTCCTTTGTTCGGAACGGAGTCGATTCCGTTTCCGTTCTTGGTAAATTGCCCGAAGGCCCTTCCGAATGAGGATCGTAGTGGCTTGTTCTTAGGGCCCGAGAATCGCGAAGCGAACACGAACAACAAAGCGATGATCGAGAGGTCATGGCGGCTCTTTAGGCCTGCGGTCGACATTTGCACGTCGAAACGATGGCAGGAGTTGTGGAGGCTTTGCAGGGTCAGCTTGTCGCCGGTTGTAAAGTGGCTCGACAACAACTGGTTGAATTCCCTCCTAGTGAGGCAGCTGGAAGAATTGCTGCTTGTGTCCCAAAGTGTTCAGACGACCCATGGGTACTTGACGCCCTCCAAGGCGGCTTTTCCAATTTGTAAGAACAGCGAACAATTTCCCCATGTTTATGCACTCATAGAGCCACTTTGCAAAGATTCAATCGTGCAGTCGGATGTGGCGCTAGAGTGGCAATCAAATCTGTTCGACTGGCACGGCCTCGGCCTCAAGACATCTCTAAACGAAATCGACATCCGGGGGTTAGTGAACAGGGTGGCCAAACTCGGGAGCCTCAAAGCTCTGGCTGAAGCGCTGGGGTCGAATGCCCAGGCTATCGACTGGCTCAATCGTCTAATGGGCATCTTGATTGAACTCGACGAGAACTGGAGCGAAGCAAGTATTTTGCCCAATCAAGCAGGTGTGCTCACCAGTCTACCCAAACTTCAACGGGACCCAGGCATCGACGACGATATCAAAGACATAGCCAAGCTTCTTCAAGACAGCGTGAGAGTGAAGCTACTAGATAAACGCATACGCGACAGCGTCCAATCACAGATTTCACCGATGGAACAGGAAGCGGTCTTGGAAAAGGTTCTCGGCCACGTAAGGGTCCGGAAGAGTTCAGTAACAACCGATGCATACGTCGAAGCTAACGCACGCTTGCTCGTATGGCTGATCAATCAGAAGAGAGTGAA
>WNFR01012532.1_pt1 | contig 10654 bp, 9 predicted proteins | sample 5400221 | NCBI WGS metagenome assembly WNFR01 (sample SAMN13153357, study PRJNA577476) | soil metagenome | isolation source: 40 cm soil under Madrone tree | place: USA:California | collected 2016-06-14 | reverse complement strand
AAGTGGCATGCGTGGAGTGGAACGATCACCCGTTTCGTGAAACGACGTTTGATAACACGTACCAGACGATGCCGTCGACCGAGTGGAACTATTACAACCTGATAAAGTTTGCCGAACATGAAACCAACGGAAACTTAATGTGGCTGATGCGCAAGGATCAGTGCATGCACTGCGCCGAGCCGGGGTGCCTGGCCGCGTGCCCCGCGGATGGGGCGATCGTTCAATACCAGAACGGCATAGTCGATTTCCAGCAGGAGAACTGCATAGGTTGTGGTTATTGCATTTCAGGATGCCCATTCGACATACCGAAGTTCAACCTGGCAACAAAAAAGGTTTACAAATGCACACTTTGTTCTGATCGCGTCGGTGAGGGACTTGAGCCTGCGTGCATCAAGGCGTGCCCGACCGGATGTCTTCACTTTGGCACGAAGGACGATATGGTGTCGATGGCCAATGCCCGTGCACAGCAGTTGAAACAGTATTCGGGATTCGCGAATGCCGGCGTATACGATCCAAAGTCAATCGGGGGTACGCATGTCGTTTATGTACTACATGACATAACACAGCCGGAGCTTTACGGTGGGTTGCCGGCGAATCCGCAGATACCTTTCAGCTATGGAATCTGGAAGTGGCTGGCCAAGCCGCTGGCTTTGATAATGGCGGTGCTGGGTATCCTGGCCATTATTTTCCACCGCATCCTCCTTGGTCCAAAAGTTCCACAGCCTGAGGACGTTCCTCCTTTGACAGATCATCCCGACGACGGCCAAGCAGCGAGAAAGGAGACTCCGTGAGCAGCGCAATTGACAGCTTCGATGAAAAGATGCGACGGGGAATCGGCAGGTTGGGGCGCACCGTCGTCCACAAAGGCGAACTGCTGCGGCACCCGGTTTACACGCGTATTTTGCACTGGCTGGTGGCAATCTCGTTTGTGCTTGCGCTGTTGTCCGGCTTTGCGGTCTTTTCACCAGTGCTGTTTCCATGGATCACACCGCTGTTCGGGGGCGGCCCGACGGCCAGGTTCTTACATCCGTGGTTTTCATTGGCATTCGTGATTTTCTTCTTTTTCCAGTTCCTGAACTGGCTGCATGCGATGGTGTGGACAGATTCAGATAGTCGCTTTATGCGCCACTTTAAGGATTACATAACAAACAGGGAAACGTTGGAGCCGGAAGACACCGGTTTCTTCAACGGCGGACAGAAGCTTTACTTCTGGGCGATTGTCGTGAGCGTCATACTGTTTCTGATCAGCGGACTGGTGATGTGGTTCGACAATATAATTCCTGGAATATGGGTTGCTATCAGTTACGTGATTCACGACATCGCGGCGCTGATTATGCTTGCCGGTTTCATAATCCACATTTACGAATCCACTGCGCAACAACCGGGCACGTTCCGGTCGATGATCGATGGCACGGTTTCCGCGAAATGGGCGTGGACACATCACCCGGCATGGTATCGAGCAATGACCGGGAGAGACCCACGCGAAGATTACGAGCGGGCCTTGCGCGAAACCGAGAGTGAGCGTGGAAGGATTGAAGAGCCGGAAGCTGGGAAATTATGAATTACGAATTTTGAATTTTGAATTGTTGAAGATAAAAACGAGCCGATCGGAAGAATCAGCCGCGGATGAACGCGGATGGAACGCGGATTAAAACCTGACGGAGGATTAGCCAACAAGCGGCGCGCTAATGCGCTATGGATAACAGGGACTCGCAAATGCGCGTTCGCTTCGTCTGCTTATTATGCCCGATCCCGATAGGACCACTTATCCAACTGTCAACTTCACATCAATTCCTCCGCCAGGGGATTTGCGTCTCATACCCTTTACTCCTCAGCCGTTCGAGACGTATCTCAACTGCCGCTGGCCTAAGCGGTTGTTACGCCGCGACTACTGAGAATACATTACTATAATGAGACCGAAGAGAAGAACGGAGATGACGACCAAACAGCCAAGTCCCACCGCAATCGTTGTCACCCAGGAACCTTTTCTGCCGCCAGTCATAAAGTGGTTAGAAATCGCTCCTCCCTGCAGATATTTTGCGAGTTGTCTTAGGCCGAAACAATAAGCAAAAGGTAATGCCTCGCTAACCCTCTGTTAATAAATCGAGATAATGCTCACCAGATACCTCACGCAATCTTTGCGCCGCCTGCTCGGCTGTGATATCACGCTGGGTCGGCTGTGATATCACGCTGGGGTGAGGCAAGCAGTTCGTAGCCGACCATAAACTTGCGTACCGTTGCGGAGCGCAGCAGGGGTGGGTAGAAGTGCGCGTGAAGGTGACACTCCCCATGCTCCTGGCCGTCCGTCGGCCGCTGGTGAAAACCCATCGTATACGGAAACGGGCTCTTGAAGAGATTGTCATAACGCGTGGTGACCTGCTTCAGAATATCCGCGAGGCCACCTCGCTCCTCTCCATTCAACTGGTCCAGCCCTGTCACATGCCGGCGGCTGATGATCAGTGTCTCGAACGGCCAGACAGCCCAGAATGGAATCAGCGCCACAAAGTGCGGATTCTCTGAAACAATTCGCTCCTGCCGTTTCAACTCAAGGGCCAGATAGTCGCTCAATAGGCTTACCTGATGAGCCTTGAAGTATTCAGCCTGGGCCGAGAGTTCTTTCACGTGTTCGTTCGGTATATGCCGGTTCGCCCATATTTGGCAATGCGGATGCGGATTACTCGCGCCCATCATGGCCCCTCTGTTTTCGAATATCTGGACAGCGTTGATGAAGGGCAAAGATCCGAGCTCAAGATACTGTTCGACCCAGACGTCGACGACCTTGAGTATGTCGGGAAGGTCCATGCGCGAAATAGTCAGATCATGACGCGGGGAGAAACAGATCACACGGCAGATGCCGCGCTCACCCTGAGCAATGAGGAGACCCGCCTCGTTGAACTCCTCATCCGATGTGTCGGGTAACAGGGCAGCGTAATCGTTATCAAAGACGAATGTGGTTGCGTACTTAGGGTTGACGTGCCCACCTGCCCGTTTGTTACCCGGGCACAGATAACAATCAGGATCGTAACGAGGCTGTTTCTCCCTCGTCGGCTCCTCGACCTGTCCCTGCCAGGGGCGTTGAGTACGATGCGGCGAAACCAGGACCCATTCGCGAGTCAGTACGTTGAGACGGCGATGTGGCTGCCCCATGAGATTTAACATTATGACGCCTGCCCTTTCGTTCGCTTTCCACCTCTTCGGGAATCTAAATCAAACCAGAGAAAATCAGTACACGAAGAGAAATCAGCCACGGATTTACGCGGATAAACACGGATCAAAACCAATAGAGGCCGTATTGTCCTGAAAGCCAGGAAATCTTATTCGAAAGTAAGTTCGCCATCGTGTACCAATCTTAACTGTTTTAGTTTAGCTCTCTGAACAAAATTGACAAAAAGTTACTTGCATATGATGACACATTGATTAACGCGCAAGCGAGCTTCCCATGCTTGTAATCGATCACGAACCAACTTTTACGCCTAAAGCATCAGGTCCGGCCCTTGCTCTCCCCAGTGGCGACTCCGCCGGCGATCAGGTGCGCCACTCTCAAAGGTTCTGGGATTCTGCCGCAAACGGCGAATCGGCGGATGACTTCAGAAGTCTTGTCCAGGCTGAGCCCTGCGCGCTGCACGAAAACTCCTTCGACAGGCTCCATAGCTCCCGCCTTCTGGATAAGCGCCCACTTGCGACTACCCCCTCTTACACGAGTCAGCAGCGCTTCTCTGATTGACTCCATCCGGGGCTCATGTCGAGCGACGACAAGCACGGGAATATTCAACAATTGGTGCATTTCATGGATGTCAACGACATTAAACCCTGCAAGCGAAATCCCCTGGAGCATCACTAACTGTACCTGCGGGGCGAATTTGGAACCAAGGACAAGTTCCGCCAGCCTGCGAGTGGCGTTTGCACCATCACGTCGTACCAGGCCGCTGACAATGCCATCAAGGCGTGTCCCGGAGAAGACAGCTCCGACGACCCGCACGTCGCCGCGGTCGGTGCGCCGGAACGGGTAGTCATCGAAACCGATGACATTCGAGAAGGTGGCGTATGCCATAAGCGCTGACCTTTGTTGGAGTTCATTGAGTATCGAAAGCGAGCGCAAGTGTAATCGCCTCGTCCAATTTCAGTTTGCGCCCTTGCTCAAAGGCGACGGACAATTCCGCTTCGTCCAACGACTTGTGCAGTTCCGAAAGGTAAGCGTCGCGGAAGCGGCGTTCGGCGGGTTCTCCCTCCAAGCCGATTGACTGGCGAAATTCTTCGGCTGCGCCTGCGAGTTGAGCAGCGCGTCTTAATCCTCCGCGATGGGTGGCAAGAGCGGCAAATCCGTCCAGAGAATAGGAGATAAGGATTTTGTTTCCAAACTCCTGAGCTGTCGTTAAGGCTTCCGTTAAGTACGCGCGCGCCGCCCTATAATCGCCCTCGGCGATGGCAACGGCTCCCAGATTATTCATACTGTTGCTCACAGCATTTTTATTGCCGAGCTGTCTGAAGATCGCTATAGATTCTTCAAAAAGCGTGTGCGCACCCGCATAGTTGAGTTCCATGCGCGCTAAATCTCCAAGTCTGTTGAGCGAGGCCGCGATTGCAAATCTATCGTTCAACTCGCGGCTGAGTAGTAATGCTTCTTCAATAAACCCGCGCGCCGACTTGGAGTCGCCTTGCAGATAGGCCGTCGCCGCTAAGCCCCTGCCCGCCAGGGCCATCTGCTGAAGGTCGCCCGCCGCTCTGGCCTCGGCCAGGCCTTCTTCATACAGCTTCCGCGCCCTTTCGTGATCGCCCAGCAACTGGGCCATAGCGGCAGCCCCAGTCAATACCTTCCGGTGCACCGATGCGGGAGCCTTATTGCCTGGCTTCAATGCTTGTTCCAACCATTCGCGCCCTTCGGTCAAATGGCCACGAACAATCCAGAAGTTTCGTAACCCTGCCGCCAGCCGTGCTGCTTTTTCCGGGTCCGCTACTGATGACCAACTCAGTGCGGCTCGCAGGTTGTCGTGTTCCTCTTCCAGACGATTGAACGACTTCGCCGCTTTTGCGCTGTCCAAATTAGGCTCGGCTTCACCAAGCGCAAGAAAGTAGGCGGCGTGCCTGTGGCGGATCTCTTCCGCCTCTCCACTCGCCTCTAAAGCTTCGCCCGCGTATTCTCTGATGACTCCCAGCATTCGAAAGTGAGACTCGCGGTTCGAGTGTACATTTGAAACAAGCAAACTTTTATCAACCAATGCGGTGATGAGATCCAAGACTTCGATGTCTTCAGTCGACTTGCCGTCACAAATCGCCTCCGCCGCTTCGAGTGTGAAGCCGCCCGCGAAAACCGCCAGTTGGCGAAACAGACGCTTCTCTGCTTCTGTTAATAGCTCGTAACTCCATTGGACCGCGCCACGCATCGTCTGCTGGCGCGCGGGTAAGTCACGAGCCCCGCCAGTCAGCAACTGCAGGCGCTGCCCCAGTTTCGCCAGTATAGTTTGTGCTGAGAGAAGCTTCACTCGGGCCGCGGCAAGTTCAATCGCCAGAGGTAAGCCGTCAAGCTGCACGCAAATCTCTGCTACGCTCCGCGCATTTTCTTCTGTTAGCGCAAAATTCGGTCTCGCACTTTGCGCTCGTTCAACAAACAGATTGACGGCTCCAATTTTTTGCAGATCCTCAACTGAACCCGTTGAATTTTCCAATGGCACGGCGAGCGGGAGAACAACGAATTCATGTTCTGCGCTCAGGTGAAGAAGTGCACGGCTCGTAACCATGATTCTTAGTGGCCCAACTGTAAGTAACTCGGCGATGTTCGATGCGGCGGGCAAAACTTGCTCGAAGTTGTCAATGACGAGCAGCAAATGCTTGTCGCGCAAATAATCCTTCAACGCTTCTAGAACAGGCTTGCCGCCGGCTTCTTTTACGCCTAGTCGCTGCGCGATGGCCGAAGCAACCAGTTCGGGCTGCGCGGTAGCTGCGAGTTCGACGAAAAACACTCCATTCGAAAATTCCGGCAACATTTCCCGTGCGACCGCCTGCGCGAGAGCCGTCTTACCTGTGCCGCCGACACCTGTCAGCGTCAAGAGCCGCACATCATCGCGCCGCAACAAATCTTTGATTTGACTGATTTCCTGTTCGCGTCCGATGAGTTTTGTGTGGCGGGTTGAGAGGTCGTGCGGCGGTAAGTTTGACGTTTCCTCCCCTGTTGCGGCTTTGAAAGCCTTTGTTTCCGCTTCAGTTGGTCTGTCTGTAGTACTCGTGCCTTCACGACCGGTGGGTAGTTCCAACTGCTTTTTTAGTTGCTTGAGGTCGGCAAACAGATCTTTCGCGCTGGCATAACGCTCGGAGCCATCCTTGCGGAGCGTCTTCAAAATGATGCGCTCGAGTTCGGCGGGAACTGCACTATTTAATTTGCGCAAACCCTGGGGCTCGTTGCGCAAAATCGCCGCCAAAAAATCGCTTGTTGTCGCTTCAGCAAACGGATGACGTCCGGTGAGCATTTCGTACAAAACAACTCCGAAACTCCACACATCCGTACGCGCGTCAACTGGTAACCCACGTGCCTGCTCCGGCGACATGTAGGCGACAGTTCCGAGAATCAATCCCGCCTGACTAAGATTCTGCTGCGTCTCCGCCTCGCTTTCCGCGATGACTCTCTTCGCAATACCGAAATCCAGGATTTTCACTTGTCCGCGACGGTTGACGATGATGTTGGCGGGCTTGATGTCACGGTGCACGATACCGTGAGCGTGCGCATCAATCAGCGCACTTGCGATTTGCAACGCGATACCCAGCGTTTCCGCTAATCCAAAACTGCGATCTTTGATTTTCTTCGCAAGCGTTTCACCCTCGACATACTCCATGGCGATGAACGGCGGGTCTTCGTCATCGTTGATTTCGTAAATGGTGCAGATGTTTGGGTGATTGAGGGCGGAAGCGGCTTGCGCTTCGCGGAGGAAACGTGCAGTGCGCTCGCTGTCCTGAGAGAATTTTGTCGGCAGGAGTTTAAGCGCGACCAGGCGAAGAAGTTTTGTGTCTTCCGCGAGATAGACCTCACCCATGCCACCCGCACCGAGTTGCGCGCGGATTTGGTAGTGGCCGAGTTTTGTGCCTGCGGCGATCGTCATCAAAAAATTCCTACTACCCACGTGCTTGAATAGGCCTGACTTGAAAGCTCGTGGCGTGACAATCTGGCACGTCGCTTGTCCGCGGTCCTCTCTAATTGTCATTCAAAAAGATACAAAGCGCCAGAAGGCTGTCAATCTATTTAACCTTCACGACGATCAACGTGATGTCGTCATCCTGCGAGGCCTTGCCCTGCCACTCTAATACCTTCGCGATAACCTTTTCGGCCGATTGGGAGCGACGCAGCAACTCAGCAAACGGTTGAGTCACTCATAACGGTCCAGGTAGAGGATTAGCCGCAGAAGGCCGCAGAAGACGCAGATAAGAACGAGTTGATTTAGAGTTGAATACCGAGATTTTCACTTCGGGCAATTAAACTGAACAGTTACATAATTGAACAAAAGAATGTTCCGCCTGCGATTCCAGTCGAGTCTTTAGACTCCCTAAAAACCCGGCTGAAGCCGGTACTCTAAACGCGGTATTCGAAACAATGTCTTCCCTTCCCCATTTGCCTATTTTCGGCACGGGGCCTGGCCTTTTTGACGGCGCAGGTGCGTTTTCCTGCGGTTACCGACTTGCCTTCGACTTTTTAGCGGTCTCACTTATTGTGATAACTTTATTGCGGGCTCCGTGCAATTGAAATGATTGACGGTGTCGGATCGTCATCAATCATTTACTGCACTCCCGCGGGATTGGTGTCATCAAGAAGCTACTTGTATCACCAGGGGGTTTGAAGGATAAGCACAATGAGTCGAAACGGTCAGCACTTTCAGTTGAAGAACACGGACGCAGGAATAGATATGAATGCCTTCATATCCCGCGAGGCCGTCACTATTGACCATATTAAGAAATCCCTTCATCCACTTCGTCAGCGACTACTGCACCACGAGGTATACGATCGTGTTAAGACGCTGTCCCAACTGCGGATATATATGGAACATCATGTCTTTGCAGTGTGGGACTTTATGTCCCTACTGAAGGCCTTGCAGCAGAAACTGACCTGCGTCACGTTGCCGTGGGTACCGACCTCCAATACTCTCAGCCGACGCTTCATTAACGAGATTGTGTTAAGTGAAGAGAGCGATACGATTTCGGAGGGGGTATATCGTAGTCATTTCGAGATTTATCTTTCCGGGATGGTCCAGTGCGGAGCCAACACAGGAGCAATTGAGCGATTTCTGAGACTGTTAGAGTCTGGTGCCCCTGTGCGCAAAGCACTTCGCCTTGCACGCGTGCCGCGGGCGGCGCAGGCTTTTGTCAAAAGCACTTTTCAGATTATCGAAACTGGAAACCCGCATATGATCGCTGCCGCCTTCGCACTTGGTCGCGAAGAGGTTATTCCCGATATGTTTCGATCCCTCACCGCGGGAATTTACAGCAGTGATCCTCAGAGAATAAGCATTTTCAAGAATTACCTGGAACGTCATATTGCGTTGGATGGTGATCATCACACGCCTATGGCGCTCGCGATGCTGTTGGAACTGTGTGAAGAAGACCCGCGTAAACTGGAAGAAGCTGGGCGCGCAGCCTACGCATCCTTGCTAGCCCGAATAAAGTTGTGGGATGGCGTCATGACGCAGTTAACCGATGAAACAGTTGGGCCGGCTGTGCCACATCGCTTAATCCATCGGCAGTCCGTCAAACGACATGACGATTGATAGCACGTCCTCAAGTCGGCGTGCAGCTCTTCGAAGATTGCCAGTAAAGATCAAGGACTGAAAAATAGCTTACTGGCGAAGTCCAAATCACAACGAGGAAACATATGCGAAACTTTATTGCAGTTGTCGTTGCTCTGTATTGCAGTCTTGCTTTGGCGCCAAGCTGCATGGGGCAACAAGCAAGCGCATATTATCCTGATGGCTGGAACGGCTTGACGCTAGACAAGAGCACACCGGAAGATGCCGTCCGCATGCTCGGTCAACCCCTTAGCGACAAATTAGACGAGTTGCGTTTCCGCGTCATTGATAAGTGGATTACACCCAGACAAAAGCAAAAGATCTTCAGAGTCCTGACCTATAAAGACGCAGGAGAAGCTAAGACGGCCGAATTGGCATTCCTGGAAAATAAGCTTGTAAGAATCCATATCGTATACGGGATTAAGCAATTCCCAGCCGCGGATTTAAAACAGAAGTTTGGCGCCGATTTTGTACCCATTGAAGATAAACTTCGTTCAGACTCAAGGCCTTCGATGTATGAGGGGCGAAAGGAGGATCCTGCGCCACAGTCTTATCCGTTGTTTTATTCTGTGGTCTCGGTAACTCCGCGGAGCATGATCTTCGTAAGAGTGGGGCGAGCAGGAGTAAAAGAGGCGTACCTTGGGCTCGTGACCAAGACGAAAGATCCAGGTTATGTCTACAGTTTGGAATTGATCAGTAGAACCCTGGCCAAAACCTGAGGGGGTATTGTCATGGTAACGCTGAAAGATGTCATCCATGCTGCTTATGGGGCCAAAGATTCCGAGGGTACGCTCACCCAGACCTACATTCAAACCGTATTCATTTCCTCAAACGTTTCAATATCAGTTAAGATATTAAACCTACGTATCCTCGGGAAAGAACTATTTCACATTGACGATTAACCTCGACTCAGAAGCACCGCTGACATCGGCTGCGGACACACAAGCGTTTATCACCCGTTGGGAGACCTCAGGCGCGGCCGAGAGGGCCAACTATCAAATCTTTCTTACGGAACTGTGCGATGTCCTTGGAGTTCCGCGCCCGCATCCCTCAAAGCCCCATGAAGAAGAAAACACGTATGTTTTCGAAAAACCCGTCACCTTCCAACATGGGGACGGCACGACCAGCACCGGTCGCATCGATCTTTACAAACGCAAATCATTTGTTCTGGAAGCAAAACAGGGCAGCGAAAAACATCGGGCCGAAAAATCCCTGCTGACCGATAAGGTTAGGAAGGGGAAAAAGGGGACGGCGGTCAGAGGCACGGGCGGCTGGGATGACGCAATGCTCGCTTCGCGCGGCCAGGCCGAGCAATACGCCAGGGGCCCTAAAATAAAAAAACTTGACAATGCGTTAACCTATAGGTTAACGTGTGGCGCTTGACACGTGTAAACTTATAGGTTAACTTATGTCGGTTAGTAGCCCCCTTTTTAAAGGTGCGAGATATACCATTACCGCGTGGTTGGATGAAGATGAAAGGTCTGCAACGCAAGAATTTATAAGGGATCTTTTTCAGAACGACGATTCAGATGCAGGGTCAATGGTTCACCTTCTAGAACAGACCGCAACACACGGACCTCCTCATAATATCCAGAAATTCCGGTATTTAGACGGTCGTGGCGAAGGTTTAATAGAGTTCAAAGCACGAGGAGGTTCACGCATACTTGGCTTTATTGATTTGGAGCGTCGGATAATTGTTTGTACGCATGGGGTTCCAAAACTCAAGGCGAAGCGATTTAACCAGGAAATGGATAAAGCGCAAAAGATCAAAGAATTATACTTAATGGAAAGCGCTTCAGAGGGGGGTGGTCATGTTAACTAAAAAGACTGAGGCTAAAGCAATGATTGACAACTTCCAAGAATTAGTAACTAAAATCAAAGAAATGGATGCC
>WNFR01012337.1_pt1 | contig 10654 bp, 11 predicted proteins | sample 5400221 | NCBI WGS metagenome assembly WNFR01 (sample SAMN13153357, study PRJNA577476) | soil metagenome | isolation source: 40 cm soil under Madrone tree | place: USA:California | collected 2016-06-14 | reverse complement strand
GTGAAAAGTAGACATGTGCTTTTCATAGTGTTACTTTTTTTCCTTCAAAAAGCACAAAAAGCACCAAAAAGCATGATAAAGCATGATAAAGTAAAATGTAGGTTTTCCTGATGCAGCACAGTTCATTCAATCATATGGAGAGGGCTTAATGGGTGCACAAGCTGCATGGGCAAATAGGAAGTATGCATGCTTTCACCAGATGTAATTCAGGAAATTAAAGCTTCTATTCCTTCAGAATAACACTTTACTATATGTTTACCTTGTCACATATTTGTGGGTCACATGATGTTCAGTACACTGGCAGCACTGTTGTTCTTGATGTCCTAGACTGCCTTTGTGCCCTTCAAGCTCTCTTTCAGGCTGCTCAGCATTTAATTTCCTCATTTCACCCTATGTTTCCCTCCTTGATTCTCACAACTCTGCTTTGTGTGGCACCACATGTTTTTGTGTCCGAGATTTGAAAAACTTACATAATCTAACCCTAGGGTTAAGGGCTTATATAAGGGGTGGTGGTTCCTGATGTCCTCTACCTTACAGTAAGCTACCTGCTGTGTTCTGTATCACTCTGTTATTTTGTTTTCTTGTGAGTCACCACTCTTCCACACACACACACTCCACATGCCCCACACATCTATGTTTCCATCTTCCCAGTCTTCCACACACTGCTTCCACCACCTTTGATTCCCACTTGTGAGCACTGCCCACGATCCAACATCAACAGGGGCCTGAAAGACACTTGTGAGTCCTTTGCCAGTTTGTGTTTCTCTCTAATCTCAGGCACATACACACTCCTGCCACCTTCCATTCCTGCTTGCCAGCACAGCACATACACCAATGTCCACAGTGGCCTGACAGGGTTCCAGATGAGGAAATGGTTGCAGTCATCACATGTCCCATCCTTTCTGTTTGTTTTTTTTCCCTTATTATTCTTACCATCACCATTTTCCAAGGCACACAAACATGGTGCAAATGCAAGAATGCACACAATGATGACACAAACTTGGCGCCCAACAACAGGTACATCAGCCCCTCTTTCTTTTACTCTTACTCTCACCAGTCCTCAAGGCATGAAAATGTGGCATAAACATGGGAAGACATGTTCTCAACGAGGACAACATTGCTATGATGACCATGTGGGCACAGAGGCCCTCTACAGTGACAACAATGTGGGGGAGAGGGGCAATGCTGCAACAGTATGTCCACTCCTTGTCCCTCCTTGTCCCCCCCATTTTGTGCACAGGACAAAACAGGGTGATAACTGTGCGAGAAAATGCCACAAATGAGGCGCAGGTACATCACCTCACCTCTCTTTTCTTCTTCTTTACACTCTAACCACCCCTGAGGCTTTCAAACACAGCACAAACAAGAAGACACATAACTAGGTGCCCCTCACATGAAAATGTGAAAATGGGGGCCATATCAGAACCCCCCTCTCAGGGCAGACTCAGGCCCTACTTGCATGGATGAGGCACGCAACTGCAGCACAGGTGCATTGCCCCTTCTCTTAATCTCACCGCTTCTCAACACACACAAACACAGTGTGCACAGGGAAAATGTGCCCCTTCCATGACAATGATGCAAGCACAGCCCCCATGCAATGAAGACGATGCAGCAGCAATGTGCAATCTATGCAAGGAAAACAGTGGAGGTGACTTAGATGTTTTGGGAGCAGCAAGCAACAATAATTGAATTAGATTGAAAGAAATTGTAGTGTAATGTAGATAAATGATCACAATTCAATCCATTTCAATATGAGTCCATTGCAATTGAGCATTTTCAATCAATATCAAGTAGCATTTGAATTTAAATGTATATAGTCCAGAATTATGATTACAAATGATTTATTCAACCACATTCTATTCCTTTCAATTTAATTCACCGGGATTCCCATTGGGCCTCATCCACTAGGCATCCTTCTCCCTTCAGGAAGGTGATCTTGGTCCCACATATTGTATTTATATAAATTAATACAATCATACTTGTAAATAATTCATAAGTTGTTTGTTAAATATATGTAAATATAATGTGTTATTTTAATGAGTTTACAGCAAGTTCCAAAACCATCGGCCCTTGTTTACTCATGTTTATCTTCATATTTCGTATATGTGTTGCATGGAGAAATTTGGTGTTACAAAATAGTTATTGCTCACATTAATTTAATAATAAACTCGATTATTTTTTAGTAAATTATTTTTTGTGTGATGCCGAATTTAATTCAATGCCCACCTATCATATCAACGGAAAAAAGGGCCTGTTGTTTTGGAACTCGCTGTATTACATCTCAAATTAATATCTTGTAAATTGAAAATGCGGAGGTTCAACTTGGAGAACGGACCGGAGTAGCCGGGGCCGTGAGATCTTTGCGTTTTATCACAAACTATACAGGTGCCCGGCGACCCCCGAGTGGCCCCGAAACCTTGATCAGACCATCCATAGGCCAAACAACTCCACGGAACAGCTACGGTTAAAATCAACAGCAAGACATCTTTTCGGCGTTCAAAATGACCGCTGTTCAAACCCTTCCAAAGGACGTCTCAAAGCTTGGACAGGAGGTAAAGCTATTCGGAAAGTGGGATACACAGGAGTGCGTCCCCGAATTGAGAATCAACGGAAGAGATGAGATTGACGTTGTCACCCATTAGCGTCGAGGTCAAAGACATCTCTTTGACTGATTACATCCAAATTCGTCACGCCGTTTACCTTCCTCATACCGCTGGCCGTTACGCCAAGAAGCAATTCAAGAAGGCACAGATGCCTATTGTCGAACGCCTTGTGGACAGGTCGGTCACAAGCACGAATAGCTTCATTTAGGATTCAAAGAATATTCTCTTAGTCTCATGATGAAGGGTCGCAACAATGGCAAGAAACTTTTGGCCGTCCGCGTTGTCGCACATGCGTTTGAGATCATCCACCTACTTACAGACCAGAATCCAATCCAGGTTAGGCGGTTTGACTAGCTTGTACCATTCGCTCTGACCCGCTCTCGACATACAGGTTCTTGTTGACGCTATCGTCAATACCGGGCCTCGCGAAGATTCAACTCGTATCGGTTCACAAGGCACTGTTCGCCGTCAGGCGGTCGACGTTTCACCTTTGCGAAGAGTGAATCAAGCTATTTCACTCCTTACCATCGGCGTAAGTGACCATCCCTTGCAATTGGCCATGTGTGCTTATTTCATTGCCGTTGTTTTAGACACGCGAGTCCGCATTCCGCAACGTTAAATCTGTAGCGGAATGCCTCGCAGATGAACTCATCAATGCAGCGAAGGGCTCATCAAACTCATATGCTATCAAGGTTTGTCCCCTCAACCTTTTTTTTTGTTTGTCACATGCGACTTTGCTACTTATAGAAAAAGGACGAGCTGGAGCGTGTCGCCAAGTCAAATCGGTGAACGCTTGGTTTTCGCGGTGGGTGCGATCGTCGACTTCCACCTTCTATGCATTCTCCATTACGCCGCCGTTCTTGCATCCCAACCCGTATGTGCGCCCTTCCATGCGCCTCATTAGGCAAAAAAGAAATGATATGTCCCTTGTTGCAACGGGTTTGAAATTTTCGTATAAATGCTTGACGCACGTGTACTGCGGCGCGGAGTGTTCCTCAGAAACTTGAAACCATCCGGAAGATCCCGTAGGGTGTGCAATAAACTACGATTAGGCATGTTACATGCATGCAATGTGTGAGACGGCTCGGACGTCTGCGGCGCGGCGACCTGTCTCGTGGGGATACCTCTATATATACACATCTAGGAGGGGGCGACAGGTGGTCATATATCATCGGCAGGTGGCCGATCTGGGTATTGAGGGGAATCAGGTGGCGCCACCCTAACTTACCATTCTCGAAACCGAAAGCATCCAACATACACAACTGTATGCAATACAACAAAGCGCTGTGACACTGCGCCGCGTTGTGGGTTCAAGGGTCCCATGGGCATACCCCTAGTGTCTGGCCTTGACGGAGGCCAAGCAAATAAAGTTTGGTTTGGTTTGGTTGTTTTTTCCCACTTGGATACAGTAATTGCGAATTGCGTGGCGTTGCGTTCTAGCGTTTCGCCCATTTGGAACTCGAGTTGCAATAAATCTATTAAATTTGCTTCCTACCGCGCGGTAAGTTGACGTTCCCTGCCATGACCCTGCGGTCGACTCTCGATCACTACCATACGTGAAGATAGCATCTCCATCCAGGGTCATGGATAGATCGCGGTACCGTATGGCAGATGGCACGAAGACTAATGAGTTGCAAGCACAGCAAACCACACCATGGGGCCACACTGGCTTAGTACGACGAACCCGCGGATTGTCGCTCTAACACGGACAAATGCAAATCCGCTCATGCACCGATAAACAACGATAGTTGTCAAACTTCCACTCCCGAATTTCTCTATTGTACAACCGAGCGAAACAAGAAAATGTGAGGGCGACAGGTATTGAAGAATGGATAGAGAGTCCATGGTGTGTGTGGGTTGTGTGTACGCGCAGGAAGAGAGTTCGGTGTCAGAGCGCCAGCAGGCTTGATATGTAAGTACATGCCACGGGAGCAATTTGCATGAGGGTGTTGCGGTCGAATGAGAAGACATGATGTAGAGGTATATTACACAAATGTATGGTATGCCAGATTATAATATATAGATGTGCCAGTCTGGTGGGGGGATGGACGGGATCCGACCCGACAACGGGTATTGATCAACCCAGAAACTCGCACACAGACGGCGCGGCGTGGGGCTGGCAATACGCGAATAAATACGATGCGCCATGCTGGGTGGGGTTTGCGAAAAAAGTGTGCGACCGAATGTGGACCGCAAATCCGCAATAACGCCACAAGCGCATTGCGTGGAGAGTGGGTGTCGCAAAGTAGTGGCGAGTAAGAAGAGGGCCTTCTAGCGGCGGGCTACACGCCATCTTTTTCGATCTGAGTGGGCCATCCTGTGCCCAGTAGATACTTCCAGTGCGGCGGTCGTGCCGCACGCCCTGCAGTATCGCAATCCCTTCTCCTCGCCCGCCCAGGCTGCGAAACTCGATATCCCAAATACTATCGGCGCTGAGTGGGGGCGCGGGTGGAAGACGATTCGGGTTTCGGAACGACACCATCGTAGCCCAAATACCCGATGTCTCGGCCAAATTCTTTAATCATAGCCTTTCCCACGAGACACACCCATCCTAAGCCCTCGCCAGTAGAAGGTGCAGCAGGCCAGAAGAGCTCCCCCTCTTCGTCTTCTATGTCTGGTTCATATTCTTGGTTGTGCGAGAGAGAAGAGTGTATGATGCGTGTGAAAGTGGTCGGAAAGTGGTCGGATAGCGTGCGTAATGTTAAAAGTGACTGAGATTGCCTCATGCAGTGGGATGCCCACATCACGTCCTTGGTCAGGGTCCTAAGCGTGTGTGTGAATGCAGCTGATATCTCTACGGAGCAAGAACTAGCAACAGGTGGTGGAGGATAGCCTAGACGGAATGGCTGCTCTCGCGGGCGAGCAACGGGCGTGGGTGTGGGTCGAACAGGAGCAGTCGAAACAGACGTATCATCCGCTGCCGTCGGTGTGCCAGATGGGCGACCCGTCGGTGTGGAGTTGGCACTGCTTGTCGCGACAATGCTCGCCGGGGAGGGGAGCATCGGCGGGGTAGACTGAGTCACAGTAAGTGGCGTTCCGGAAGCACTGCCGGGAGAAGCGGAGACATTTTCGACAAGCGCTCGGGCCTGAGCCATCAACTTGTCCATTTCCCTGTCAGCACTCTGTTTGGTTGCGAAGACAAACATGCGTGTGTGAATGAAAGCCTCGATCATAAGACTGGTATGGACGAAGGCTGGTGAGCGTGAGGTGTAGGGAGGGGAGGCCGAAAATACTTACATGAGTCCAAGGAATGCCTTTTCGCGTTCGCTTGACGCATTCTCGGCTGTCCATTTCTTCTTAGTCCAATCGAGAAAAGCCTCTGCGGTTTGCCATGAGCCAGTTATGCAAGCGTCTTTGGAATAGTCAGTTGTCCATGTAGAATAAGTGAAGCAGATGAGAGCGTCGAGAAGTTCTAGACGAGCTATCAGGGCACCGTGCTTGTGATAAGGAGAATTTGGTGGAGGCGGATTTGGGAGTGGGCGGTATTCTTTATGCTGTGGAGAGAAGGTAGACCAATGACGAGCGTCGCCAGAATACTTGAGCATTCGGCCGTAGTTGTGATAGCGGGCGTGGAGCTCATTGAAGATAGGATCACCTCTTTGAAGATTCTTGCGGGGGCGCTGTACAGGTAGTGAATGCAGAGACGACGGGGGAGGGGGGAGAACACGGGATGATGAAGTGGGGGGTGAGAGGTCATCACGTAGTTCACCCTCCTCAGGCTCTGACCGGCTTGGAGGTGGTGCCTGATGACGAATATACTTTTCGGGATAGTCGTCCACGCGCGTGCGCTTCGCAGGATCGTATGGGTGATAGGACTCGAGCTTTCGCTTCACAGGAGGTGCAGGGGAAGAAGACCTAGAGGCGGGCGGCGATGGTGGTAGATTTGGGGGCAGTGGGGCCGAGAGTTTGCCGAGGATCTGGAAGGGAATACATTAGAAAGGAGAAAAGGACGGTGGGTAAGGGGAATGGGCAGAGACCTGTAGATTCTTTAAGAGTTGGCTCTTTGAAGGACTGCGAAGGGTTAGGGAAGAGGTTGAGACGATTGGTGCTGAAGGGGAGAAAATGATGGACGTTACCGGTTGCGATGCTTGTGATTTATTGTTGACGATAATGATGATGGTGGTGCGGCCATCGTAGGGGATGGGGGTATGCTGAGGGAGGGTCAGAGGTGGAATTGGAGGGGAGGATGGTGGGTGTATGGGAGAGAGAGACGGCACCGGGGGCGACAAAGTGAGCGCGAGCCTGAATCGAAGGAAGGTCCAGTGCCCAATCGCCACTCGGGTCACCCATCCAGTCAGCCAACTTGCTGGGTTCCCACTTTCGGGTTTTACGTTTGCCACAACTCGGACTCGCTCATCCAGCTCTGTTTTTCTTTTTTCTTTTATCCTTTTCTTTTCCCCTTTTTTAAATAACTAATATAACGCCGTGCTCTAATATCATTCGCCGTCAACCCGTTGTGGCCATTAACCACTTTCTGTCACAATTCCGCCACAGTATGGTGTTTCTGGTATTCGGGCGACGACCCCATCACCCCCCAAGTGACGTCCAACAGGAGCGCTGCCTCGCTAATAGCAGTTCGAAACGTCCGATTCAAAACGCTGCGGCACAAGGCACAACTGCAGTACAGGCACAGTGCCATGACCATTTACACTCGAATCTTACCTCGGATCTTTTGTTCTTTTTTTGTGTTCGTGCATACTCCTCATATAATAATGAATGCAATTTATTATCTTCCAGTCTCGCGTACCATGGGGCACCCTTCCTATTTGGAAATGATATTGAGATGAGGGTGTATGTTGTTGGCCAGATACAACTGGTACTGCACTTCGGGAGATCGCGTGTGAGATCGGAGTTTGGCCGTACATGCATACGCGCCACACGACTCACTCATTTCATTACAGTAATGAGGCCATCCCTGCCTCCACCCACCACGACCATGACCAAACGATACCGTCCCCTCCAGATGGATGCGCACTGGGCGACACCCCCTCGCAAAGTCAAGCCAAAAATGATTATCATCCTCGCCCTGCTATCCTCGCTTCAGCTCTACTTAATCAGTCCCACTCTCTTTCGCAGTGCCAGCCAGCTGCCCTTACACGCCGAGCATTCCCTTGCACGCTGTGCTTCTCTTAAGATCTCTGCTGGTCCACCTGCTAACTTTCATGACCGGTCCGAATCAGACCGCTTCGTGGCCGGCACCAAGGCCACCCTTTTACACAACGCGCATATTTGGACAGGCGAGAACAATGGAACGGAGATCCTTCACGGGGACGTGTTCATCGACAAGGGGATCATCCAAGGCGTCGGGAATATCGATCTCCGTGCTTTCGGGCTTGACGTTGACAGTATGGTGGCCCGTGGGGAGCTTAACGTTGTGGATGTCCATGGTGCTTGGCTCACCCCTGGGTGCGTATCCCCCGGATTCGATGTCAGGTTGTGCTCGTGTCATTGACACTTCCATCTGTATCTTTCGACAGGATTGTAGACCCACATTCGCATCTGGGCGATGGGCCGTCGCCTGCACTTGACGGCGCAGTCGACGACAACTCCTTCAAGGGGACAATCCAGCCCTGGCTTCGATCCTTGGATGGACTCAACACGCATGACGACTCGTATCCTTTGTCTATTGCTGGGGGTGTCACAACTGCCCTTGTCCTCCCTGGTTCAGCGAACGCAATTGGTTTGCCAGTGTCTTTCTGTCATATACGGGCCTAAGACTTGTAAAAGGTGGCCAGGCATTCACGATCAAGCTACGGAAGACGGCGGAACGATCCCCGACGTCGATGCTGCTCGAGCCCCCACGAGACATTAACGCTACTCATCGTGAGAGTACCAGTGATCACCTACCATGGAGACAAATGAAGTGAGTGCCAGTATGGATTACCTGCCGAGCTTCTCTCATGCCCAGTCAGACATGCATGTGGTGAGAAAGGCAGTTTCATCGGTCTTGGATCTAATTTGCTGTGCTCTGGGCCTTTCAGGAGAGAATCCTAGTGGGTTCTTTTAAGCCTACTGTTATCTTCTTTACTTATGTTCAATCTATCAGGTCGGGTCTATGGTGACACGCGTATGGACACGTTCTGGGCGCTCCGTCAAGCGTTCGTCCAATTGATCTCTGTGGCCCACTGGTTGTCAACTTCTGCACAGATACGACAAGGCACGCCAGATATTGGAAAAGCAAGACGCATACTGTAGCGCCGCTGTTGCAGGGCGGTGGGATAGTTTGGGTGAATTCCCCGAAGACTTGCAGTGGGAGGCGCTTGTCGACGTTCTCCGAGGAAGAGTTAGGGTGCGTGTCACCCCGTACTTGCCGGACCAGGACCTTGGCAATTTCCATACCTCTTTCATAGGTTCAGACACACTGCTACGAAGCCGTAGACCTGGATGATCTGATACGAGTACGGAAATTCAGTTACCAAGTCACCGGTAATAGACTTGATGATGGCTGTGTCACAGCTCACAAATGAGTTCAAGTTCCCAATCGCTGCTGTGCATCATGCCCATGAGGCATACCTAGTTCCAGACGTGTTGAAACGGGCATACGGTACGCAATACACCGCTCGAGTGCATGTTGGGCGTTTAATCACCTAGCGTAGGACACCCTCCTGCAGTTGCCATCTTCGCGACGAATGCGCGGTATGTTGTAATTTTCGGTCAGTTATCCGGTTGTCCTAACGAAAGACGTCTCCTGTAAAAGGTACAAGCGAGAAGCATACCGGGGCTCCGAGTTTGCCGCGCGTATCCTGTCCGAGAATGGGCTCAAAGTTGTCGTTAAAGTGCGCAGTTAGATTTCAGACTTCCTCAGGTGCCGCATCATGACTCTAACGTCATGTTAGTCCGATCATCCGGTACTGAACTCTAGATACCTTCTGTATGAGGCGCAGCAGGCGCACTACTACGGCCTTCCTGCTAATTTGGCGCTTGCTGCTGCGACAGTCCTTCCTGCTCAGGTCCTTGGGTTACAGCACCGTATTGGATACATAAAGCAGGGTAAATGACACTGCTGTTCTAAGCGTGACTTAGTAGCGATTACTCATGACTTTGCTTTCAGGCTGGGACGCCGGTAAGTCGGCCAAGTTTTATTGTTCCAACATGTTGGCGCTTAGTTCACATGTTTCGTGCATAGATTTAGTTATGTGGGATAGCCACCCACTGGCACTTGGTGCTACACCGGCCCAGGTTTTCATCGATGGGATACCCCAGCTAGAAGACCCGTATGTTGTTTCTAAGCCTGATGCATTCCAGGAATTTCCGAAGGTACCCAATTTTGATCGTGAGGCAGAAGAAGCAGTTAGATTCGAGGGTCTTCCGCCGCTCTTTCCGACAACAGCTTCTACCAATACTATTCTTTTCACGGGCATCCACAGCGTCATTCTTCCGAGTCGAGGTGACTATGCAGAAGTATTTTCTGCACAAGAACAAGAAGCAGGCGTCGTGGTTGTACAAAATGGCAACATAACTTGCTACGGCACTGCGACAGCGTGTTCACTCCACGACCTCGCCGACGGTGAGCGAGTTCGTGTGGTGGATTTGCAAGGGGGTGCCATCTCCCCTGGCCTTGTGACGTATGGTTCCCCGCTTGGGCTTCAAGAAATTGAGGCCGAACCATCGACTGGCGATGGGCAGGTGTTTGATTCGTTGACTGGATGGGCACCCAAAGTTTTGGGTAGTGATGACTCGATCATCCGTGCTGTCGATGCGTTGCAATTTGCAGGTCGTGATGCTCTGTTCGTGGCTCGTCCGAGTTTTTATTGGATGGTAGTTCTCACACATGTCTCTACTCAGCCTGGCTTATCGCGCAGGCGTTACAAAAGCCATTGTCGCGCCTGTCCATGGCGGATTCTATAGCGGACTCGGCACGTCTTTCTCCACTCGTGCGGCACACAAACTCGAGGATGGCGCCATCATTCGTGAGACCACTGCATTGCACGTATCTGTGGGTCATTTTGGTCCCAAACCAAGCGTCAGCACGCAGTTCGCAGCGCTGCGTGGACTTCTGTTGAAATTGCCTGATGATTCCATCGCAGACGCCTCAAAACCCTTCAGAGATG
>WNFR01009451.1_pt1 | contig 10654 bp, 11 predicted proteins | sample 5400221 | NCBI WGS metagenome assembly WNFR01 (sample SAMN13153357, study PRJNA577476) | soil metagenome | isolation source: 40 cm soil under Madrone tree | place: USA:California | collected 2016-06-14 | reverse complement strand
TGCCCAAACGCGACACCAGCCAAGAAGCACTCCGACAGGTCGAAGAAATCACCGATTCCAAGCCGGTCCGGGGCGAAATGCGACAGGAATTGAAGCGGTTTCAACGTCGCGGACTTGGCTACAGCAAGGATTTGGAAATGCACCGCGCGGCCGTCGCGCTGTTTTTCGGCGTTTACAATTTCGTCCGCCGTCACGAAACGCTCAAAACGACGCCAGCGGTCGCAGCCGGTGTGGAATTGAAGCGCTGGTCTTTAGAAGACGTGGTCGAAATGACGCGCAACTACTTGAGACTGAAGGACGAAGAGAAGTTCGAAGCCGCTTTTGCCAAGTCGGGAATTTGACCGGCACGGCCCCTGCTTTTTTTACACAATTTCCTTGCTTGAGAACCGTTGTTTTGTAAAGGAATCTGTCTTATGTCAGTCGCACAGCCAATAGCAGCCAAGGAGGCACTCGGGGACCTCGCGTCTCTTTCCTACGATCAACAGGCGCAGCTCGCAGAGTGGGAGCGCCAATCCGAGCGCCAATCCAAAAAGCCACAGACCTTTTGCGATGAGCTTCAGTCTGCATACTGCCAGCGTTCTCTCGACGCGTTCATCCAAAAGGCGAACGACGAATTTGATCGAGGGGAAGCTCTCGATCGGTTCTGTTAAATCCGGCACTTTTTGAAACCTGGAAGCTCGACATTCAAAGTCAAGTATTCCCGAGATTTCAAGAAGTTATACCTGAAACAAGATCAGGCGATTAAGGATCGCTTCTTCGTCGTTGATTCGTTTGTTGTTAAAGGCGACCTGAGCGGACTCAGGCGGCAGGGATGGATGTTTTTTGTGCATCATGTTTTGCCCCGGACAAAAGGTCGTATGCATCGACGGCCGTTTTCCTTTGGGCATAGAGAAATTTTACCCCCAAGTTCCGAAGGAGGGAAACGCCTATACAATCAGGGACATCGTGCCCGGGATTAGTTTCCGGGGAGAACATGGCGAGGTCGCGGTATACCTCGTCGAAATTGTGGGACCGCTAAACACCCACGGGATTGAACGGGGATTTAATGTGGAGCGCTTCGCGCCGCTTAATGAGATTGAGGAGAGAATGCTAGCCGTCCAGGAAAACCCCGCTGGCGCATACTAAAATCCATAACCAAAGCGTACCAACACCCTAATTTCCCCAGGTTCAAATTAGGACACTGCCTATTAGCCGGTCTTGACAAGTCTTTCGAACAATGATTGGAAAGGCCGATCGATGCAGATGAAAACCGCCCTGCAAAATTTCGCGAATGAGGCCGCATGAATAGTGTAGTTGAGTGTAGCCAACCACACTCCACTGCTCACCACTCTCCCAGGAGAGATGCACACTCTACACCACTCCAAAACCCCCAGCCCCGAGCACTGGGTTGCTGGTTCGATTCCAGCACGGTGCATTTTCCTGGATCGTTTGTTTCTCAATCGACATATTTTTGTGCGATGGGCATGCGGCGTCCCAAGCCAAATGCGCGACTTGTTACCTTCAGGCCGGGCGCGGCTTGCTCGCGTTTGTACTCGTTTAAATCGACACGCCGCTGCACCCAGCGCACGGTCTTTTCATCGAATCCGTGCCCGATGATGTCGCGCGCGCTCAAGTTTTCTTCGACATAAAGCCGCAGGATTTCGTCGAGAATGTCATAGGGCGGAAGGGTGTCCTGATCGGTCTGATTCGGCTTCAACTCCGCGCTTGGTGGTTTGTCGATTGTCGATCTTGGAATGATTTCGCGGGCGCGACCTGCATAATCGGAGTTAATCCAGCGGGCCAATTCATAAACCATCGTTTTCGGCACGTCGCTGATGACGGCGAGACCGCCGGCCATGTCCCCATAAATTGTGCAGTAGCCGACAGCAAGTTCGCTTTTGTTGCCGGTTGTCAAAAGCAAATGACCGAATTTGTTTGAGAGCGCCATCAACGTCATGGCACGCAATCGCGGCTGCATATTTTCTTCAGTCGCGTCTTCAGGCTGTCCGGCGAAGATTTCGTCGAATTGCGCCCTAAAGGTGGCAAACGCGTTTGTGATCGGAATCTCCAGGAATTTGATGCCGAGATTGCGGGCGAGTGTGCGTGCGTCGTCGATGCTGCCGCGTGAGGAATACTGGCTGGGCATGGAAACGCCGACCACGTTTTTCGCTCCAAGCGCATCAACAGCGATGGCAGCGACAACCGCCGAATCGATGCCGCCGCTCAACCCGAGCACTGCGGATTGGAAATTACATTTGCGCAGGTAATCGCGCACGCCGAGCGAGAGCGCGGCGAAAAGGTCCGCCGGCGTTTTGCTCTCGTGAAATTCGGTCGTACGAGCTTTGTCGGTATCGACCACGAATTCATTTTCACAAAAACCAGGCAACTGAGCGATCAACTCGCCCGCCGCATTCACGGCGATTGAATTTCCATCGAAGAGAAGTTGGTCGTTGCCACCGACCGCGTTGCAATAGCAGATGGGGCGCTGATAAGCGCGGGCCAGGGCCCCGACCATTTCACGTCGAACCGCCGGCTTGTGCAAACTGAACGGCGACGCGCTCAAGTTGACGATGATATCGGCGCCCTGATCGATCAAACTACGGACTGGTTCGACGTCGTAAAGTGGCCGCGGCAGATAATGTTCAGTCCAGATATCTTCACAGATAGTGACGCCGATTTTTCGGCCATGGACGTCAAAGGGCTCGACCCGACTGGCCGGTTCGAAATAACGGTCTTCATCGAAAACATCGTAAGTAGGTAAGAGCGACTTGTGCGCCTTGCGCATTGGTTTACCGGCTTCAAGCAATGCCGCGGCATTGTGGAATGGTTTGCCGCGTCCCTCATTCCGATCGACAAAACCGACGAGCAGGGCGGCTGTGCCCAAACGACGATGAAGCCGTTCCAGCGCCTCAAGATTTTCGGGAACGAAACGCGATTTGAAAACCAGGTCTTGCGGCGGGTATCCGGTGATCGCGAGTTCCGGAGTCAGAACCAATTCCGCACCGGCTGCGGCAAGGCGTTCATAGGCGTGCGCGATCTTCTCAAAATTTCCGCTCAAATCCCCGACGGTCAGGTTGAGTTGAGCAAAGCCAATTTTCATGCGGCGCTACGCAGATTATGCGCAAGCCAGCAACCAGCAATCCTCTTTTCCTCGGATTAATGGGTCAGATCGATAACCGCGCGATGCTTATAGCCTCTGTTCAGGGCATCGTCGGCCCCTTCCACGAAGACCTTTGCCCACTGCAACACCGAGGCGGCGAGGAATCCGGCAATCGCGCAAAGAATGACCTTTTGAAAGAAAGTGGCATGCATCTAACCACTTTTGAGAGCACGCAGGATGCCAGTTTGGAGTGGGGATCACCAGAATCCCCACTGCTTCGTTTTCATGATCCAGAGTCCGAGGAGGAGGTTGGTCACGGCATGGCTCAATATGCAGGACGAAAGGCTCCTCGTGCGATAAGCGATGCCGTTATAAAGTATGCCGGTCAGCAGCGCGGCCGGCCAATCCGCCGCCGCATGGGAGAAGCCGAAGCCGAGCGTTACGACTGCAAAAGAAAGCCACGAGAAGGTCCCGAAACGCACGTGCTCGAAATTCTCATCGACAAGAAACCGAAGCAGAAACCCGCGCCAAAAAATTTCCTCGACAAATGGAACAACGACAACAAGGCGGAGAAATCGGAACATGATTATCAGCCAGTAAAGCAGAGGTTGCGTGGCAAAGATGTCGGGATTGAAACCCAAAGTCCGCGCTGAAGATCCAAGAAATACCTGCGGCGAGATCCAAACGAGGAAGACAACGGCCGCGATGAAACCAGCAAGGAACGGTCGCCGCAACTTGTCAAAATCGTATTTGCGGCGAAACCAAATCAGCAAACCACCGCACAAAATCGCCTGCGTTGGATAGAGCCAATATTCGGCCGAACTGAGCCAAAAGAGATTGTCGATCTTCTTTAGCGCGCCGTTCAGCGCCAGCAAAGCAAGGAACGTGGCCAACGGCAGCGTGTAGGCCGCTAATTTCCGTCTCTCAGGCATAGGATTTGCAGAGTAATTCCAGCTGTTGTTTAAAAAAGCTGCTTTTCAATCATGCCTGAGACACCCGGCACGACCAATTCAGACGAGAAGGATGTACAGAACCTTGCGCGCCTCCTAGAGCGGGAGCTGATTCAGAAACGCACGGCCTGGAAACAGACTGCCAGGCATTATCGAACTATCCGATTGTTCGGCTTTCTTTTCCTTTTCATTCTCATCGTTGTATGCACAGGCGTTTTTCTCTTCGTCTTTTCGCGCGTGAACGAAGAGCGGACGAATCAACACGCCCGAGAGACCCCGGCCGCCCACCCGTAGCCGCAGTTTAATTCATTTTGTGTAGCCCACCCGCCAGATGGTGCCGTTGCCGTCTTCGCTGAAAAGCAACGCGCCATCTTTGGCCACGGCGATTCCGACAGAAACCGGCCCCAGACATCGCCGCGATTCGTGACAAAACCGGTCACGAAATCTTCATACTCGCCCAGCGCTTTTCCGGTTGCATGATCGAACGGCACCCGCACGATTTTGTAACCGGTCCGCTTAGTCCGGTTCCACGAACCATGGAACGCAGCAAAGATGTCGCCCTTGTATTCGGCGGGAAACTGATCGCCGGTGTAAAAGCAGAGATTCAGCGTGGCGGAGTGTGATTGGACGAGCACGTCAGGCACAACGAACTTTTCGGCAAGATCGACATGTTTTCCTCTGTGTCGAGGGATCGACGTGATTGCCCAAATAGAACCACGGCCAGCCGTAAAAGCCTTCCGGCCGCACGCGGCTGATATAGTCTGGAACCAAATTGTCGCCCAGTTCGTCGCGTTCGTTCGTGCTCATCCAAAGCTCGCTTGTGCCGGGACGAAACGCGATCCCGGCGGCGTTGCGAATTCCCCAGGCGGAACGTGTAGTTCGGCGCCGGTTGGACAGCTGACCACCCGAGGTGGAATTAATCGCTAAAGCATTTGAACCGGGGGGCGGCAAGTCATTAATCGTGATTCTGCGCCGCACTCCCGGCGCGTCGCCTCCCCAATCGTTCATCGCGGCTTTCCCTTGCCGCACGCCGCTGTCGGCCGCACTGGAAATGAAACGCGCGAGAAACAAAAGCGCGATCAGGATCGCAACTCGCCGCGCGCTTGTTCGAAATTTATGTTCGAGAGCTGGTCTCGTTCTCAAATGACGAGTTACCGCACTACCGGATTGAATGCACCGCCTTTAACTTCTGCTACAGCGCGTCCCGCCTTGCGATCGTTAATCACAAATGTGTTGTTTTCTCCTACCTTCGACCACGGACCGCGCGGCACTTCGCTAAAATCGATAAACCTCCAATCGGTCACATCCGTTTCCTCCATTCCGAGGTAATCGCGCACGGCCGGAGAAACATCGAGTCCGGCGCCTTTGTTGAGATTGGGTTTCGGACGTTCACCGCCAAAAACATACTGCCAGTGGTCGGTGCGGAACGGTCCGGCGTCTTCCCATTGCGCATAAACCGTTCTATTGCCTTTGCGAATTGCGATCCAGCGGCCTTTGCACGTGGAAATACCAGGGCCTTGATACGCTTCTTTGAACCACGGCACGACCCGCGGCGCTTCCGGCCGATGGCCGGTGGATGCCTTATCATTATAGGGAAGAGCGCAGTAAAACGGATTCTGCCGCGGTGTGAATTTTACCGGCATGTAGTCGCTTCGGTGTGCACGATTTGGATCGTCAAAGCCGCCGTAACTCCTGGTCCAATCCTTGTCCCACGAGCTCGAGCGATTCGGGACCGGATTATTTGCGCTTGGTGCTTCCCCAATCCAGAAAACTGTCGTCACAATTTGTTGTTTCCACGGAAAACGTTCTCCGGCTTTGGGCGGAGGCGACGACAAATGACTCGGCGTAAACGCCATCGAATCAAGATTCATCAACAGATCCTCCGACAATCTGTCCGATTTTTTGCTCAGCTTGACCTTCGTCGATTCGGCCTTGGCCGGAGTCGAGTGCGCGAAAAGAGACGAAACCGAAGACAGCAGGGCCGCGATCGTGTGAGTAATGGTTCCGGGTTTCATTTCGTAATGGCCTTCGTGCAATGCGGCAACGAAGACATAATGTCTTCCTTAATTAATTCGGTCGCGACGACGCTGATGCGCGTAAATCGAGGCGCATTTCAAATGCGCCGTAGCAAAGCCAAGGAACCTCGACGCAAAGTCGGCTTAGTCAAGAAATTTTCCCGGATTTAGAATCCCGTCTGGATCGAGAACGTCTTTGAGCTTGCGATGCAAATCGCGCGCCACTTCGCCGGTTGCCTCCGGCCACCAGCGCTTTTTGGCTAGACCGATCCCGTGTTCGCCGGTGATGACGCCACCCCAGGCCAGCACCTGCGCGAAAAGTTCGTCGAGCGCACGATCGACTTTTTCGCGCACGACCGCCTCGCGATTGTACCGGTCGGCCATGATGTTCACGTGAATATTGCCGTCGCCGGCATGACCGAAACAGGCGAGCGGAAATCCGTGCTTCGCCTGCAACTTTTCAGCGAACTCGACAAGATCGACAATACGGCTTCGCGGGACGACCACGTCCTCATTCAATTTGGTTAGGCCGGTCGCACGCAATGAATTGCTAAACTGGCGCCGCGACGCCCAAAGCTTTTCACACTCAATTTCCCCCTTCGCCATCTCCAGTGCGTTCGGCTTTTTTTGCGCCAGCAAGTCGCGAACCGCCGCCGCTTCGCTGCGCACGCTCTCCTCTTGCCCGTCAAGGTCGACGAGCAGATGGGCGCTGCCGCCGGGCACAATTGATTTTCCGAGATCGCGCCGCGCCGCTTCCAGGGTGAAGCTATCGGCGATCTCCAGGGACGAAGGCAAAAATCCTTGTGCAAAAATTTCCTGCACCGCTGCCGCCGCCTGGGACATGGTTGCAAACGCGGCGGACAAAGTCGCGCGCGCTGGCGGCAACGGAAGGAGTCGCAACGTGATTTCCGTCACCACACCAAGCATTCCTTCCGAACCGACAAACAAGCCGATTAAATCGAATCCCGTTTTGTTTTTGTGGACGCGGCCGCCGGTTCGCAATACTTCGCCATCTGCGAGCACAACTTCGAGACCGATAACGTAATTGCGCGTCACGCCGTATTTTAAACAGCGCGGGCCACCGGCGTTGGTCGCGATATTTCCGCCGATGCTGCAATCTTTCATGCTCGCCGGATCCGGCGGGTAAAATAATTTTGCAGCGCGAACCGCCGCTTTCAGATCGGCCGTGATCACACCGGGTTCCACGATCGTAATCGCGTCTGCAAAATGAATTTCCTTGATGCGATTCATGCGCGTCAAAGAAAGCGCAATTCCTTTTCGAACCGGGACACAACCGCCGACGTAGCCAAAACCGGCGCCACGCGCCGTCACCGGAATTCTCTTCTGCGACGCAAACTTCAACAGATTGGAAACATCGGTTGTCGATCCTGCAAATACGACGACCTCAGGCTCTTCTGCCGCGAACCATTTATCACCGCTGTGTGAAGCCAGCGTTTCGGCATCGTCGGCAACAGTGTCGTCGCTTAGAAATTGCCGCAGCTCGTCCGCCAGCGACATGCGACATCAAGAAAGGGCGGTTTGCAAACCGTCCGTTGCCGAACTCGGGCGGTTTGGAAACCGCCTCTCCTTGGAAAAAGAAGCCATACTCACACGCCCATGATTTGATAGCCGCCGTCGGCGTAAATCACCTGCCCGGTGATCGCAGCTGCTCCATCGCTGGCGAGAAACACGCCCGTCGCGCCAAGCTCGGCCGGATCACAGCTGCGTTTTAACGGCGCACGTTCCTGGTAATGTTTCAGCATCTGCGCAAAGCCGCTGATGCCGCGCGCCGCCAGCGTCTGTACCGGTCCGGCGGAAATGCAATTCACGCGGATTTTTTTGGAGCCGAGGTCGTAAGCAAGATAGCGCGTGCTTGCTTCGAGACTCGCCTTCGCCACGCCCATGACGTTGTAATGCGGCACTACTTTTTCCGAGCCATAATAAGTCATGGCGAGAATACTTCCGCCGTTTGTCATCATCGGCGTGATCTCGCGCGCAAGCGCGACCAGTGAGTAAGCGCTGATGTCATGCGCGACCCGGAATGCTTCGCGCGTTGTGCCGAGGAAATCGCCTTCCAGCGCTTCCTTTGGAGCGAAAGCGAGCGAATGCAGCATGAGATCGACATGATCAGTTTCGCCGCGCACCTTTTCGAAAAAACTTTTGATTTCGTCATCGCTCGACACATCACACGGGAAAAACGGCGTTTTTTCTCCAAACTCGCCGACGAGCTCTTCCAGATTTTCTTTTAGTCGCTCACCTTGATAATTAAAAATCAATCGCGCTCCGGCCGCTGCCCACGCCTTCGCAATCGCCCAGGCGATGCTGCGTTTATTCGCGACTCCGAAGACGACGCCGGTTTTTCCTGTCAAGACTTGCTCCTGAATCATAAACGCAAAGACAATACGCACGATTAGTGCGCCGCAAAGTTACTGTAGCGGCGGTCTATGACCGCCGGGTATTTTGGTTTCGGCGCTCATAGTGCGCCGCTACAATCTTCATGCATCGCACACTTGCCGGGTAAGTGTAGGGCAGGCGCCCGCCTGCCGATTTTCCAGACGGCAAGCGAGCTTGCCCTACAACAATAAATCGCCATTGTCACACGCCATACGCATGATTGCTCGACTTTCAGTTCTCTCTGTTTCGCTGCTTTCAATTTGTCTTACTTCGCATCTACCCGCCCAGGAAGAAACTCCGCCGGGCGCTGCACCTGTCAGTGGCGGCTCGCCGACCGTGTCGCCGGTCAGCACCACGCCACCGCTGTCGGCTTCCGTGACGCCGGTCCCCTCGCCCGCCCCGACGCAGCTCAGCGATGTCCTCTTCAAAAACCTGAAAGCACGTGCCATCGGACCAGCGGTGATGGGCGGCCGCGTCTCCGACATCGCGCTCGATCCGCGAAATCCTTTTGTTTTTTACGTTGGCCTCGGGCATGGCGGCGTTTTTAAAACCGGCGACAACGGCGTGTCGTTCGATCCGATTTTCGACAAGCAACCGATGCTTTCAATCGGCGCTATCGCGATCGCGCCATCCGATTCTGATGTCATTTGGGTGGGCACGGGCGAAGCGAACGATCGCAATTCTTCCGGCTGGGGTGACGGCGTCTATCGATCTACTGATGGCGGCGAAAATTGGCAGAATATCGGGCTTAAAAACAGCCGCACGATTGCGCGCATCGTTGTCGATCCAAAGAAACCTGAAGTCGCTTATGTGGCTGCGGTGGGCCATTTGTGGACCGACGGCGGCGAACGCGGTCTCTTCAAGACGACCGACGCGGGCAAAACCTGGAAACTGATTTTGCAGGCGTCGGCGCCGCACAATGCCCGCACCGGCTGTGGAGACGTGATTGTCGATCCAAACAATCCGGAAATTCTTTACGCGGCGCTCTACGCGCGACAACGAACGCCGTGGAGTTTTTCGTCCGGTCCCGCTGCGACGGGCGGCGAAGATGTGGGCGGAATTTTCAAGAGCACGAACGGCGGTGCAAGTTGGAAAAAGCTAAGCGGAGGTCTGCCCTCGCAAACCGGCCGCATCGGTCTCGCGATTAACGCGGCCAATCCGAAAATTGTCATGGCAGTAGCGCAGAGCTATGAAGGCGGTTCCGGTCAATTGACCGATCTGCGCAGCAAGAGCGGCGGCGTCTTTCGATCCGAAGACGGCGGTGAAAAATGGACGCGCGTCAGTGCAATGGACCCGCGTCCGTTTTATTTCAGCCAGATCCGCATCGACCCGGCGAATGATCAACGTGTTTATTTGCTCGGTTTCGCTTTGTTCGTATCGGACGACGGCGGGAAAAATTTCCGGGAAGATCTTTCCGAGAAAATTCATCCGGACTGCCACGCGTTTGTCATTCAACCGGGCACTGCCCCGCCGCCCAAACCGCCCAAACCGGAAGACAAAAACAAGCCACCCAAGCCTCCGGTCTGTCAGCGGCTGTTGCTCGGGACCGACGGAGGCGTTTATCAAAGTTTTGCGGCCGGCAAAGGTTGGGATCATCTAAATAAAATTCCGGCGGGAGAATTTTACCGGATTACTCTGGACGATTCGAAGCCGTACTTCCGCATTGCGGGCGGTCTTCAGGACAATGAAAACTGGGTAGGGCCCAGCGGCATGCCGAGCAAGGAGGGCATCCGCAATTCCGATTGGACCGCACTCGCGGGCGGCGACGGCTTTTACGTTCTATTCGATCCGGTCGATCACGATATGTTTTACGCCGAAAGCCAGGAAGGCGAAGTGCACCGAATCAATTTGCGAAACGGCGAACTGCGCCGATTGCGTCCGCAGCCACCAGAGGGCGCGCCGCGGTACCGGTTTCATTGGAATTCGCCCTTGATCATGAGCCGTCACAAGCCGGGCGTAATTTATCTCGGTGGCAACTGCGTCTTCAGGCTGACTGAACACGCCGAAAAATATGCGCTCATCAGTCCCGACTTAACGCGCAACGATCCCACTCGCACAAACGCAACTGGTAGCGGCGCGGAAAATTACGGCGTCGTATTTTCACTGGCTGAATCGCCAAAGCGCGCCGGCTTGCTGTGGGCCGGGACTGATGACGGCCGGCTTTGGATCACTGAAAACGACGGCGGCAAATGGACCGAGCTCACGAACAATTTGCC
>WNFR01010333.1_pt1 | contig 10655 bp, 10 predicted proteins | sample 5400221 | NCBI WGS metagenome assembly WNFR01 (sample SAMN13153357, study PRJNA577476) | soil metagenome | isolation source: 40 cm soil under Madrone tree | place: USA:California | collected 2016-06-14 | reverse complement strand
TATCGCATTCGCGCGGATCCCAGCCGCTCACGATCAAGCGCCGCGAATTTGGATTGCTCTCAATCTCATCTATTAGCCGCGCAATCTGATCGACGCCGTCGCGCTTTGGATAATGCCCGCCGAAGGAACGCCACAGATAGCCGTAAATCGGACCGAGATCGCCGGGCTCGCGACCAAATCGTCGCGTGTGTTCCTCGTCGGCCCACTCTTTCCAGATGTCGACGCCCCGCGCGCGCAGGTTTGCTTCGTTCGTATCGCCGGAAAGAAACCAGAACAACTCCTCCGCGATCCAGCGGAAGGGAACCTTCTTGGTCGTGACGATCGGAAAACCTTCTTTGAGATCGAAACGCGTTTGAAATCCGAAGTGCGAAATTGTGCCGACCCCGGTGCGGTCTTCGTGCTCGGTGCCACGCTCTAGAATTGAGCGAAGCATTTCGTGGTATTGTTTCATCTAAGAGCCAGGCGCAAAGCGCTAAGAGCCAACCGCGATTCTGTGCACCGCTTCGATCAGTCTTTCAATCTCGTCATCACTGGTGTAGCACGCGCAACCCACGCGCACCAGGCCTTCGGGCTGAAGACCCAGACGCTCTATCACCGTCGCTGCGTAAAAGTCGCCATGCGAAGCGAACAAACCCTGCTCAGCCAGACGCCGCGCGACTTCGGTTGACGCGACGTTCTTGACGATAAATGAAACCGTGGGTGTGCGCTCAACGTCGGGTGGCGGGCCGTACAAACGCACGCCATTGATTCCGGACAAGCTCTCCCACAGCCGCGTCACTTGAGGCCCGCTATGTGCCCGCAAACCTTTGAAAGCGGATTGCAAATTTGCGCGGCGACTCGATGTTGAGTCTTTGACCCGGTCGCTACCACCACCCCACGCGGGCTGCCCGCGCAGGGACCCCGGTCCGCTCCCGGTTCTGACCCGCTCGCTAACGTGCGCGGTTTTCTGTCCCGCCAGCGAAGCATAGAAATCAACTGCCGCCGCGGCGCCCGCGATCCCTTCGTGATTCTGCGTGCCCATCTCAACACGTTCGGGCGCGGTATCGGGCGCTGGTTGCAGCTTCGGGAAGTCAACCGCTTCGAGCAAATCTTTCTTGCCATAGAAGACGCTTACGTGCGGCCCGTAAAACTTGTAAGCCGAGCAGGTGAGAAAATCACAATTCGTTTCTTTTACGTCACACAAAAAATACGGCGCGTAGTGCACGGCATCGACCAAGGCGAGCGCGCCGACTGAATGAGCGAGTTCAACCGCGCCGCGATAGTTATTCACCGTGCCGAGCTCGGTGATGACGATCTCATCTCCTGGAAAAAGCGTGCGGCCGAGTGCCCGCGAGAGGTGATAGATCATCGTCGTCGTGTTTGGACCGAAGACGATTTCGTTCGCTGAAGCATCTAGAAAGTCCGCGAACGCGTGCCGCGCGGATTCGATAATCGCGTCGGTTTCGTGGCTGGTTGGATACTCCCAGTGCGTATTCGCATTGTGATTCAGCAGATAATCAGCGACCGCATCGACGACGACCCGCGGTGTCTGGGTGCCGCCCGCGCCGTCAAAGTACGCGACGGGATGATCATTATGACGCCGCTCGAGGGCGGGAAATTGGTTTCTAATGCTCTCGGTTGAAATTGGGTTTGAGGCGGACTGGACGACGGTGCTCATATTAATTAATTAAACGAGATCTATTGAAGGTTCTGATTTCCACGTTCAGCGAGAGATGCTATCAGAAAACAAAAATGCGTGCGAATTTGGCCGCATCGATCGCCCGGTGCAGCGCGCTTTCCGTACGGTGAGTGTCATGAATGCGTTCACCTGACTTATGCAATGACTACGGCCGCAAACCGTTTGACGAGTGTTTACCCTGCGCGGAGCATGGCTTTTTACGATGAATGTGATGAATGGATCGGTTTTTGTTATCTGGTTATTGCATGTGGATTGCGGATTGGGCAGCAGGTCAACCCGAGTGGGCTGCCCTCCATCACAACACCCGAACAGAATCTCAGAAGTTAGGAGGTCATATGCCGGGAAAGAGACACGTGCGTGGCGTGGGCGAGAAGGAGCAGCGACAGTATGAGCACATCAAGGAAGCCGCCCAGAAATCTGGTCGCTATGGCAAGCGCGCAGAAGAGGTCGCCGCGCGCACCGTGCTGAAGCAACATAAAGACAAAGGGCACAAGAAAGGCCACTGATTGCGCCGTTCGCGAGTTAGTGTCCGCAAATCCCAAGGAGGTGAAGAGTAATGGCAAAAAGAAACCAGAAGACATCAAAGACGCAGCCGCGCAAGAATTCTCAGGCGCTGGAACCCAGGAGAGGAAACGGAACCACGCCATTCGGCATTAGTCCGTTTTCTGTCGTGAAGCGTTTTGGCGAAGAGATGGATCGGTTATTCGGTGACTTCGGTCTCGACCGCAACTGGATTCCGCCAGCGTTAACGGGCGAAGCCGGCCGCACCTGGGCGCCGCAGGTCGAGATCTTCGAGCGCGATGGCGAACTCGTCGTCCGCGCTGACCTGCCTGGCTTGAAGAAAGAAGACGTCAAAGTCGAACTTACGGATGATGGTCTCACGATTGAGGGCGAACGCCGCAGCGAACATGAGGAAAACGGCGAAGGTTATTATCGCTCTGAGCGCAACTACGGCAATTTCTATCGCCGCTTGCCGCTGCCCGAAGGCGCGGACCCTGATGACGCCACGGCGAAATTTCATGACGGCGTGCTCGAAGTGACGATGCCCGCGCGCAAGCCGGTCACACGAGCTGCGCGGAAGCTGGCGATTCAGGAAGGCTCCCAGCCGAAGAGCAAAGCGAAGGCGGCGTGAACTAGACGAGGGGGTTCGGCCGTATCTGTTGGCCGAAAGATTGTGCACACCAGACGCAGCGGCGTTATCGCACGATGACGGCGTGGCGTCATGGTGTGTTCAGGTGTTAATGAAAGGAAAGTGTTGCGACGTATCAATCTGAGTGCGGCCCTAATCGGCCTTATCTGTTTCTTTCTGCCGTGGGTGCAGGTCAGTTGCGCCGGCGCGAAAGACACAATGAGTGGATTGGATCTCGCTAGAGATGGGCAGACGCTGCTCTGGCTGGTGCCGATACTTCTCGGCGGGCTCGCTCTGTTAGAGATCTTCCGCGCGCTGAAAGAGAAGCTGACGATCTATTCGATCGTAAGCGCGCTTTGCGGAGGAGTCACGGTTTACTTGATGAATCGCGAACGATTGCGAGCCCATGACGAATCGGGCCTGATCTCTGCCCAACTTACGGGCTGGTTTTGGCTCGGGTTGTTTTCGTCGCTGGCCATCGTGATCTCCGGATTGGTTCTCTTCGTTCGCGGAAAGCGATCGCCAGCAGGCAGCGTGTAGGCACCGAAAGGAATCGCGTGACGCTATCACTCAAACCAGAGAGCCTGAAACGTTACAAGGACATCATTGCCCTGCTGATCAAGTATGGGCGATCGGACCTGGTCAAGCAGGCGAGCCTGGTGAAGATGGGCGGTAACCACACCAGCGCGCTGGCGACGACGGTCGCGCCGAAGGCGGAAGAGCTGGCGTCTGATCTCGAAAGCTTAGGCGCCACCTTTATCAAGTTGGGCCAACTCCTCTCCACGCGCGGCGATATGTTGCCGGAGCCTTACCTCGACGCGCTTTCGCGGCTGCAGGATCAGGTCGAGCCGTTTCCTTACGAAGAAGTCGAGCAGATCGTTTCGTCCGAGTTGGGCGTGCGGATTTCGAAAGCCTTCGCAGAGTTCGACCGGGAACCGGAGGCGGCGGCCTCGCTGGCGCAGGTGCACCGCGCTTATCTGCGCGATGGCCGCGCGGTGGTCGTCAAGATTCAACGGCCGGGCGTGCGGGATCAAGTCGTCAACGATCTGGACGCCCTGGAAGAAGTCGCCGGCTTCATCGACGCGCACACCGAAGTCGGTAAGCGCTATGAATTCGGCAATCTGTTGGCGGAACTGCGCCGGAGTCTCTTGCGCGAGCTGGATTTTCAGCGCGAAGCGAGCAACCTCATCCGGCTGGGCGAAAATTTGCGAGAATTCGATAGGCTGATTGTTCCCGTGCCGATTGAGGACTTCACAACTTCGCGCGTGCTGACGATGGAGTACGTTGCCGGCAAGAACATTTCCAACCTGAGCCCGTTGCGTCTGCTCGAGCTCGAAGGCACCGATCTAGCTGACGAATTGTTTCGCGCCTATCTGAAACAGATTTTGATCGACGGCTTTTTTCACGCCGACCCGCACCCGGGCAATGTGTTTCTGACCTATGACAACCGGATTGCTTTGCTCGATCTCGGGATGGTTTCGCATATCAATGAAACGTTTCAGGAGAAGCTGTTACAGTTGTTGCTGGCAATCAGCGAAGGCCGAGGTGACGAGGCCGCCGAGATTTCGATCAGAATGGGCGAGCCAAAATCCAATTTTGATAAGTCTGATTATACGCATCGGGTCGCGAGTCTGGTTGCGCGGCAGGCGGACACGAGCCTGGAGCGCATCGACGCCGGCCACGTCGTGCTGGAAATTACCCGAATCTCGGCGGACTGCTGGTTTCGAATGGCGCCGGAGTTCACGATGATTGCCAAGACCCTGTTGGATCTGGATCGGGTGGTCTATACGCTGGCGCCGGACTTTGATCCCAACGCGATCATCAGACAAGAAGCCACCAATATTCTTACCCAAAGAATTGTGAAGAGCATTCGGCCGGGCGGCATTCTGAGCAGCGTGGTCGAGGTCAAAGAGTTCGTCGGAAAGTTTCCCGCGCGGGTCAACAAGATTTTGGACGTCGTGGGAAACAACAAAATGAAAATTAGTGTGGACGCTATTGACGAGCGGGTAGTCCTGGACGGACTTCAGAAAGTTGCCAATCGCATTACCCTTGGGTTGATACTGGCGGCGCTAATCGTCGGCGCCGCGCTGATGATGCGCGTTGAAACATCGTTTCGCATTCTTGGCTATCCGGGCCTGCCGACGATCTTTTTCCTGCTCGCTGCAATGGCCGGCGTCGTGCTCGTCTTCAGCATCGTGTTCTATGACGTGAAGCCGAAAAAGAAAGACGGCGAAGACTAGTTATCTTTCTGATTCCAACGCGGAGTGGATTGAATTAACTCGTCCAGCTCCTCGAGATTCGCCAGGACCTTCACATCCAGTTCATTGCGAATCACCGGGTCGTTGATGTCGATGATCGCGATCGGTGTTTCCTTGAGATCCTGATGCTCTCGGATCAGCCGCACGAGTAGAACCAGCGTGGGCAAATCAAGGTCGGTCAGGACAATTGTGGGACGCCTTGTCTCGGCAATCTTGAACGCCTCTTTGGCGTCGTCCGCGAACAAGACGTCATGGCCCTTCGCGCGAAGCATGGCGCTCATCTGCGACTTGATTTCTGCAACATCCTCGACTACGAGGATCGTCCTTTTGGGTCTCCCATCCATGTTCACTCCCTTTCATGTCCGGGTTTGGTGATAAGCGCGAAAGCGTACAGACAGGCGAGTTGAAAAAGGGTAATTCCATTCCGAAAGGAATTCCCCCGAATGCCTACCTTTACTCCAGGCGCATGGTATCTTCTGTTCACCTGTGAAACCTGCAAATCAAAGCAAGTTCTCTTTCCTGATCTATCTCAGGGCAAATCACAGATCACCGCTACTTACAGGGTGGCCTGCCCCAACTGTCGTAGTGCTGGCTCTTATGACAGCGAGAAGATAGAACGCTATCAGCATCCCTTAGAGGGAGACAGAAAGGCTTGAGGGTATTATGTACGCGCTGAGACAAGATAGTCCCGTTTATCACCTTATTGATCTCCGCGCTGATCGAACTTTATGCGGCCTTCCCTTCGGGAAGGTACGGCTGAAGTCAAAAGCCTCTTTAACTCGCACTCCAACTCAGCCGCTCGACAAGACTCTATGCCTACACTGTCTCCGATTGTCACAACCTCAATAACAGCAACTCCCATTTGGACATTACCCGGTTGCGACAATTTCCCGCTGAATTGAGGATGCACCCTGGGCGAGAGATTGTCTGTACGGTATCGCAAGCTGGCCAGTCAAAGACACAACAAGATCATGGTTTCGCAATCAGGGCTGGATCTGGCTTGCTCATGAATCAGAGACGGGAGAGATAACCTGACGTTTCAGAGGCGATGATATTCCGCTTTAACTATTGAATAACACTCGCAGGATGAGTTCTCGAGCCCTGATCGATCCAGGACTATTACCTTGCCGCGTCGATAGTCGATTGCGCGCATCTCGCGGAGCGCACTTGCGGCCACGCTGACGCCAGCGCGTCGCACTCCCAGCATGCGCGAGAGAAACTCCTGCGTAATCGCGAATTCATCCTGTTGTACGCGATCGTGGGTGAGCAACAGCCAGCGGGCGAGTCGCTGTTCGAGTGTGTGCGCTCGGTTGCAGCCGGCGGTTTGAGCTACCTGAGTAAACAGCGCATTGGTGAAACGCAAGAGAAGATTGAGCAGCAGGCCATCCTTTTGTACTTCGGCTTTCAAGTCACGCGCCGCCATTTTCAGCGCGTGGCCGTCGGCCTGGACCAGCGCCTGTTGTGGCGTGGTTTCGGCGCCGAGGACGACCGAAGTTCCCAGCATTCCCTCCCGGCCGATGACACCGGCTTCCACGGTTGCTCCATCCTCAAACGCAGCGAGCAGAGAGATAACCCCGGAGGTGGGAAAATAAACGTCCTCGACCGTCCGTGAGGGTTCGTAGAGTACGTGCCCGAGTTTCAAGGGCACCGGCCGCAACTTCATCGCGAACTTCTCCAATTCCGAACCGGGAAGCGCGGCCAGGATATTATTGGCTTGCGGTGAGTTCACGTCCGTCCTCGCGTTCCTGCGGCTTTGTGACACACGAAGCGCCGCGGTGCCGGGCGGTGATTATGGTTTCTTGGCATTTTGACCTCCCCTTGATCCAGTCCGCAGTGAAAAAACACAGCTGACGGCAAAAGGAAAGTCCCTAAGGCAGGCAGACCCGATGTCGAGAGATGGGTTTGAAAAGAACAGTTACCTTGCGATTACCAGTTTGACTATACGCGCACTAACTTGATCTGTCGACGCGGATGGTCCGTAATCGGAAGCCCAATATTGCATTTTCTCTGATTTTGTACGGAAGCGGACAGATCGCCTCTCCCTTTTCCTTTAGGATGCACAGCCGAATACCGACGCGCAAACGGGGGGACAAGGAGGGTGATCCCTTCTCGGTGATGGGTATTCATCCTCCTTTAAAACCTCTCTGCAATCCAGATTGTTTTACCGACTACACTGATCGCTCGGACAGGCGCGAAGATTAGAAGGCTTTATGGAGCCGAACATGAACAGACCGGACCGGTCAGGTTTGGCCGTTGCCCCCAAAGCAATTGCCCCCCGAACAAGACTCGCTCTCAAGACGCCCGCGATTCTGGTCGCCGAAGACGACGGCGATAGTCGCGAAATGATAAAGATTCTGCTTTGCTCGAAAGGCTATGCCGTAATTGAGGCGGCAGACGGTCTTCAGGCGGTGGAAGTTGCGCTGACAAAGTTGCCTGACCTGATTCTCCTGGATTTGCAGTTACCGCTGCTCGACGGCGTTAGGGTCACGAGGAATCTCCGCCAGCATCCGATGTTGAGAGCCGTACCCATCGTTGTGATTTCCGGCCACGATCCAAACGGTCACCGCCAAGCCGCGCTCGACGCGGGCTGCAATGACTACCTTTTGAAGCCGATTGATTTTGAGCGTCTTGAAGAAATTCTTCACAGCAACGCGCCCTTGCCGGGCAAACAACGATGAAGTGTGACTCCTGACAAGGAATCAGCAAGGCACTCGGGTATCTAACGACTCTGATTCTCGAAGTGCTACTACTTGAAAGCCAGCGCTCTTGGTTTGGCCGCCAAAATTGTTTCCCTGCTGTCAGAATTAAGTAAGAACCAGAAAGGTGGCCCGCAATGAATTCCAGCAAGAGAGTCGCGACGATTTCATCTGGACAACATTGGAATGAACTTATGCGCCACTGGTCTTTTCCGTGCCCTGCATGTTGCCAGGTCGGAATTCTGAGAACGGAAAGAGAGTCATGGTATGCGTGCCGCTACTGTGAATATGCTTTTGGAATTGAGGCGGCAGCGATGAAAGACCGCCAAAAGAGAATTGAAGACGGCTCACTTTTCAAGGTCGGGAGGCTCTTGTGATGAATTGCCGCGAAGTTATGAGTGAGAACCCAGCCTGTTGCCTGCCGACCGACACCGTAAGTATGGCCGCCCGAGTCATGCGGCGGGAAGATATCGGCCCCGTGCCGGTCATTAGCGACGAGCAAAGCAAGCAGTTGATCGGGATCGTTACTGATCGCGATCTGGCTATCAGAGTTGTCGCCGAATCGCGCGATCCCAACCACACCCTGGTGTCCGATGTGATGACTTCAACAATCTTCGCCTGTCGGCCTGATGATGATCTGTCCACTGCGATCAAAGCGATGGAAGCACATCAAATCCGCCGCATCCCGGTAGTTGATGAAGACGGCCGGATCGCAGGCATCATTTCGCAGGGTGACGTTGCGATCCGAATTCATCAGCCGGAAAGGACCGGCGAGATCGTCGAGGAGATATCGCAAGCAGCCTAACTCAGCCAGATGCTGACGCCGTTGCTTGAGTTGGCGAGATGGTCATGCCGTTTGTGCTCAAGTAAGCCCGGACTTTCGGTGGGACGTTCCGACGCAGTAGAGCATTCCGCAGCTTCCATTGCTCGGCCGCGTTCATCTCAACCAGAAAGCGGATCTCCTTCGCTTCCAGCAAGGCGATCGGGACGCCATCGCGATAGAGCACGCGGTTTGACGAGGCCGACGAAAGTCGCGAACCCGGCGTGATTACTCCGACCAGATTCAGCGGGTCGGCGGCGCTAATCGAAATCAAGGTTTCGTCAGGCGCGGCGCGACGAATCGATCTGAGGAGTTGCACGGCTTCCGTCGAAGCAAACTGCTCACCTGAAAATCCGCCCACAAAACGTCCGCCGCGAAGCTCTCCGCGCGCCTCCAGGCGCCGGTAAACTCTCAAGAGATCGCGCCACGGCACGTTGATCGATTCGCGTTCGAGGATCTTGCGAAACACGACGCCGTAACGCGCGAGCAGCTTGTGTGCCACTGCCTCGATTGCGTCTCGATCGATCGATTGATTGCCGTTGCTGCCGTTGCCAAGGACATTCGGGAAGGGGGCCGGCCCTTCTCGTTGCAGGCAAACCCATCGGCCGGCATTGTCCATGCTGTAAACCTGTTTGTGTTTTCGTCGCCGCTTCTCGACCTCTCGATGCGTGCTCTTACTCAGTGGCGTCAAGAGCGCACGCAGACCGGTAAAACTGTCCGCGCTTACCAGACCGCGAAACACGAGCTCACCCAGCGCTTCCTCAACCATGCTCGGCAGAAGATTCGTGCCGGCGATGATGTCAATGAAGAACGAGGCGCCGTGATGTTTGAGATGTTCGTAGACAGCTTGCGTGTTGGTCGTTAGCGTCACGCCGTTTGATTCCGGCGGAGCAGGGAAGACCTTATTCCATACGGAGACATTCCTTCGGCTCAGCAAAACCACCGGTGTGCTGCGCACCGGCGACGAGTTGCTCGTCTTTTCCGGCGACAGACGAGGCGGGGACAGACGCAGCCAGGTGAGCTTGCCGGAAAGACAGAGCGCATCCAGCCACGCGGGATCATAATCAGCCAGCCGCGCCGGCAGAATCTCGGATTCCCACGAACCCGCCGGCGCTTCAAAGCCTTCCAGCTGATCCAGGATCGAAGCGACACTCTCAGGTCCTTCGACCTGATGATCGGGCGCGACTTTTTGCCAAACGAACAGGAAGCGCAGAAAATCGGCTGCCGAAACCGGTTCGATCTCCTTACGCAGGCGATTGAGGGTGTAGCTGTGGATGCGCGCAAGCAGACGGCGCGAGCACCACTCGGTTTGGAGCGCAGGCATCCTTGCCTGCGGTTCGCCGGCATCCCTGCCGGCGACTTCCACGCCCTCCCTTACGGTCGGGCTACTGCCCCGAATCCCCGGCGTAAAACTGCCCTGCATCGCAAAGCCTTCGCCTTCAAGACGCGCCAGAGCTTGCTCGATCTTATTCAGCGGAAGCGAAAGCGAGGCGGCGACTTCATCGACGGTCGTGGGCCCAACTCCATCGAGTCGCCCGCGCAAAATCTCAACCAGCGCATCTTCGCACGTCCAGGTTTCGCTGGCGTAGCTTGCCGGCGGATCGATCGGCGGAGTGAGCGATGCCTGCGGATGAATTGCCCGCAGCAGTAGCAAACGCTCAGCCGCAATCCACAGCTCCGCTTCAGAACCGCGTGCAGGTGGATACAGCACACTGGCTCGACGATCATTCACAAGTTCATCGAACAACCCCTGCCATTCATTCCGCGCGCCCTCTGCAACTGTGATGAAGCCAAGCTGCATCAGCGCATCGTGCAACTCATCAGCACTTTCAGGCTGCGGCCACGCCTCTTCGCGCACCCGATCGATCGCTGCTTGATCCAACTTGCCTAAATCAGCCGCGGACTCTGCGTCGAGGAAGCGGCGATTCATCACGGCCAGGGTGCGACGCTCTTCAGCGGGCGCATCGTCGAGAAACGCGTAGGGTTTCGCAGTCAGAATCTCCGCGGCGAACGGCGAAGGTTCCACCATGTCCCGCGCGATCAGGCTGCGCTCGCCGCGCTCGATCGATTGCAG
>WNFR01008082.1_pt1 | contig 10655 bp, 11 predicted proteins | sample 5400221 | NCBI WGS metagenome assembly WNFR01 (sample SAMN13153357, study PRJNA577476) | soil metagenome | isolation source: 40 cm soil under Madrone tree | place: USA:California | collected 2016-06-14 | reverse complement strand
GGTCGTGGTCTGGAAAAAACCCGCGCCCTCCTGGCGCTCGCCGTTGAAATCGGGGTTGGTCGGAATACCGGTCTCGGCCGCGGCCACGACAAAGGCTTCCGACAGCGGATCGGCGTGGCGCCAGTCCGATACCGGCAGCGGACCGCCGGCGCCATGATATTTGTCGGCGCCGCGCTGCTGGTTTTCAGCCTTCCTGAAATAGGGCAGCACGTCGTCATAGCCCCAGCCGGCGTTGCCGCGCTGGCGCCAGCGGTCGTAATCCTCATGCTGGCCACGCACGTACAGCAAGCCGTTGATCGAGCTCGAGCCGCCGAGCACTTTGCCGCGTGGCTGAAACACCTGCCGGCCGTTCAGGCCCGGCTCGGGCTCGGTCTGGTACATCCAGTTGACGGTCTTTTCCTTGAACAGCTTGCCGTAGCCGAGCGGCACGTGAATCCAGATATTGGTATCCTTCGGCCCCGCCTCGAGCAGCAGCACCGAATGCTTGCCGTCGGCGCTCAGGCGGTTGGCGAGCACGCAGCCGGCCGAGCCGGCGCCGACGATGACATAGTCGTATTCTGCAGCGTCATTGTTATTGTTCATTGCTTTTCCCCGGCGGTCGCATCACCTGTGGTACAGACAAAGCCGCGGTTTGAAAAGACTATCGCCCCGCGTCCAGGTTCTGGATCAATTGCTTGATCAGCATGTTCAATTGGTCGGCATATTCCGCGCCAGCGAAGACGTAGCGATCCGGCCGCACGATGACGGCCTCAATGGCATTGTCCCGCATCCAGCCCGCAAACAGCCGCTCGGTTTCAACGACGGTCAGGACGCCATCCCGGTTTGAACCTTCTCCGGATCCGGCAATGACGACCCGCTCCCCGCCGATCCGCCGCCAACTCGAGACCGTGGCCTCCGAGATCCCCGACATCGCCGCATGCGTCGCGGTAAAGATCGCGAATTCCGGCTTAAGCAGATCGTCGAGACGCCTGACGCGACCGTCGCCTGCCCGCACATGCGGCTGCACGAACAGCCCGCCGGCCAGTTTCGCTCCTGAGGCAATCAGGCCGCCCGCGAGATCGGGTATGAATTTTTGCCGGATGGTCTCGGCCTTTCCCGACTTCAGTTCAGCGCGCAACCGCGCGTCGCGGGCGAGCGCCGCCGCGGGATCCAGTTCGCCGATGATTTTTCCGAACTCCTTGGCGCTCGCCACGACCGCGCGGACATGCGGCTTGCGCTCGACCTCATAACTGTCGAGCAACGCGTCGCCGGCATCGCCGCGCATGACGAGCGCCAGTTTCCAGGCGAGGTTGGCCGCGTCGCGGATACCCGCGCAAAGGCCTTGCCCCAGAAACGGCGGCGTCTGATGTACGGCATCGCCCATCAGCAAGACGCGACGGTCGCGCCAGCCCTGCCCGAGCAGCGCGTGGAAGCGATAGACCGCCGAGCGCCAGATCGTCAGGTCGGACGTATCGGTAAAGCCCTTGAGCAGCTTCAGCACATTGTCCGGCGCGCCGGCGGCTTCCGGATCTTCGCCGGAATATGCCGCGCAGATCGAACGTGCCGGAGGGCGCGATGTATTCGCTGAGGCGAAAACCCGCTGCCATGTAGAACTCGCAGACCTTGCGAACCTCCGGCGTCAGGACCTGGTAATGGTCGAGCCGCAGCGCCGAACCGCCGGCGTGACGGGTGAACTTCGTGATCATGCGCGGCATCACCGGCATGGTCGCGCAGAATTCCAGCGGCGTGCCGGCCGGATCGGTGGCATGCAGCGTCCGGCCCTGATGCGGCACCTCGGCCCATGCCGTCGTGCACCCGTGCGTCTCGAAGAAAGCCTTGAGCCTGTCGAGGTCGGCATCCATGAAGACGCGCAGGCCAAGCCGCGCGCAGGTGACATCGCGGCTCTTCCGCAGCACCAGGCTATGGTGACAGGCTTCCTCGACGCCGCGAAAATAGAGTGCGTCGCCCTCTTCCGCGGTCAGGCTCAGGCCGATCACCTGCTCATAGAACCGCCGGCTCGCCGCGAGGTCGCGGACGGTGAGGACGACATGGCTTGCCCGCGTGATGCGAAATCCCGGATCGAAATTGGTGGTCGGGAGGCTCATTCGCTCACCTTCTGTTTGGTCGCCACCCGGGATCGCGAGGCAACAGGTCCCGCGGCTCACCGCTTCGCGGGCAGCCAGCGTCAGACGGCCCGAGTCATTGCGAAAAAATGGCCGCTTTTCAAGCGGCCATCCGAAAGAATTGGATTTTGCAACTCAGGGACTGGACGATTCGCGTACCGAGATCGCGTCCGGCAGGTGGTCGAGATGGGGCATCAGCCCTGGACTTTTGCCCGCCGCGCACTTCCGCCGTTCTGACTGCGACGAACGGATTTTACTTTGGAGGGGCGCGCGGAACGCGAAGCATCGGGCGCCTTGTCGTCCGCGGCGGACAATTCGTCCAGCGGCGAACTGTCGTCGGGAATGTGGAGGGTCGCCAGAAAATCGGCGCCGGCGCGCATCACGTGCTCGGCGGCAAGCGTAGCCGCGGAGCGCTCGTCGCCGGCGATAATGGCGCGCAGGATGCCGGCATGCTCGTCCCAACTGCGGGACTGACGCACCGGATCGGTCCGCGCGAACAGCATCGCCGTTCGCTCGCGCAGCCGCTTCAGCAGATCGGCCAGCACGCGATTGCGGCCGGCAGCCGCCAGTTCCTGGTGAAACTGCTGGTTGAGATCAGACAGCAGGTCGTAACGTTTCGCCGCGACCGCCTCGTTGCCCTGCTTCAGCACGGCCGCGATCCGCTTGAGGATGTCTTGTTCGCGGCGCCGGGCCGCAAGCCGCGCGTTCTGGCCTTCGAGCAGGGCGCGGACCTCGATCGTCTCGCGCGCCTCTTCGTCGGTCATCGACAGCACCGACGCGCCGCGCCGCGCCGTCACTTCGACCAGGCCCTCCGATTCCAGCACACGGATGGCTTCGCGCACGGGATTGCGGGAGACGCCGAGTTCATCGGCCAGGCGTCCCTCGATCAGCCGTTCGCCGGGCTTCAGCCGGCGACTCAGGATGGCCTGGCGCAGTTCCTCGATCACCCTGCCGTGCAGGGAGGGGTAATCGTCACCAAGACGTTTGGAGTTTCCCAGCGTGCCTGCCATGAAGTGACCCGTTCGGCCGCGCCCACGAGTTAGTTGAACCGCGAAACGAGATCCAACCAGTCGTCAGATCTCAAGCTGACGGCGACAACACCGTATTTAAACTGCCGTTTGTATACCATCAAGCCATTGTCATTCGCCGTCAACAGCCGACGATGGCGCGGCGAAGGCGTTGGCTGCTGCGGCCGGCTTGGGCGTCCAGGACACGCTCACATCGCCGTTGAGAAATGTCTGGCATGCCATCCGGTAGCCCGCCGCGAATTGCTCCTCGGTCAGGTGTTTGCGTTCCTTCGGCTTGATCGCATCGGTGTTCTCGAGGCCCTTCTCGATCCGGCACTTGCACGTCCCGCAAATCCCGCCGCCGCATTTGAACGGGATGCCGCCCTTCTCGCGCAGGGACACGCGCAGCAGATTGCTGTCTTCCGGCGCCGTCACGGTTTTCCCGCCATTGGTCAGAAATGTGACTTCGATCATGACGGCTTCCGCGCGATGCAGACAAGTTGACGGGGGATCAAAGCTTGCGCAGCTTCGTGTCCATATGGCCGAAGGACGTGAGGTGCTGAAGTTCGCTGAACGCACGTTCCGGCGTCTCGAACTTTTCCAGGAATTTCGAGGGCACCTCGTTCACGATCTGCGGCGACCAGGCCTCGTCGATCACCTTGACCTTGGTATCCCTGAGCAGCTCGGCGATCACGAAGGTCGCTTTCTTCACCCCGTAGAACAGGTAATCGTAAGCTGCGAGCGGCCGCAGACCGTCGACGATTTCGGTACGGAATTGCCCGGGCTTACTTGTCAGTATCACATACATGGGATCGGGACCCTCCGGCTCTGTTTGGCCCGGCAATCCGGCGATGCATCTTGGCATCTGCCCAGACTCCGCGCGCAGCGTTGCATCAACCCACTATGCCCGGCGCGACGACGTCGGCCAGCGGCGTTGCCTCCTGTGACAGCTCAATGTCGTGGGTGATCCAGAGCTGACAAGCCAGGCGATATCCGCGCTCGATCCTGGCTCCGAGGCGCTTCTTCTCTTTCCAGTTCGGCTCCGGCAGGTGCTCGCCGCCCTTGATGATCAGGGACGCGCATTTCCCGCACTTGCCCATGCCGCAGCCATACAGAAAATTCGGATACGGAAACTGCCGGATGCCGGCCCTGACGACGAGATTGGTGTTCTCCTTGATCTCGCCGTGAAAGATCTGGCCGTTCCTGTGAAAAACCACGTTCGGCATTCCGCCAGTCTCCGGTGACGATCAGGCCTGCAACAGGGCGCGTACGTCGGCCGGCACCCTGGTTTCGGCCGTCTCCAGCTCGGCCAACGGAATGTCCTTGGCGACATAGTCGTGATAGAGCGCGGTGGTGTAGAGCAGCCGCATCTGCGCGCCGATCTCGCAGATCTTGAGGCAGCGCTGCTGCAGCTCCACCGTGTTGGCGTGTTCGAGCACGATCTGGTAGCCGCGCTCGCCGTGGATTTCATCGGAGACGATGTGAAGGTCGAAGAACTCGACCTCCTCGTCGGTGAACTTGTATTTCTCGCGCAGGGTCGGCGTCTGCTTGCGATAGATCGAGGGCACCTGCGATTCGAGACCGACCACGAGACCTGCCACCGCGACGATCGGGTCCTCGCGCATCGCAACCGCGTAGCACCAGCTTTGCAGCCCGCGGGTCGTCGGGGTCATGTTGTCGGGATCCTTGACCCGCGCCGCTGACGTGCCGCAGGCCTCCGCGAAACGGATCAAGAGATCGGTATGGCGATCACCGCCGATTTCCTCCTCGTACATATTGGCGAGCAGGAAATCCTTGGCTTCCTGATATTGTTCGGGCATCCGCGCATAGATGTAGCCGAGATAGTCGGCGAACGGCCCGACATAGTGGTAGTGGTTCTCCGCCCATCGGGCGAGATGCGCGCGGCTCAGCTTGCCGCTGGCCCAGGCAATACTGAAGGGCGCCTTGTTCGCGCTCTTGCCCTTGATCGCGTCTTCGAGGGCGGTGCGAAATTGAACATGATCCATAAGCTGCTGCATCGTCGCGCTCCTGTCGCGTGAGAGATGGCGTCCGGCGTCAGGCTGCGGACCTCTTGGTGGGACGGCAGCTGCGTCAATCAGTATATTGTATACAAAATAGTCGCACTGTCAACGGTTCGACGGCTGGGTTACCCACCGGATTTTCGTACTGAAGATTTACGCTTTGTGCCTATAATTAGGCCACATTTCGCGCCCAACGGAACCCCCGCTATTCCCTGCTCCACCGACTTCCTGCGATCCGGTCGCAATTAATTGTTGCAAATTTAGAATACAGTATACAAACTGCGCCTGTTCTTCTGGGGAGCAACCGACCATGCAACAGCACGTTCCGATCGTCTCCGCGCATTGGGTTTACCTATTCGGCGTCGCCACCATCGTCCTGACGATGATCTGGCGCGCCAACGTCGTCGTGCCGTCGGTGATCGCCACGTTCCTGGTCGCGCTCGCCTGGACGCATAGTCCGGTTTCGGCGCTGGCCAGCATCTTCAACGCGAGTTTCACCGCCGCCAAGGAACTCTTCAATATCTTCCTGGTAATCGCGCTGATGACGGCGCTGTTGAACGCGCTCAAGGTGCTGCGCTCCGACATCCGCATGGTTGAGCCGTTTCGCGCGGTCATGAAGAACGGGCACACCGCCTATTTCGTCCTCGCCGCCATCACCTACGTCATCTCGCTGTTCTTCTGGCCGACCCCCGCGGTGCCACTGGTTTCGGCCGTGCTGTTGCCGGCGGCGATCGCAGCCGGCCTGCCGCCGCTCGGCGGCGCCCTCGCCATCGCGATCGCCGGACAGGGCATGGCGCTCTCGTCCGACTACGTCATCGGCGTCGCCCCCGGGATCAGCGCCAAGGCTGCCGGCATCGCAGTCAGCGCCGCCACGGTGGCTGACCGGGCACTGGTGCTGTCGCTGATCACCGGCGTGATCGCGATGGTGTTGGCTTATCTGTCGATCCGCAAGTCGATCACCAAGCCGGACGACAGGCTGCTCGAACGTTGGCAGGCGCAGTCCGTCAATGGCGAACTGGCACGGGTCGAGGAGGAAGGCACTTTCGACAAGGCCGAGATTGCGCGCGGGACCGCCGAAGGCCAGAAGCCGTTCGCGACCCAGGCGCAGATCGACAAGGAGCTTGCCTCCATGCCGAGCCGCCGGGAGGCATGGTCCAAGTTCTTCGCCATCGCCACGCCGCTCGCTTTCCTGTGCGTGATCGTCGTGATGGTGCTCGCGAAGGCCGGCATCGGCCATGATCTCAAGGGCGGCGACGCGGCCGCGCTGGTCGGCGGCGTCGCTGCGGTCCTGATGATCTGCGCATCGTTCGTCACCGACGATTTGCGCAAATTCCTCGATACCAGCGCCGACCATATCACCGAAGGCTTCGTCTTCGCGTTCAAGGCCATGGGCTCGGTGTTGCCGATTGCCGGCTTCTTCTTTCTCGGCGCCGAGCAGGGCCTGTCCTCGCCCATTCTCGGCGTTCCCGCGGCGCAGGCGCCGAATCTGCTGTTCGAACTCGTTCAGGCGGCCCAGGGCTGGATTCCGCACAATCAGGTGTTCGTCGCCTTCGGCGTGCTGATCGCCGGTATGATCACCGGCATCGATGGCTCCGGTTTCGCCGGGCTGCCGCTGACCGGCTCGCTCTCGGGCGCATTGGCGCCGGGGGTCGGACTCGATCCGGCGACGCTCGCCGCCGTCGGCCAGATGGGCGCGGTGTGGACCGGCGGCGGCACGCTGGTAGCGTGGTCGTCGCTGATCGCGGTAGCCGGGTTCGCACGCGTGCCGGTGTTCCAGATCGTTCAGACCGTGATGATCCCGGTTGTCACGGGACTGGTGGCGTCAACGATTTGCGCCGTCCTGATCTGGCATTGAAGGGGGGCGGAACAATGCGTGACATGGCGATGCGGGATGCTCGGGCTTCCGTTGTGAGCGCCACCGATGTCGAGGAGTTCCGCAACCTCATCAATGGTGAGTGGGTGCAAAGCTCGTCGAAACAGCCATTCGACAACGCCAATCCCGCCGACAGCGCCGACATCGTCGGGCGTTTTCAGGCATCCACCGCGGCGGATGCGTGCCTCGCCGTGGACGCGGCATCCGCTGCGTTCGAGGCCTGGAAGAAGACATCGGTCTCCAAGCGCGCTGCGATCCTCAACCGCGCCGCGGATCATCTCGAGGCGCACGCCGACCGGACCGCGCGGGAGATGACGCGGGAAATGGGCAAGGCGCTCAACCTCGCGCGGGATGAAGTGCTGCGCTCGGCGCAGACGCTGCGATTTTACGCGGTTGAAGGCCAGTCGTTGACGGGAGAAGTGTTTCCGAACGACGATGCCGACATGACGGTCTATACCCTGCGCGAGCCGCTCGGGGTCGTGTCGATCATCACGCCGTGGAACTTCCCGATCTCGATACCGGCCCGCAAGATCGCGCCCGCGCTCATCACCGGCAATACGGTCGTCTTCAAGCCGTCTTCCGACGCGCCGTTGAGCGGCTATCGGCTGGCCGAGGCGCTGGCGGTCGCCGGGCTGCCGAAGGGCGTCCTCAACTTCATCACCGGCAAGGCCGGCGAGATTGGTGCGGCCATTACCGAGCCGCCGGTCATCCGCGCCATCTCCTTCACCGGATCGACCGCGGCCGGCGAGCATATCTGCCGATCGGTGGGGTTCACCACCCGCACCCAGATGGAATTGGGCGGCAAGAACCCGTTGATCGTGATGGACGATGCCGACCTCGATCAGGCCGTCGACCTGACCGTCAAGGGCGGTCTCTCGCTGGCAGGCCAGGCCTGCACCGGCACCAGCCGGGTGCTGGTGATGAAACAGGTGCGCGCCGAATTCACCGCGAAACTCGTCGCCAAGGTAAAGGCACTGAAGATCGGCAGCGGCCTTGCGGCCGGCATGGATATGGGGCCGCTGGCGACCGCAAAGCAGCTCGAGACGGTGCTGAGCTACATCGCGATCGGCAGACGCGAGGCGACGCTGCTGTGCGGCGGCGAGCGGCTTACTGGCGCCGGCTATGACGGCGGCTACTACGTCTCGCCGGCGATCTTCACCGACGTCACCCAGCAGATGACGATAGCGCGCGAGGAGATCTTCGGTCCCGTCATCGCGATCATTGAAGTCGACAACTATGCGGATGCGATCGCCAAGGCCAACGACACCGAATACGGGCTGTCGGCCGCTATCGTGACCCGCAATCCGCGGGTCATGCAGGACTTCGCCAATGACATTCAATCGGGGACGGTGAAGATCAACCGCACCACGACCGGCAACTTGATCAATGCGCCGTTCGGCGGCCTGAAGCGGTCGAGCACGTCGACGTTTCGCGAGTCCGGCCGCACGGGGCTGGAGTTCTACACGCAGATCAAGACGGTCTATCGCGGCACCTGAGCCGCGCCGGACCGCCGGACCAATTCGACACCTGGAAGCAAAGCGATGAGACGTTCATTCAAGCTGGAACTCGCCGAGGCCCGCCACATGGTCGCCGCGGCCATCAAAACATCCACCGAGATCGGCGTGCTGGAGACGGTGTGCGTGACCGATGAGGGCGGCTATCCGCTCGCGCTCGAACGGATGGATGGCGCGCGCGTCACCGGCCCCCAGATCGCCTGGAACAAGGCGTTCACCGCCGCAGGACACAAGCGCTCCACACATCTGTTCAACCAGGCGCCGAACGGACCTGCGCTGCCCGGCAACGAGGCGTTCGGTATCCAATGGAGCTTTGAAGGCAAGTTCGCGGTGTTCGTCGGCGGATTTCCGATCGTGGTCGATGACGAAGTCATCGGCGGCATCGGGCTCAGCGGCGGCAATGGCGAGCAGGATACGAAATGCGGCGTGGCGGCGCTGCAGGCCTTGCAAGACCTGTTGCGCGATCATCGCGTGGTCGTCGCCGCCGACATCAAGAAGTGATTCCCGGGGGCCAGGGCGCAATGTGGGCCCCGGCCGCGGCGATCACGCCGGTTGCTTCGCGAGCTTGAGGAAGTCCGGCGGCCGGCGCTCGGCGAACGCCGTAAACGCCTCGCGGGCCTCCACAGTATTCAGGCGCGCCGCGAACTGCTCGCTCTCGGCCAGGATCTGCGCCATCAGCACTTCCGGATTCCGCATCAGCCGCTTGGTGGTCGAGACGGCCCCGGCCGGCTGCTTGGCCAGACGCGCGGCCAGCGCCCGCGCCTCGCTATCGAGCTTGTCCAATGCAACGACCCTGTTGGCGAGACCCCAGGCGAGTGCGGAATTGGCGTCTACCGCTTCGCCGAGCGCAAACATCTCGTAGGCGCGCGCATAACCGATACGCAGCGGCATCAGCAGGCTGGAAGCGGCTTCCGGCACCAGCGCCAGGCTGACGAACGGCGTCGATAGCAGCGCATTGTCGGCGAGCACGACGAGGTCGCAATGCAGCAGCATCGTGGTGCCGATGCCGACGGCGCGGCCTTGCACGGCGGCGACCAGCGGGCGGCTCGATCGTGCGAGCGATTGAAGGAATCGGCTGACATGCCGTTCGCCCTGAACATTTCCGGCGGCAATCGCCGCGAACTCGCCGACGTCGTTGCCGGCCGTGAACATGTCGCCCTCGCCCCGGATCAGCACGACGCGGACGGCGGGGTCGGTCTCCGCGGCCTCAATCGCGTCGGCCAGCGCACCATACATCGCGTTGGTCAGCGCGTTCTTCTTGTCGGGCCGCGCCATGGTCAGGCTCAAAATCCCGCCGTCGTTTGCGATTCTGATATGCTCGGTCATTGGTCTTCTCCTCTGGGAAATCTGGTTTGCAAACTGGTGAGCCAGCGCGCGACGACGTCGATTTCGGCTTCGGTAAATCCCTCGGTGAGGCGCGCGTTGATCTCGGCAAGCCCGGCCTTCGACTGCGCGAGCGCCGCGCGGCCTGTGGGCGTCAGCCAAAGCCGCCATGCGCGCCCGTCATCCGGATCGGCGCGCCGCTTGATCAGGCTCGCCGCGGTCATCCGGTCCACCAGCCCACTGATGCCGGGCGGACCGAGATCGAGCGCCGCACCCGCCTCGCCCATCAGCACGCCGTCCCGTTGGCCCAGAATGAACAGCAAGCCGGACTGCGCGGCGGTAACGCCGCTGGCTTGCGTCCGCGCCGCCATCCAGCGCTGCAGCCGGCGCTGCGCGACGTTGAGCAGGAACACCAGCCGGTGCTCGCGACGCGGGCTCATATTAACGAGGCCGATTTATTTCGCATGCGAACTATCTATGTCACTCCCGGCAGATTGTCACGGCGATTTTTTGTGGCATGCGCCGTCAAGCATCCAAAGGACGTCACCACAAGTGAGCTGATCGGTCTTAAATCGTAGCGAGGGTAGTGGGTTAGAGAAAAAATCGATTTTCGATTGACGGCATCGCCGTCCCTCGCCAGTCTGCGGCGCCATGAGCAGTATCGGGTTAAGTTTTGGTGAGAGCCTGGCCGACGAGCGGCCGCGAAGCCTGACGTCCGCCGTTCAGGAACGGCTGCGCGCGGACATTCTTTCGACCCGGCTGTTGCCCGGCCAGAAGCTGCATATCGCCGGCCTCGCAAAACAGTTTTCGGTCAG
>WNFR01008079.1_pt1 | contig 10656 bp, 6 predicted proteins | sample 5400221 | NCBI WGS metagenome assembly WNFR01 (sample SAMN13153357, study PRJNA577476) | soil metagenome | isolation source: 40 cm soil under Madrone tree | place: USA:California | collected 2016-06-14 | reverse complement strand
GACGCCGACCGGTTCAAGCTTGCCGACCGGCGTGAACGAGCCGGTGCGTCCGACCTGGATCTCGATATCCCTGAGCACGGTCATGGCGCGCTCGGCCGGGAACTTGTGCGCGATCGCCCAGCGCGGCGTGCGCGACACGAACCCGAGGCGCTCCTGCCAGTCGATGCGGTCCAATTTGTAGACCACCCCGTCGATGTCGTAGTCGAGATGGGATCGCTGGGTTTCGATCTCGCGATGGAAAGCGAGCAATTCTTCGACCGAGTGGCAAAGCTCGGCGAGCGGATTGGTCTTGAATCCGCAGCGCTCGAACCACCTGATCATGCCTGACTGGGTGTCGGCCGGCATTTCGCTCATCTGCCCCCAGGCGTAAGCAAAGAAGCCGAGCGGGCGCGAGGCGGTGATGCCGGGATCCTTCTGGCGCAACGAGCCCGCCGCCGAATTGCGCGGATTGGCGAAGATGGTATCGCCGGCGGCCTTCTGCCGCTCGTTCAGCGCCAGAAAGGCGTGCTTGGTCATGTAGACTTCGCCGCGCACCTCGCAAATCTCGGGCACGTTACGGCCCTTCAATTTTTTCGGCACGTCTTCAAGCGTGCGGATATTGGCGGTGACATCCTCGCCTTCGGCGCCGTCGCCGCGCGTGGCGGCGGTGACGAGTTCGCCACCTTCGTAACGCAGCGACATGGAGAGCCCGTCGATTTTCGGCTCAGCACTGAAGGCGATCTTGACGTCGTCGCCCAGTTTCAGAAAACGCCTGATGCGGGCGACGAAATCGACGACGTCCTCTTCCGCAAATGCGTTGTCGAGCGACAGCATCGGCACCGCGTGCCGGACCTTGGCGAAGCGCCCGGACGGCTGCGCGCCGATTTTCTGCGACGGCGAATCGCTTGTGACGAATTCGGGAAATCTGGCTTCGATGGCGTTGAAGCGCTGGCGCAGCGCGTCATATTCGGCATCGGAAATCTTCGGCGCGTCGTCCTGATAGTAATGCTTGTCGTGACTCTCGATTTCCAGCGCCAGCCGTTTCAGCTCGACCTTGGCCCGCGCCTTGGTGAGGGTGTCGACATCAGTGGAAGTTTTCGGTTTCTTGGCCATACGCCATCGATACAACGAACATCATTTACACAAAAGGGGCGACCACATCTCTTCCCCTCGCCCCGCTTGTGGGACGAGGGAGTAATCACGCCGTCGCCGCGCGTAGCAACCGTTCGGCGGCGGCGCGGGCCTCGGCGGTGATCTCCGCGCCGGCCAGCATCCGGGCGATTTCCTCGCGACGGTGATCGGCGGCGAGCGCGTTGACGCGGGTGGCGACGCGCTTGCCCTTGTCGAGTGCGTCCTTCGAAATCAGCAAATGCTGGTTGGCGCGCGCAGCGACCTGCGGCGCGTGGGTCACCGCCATCACCTGCACCTTCCCCGCGAGCCGCGCCAGGCGAGCGCCAATGGCATCGGCCACGGCGCCACCGACGCCGGTATCGATTTCGTCGAACACCAGAGTGGGCGCCGAACCGCGATCGGACAGCACGACCTTCAATGCCAGCAGGAATCGCGACAGCTCGCCGCCGGAGGCGACTTTCATCAATGGCCCCGGCCGTGTGCCGGGATTGGTCTGGACCCAGAACTCGATGCGGTCGAATCCCTGTGGTCCCGGCGATTTCGGATCGGATTCGATCTGCGTCGTAAATTTCGCGCGCTCCAGCTTCAGCGGCGCGAGTTCGGCATTGACCGCCTTGTCGAGCTTCTCGGCGGATTTTCCGCGCGCGGCGGAGAGTTTGGTCGCGGCAGTGCCGTAGCGTTTGTCGGCCTCGGCTGCGGCGGCTTCCAGCTTTTTCAACTGATCTGCGCCGGCATCGATCAGCGCCACGTCAGCGGCGTATTTCGAGGCCAGCGCCGCAAGAGCGTCGACCGGGGTCGAGTATTTGCGCGACGCGGCCCGCAGCGCGAACAGCCGCTCCTCGATGCGTTCAAGCTCGGAGGGATCGAAGTCCGCCGCGATCAGCGCCGCGGCAAGGTGCTGGTCGGCTTCCTCGAGCGCGTTGATGGCGGCATCGATCGCCTTCACCGCAGGCTCGACCAGCGTCGGCGAATTTCCGGCCCGGCGTTCCAGCCGGCGCACCGCCGCCGACAGCGCCGGGACGGGCGAATGATTGCCGCTCACGGCGTCCTGCGCCTCGCGTAGATCGGATGCGATCTTCTCGCCCTGCATCATCGTGGTGCGCCGCTCCGCGAGCGCGGTCTCCTCGCCATCCTTGGGCGCAAGCTTCTTCAGTTCATCGGCGGCATGGCGCAGATAGTCCGCCTCGCGGGCCGCACGCTCCATGGCCGCACGATGCTCGTCGAGCAACGTGTTGGCGGCGCGCCTTGCGTCCCAAATCGACTCCAGCGCGGCGACGTCCTTCTCGAGGCCGGCAAACGCGTCGAGCAAGCGCCGGTGGGTCGAGGCATCGACCAGCGCGCGCTCGTCATGCTGGCCATGAATTTCAACCAGCGCCGAGCCGACCGCTTTCAGGGTCTGCACGCTGATCGCCTGATCGTTGATGAAGGCACGGGTGCGGCCGTCGGCAAGCTGTACCCGGCGCAGGATCATCTCACCGGTATCGTCGAGCCCGTTGTCGCTGAGGATCCCCGAGGCCGGATGACCCCTGGGGACATCGAACACCGCGGTGACCTGCCCCTGTTCGACGCCGTGACGGACAAGGCCGGCGTCGCCACGGCCGCCGAGCGCCAGTGCGAAGGCATCGAGCAGGATGGATTTGCCCGCGCCGGTTTCGCCGGTCAGCACCGCAAGACCACGGGCAAACTCGATATCGAGCCGTTCGATCAGGACGATGTCACGGATCGAAAGACGCGCCAGCATGCGAGGTCAGATCCTGGTGTGGTGGTTATCGCCAATCTGTCAGGAATTTCGGACAGAGGACGCTGTTAGCCGAGACCCAGCTTCTTGAAGGCCTTGGAGATGTAGGAACCCTTGTTCTCGCTCGGCTCGACGCCACCGGATTTTACAAGATTATAAGCATCTTTGTACCAGCGGCTATCGGGAAAATTGTGCCCGAGCACGGCTGCGGCGGTTTGCGCCTCGCCCACGATACCGATCGCCATATAGGCCTCGGTCAGCCGGGCCAGCGCTTCTTCGACGTGCCGCGTGGTCTGATACTGGGTAACCACGGTCTTGAAACGGTTGATAGCGGCGGTGTAGTCGTGCTTTTCCATGTAGTAGCGGCCGACATTCATTTCGCGGCCGGCGAGCTGGTCGCGCGCGCCTTCGAGTTTGGCCTTGGCGCTGACGGAATATTCCGACGTCGGATATTTGCGAACCACCTCTTCCAGCGCGGCGATTGCCTTCTCGGTCCGGCCCTGATCGCGGGTAATGTCCGGAATCTGGTCGTAATGCGAGGCCGCGATCAGATATTGCGCATAGGCGGCGTCGGGGCTGCCGGGATGCAACGTTACATAACGCGTCGCGGCGCCGATGCAGCTGTCATAATCGCCGGAATTGTAGAACGCATAGGCCGACATCAGCAGCGATTTGCGGGCCCAGTCGGAATAAGGATGCTGGCGGTCGACTTCCTCGAATTTCTTCGACGCCGCCTTCGGATCCTTCCTTTGATTCATCAGGTACAGGCCCTCATTGTAGAGCTTGTCCGCAGGCTCCTCGACGAAGGTGTCGTCCTTGGCCAGAAACTTGTCCCACAGCGCGCCGGTGCCGCATCCGGTCAAGGGGATAGCGAGCAAAACCAGACCCGCGGCCAGCCGCAGCTGGCGGCTCAGCCGGTTGCGGCCAGCGGCAACCGATATCTTGCGTAGTTCGAGCGTCATACGCTGTGCCGACATGAATTTAAGACCTGACGCCTTGTGATGCGGTGCCCGCCGCGCGCCCTGAGCGTGGTCATGGACGCAACGATTGTCGTACCCGTGGCGCCATCCCATGCAACCGCGGCCTATGTAGCCGAAAAAAGTCCGTTAACCAACCGGATACGCAGGTATTTCGCCCGGATTAAGGCGATCCGAACCGATCGCGGCCGATCATGGTTACTGCGGCAAATTAAGAAATAGGTTCCGTCCGGCGACGCTGAGGACGCGTCCAGGCGACGGTCAGGACACGTCGAAGGCGACGGTCAGGACACGTCAAGCTGACGCTCAGGACATTTCGAAGACGAAAGTCAGGAAACGTCGGGGCCGTAAGCCGGCGCGATCATGCCGCCCACCATTCCACTGCCGACTTCGGCGGAAGTGCGCGAACGACGGGCCGTTTCGGCCTCGATCACCCGCCAAGCGCTGCGATCGGCCATCAAGGCCGTGAGTACAGCGTGATTGAGCTTGTGGCCGCCGCGCACCGAGCGATAGGCGCCGAGCAGAGGAAGACCGGCAAGAGCGAGATCGCCGACAACGTCGAGAACCTTGTGGCGCGCGCACTCATCGCTGTAGCGCAGCCCTTCGGTATTCAGCAGACGGGTTTCGTCGAACACCACCGAATTCTCGAACGAGGCGCCGAGCGCAAAGCCGGCGTTCCAGAGCCGCGCGACATCATTCATGCATCCGAAGGTCCGGGCGCGGCAAATCTCGCGGCGGAATCTTTCCGGGCTGAGATCGAGCACATAGCTCTGACGGCCGATCACCGGATTGGCAAAGTCAATTTCGATCTCGGCGCGGAAGCCGGCCCCATAAGGCCGCAATTCGCCGAACGAATCGCCCATCGCGACCTGCACCGGCTTCAGCACCTGGATGAAGCGGCGCGACGCGGACTGTGTAAGAATTCCGGCTTGATCGATCGCGGCGACGAAAGCTGCGGCGCTGCCGTCCATGATCGGGACTTCCGGGCCGTCGATCTCGATCGTGGCGTTGTCGACATTCATGCCGCGCAGTGCCGCGAGCACATGCTCGGCGGTGGAAACGAGCGGACCTTCTCTGTCGCCAAGCACGGTGGCGAACTCGGTTGAGATCACGGATTCGGCGGTGGCCTGAACCTCGCGGTCGCAGCCGTCCAGACCGGTGCGCACAAAAATAAAACCCGCATCCACTGGTGCAGGTCCGAGGGTCAAACTTACGGGTGAACCAGAATGAACGCCGACACCCGTTACGGTGGCTTGCGAACGAAGCGTTGTTTGCCGGCTAAATTTCATTCGAAAACCGCCCACTACCGACTCACTTAAAGATCAGAACGACCCGATTCCGCGTGCCGATTCGTCTTAAGTTCCCCAAGTCGCGGCAGACAATAATCACAGGCTCAAACAGCGCCAACTCACGCTTTTTTACCAATTGTTACCCAATCTCCGCCGCATTCGCGCCCCGGGTTAACCAAATTGGGCCACGGTTGGGGGCGAGTTTGGCGCCACTATCTCAACACGAAATACGTAATTAATCGTTTAATATCAGCTGCTTGGTAGGGGCCTTGCGATCAAAAATAAAGGTCCCGGCTTGCCCGGCCGGGACCTTTTTTCATCGCAGAATTGTAACCAAACTTCAGTTGGTCTGGCGGCGCAGGAACGCCGGTATATCCAAATGATCGTCGCCCTGTGGCCCCGCAGCAACAGGTGCCGGGCGGCCATGAGCGTCCAACCCTTGCGGTGCGGGCCGGCGGGCATATTCCGATACTGGCTCACTGGCCGCGATTTGCTGCGCGACCGAGCGCTGGGGCTTGCGCTCCGGCAGCGGCGGCATCGGCGCCATCGCCGGCCCCGAGGAGCGGGCCGCGATTGGCGGCTCGGTCTCTTCGTCGCGACGCCCCAAGCCGACATTGGCAAGTCGCTGCAGCAGGGACATCCGGGTCTTTTGCGGATGCTCCTCCTCGACTTCGCCGCGAGCCTGCCGAATTTCGTTCTGGGCAGGCATCGGCAGGTCCTCGAATTTCGGCATCCGCGGCGTGCGCAGCGGCGCGCGCTCGGCGGCTTGCGGAATGAATGTCCCGGGCGTCGGGGGCTCGTGAGCCTCGACCCGCGCAACATCATGATCCGGGAACAATGACGGCTTCTGCGCAATCGGGCGAACCGTGACGTCGCCGTAGGACGCGGGCTGCAGCGGCGCTGACGCAACCGACTGCGGGACCTCTGGAGCGACCGCCGCTGCGATCGCCGCCAGCGCCGCACGTTCGACGCTGCCTGAGGCGCGCTGCAGAGCATTGGGAGCCCCCTGCACCGTGCCCGACGTGTCCAGCTTCTGGGCGCGTTCCGCAATACGCTGGTTGTCGGCGCGCAGCCGCGCCGTCAGATCGGCCAGACGGGTGTCCGGGGTGGGGGTCGAAGCCACGGCATTGGTTACGGGTGCAGCCGGTGCCGATGCGTTACGCGAGATCAGCGCCTGTTCGATGCCGGTGGCAACGACGGAGACGCGGATCACGCCATCGAGGGTCTCGTCGAAGGTGGCGCCGACAATGATATTGGCCTCCTGGTCAACCTCTTCGCGTATCCGAGTTGCGGCTTCGTCGACCTCGAACAGCGTCAGGTCCTTGCCGCCGGTGATTGAGATCAGGAGGCCACGGGCGCCCTTCATCGAGGAATCATCGATCAGCGGATTGGCAATGGCGGCCTCGGCGGCGGTCAATGCGCGCTTCTCGCCGGAAGCCTCGCCGGTGCCCATCATCGCCTTGCCCATTTCGCGCATGACGGCGCGAACGTCGGCGAAGTCGAGATTGATCAGGCCTTCCTTGACCATCAGGTCGGTAATGCAGGCGACGCCCGAGTAGAGCACCTGGTCGGCCATGGCGAAGGCGTCGGCGAAGGTGGTCTTTTCGTTGGCTACCCGGAACAGGTTCTGGTTCGGGATGATCAACAGCGTATCGACCACCTTGTGGAGCTCGGCGATGCCGGCCTCGGCGGTGCGCATGCGGCGCTGGCCTTCGAAGTGGAACGGCTTGGTGACGACGCCGACGGTGAGGATGCCCATGTCGCGCGCGGTCTTGGCGATGACAGGTGCTGCACCGGTGCCGGTGCCGCCGCCCATGCCGGCGGTGACGAACACCATGTTGGCGCCGGAGAGATGGTCGCGGATCTCGTCGATGACTTCCTGGGCCGCGGCCGCGCCGACATCGGGCTGCGAACCGGCGCCGAGGCCTTGCGTGACCTGGGTGCCCATCTGCACGATGCGCTGCGCCTTGGACATGGTGAGCGCCTGCGCGTCGGTATTGGCGACGACGAAGTCGACCCCCTGCAATCCGGCGGTGATCATGTTGTTGACGGCGTTGCCGCCGGCCCCACCGACGCCGAATACGGTGATCCGTGGCTTCAGCTCGCTAATGTCAGGGACGTTGAGATTGATGGTCATGATTGCCTCTCGATTACGCGCGCGTTGGTTCGCCCCGGCCGACGGCCGCGGGAGTTGGTGGAAGTCGAATGGGCCAGAAAAGAATCATCAGAAGCCCTCACGAAGCCATCGTCCGACTTTTCCGAAATAGCCGTCAGTCCCTGTCCTGAGCTGCCGCGTATGCCGCGGTTCAACGTGTTCAAGATGAGCGTATTGCGGATACACCAGGAGACCCGAGGGAACCGCGAACGACGCGCTCTTCGCCTCATTGGGGAGCCGGCCAAAACCGAGCGGACGGCCGATGCGCACCGGCCGGCCCAGAATCTGGGTTGCAAGTTCAGGAACCCCGGTGAGCTGCGAAGCGCCACCGCTCAAGACGACTCGCGCTTTCGGCTCTGCCGCAAAGGGAGAATCCGCGAGGCGGTCCCGGACCATTTCAAAAATCTCCTCGGCGCGTTGCCGGACAATGTTCGCGATCGTGGCGCGGGACACGATCTGCGGAACATCCCGCTCGTTGTCGCCGGCGGTTGGCACCGACATCAACTCGCGCGCATCTGATCCGCCGGTCAGCACGGTGCCATATAACGTCTTGATTCGCTCGGCATCCGCAATGCATGCGCTGATGCCGCGCGCCAGATCCATGGTGATGTGATGGCCGCCGACCCCAAATCCGCTGGCGTGCACGAAGCGCCCGCCGGAATAGGTCGCGATCGTGGTGGTACCCGCCCCCATCTCCACCACGGCGGCGCCGAGATCGGCTTCATCGTCGGTCAGTACGGACAGGCCGGCCACATAGGGGCTCGCTGCCATGGCTTCGACATTGAGATGGCAGCGCTCGACCACCAGCATCAGATTCTTGGCGACCGTCGCATCTGACGTGACGACGTTCATGTCGACGCCGAATTGCCGCGCCACCATGCCGCGCGGGTCGCGAATGCCCTTGACGCCATCGAGCGCGTAACCGACCGGCAGCGCGTGCAGCACGGTACGGCCCTCGCCGGTGGCGTGGCGCATGCCGGTAGAGGTGATACGAGTGACGTCGGCGGCGGCGACCGCGCCGCCGCAAATGTCGGCTGCGGCCTCGATCAATTGACCATGTAGCCGGCCGCCGGATACCGAGAGTAGCACGGACTCGACCCGGACCTTGGCCATGCGTTCGGCCAGCGCCACCGCTTGACGCACCGCCTGTTCGCATTCGGCGAGATCGACCACCGCGCCGGCCTTCACGCCGCGCGACTGGATCTGGCTGTATCCGATCAATTCGACGGCATGGCTGCGTCCGCGCAGGGCGCCATTCGGCGGGCACGGCTTCAACCGCGCGATCATGCAGGCGATCTTGCTGGTCCCGATATCGAGCGACGCCACCAGCGCGGTGCGCTTCTGCGGCATCGGGCGCGTCTTCGGCGTCTGATTGCGATCAAGACCGGTCATGCATCACCGGCCTTCTTCTTGGACTTCTTGTCCTTGAACAATTCTTCGCGGGCTTTGGCTGCGTCTTCCGACAATTGCACCGTCAGCCGGTCCGGCAGACGCATGTCGACGGCGACGATATCGCGGGAGAACAGCCGATCTTCCCTGTCAAGCTTGCTCAATGCGGCCAGCGCGTTGTCGACGTCGTTTTCCGGCAGCCGGATATCGAGACCGTCCTTGAGCCGCAGGTTCCAGCGCCGCTCGCCGACGAAGACGGCGGCTTTGGTCGCTGCGCGCACCTGCGGATAACGCGCGAGCAGCGCGAGGAAATCCCGGGCACGGGTTTCGGCGCCCTTGCCTACCACCAGCGGCAGCGAAAGAAAGCGGCGCGACACGTAGGGCTCAAGCACCGCGCCGTCATCCGATATCACCGAGAGCCGGCCGTCCTGCTGCCACAGCGCGAAAGCCGAACGTTCGACGATATCGATCTGGACCTGGCCGGGATAAAGCTTCAGCACCGTGGCTTCGCGGATCCATGGATTGGCTTTCAGCTTGTCGCGCACGACAGCGGCGTCGAGGAACAATAGCGACGAGCGGCCATTGACGCCGCCGATCGCGAGCACCTCGTCCTGGGTCAGTTGCTTGCGGCCATTGATGGCAACGGCCGTGATCCGGAATCCGGCGGAATTGGCGATCGCATTGCGGGCGTCGCTCAGGGCCGAGGTCAATTCCTCGACGTGGCCGCCCTTGACGATGCCGAAACCGGCGCTGCCAAGCAGCATCAACACGGTCGCAGCGACGCCGACGCGGTGCGGAAGGTAACGCTCGAGAAGCGCGATCAGGCGGTGCGGATTTTCTTCGCGTTCCAGAGGGCGCCTGGCCCGAACCCGGTCCAAGCCCAGCCGCTCGCGCAACAGCACGACCGCGCCAATGGCGGCCGCTTTCAGGTCAGCTTGGGGCCTCAGCGATCTCAGCGATCGAGCGAGGCGTCCTCCACCATCCATTGCACGAGCTCGTCAAATGTTGTGCCCGCAAACGCTGCGAGTTCTGGCACAAGTGACGTCTCGGTCATGCCGGGCTGGGTGGTGACCTCAAGGCAGAAGAGGCCAACTATTCCCTCGATGCGGTCGTCGAAGCGGGAAATCCGCACGGCTCACGCCCCGGCAGCCAAGCGCCACATGCGCCGCCAGCGTTAACCTTCGGACTTCCTGGTAAACAAATGGTAAAATAGCTGCAGGCTGGATGTGATTTGATCCGCCTTCTGAGTACTTTGCCTCGTAATCCCTAACATTTTCTCGATGGAACGATCTTGATCACCCGGTCGGCTCGCCCCGCGCAGTCGGCCTGGAGGATTAATGGTCAGAGGCTGCTCCTGCGCCACACCTGGCAAAGGGCCAGCACTACTTCTGCGTGCGCCTTTTCGCCAGTACGATCTGGTCTTGCAGAAAATCGGCGAACTCGATTCCCTGAGCTTTGAGCGCCTTGGGATAAAGCGAGGCCTTGGTCAGACCCGGCAACGTGTTGGTTTCGAGATAAATCGGCCCCCTCTCGGAAACAATGAAGTCCGTACGGGAATAGCCACTGCACGATAGCGCTTTGTGCGCCTTGAGTGCCTGATCCATGAGTTGCGCGGTGATTTCAGGCGTAAAGCGCCCGGGGCAAATTTCCTGCGTCGATTTGGCCAGATATTTGGCCCTGTAGTCGAAGCCGAAGCCGCCCTCCGCCGGGACAATCTCGATTGGCGGAAGCGCCGAAACCGAGCCGTCCGGCTGCTCCAGCACGCCGCAGGTCGCTTCCACGCCCGAGATGAAAGGCTCGATCAGATATTCTTCCAGCTTGGCGGCGTTGCGGACTGCGACAAGGTCCTGCTGCGCATTGACGAAGATCAGGCCGTAGCTCGACCCGTCCCGCGCCGGCTTTGCAATCAGCTTGCCGTATTCCGCGAGAGCCGCCTCGATATCCTCAACTGCAATGCCGTTCGGCGCCTTCACGCCCGCAATCGCCGCAAAGCGCTTT
>WNFR01008076.1_pt1 | contig 10658 bp, 8 predicted proteins | sample 5400221 | NCBI WGS metagenome assembly WNFR01 (sample SAMN13153357, study PRJNA577476) | soil metagenome | isolation source: 40 cm soil under Madrone tree | place: USA:California | collected 2016-06-14 | reverse complement strand
GGAATGGCAGCGCAAATTGTCTGAGGAAATGGCCCAGACCCGCAGCGACCGCGACGCCGCGGCGGCCCGGCTGTCAAAGGCGGCGCTGCGGCACGAGCTCGCCGTGATGACGGCGCCCGCGGACGCAACCGTGCTCGAGCTCGCCCATCGGCCGGCCGGTTCGGTATTGCGCGAAGCCGAGACCCTGATGCGGCTGGTGCCCACCAATGACCCGCTCCTTTTCGAGGTGCAGGTCGACACGCGCGATGTGGCGCGCCTCCACATCGGCGACCGTGCGACGATCAAATTGGAGGCGCTGCCGTGGCTGCAATTCGGCCTCGCCTATGGCGAGCTGGAAGTGCTGACCCCGGATACGCTCAGCGACGACAACGCACGCGAAACCGGCGAGGAGGGGTCCTCCCCCGAGCTCAAGACGCAGGCGCGGCAGAGCCCGACCCACTACCGCGCCCGCATCGCGCTCACCGAGACCAAATTCCGCAACCTGCCGGAAGGCTTCGCAATGCGGCCCGGCATGCGCGTCGTCTGCGACATCAAAGTCGGCCGCCGCTCGATATTGGAATACGTCCTCAACCCGATCACCCGCGTCATCGGCGAAAGCCTGCGCGAGCCGTGAAATGAGAGGAGGTCACCCCATCCCGTCATTCCGGGGCGCGGGTGAAGCCCGCGAACCCGGAATCCAGGAACACCGGCGCACGCCCCCAACCAATGCGGAGCCCGTGTTCATGGTTTCCGGGCCTGTCCCCTGCGGGGCCATCCCGGAATGACTGCTCAGCTACAGCAGTGCCCCTACAACTAGGGAGGAACTAGATTGACCACATATTTCTGCGACGGACTGCGCGAGGTGACGGTCGTCAACGGCGTCATGCGCCTCGAATTTCACCGCCTCGAAGCGGTTCAGCGCGGCGGGAACCGCGAATTGCAGCCGATCAGCGAATTCACAATCGCATTGCCGCTGCAAGGCTTCATGCAGGCCCTCGGAGTTCTCGAAAACGTCCGCAGCCGCTTCACCGAACAGGGCCTCATTGGCGCCCCCGGTTCTCCGCAGGGCAATACCCCAGCTCCCCCAAAGCCGACGAAATCACCAAACTTTCCCTGATGGGCACACGCGAAGCAAATACTCGAATTGTTCACTTGGGCGAAGATCGGGCAATTGATAAAGATTAACATGGGTTAAATGTTCGCCAGCATTCCTCCGCATTTTCGTTCAAATTTTCATTGTGTTTTAGGAAAATGTGTGGTAAATGCCGTGCATCATGCTGCGAGAGAAGCGATTGCCACCGGATTGGCAGCTGGCCGAGCAGAGGGTCCGGCGGAACCTCCGTGCAACCGGCCACACAATGAGCAAGCTTTAGTAACTGGAGCCCCAGACAGGCGATCGACGGCCTAAACAACCGAGATCCGTTCCTAATAAAAGGAGCAGGGAACCATGGCGGCAATCTTTTGGAATACCGGGGTCAGCGGCTTCTGGAACACAGCAAGCGATTGGAGCAGCAACACCGTTCCGGGCTCCAACGATGACGTCACGATCAATGCAGCCGGGACCTATACAGTCACCATATCTACTTTCGTCGGGGCAAATTCACTCAACTTTGATGCGCCTAATGCGACCATACACGTTAATGGCAGCGATTTTCTCCAAGTTGGAACGGCGACAATCACCGGAGGCACGATCGACGGATCTGGTAGCGCGGTCGGCGAACCTGGGATAATTCAGGACATTCCTAGTGGCGTCTGGACTATAGCGGCAAGCGCAACACCTCTCATACTCGGCGGCGGGCTGACCTGGCAGGTTTATTATTCAACCGATGTCGTGAACGATGCCGGCACAATCAACATCGGCGACGCGGCTGGATTGAACGCCACGATCGAGAACTCGGGCAGCTTCAATCTGACCACTGATAGCGCAGGAATCGGCCTTAACTCGGTAAATGTGAGCGGGTCTCTGAACTCGGGGATCGGCAATTTCGCGAATTTCGGCACCCTCGCGAAGACAGGCGGGACCGACACAAGCCACATCTCGGCAAGTTATACCTCGTCCGGCGGCGGGTCGAAGATTTCGGTATCAACTGGCACCCTCGAATTCGACGGGCCGAGCAATACGTTTAGTGTTGGAACTATAATTGAGCCAGGAATAATTGCATTCGGCGCGGGGAGCAGCAACTTCAATATCAACCCGACGATTGCGAATTTCCTGATCGACGGTGGGTCGGTCAGCTTCAGCAACACCCTTAGCTACGGCGGCAACTTCTCGGAAACCGGCGGATCGCTCACTTTCTCCGGTAGCCCGACCTTCCGCGGAACGTTCTCATTAAGCGGCGGCAGCGTGACCTTAAGTTCCGGGCAGACGCTGACCCTGCCGGCAGCGACGAGCTTTTCTGGCGGCAGCATAACCGGCGGGACGGTGGCGCTGAACGGGACCACAAATGTCAACGGCTCGGCTGTCATCCAGGCCGCGGTCGCGAACAACGGCACGATTGATGTAAATGCGGGGCTGCTCGATCTGGGCGGCGCGGTCTCCGGCAACGGGACTATCACCATCAATAACGGCACCGGAGTGGAGTTCGGTCAGGCGAGCGCTACTTCCCAAAAGGTGAACTTCGCCAGCGGCAGCAAGGCGACGCTGAAGCTCGACCAGCCGAGCGCGTTCCAAAGCGCGATCACTGATTTCCAGACCACGGACACGATCGACCTCGCCGGCGTGACGGCCAACGGGGCTTTCTACTCGAGCGGAAACCTGACTCTGTACAACGGTGCGACGCCGGTTCTGCAGCTGAGTTTGTCTACCCCCTACTCGCGGAACAGATTTGGGGTTGGCCCCGACGGTGTCGGCGGAACCGTGGTGACAGTGTCCCAGCCACCGTTGCCGCCGAGCCCGAGCGATTTCAATCACGACGGCAATTCCGACCTTCTCTGGCAGAACGACGACGGGACCGTGGCAGTCTGGGAACTGAACGGGGCCAGCCTGATCGGCGGCGGCGGTCCGGGCAATCCCGGGACGAGCTGGCAGGTGAAGGGGTCGGGGCGGTCTGGGAGATGAACGGGCCGAGCGTGATCGGCGGCGGTCTGGCCGGCCCCAATCCCGGGCCGAGCTGGCGGGTGGTTGGGTCAGGCGATTTCAACGGTGACGGGTTCTCGGACATTCTGTGGCAGAACACCAACGGTCAGGCGGTGATCTGGGAGATGAACGGGACGACTGTCATCGGCGGGGGTCTGGCCGGCCCCAATCCGGGGCCGAGCTGGCGGGTGGTTGGGTCGGGCGACTTCAATGGTGACGGCTACTCGGACATTCTCTGGCAGAACACCAACGGGCAGGCGGTGATTTGGGAAATGAACGGGACGACTGTGGGCGGCGGCGGTCTGGCCGGCCCCAATCCCGGGCCGAGCTGGCGGGTGGTTGGGTCAGGCGATTTCAACGGTGACGGGTTCTCGGACATTCTGTGGCAGAACACCAACGGTCAGGCGGTGATCTGGGAAATGAACGGGACGACTGTGATCGGCGGCGGGCCGGTCGGCGCCAACCCCGGGCCGAGCTGGCAGGCAAAGGGGTCGGGCGATGTCAACAACGACGGCTTCTCGGACATTTTGTGGCAGAACACAAGCGGGCAGGCGGCAGTCTGGGAGCTGAACGGCACCAATTTGATCGGCGGCGGTCTGGTCGGCGCCAACCCGGGGCCGAGCTGGCATCTCTTCGCCGGGTAGATGTCACAGCCGCAGCGGCCTGTCGCACATCCCGCTCGACGACCCTGCAGGCGACTTGTCCAGCAACTGTATTTCCCTCTCCGCCCTGAAGAGCGGAGAGGGTTCTTCACCCGGCCTGCGCATGTGTGGATAAAGTCGTCATCAGTATGAACCATGCTGCGGTGGCGGTGCGACAAAGGGAGACTCTGAATGACCACCTATTTCTGCGACGGACTGAAGGAAGTGACCGTCGTCAACGGTGTCGTGCGGCTCGAATTTCACCGCCTCGAAGCGGTCCAGCGCAGGGCGAACCGCGAATTGCAGCCGATTGTGGAATTCAGCATCGCGCTGCCGATGCAGGGCTTCATGCAGGCCCTGGGCGTCCTTGAAAATGTCCGCGACCGGTTCGCCGAGCAGGGCCTCCTCGCCTCCCCCGGTTCGCCGGATGGGGGCGCTCCTCCGCCGCCGCCAAAGGCGGCGAAATCACCCAACTTTTCCTGACTGCGGACGAGACCCGCTCGAACTTGAGCTCGACCCGCTGAACCCATAGACAAGGCGTCGAACCGGTGGAAATATTTGGTTAACACAGTCGCACGTAAGATCCGTGAGAACAGTGCTGCAGACCGAGCGCGTAGGGAGGTAGGATCATGGCGATACCCCCGGCTCGAGATGATCAATCTTAAATAAAAATCTAAAAATTGAAACCCAAAATTATTATCCAGACTCTCGAAAATCTAAAGACAAAATAAAGCTAAAATCGTAAGGGATTTTTTTGGTTATTATTGACATGGCGTGGTCTATTTCTGGATATTCGCCGGATTGGCATCGCCGATTTTCGGATGAATAAGCCGGAGGAGCGGCAATTTTGGGAGGTACCGAGCCCCCGCGCAAGCGGGGCGCGCGCTCTTCCGCGCCGCCCGAACACGGTGGGTGAACCCGCGGGGCCGAATGAGCGCCGACCCAGCCATTCTATCGCGTTCGAGCCGCCGGCAGGCGGCGATCGCATTGATGATCGCGACCGCCATGCAGGCTTTCGACACCACGATCGCCAATGTGGCATTGCCTCAGCTCGAGCAAAGCCTGGGTGGTGACATCGATCTCGGCTCCTGGGTCATGACGAGCTATCTCTGCGCCTCTGCTGTAATGGCGACCCTGACCGGCTGGCTCCGTCGCCGCTATGGCGCGCGGCAACTCTTCACCGGCGCGATCGGCCTGTTCGTCTTGGGCTCCGTGCTCTGCTCGATCGCGCCCTCCGCGACTGCGCTGATCCCGTTCCGCCTCGTCCAAGGTACGGCGGCCGGAATCATCCAGCCGCTGGCGCAGGCCATCCTTCTCGACATCTATCCGAAGCAAGACCACGGTCGGATGCTCGCATTGTGGGGAGCGACGATCATGGCCGGCCCGATACTGGGCCCCGTTCTCGGCGGCGTCATTACCGACCTCGCCTCGTGGCGCTGGATATTCGCCCTTAATGTTCCCCTCGGTTTCATCGCGATCCTGGGGTTGGGACATGTGCCGACGACCGCGGAGCCGGCAGTCGAACACCGGATAGACTGCTTCGGAATTGTACTTCTGATCGTTGGCGTGGGGTCACTTCAGCTGGCGCTCGAGCGCAGCATTGGCGAGACTTGGCCCTTTTCGGCAGAGATCATGGCCGAGGCTGCGATCGCCGTCCTGGCCCTCAGCAGCATCGCAATTCGGGGTATTCACTCGCAGTTTACACTTTTTAAGATTCAGGTACTTCGGAACATCAATTTTGCGACTTCGGTTTTTTACAACTTCATGATCGGTGCACTTCTCTTTACGACCATCGTCTTTTTGCCCGCGTTGAGCGAGGGGCCACTCGGCTACGATGCCACTCAAGCCGGTTTGGCGCTGTCTCCGCGCGGCATCGGAACGCTGGCGACAATGCTCGTTGTTGGTTACCTGATCGATCGGATCGATCATCGGGCCTTGCTGGCGGCGGGGCTCCTGATCACGGCTGGCGGCCTCGCCTTGATGTCGCGAGTGCCGGTTCAGGGCGGAGAGATCTGGTTGGCCTCGGCAAGCGCGCTGCAAGGAGTCGGGGTCGGGCTGCTCTTCACTCCGCTCAGCACGCTCGCTTTTTCCACCCTCGCCGCGGAGCTACGGACAGACGCGGCGGGGATATACAGCCTGTTGCGTCAGCTCGGCTGCGCGACCGGGGTCGCGACCATGACGGCCGTTCTGCAAGGGAGAATTCAGACCAATATTGTGAATATTTTCAGCCAGGTTGCACTTGACGGCGGATTGCCGTCGCACGCATTCGATTCGGCGACTTTCGCTGCGTACACTGGCTGCTTTCGAACCATGGCAATCGTCACTGCTGTCATCCTCCCCGGTATTTTCCTATTTCGCATCATGCGGCCGGACGCCGTCCTCCCGACGGCCGTGTGAGCGCGATTTATCAAGCGGTCGATTGCACCGCCTTGCTTTCCGTCGGCAGAATAACACGAACGATAGTGCCGCAACCGGGACGGCTCGTGATCGTGAGTTTTCCTCCATGCGCCTCGACCAGGCCCTTTGTGATCGGTAGCCCGAGGCCGGTACCGCCATAGTTGCGCGTCGTGGCGGGCTTTGCCTGCCCGAATGGTTGCAAGGCGCGCTCTTGCTCTTCTTCATTCATGCCGATCCCGCGATCCTCGAACTCCACTACGGCCAGTGTGGGTTTATCGGCGGTGACACGAACGTAGACCTTCCCGCCCTCTTTCGAGAATTTTATCGCATTGGAGAGGAGATTAAGAAATATCTGCTTCATCGCACGCTCATCGGCCCAAATGTCTACTTTCGCATCAAAAGGTTGGGCGACCAGCTCGATGCCGCGGCTCTCAGCCCGCTCGCTCATCATGCGGATGACGTCGGCGATCACATTATGGATATTCAACACCTCTTTAGAGAGTTCGAGTTTCCCTGCTTCGATTTTGGACATGTCGAGCACATCGTTGATGATCGACAGTAAATGAAGACTGCTCTTGTGAATATCTTTCATATATTCTAGGTATTTTTCATTGCCCATCGGCCCGAACAGCTCATGGGAGATAATCTCGGAAAAACCGATGATTGCGTTGAGCGGGGTACGCAACTCGTGGCTCATATTAGCCAGAAAGTCGCTTTTCGAGCGGTTCGCCATCTCGGCTTGGCTGCGCGCCCGGATTAATTTCCGCTCGGACGACTTGATGTCCGTGATATCCGAATACACCGAGACGACGGCGCCGTCAGGCATTGCGCGGCGGCGAATCTGCAAGATGCGGCCCCCCGGGGTCACTCGCTCCTTTACCGTCGGCACGTCGCGATAGAAGCGCACGAGTCGTCCGGCGATCTCAGCTTCGGGATCGTCGTCACCAAAATCCCCACGGATGGCCTGAAGTGTCAGAATGTCGCGAAGGGGCGCACTTGCTGTGAGATCGGGCGGCAAATCGAGCAGTTCGCAGAATCGGGAATTCCGTGCGACCAGCCGCCCTTGGCTGTCGAACACACTCAGACCCTCCCCGATATTCTCGAGCGTGCTCTGGAGCAGCGACGTCTGGCGTCTCAGCCGCGCCTCGCCTTGGCGCAGACGCGCAGCCGCGAGTTGCTGACGCTTCAGCGCGCACAGCACCAGACCCGCGAGCGTCGCGGCGGTGCAAGCGAACAGTGCGAACGCGGCAACCGAAGCGGCCCACTCCTCGTCCCATTGCCGCAGTATATCGGCGCGCTCCCGCGAGACGGTGACGATCAGAGGACGCGCGGGCACTCTGCGAAAGCTGCGCAGCCTCCCGTCTCCCTCCTCATCCGCCGAGACTTCGAGCAGACCGGCCGGCTCTTCAGCTACCGCCGCCAGCACCGCCGGTGCAAATTTTGGCATTCGTCCAATCGCCTGTTGCTGGTCGGGTTCGCTCGCAATCAGGATGCCGTTGTCTAGCATCAGCGAAACCTGCGTTGCACCGGTCGTCACCAGCGCATTGAAAAGATCGCCGAACGTGGCGATCGGCACCTCGGCGGCAATGACCCCGCAAACGATGCTGTCTCGGATCAGGGGCCGACTCAGCATGATGGACCAGTCGCCATTTACGTTGCTGCGCTCGGGTGACCCGATGAACAACGTCGAAGGTCCTCCCGACCGATGCGCTGTGAAGAGGGCGCTATCGACATAATTCCGGGCGCGGCCTGGGGCGGAGCGCGACCTGTTCACCTCCCGACCCTTGTCGTCCAAAATCAGGAGCTCGGTGATGGCCAGTTTCTGCTCGTCGAACTGGCGCAGCAGCGTTTTGACCGCCGGATCGTCCCATTGCGTCCCGGAGAACACCGTCGCGAGCATCCGATCTACCCCCAACAGGGTGGCGTCGATCTCAAACAGCGAGTGGCTCGTGCCCGTCTCCGCCGAGCGAGCCATACTCTCCAGTGTCACAGTGGCATCGCGAAGCGTCTGCCGGTAGGCATGACGAAGAGAGAGAAAGGTACTCGCGCCATAGGCGAGGACTAGAACTGCACCGAGCACGATCACGGCGTGCTGGAGCCGAAGCCGCCTTTGGCGAAAGACAACCGGTACAAATCGCATTAGTCGCTTCGCGAACCCGCTGCTGCGGTCACTCCGAGCGGCCGCGCATGCAAGCCGGTCCGATTGTAAGCTCCCGCAGCGCGATGGGGAAAAAAATTTCGGCCCTCCTAAAGTAGGGGGTAGGTCCGGTTATCACACGATCTGCCGTGATCCGACGGTCGCCGGGAGGCCCAGTACGCCGGTTCCGGGAGACCGCTGAAGCCCCCATAGATCAAACCGGCTCCATTCAATCGGATCGAAGGGCGCTTTCGCGCGCATCACAATACCACCGAAATTCTCGAGCCCACGGTCGCTCTGGAGCTCGTGGAAAGGCAGGAGGCCGCGGCAATTCATCGCCTTTTGCCGAAAACACGGACGTTTGCCCCGCAATCAATCAAAAATCCGCCCACCCTTGTCTCTCAGTGGTGAATCCAAATACCTCGTATTCTGTTAATATCCTCTTATCATCCGTCCGATCACGACTCTCGCCGATGCTCAGCCCAAAAGGCCTCCGACCTACGCCGCGGGTCACCATCGCCATCAGGCCATGTGCAAATCTTTTGAATTTTAGTAAATTGCCGCCGATCAAGAGTCGAGGAATCTGTAAGCCCCGGCTATGCTGGATTGGTTATCAGATTCTACGAGGACCGTCCGAAGCCCCGGCAAACATTAGCGGAGAGAGCACTGTCATGCAGCTGAGATCGAGCGCCAGCGAACCAACGAGACAATCCGAACTGGAGAACTCCACCGTGGTCCCCGACTTGCCGGTTGGGTCCGGCGATCTGAAGAAGTTGGCGCGGTGGGTACCGGAGAAGGAGATGGCGTTGCTGGTCGAGATCTGCGAGCGGGCACGACGCGATCCCGATTTGGCGAGACCTGCTCTTCTTCTATGCTCGGCTTATGGGACCAGAGTCGCGCGAATGCTGGATCAAGACCCCTTCCCCACGGTCACTCAGAAGATCGCAGATCGACTGCAACGGCTCCGTGAGCGGAATGGGTTGTGAACGCGGCGGCGAAAAGACGCCTTAGGTTAGAGGCATACCGATGATGTGCCGAGGTTGCAGTGAGCGGCTGAGGACGCCGCCGCGGCTACCTGCACCTTGAGACTTCGCGCCCCGGTCCCAATGATGATCAGCCTGGGGCTGGCGGTCGTCGCCTTCTCCTGTCGGGGCTACGACACAATTCCCGCCCATGAGGCGGATTGGAAGCTGATCCAACCGGAGCTCGTCGGCATGTCGTCCGCCGCATTATGGCATTGCGCGGGGCCTCCGTTGCGCGAGGAAAACTCTCCCTCCGGCGTCTCGGCGATTGTCTATCGCTATGCAGACCTCAAGAACTACTGTGAGGTAACTCTAGTTCTGGAGCGCGGGAAGGTGCGCGACTTTTCGGCGGACCATTCCGCGCCGGAGTTCTTCTGGCTGGTAGACGGCTCCAATTATTGCGGCAGAATCTTCGAAGGCTGCATCCGCGGCGAAGGTCAGCGCGGCACCACCTTGCGGTAGAGGTGCCAAGTGGCGTGCCCAAGCACCGGCACGACAATGATCAGACCGAGGAAAAAGGGTATCGAACCCACGACCAGGCCGGCCGCGACGACGAGGCCCCAGATAGCCATCGGACCCGGGTTCGCGAATACGGCGCGCAGCGATGCCAGGACCGCCGTGTCGACCCCGACCTCGCGGTCCAACAACAGCGGAAACGACACGACGCTGATCGCCAGCACCAGCAAGGCAAAAACGAACCCAACTCCCACGCCGACGCCAATCATCATCCAGCCGGCATCGGTCGTAAACACGTCGCGCACGAACGAAGCGGACGAAGCCGGCGGCGCGGGACCGAGGGTCATCTGGTAAATCGCTTCGGCCGCAACCAGCCAGAGCAGAAAGATCGCCATCAGCAGCAACCCCAATAGCACGATGCCTCCGAGCGAGGGCGAGCGAAAGACCCCGAGCGCGTCCGCCCAGGTGACCACCATGCCTGCTTCGCGGCGCCGGCTCATTTCATAGAGCCCTACCGCCGCCAAGGGGCCGACCAGGGCAAAGCCGGAGGCGAGCGGGAAGACCAGCGGCAACATATCGTAGCCGAAGGCCAGGCGCGCCAGGACGAGCCCGACCAGCGGGTAGATCACGCAGAGAAAGATGACATCGGTCCGATACGCCCCAAAGTCTTCGAGACCCCTGGCGAGGACGTCCCCGAGGTCGGCGACCGAGATGCGGCGAATGGCCGGAAGCGGGGAGTGCAGGTTCTCCCGTGTCCGGCGTCCGGCGCGGCCCGCCGATTCGAAGGCCAGAGCCGCATGTTTGAACTGATCCACTCCCCACTCGACGGGGTTTCGGATGGTCATCACCGTGTCCTCCCGAACCGCTGGTTCGAGGGCCGCGGGCCACTCGTGGCAGCACGCTCAACGGCCTCCGGTCACGAGGGAGCCGCGACCCGCCATACGCGAGTA
>WNFR01023674.1_pt1 | contig 10660 bp, 10 predicted proteins | sample 5400221 | NCBI WGS metagenome assembly WNFR01 (sample SAMN13153357, study PRJNA577476) | soil metagenome | isolation source: 40 cm soil under Madrone tree | place: USA:California | collected 2016-06-14 | reverse complement strand
CGGTTGCAGCTTTCCGCGGTTTTCAATAAGATACGAAACAGCCATCCGATAGCACTCGCGATGCCCCTGTAGCTCAACGGTTAGAGCAGCAGACTCATAATCTGTTGGTTCGAGGTTCGAATCCTCGCGGGGGCACCAATAATTCCAACAAGTTACCGTTTGTCAGAACCCGAGTCCCTGACTCCATCGACACATTCACCGACACATTGGGTCGAAAGTGCGATTCTGTGTGGGTGTCAAAGTTCGTTTGTGATCGCTTGAATTATCACTATCGAAATGATAGTATTTATTTTAGCAGTACCTTTTGGTTTGTCAAGGGGGTGGAAGTGGCCAGACAAAGTAAAGAAACGAGCGATCTAATCAGCCAATCAGAAGCAGCCCGGTTGCGGGGCGTAACAAGAGCAGCGATACAAGACCTAGTAAGACGGGGTCGTATCAGGTCCGTTCAGGTCGCGGGGCGCGCACTGGTTTACAGATCTGAAATCGAGAGTTATAAAACAGGGGTTCCCGGGCGTCCCCGAAATGATCAGAACGAAAGCAGAAAATGAACAAAGAGACACTTAAGGCCCAAATTAGATCTTTGATTTCAAATAGTTCTGGACAAAGGGAAAATTCCCGAGCCGTCCAAGAGCTACGGCAGGGGACGTTGGGGCTTCTGGCAGCGGCACATGGCTCGAACGGTGTGCAACTCCAGGCATTCAATAAGGAAGTAGATGTAATAAATAAGAAATGGTTTGGGGAAGCAGCAATCGGCTATATGCACGATCTAGCGGTGGGCACTCTACAGAATCTGAACAGTGAACTGGACGCTGGTCTAGTCGGCAGTCTCGAGCGAACTATCATAGGTGTAGTGATTAGTGATTTTGTATTGTTGGCGCGCCAAGCGCTAGGCGAGAACAATAGTAGCGATGCTAAGAATGTTGCTGCCGTACTTGCAGCTGCGGCATACGAAGATACCTTGCGCCGACTCGCCGCCGCCAATGGCATTCCGCACATTGAAAAGCTGGCCGAGCTTTTGACGGCTTTGAAAGATAACGGTCTTCTACAGGGTTCTCAGGTGGGTATCGCAAACAGCTACCTTAACTTCCGCAACAGCGCATTGCATGCTCAATGGGACCGCGTGGAAAGAGAATCTGTAGCCAGTGTGCTTGGCTTTGTCGAGCAGTTACTCTTAAAACACTTTTGAATACACACCCTATACTTCATCAAGATTGCGGCCAACAAACTCAAGTGACTCGGACCAAGCTTGCTTAGTCTCGTTTGTATCAGGATCGCGATACCAAGTATCCCCCCAATCATTAGAGCCATCCCACTCCCAAGCTACTTGCTGTCCTTCCCTGTAGTGTTTGGTGGACGGATGTATGGAATATGTTTTGGCTTTCTGTAGTGGATGGACGACTTCAAGCATCACACCCCAAACACCGGGTCGCATTTGCGCCGTGTTGCTGTCCATATATAGATCAATGTCTGCCCGATGAACAAAATATCTAGGGCGCGGTATCAGCTTCAAAGATTTTAGAATCAGAATTCCGGAATCGATAGCCCGCAGGATCTCATCGTCACTTACCCGCCCGACGCTATGAAGTATCTTGTTCCTAACTTCTTGGAAATTGCTAATGGCGGCACGAACATGCGGCAGTAGCAATTCTCTATCTTGGAGAACTTTAGCGGCTTCTGGAACCCTAAACCTATAAGGCTTGCCCATCTCGCCCTGACTGAACAATATTTCGCGTAGCTCCTTTTCGATCTCTATGGCTAAAGCCATTAAGGCAATTTTCGGGGACGTTTGCGCTAACTGTAAAATTCCTTTCAAAAGACCGCTTTCGTCGTCTGACCTTTGCAGATCTGGGAGCATTCTGTTGGGTAGGCTCTCTTCTTTCAGCGCCGCAATTGCCACTTCATCAGCCGCTGCTACGGCATTCTTGTTCAGGTGGTCCAGCGAGTCGCCCAACTCGAGTTCTTGGCCAAGAAGCTTTCCCCGCTTAAGCCGCTTCAAAAATTCCGAAATTTCGCTTCTAAAGTATACGCAGGAAGCGATAGCAAGAAGGGGCCATAAAAGCGTTGCGATAGCACGTAAGAGATCAGCGACGTTTTGCATAGGCATTCTAATAGCCTCCCAGAAAAATCACCTTAAAGGACAAACACTAACGGCATTCACCGCTTTTTCAGCATAAAAGCCAGACGGACATTCAAGGCTTGTTTCGTAACAGGTCAATGAGTGTTCGCAGGTCCTGACATTTAGGTCAGCTCTTCTTCTTGGCGGGTCCAGTGATAGGTAGTGAGACTAGGCCAAGAAAACGCAGTATAGGGTATCGCTTCTCGGAAAACACCGCAAACCACCGCGACTCGAAACAATCCTGGGAGTGCCATAGGCAGACCATGAAGTAAAAGCTCGGCGGAATGTGGCGCAACAAGCGGCTTCTAATCGGATTACCGCATTCTCTTGCCCCATGGTAATACGACCACAGGTTTATCTAGCAGTAACAGGTATAGATAACGAAATCCTCAGAGTCTCCTTGATAGTCAGGAGCGAATGGGGATTCTCCATATCGGAAGAACTTCAGTCTCCGATTCGTCGGTCAAAGTGAGCCGAGCGTACCATTTTCCGTTCTATTCGTAGGTGTAACCGCTTCTCTGTCTCATGTTTGTGCCTTTCGGACACCGACACAATCATCGGCACTTTCGAAGCTTTTGCTTTGTTTGTGACTCGGGTAGGTGCTTATCCATCGGAGTTGATTCCAGCTTTCCTGCGGTTTTGCTCAGTATCCGCTGTCCGAATTTGGTACAAAAGGAATACCCCTGTAGCTCAACGGTTAGAGCAGCAGACTCATAATCTGTTGGTTCGAGGTTCGAATCCTCGCGGGGGCACCAAATCTCTACTGCCTGAACTCACATTTACGCTTCATTAGTTTTAACTTGAAGAAAATTTAATGTTAACATAGCCATGGTAATTACCTTGGCCGTGGTAATTAACAAGGCCATGATAAAGCTCATGACAGTCGAGAAGGCAATGAAGAACTCAGACAAACCCGCGAAACCCGCCTCCTTTGAAAGGGCAGATCGCGCCGAATCTTTGCTTGCGGAGATATTCGAGCAAGCAGGCTGGCGGGTTGAGCGTCAACCGAGGCGCCAAAGATCCGAGCTCGATATGATCGTCCGGCGCCCTGACGGTGTTGTATATGCGGTCGAAGTGAAGGCTGCCGTTGAAGGTCGCGCTGATCGCCTGGTGCCCCTTTTTTCGCAGGCCGTTCTACAGTCACTGCATGGTGCGGGACAGAATGCGGCACCTCTCGCGGTTGTCGCAGCTCCGAAGATTAGCCAAGGGGCCGCAGAGCAGGTCCTGAAGTTCGCAGAGCATTACGCTCCCGAAGCGGCGGCTGGCGTTATCGATTTCGAGGGGCTTCGCTTGTTTCGAGGACCGCATCTGGAGGAACTGAACGCGGAGGCTCCGCACAAGTCTTCAATCGCATCAAAGTCGCCCCGAGTCTCCGGACTTTTATTCTCCGATCTAAATCAGTGGATGCTGAAGGTGCTGCTAGCCCCCGAAGTTCCCGACGAATTACTTTCCGCTCCGCGCGGGCAATACAGAAACGCATCGCAACTTGCTCGCGCGGCCAACGTGTCTGTCATGAGCGCGTTTCGCTTCGTGCAACAGCTCCAGGATGATGGATTTCTGTCTGAGCCTGGTCCATACCTGCGCCTTGTACGACGTGACGATCTCTTTCGCCGATGGCAGGCCAACGCCGAACGATCGGTCAGGGAGGTGCCCATGCGGTTTCTGCTAAAAGGCGACCCGCGTGCGCAACTTAGCAGGATGCTCAGCAGTGGCCGTGCATGTCTGGCACTGTTTGCCGCAGCAGAAGCACTAAAGCTCGGATTCGTTGAAGGTGTGCCACCGTATGTATATGTCGAACGCATTCAGCCCTCAAACCTTTCGGCATGGAAGAACCTGCGACAATGTGAGCCTGGCGAATCTCCTGACCTTATCCTTCGCCAGGCTCCAACTCCACAGTCGATCTTTCGCGGACTAGTCCGCCCGAACGGTATGGCGGCATCCGATGTCATGCAAGTTTGGCTGGATGTATCCGCGCATCCATCACGGGGGCGCGAACAGGCCGATCTCATTCGTAAGAGGATCCTTGAGCGCGCGCTGGTTCAAACTTGTAAGGTGTGACCTGCAATACTAATCTGTTGGTTCGAGGTTCGAATCCTCGCGGGGGCACCAATAATCCAACAGATTCGCAATTTTCTGGTAAAACCTCGCAATTTCGGAACCCAAGCGCTTTAAAAATCACCCTATAATTGTTTAATAGTCGTCCCACGGCCCAACCGGGATCGTCGACGCGCAAGGAATCGTGCTCGGGTCAGCGCAGCAACTAATGACAGACCTGGTTGTTGCGGACATTGAAACCGCGCCCCGCGAGCGTCGGCGTGGAGAACGCCTCGAGAGACGGCTCTGTAATGGATGATCCCATATTGGCCATCAAGCCCCTGGTCAGGCGTCGTTTATTTCCATTCCATTATTGACGTTGCCGCCGATGAGGACCGCCGCGCCCGACGAGGCGTGGCCTTTCATTTGCGTGTTGTCCGCTATAGAGAATTTCCGAGTTTGAAAATTCGCCGGGGCCGTGATTGGGGGCTTCATCGGCCGCGCCTTGTTCGGCTACGGCGGAGTTAGCTCCGACAGGGGGATCAGCCAGCCCGGGTTTCTGATGAGCCTGGTGCTTGCGGTCGTTGGCGCGGTTGTGTTGCTGGCGGTCTACAGACTGATCAGAGCTCGCAGTCTGGGCGCCCAGCCCTGACGGCAACGCCGGTGGCGGTCCCCGATAAGCCGAGTGCCCCACAGCAGCGACGCGCCTTAATCGGGTAAAAGACAGCGGACGGTACCGTACTGGCGTTCTGCTGTTGGCGAATTGCTGCCTGGTTGATTTACGTGGTGACGTTCACGGCGATCGGGGCGCAGACGTCTGTTGTTCGCCTAAACAGTTGCCCCGTATAACTTCGCCCGATATTCGGACGGGGTTTGTCCGAAGTGTTTCTGAAAACTTGCCGAGAAGTGATCTGTGCTCAGATAACCACATCTCGACGTAATTACCTGCACGTCAAGATCACTGCTGCCGAGCAGCTCAGCCGCAGCGCACATTCGCAACCGCACAAGGTACTGATGCGGAGTGACGCCGAAACTAACTTTGAAAAGCAAATGCTGACTACGGTCCTGAACCGGAACCGGAAGTAGCGTTTGAAGGTATCCCTTATTAAATCAAACTAGCCTGCCAATCGGGGAGCTTTTTTTATTTCTTCGATCGCTCAATTTGAACCTTCATGCTAGCAGTAATAAAATCGCGCTCGGCTCTAATTTCAATCATTTCTTTAAGAGCATTAAAGCTTTCTACTGATGAACTTGCCTTCATCGTCCGATGCATTTCTTGCATCGCATTGTTAGCGGTGTATCTTTCGGGGAGTTTGGAGCTTGCTGCAATTCTGATTGCAAGCCAAGCTTCGTACGGATAAGTCTTTGGATCACTGGTGCATAAAACTTCTACAAGGTTCTGAAATCCCGTCGAGCCCGAATTAAGCTCTTTCTTGGCTAGTTTTGAAAGGCGATTTATTCTACGCCTAATTTGCCACACAGTAAGAATCATGCGAAATCATAACGAAAATATTCTGATGGGTAAAGATTAATTGCTCGATCGGAATGGACAAGGGGTAGGGATTCGTTTTTGTATGCCCACTCTATATGATTGGTTTAGTCCGAATATCACGTCAATAAGTGATACTCGCTCGTGAAGTTGCATCTATAGCCCGTGCAATCCAATCTACACGTTACGGGACGCTTTTTAAATTCTGCCGGCGCTTCGATAGACACCTATTGCTATGTCAGTTAGTTGTCCGACGATAACTACATACTCAGGACTGGTCGCATTCTTAAATAGTTTGACCCGCACAGAAATTATACCGTCATCCCCAAATTGTACCATCGTAAGATGGTCTGTCTTCATATGTTTTTTGGTTTCGTAGAGTTCTTGCGTACCATCGCTTCCTACCCACTGCCAAATATCGTTTGACTCTCCAAGTATGGCCGGAATCACACAAACATTTCGGATGTTTTGTATACCCAGTTGATACACTGCTTGGCAATAGGCAATTTTCGCAATTAAACGAAGAAAACCATTAATATCTAATTGAAAGTCAACGCTGACACTGTCGGCGTCATACTTTTGCATTAAGTACTCAACATGTTCAGTCGGATGAACATGGACAAATCGAAATCTGTATTCCTTGTTACGAAGACCGAGGACGTTTGGCCCTGCTTGCGCTGCTCCGGGTGGTCCAATGTCAATCAAAGTAATGAGCGAGAAATGCTCCGCCACCGGAACATTGAATTCCTGCACAACTTCGCCCTTCTGAAAGGTCATCGGAAACGCGGTGGGGCGCTTACTCTTACTTCTTTTTGATCTCATTCCCAAGGCAGTACGCGCGGCTAAAATAGAATCCCGCGCATAGGCGCATTCAAATTTTGTAGTAATTTTCCCGCAATCAGCGCAACTGCCTTTCTCCAAAACATGAAATCCCTGTAAGGATTCAGGGATACAGTGTTCATCATGCAGATTTTCGGTAGAGCCGCAATAAATGCACTTACCTACAAATTTTTTAACTTTCGATGATGCAATGCTTTCGCGAGACATAGGGTTGATAGTAACAAAAAAACGCTTGAAAATTCATTAGGTGGGAAGGATTGAGGTGGGAGATTGACGAGATTTATTGCAATTAGGCCGGAAAATCGGTAAAGTGCTTCCGTTCCTCGCTAGCCGTTCCTCTGAATAGTTATAGAAGTAGTCCCTGCGCAAAGCACTCTTTATACTTTTGTTCTGTCTGAGTTGCTCAATTTACGGTCCGACAAGTCATCAGTATACAGCGGCTGCGGACCAAGGTGCCTTTCAAACTACCGGTATTCCCGATGTAAAGGTTTGGGTCAATACTGAATCGGGAGTTTATCACTGCCTCGGTACGAGATGATATGGAAATACCAGACGGGAGCAATACATGACACAAAGGCTGGCAGTCGTTAAGGGAAACCGGGCTGCTAATGGAAAGGCATGTCAATAGGTCTGACAATATGAAATCGCTAATTCTCATAGCACTTGCTTTGATTGCCGTTATTGGCCTGGACGCTCAAACAAGACGGAAACGGAATCAGGCCGGTCTGTCTAATAATCAAACGATATTTGCAAAGTGTGGTGTACATTTCAAGGCAGAGGAAAGAACAATCGACGACGTTCTTAGTTATGGCAGTTGGACAATTGTTGGTTCAAACCCAAAACTGGACATTATTTATTATTATGACGAAGAAAGAACGAGCTGTGGTGATGATGGCATTTTGAGGACATGGATTAAGAGAGGTGCCATTAAAGTTCAGTCTTCAGAAAGTTTTACATTGTTCCGTTATGAATTAAAGTGTCGGTCTGATCAAAGGCGAATAATCACTGCCATTGATTATGGTGAAACGGGGAAGGTATTGAGGAGCACTAAGAAAAAGAATGCTGAATGGGAAGATGTAGTGCCAGATACTTTCGACGAAGCAATATTAAGGAAGGCGTGTCACAAAGCTGAAACTAAACTTCTGTAAGAAAAAAACGCTCGATAACGAACGGCAGGAGAAACATGGAAGGGAAAGGAGTTTTTTTTAATTGGTGACCTGTTGTTGTATATTGAAAAGCTTTCCTAATAATCACTGGAGAAAATATGATGCCTCAAATTGGACAGCCTGATCCGTCCCACGACGACTTTGAAGAACTGAAGAAATTGAGAGAAGAAAAGAAGCAGCTGCTAGATGCTCTTAACCGTATTTTAAGCGACGCAGACAAAGACGCCGAAAATAGAGTTGAAGCAGCGTTGGCCTATGTAGTAAAAGAGAAACTAGACTAACCCTGATTTCTAAAACAGAAACCCTCAATCTTTACGACTGAGGGTTCAGCAATTTTCAATATCGGTGGGGAAAGGAGGGCTTTTGACGGCCTTCTTTTTTTTCAGAGGGCTAGTTGGAGGGTTCTCGTAGCAGACTAATTGGTCAACAGAGCCGATGCTCGTCCTTAGCAGAAACAACCCTCTATCTGAAAGCAGGGCTTGAATGAGTGTAGGCGAGATTTTCAAGCTTTCTTTTGTGATTTATTCAATTTCCAATCTCGGTATCCATTTTCCACGGCAAGGTCAAAGGATGATTCGCCCAATTTAAGTGCCACCTCTCCTTCTGCGGTAAGGTACCACATACGTCGCTTCTTGATTAAATATCCGACTTTTGTCGAATAAAGCGTCATAAAACTCAGAATCGTCTTCCAGCGAATCTGACCTGTTCTTTCGTGCCGGTGCTTAGCCCAGTCATCCAATTGCACTCTGCTTTCAACCTCTTCTATTACTTCTCGTGCCGACAACTCCCCGCCCATTTCTTGAAGGATTGTCATCGCTGTGTAAATCAATCTCGGGGATAACAGTTTCGACTTTGCGATTTTCGAAGTTTTCATTGTTCTAACTCTTCAATTTCTACATTAGACAAAATACAAAGGACCGGCGCCCCGGAACAATTTAGTCTGCGTCCGAAAACTGATTACCAGAACGTTGCCGAAAAGATGAGATTCGTAGAGCTTGGCTTCGTCGCACCCTTTGTAGAGTACGATCAAACGACCGTGTCAACGACGCAGAGTGCCATTATTCAACGCTCCGAGAGGACCGGTCGCGGTCTTCGCGGACCTGGTGCAAAAATGCATCAACATCAAAGTCAGCAGTCTTTGGGTCGCCCGCGAAGTCTTCAAGCGACGTGAAGGGATGCCTCAAACCCACTAAGTCTGCTTTCAATTCTGCCATGCTAATGCTTTCTTACCTAAATGTGAATTTGGAGTGAACTGTGTCGTCTTTGAACTCGAATTCGTCCTCGCTCGGATCTACGATTGGTTTCAGTTTCATTCGACAAGCGAATCCTCCGTCCTTCGCTTCGAAGGAGACAATGTCCAGAATTCTACTGTGGGTCGACCAATCGACCGAAGCGTGTTGTCTGAGGGAGTCCACAGTATTTATTTCTTTTCGTTCAAACGCCACTTGAATGTTGCCGATAAATACACCGACGGTATATCCCAAGTGCTGCTTTAGGTTAACCTCACATGCTCCAGAAGCAGCATCCAAAATTGGAATAAGATCAACGTAGCGAGACTCAATTGCAGTGAGGCCTGGACTAGTCAAAATGAAATCCCTCTCTATCTCAAAGGTCAGAGCTTTTGTTGTTTCCGGCGGTTGGTAAATAGAACCAGTGAAACTGGCAAGATGATTTTCAAGAGCCCCTCTAGGTAGCAGAAATACACCTGCCTTTTCAGCCGCTTTAGAAATCCGGGCGACCTTCGCGACGACGTAGTCAATCTCGCCATTTCGCTCAGGTAAGTTCGTTCGCAGTACGTCTTTCAGGTGAATTGCTGCTATCAAACTGCGATACCGTTTTGTGTCTGTATTTGGCGCTTGTTGAAGTGCCACCTTAATATCTGCTAGGTCAGGAGCAATTGAAACATCGATGGCGTCCATCAGGATGTCGAGACGCTTGTATAACTCACGAATAGCATCCATCAAGTCGGTACCAATGCCCTGTGCGGAAACGAACTCTTTGGAGCGGGGATCATCGGAAATCGAATTGCGGAGGTTTCCGCGTGTCAGAACATCCAAGTCTGAAATGAATTGCGCGTCGATCCTAAGGTGTCGGCACAGCCGGAAAAAGAAATCCTGTTCGTCTTTGCCGTTCACATCGATAAAGCACGCACCACTCGCCCCTAGCAGTTTAGCGCGACTGTCCTGGATAAGAGTGAACAACTGCTGGTCCGTGTATCCCTCAACAAAGATCGGTCTATGCGCGAAAAAGAACTGTTTATGATGCGTATTCAGCCTGGGCAATAACCGCTTGAGGCTGTATTCGTCTCGCACGTCGAGGTCACCGATGCAGGTCGGAGCTTCGTTAGCGTGAAATATGAGGCACTGGCGAAGGTCGTCGATAACCCTAAAGTCCAGTAAATATGGCGAATGTGTTATGAGAAAGAAAGCCTTAGACCCCGGCTCGACTCGAGGGTCGCCTGCTACCTTTCGTATTTCTGCTAAGAGAAAGGTTTGGAATTGTGGATGGAGGTGCAACTCTGGTTCATCAATAATCAGCGCGTTGAAGTCATCATCATAGAGAAATGCAAGCAAAGTGATCAGTTCCTTGAGACCGTGGCATTCACTCTCCTTCATTTCATACTCTGCTCCCCCTAGGATTTTCTGAATCTTCGGCTTTAGGAAGCCACCCTCCTCTGCAAATCTGATTCTCCGTCCAAATATACTCGAGAGAAAAGCTTCGATGCGGATGCGGACGTCTATCTTCTCCTTGAGGATGACAAACGCATCGGCGGCCAATCCCTGTTCGTTTCCGTAGTTCTTATACTGTTGATACTTACCCACATCGAATCCACGGTACAAGGCACCGGCCTGTCCCCACATAACGGATTTCTCCAAACCCGCGAGCCGTTCAGCGCTTAGATAGCGCGGTTTCATTCCGGCGTTAGAAAGCGCCTGTCTAAGCGGTTCCGCGAATCGAGTCTTTCCACTTCCATTAGGGCCCACGAGGTAGTTCACATTACCCCACTCTGACTTT
>WNFR01010389.1_pt1 | contig 10660 bp, 8 predicted proteins | sample 5400221 | NCBI WGS metagenome assembly WNFR01 (sample SAMN13153357, study PRJNA577476) | soil metagenome | isolation source: 40 cm soil under Madrone tree | place: USA:California | collected 2016-06-14 | reverse complement strand
CGCAAGCGGCAGCGGCTCCGCCGCCGGTCACGGTCGCGCAGCCGGTCAAACGCACCGTCACGGAATGGGATGAATTCACCGGCAGGTTCGAAGCGGTGGAAGAGGTCCAGGTTCGCGCCCGGGTCGGCGGCTTCGTCACCAATGTCGAGTTCAAGGACGGCGACATGGTGCATACGGGGGACCTGCTCTATCTGATCGATTCCCGCCCCTTCGAAGCCGTCGCCAAGCAGGCGGACGGCCAGCTTGCGGATGCGCGCGCCAAGGCCGAGCTTGCCAAGCGCGACCTCGAGCGCGGCCTGAACCTGGTCCAGACCAGCGCTGTCTCCGAACAGGTCGTCGACCAGCGCCGTCAGGCCTTGCAGGCGGCGCACGCCTCCGAGACGGTCGCCGAAGGCGCGCTGCAGGCAGCGCAGCTCAACATCGAGTTCAGCCACGTGCTGGCGCCGATCACCGGCCGCGCCAGCCGCCACCTGGTCAGCGTCGGCAATCTGGTGCAGGGCAGCGAGGGCGGCGCGACCTTGCTCACCTCGATCGTCTCGCTCGATCCGATCTATATCTATTTCGACGTCGACGAGACGACTTACCTGAAGAACAACCGGCTCTGGTTCGAGGGCAAGCGGCCGAGTTCGCGCGACACCCCGAACCCTGTGCAGGTGACGCTGACCGGAGAGACAAAACCGTCGCATGACGGCAAGATGGATTTTATCGATAACCGACTGGATGTCTCGACCGGGACGTTGCGCAGCCGCGCGGTCATCCCGAACAAGGATCTGTCGATCCTGCCGGGGCAGTTCGGCCGCGTCCGGCTGATCGGCAGCGCGCCCTATGAGGCGTTACTGCTGCCGGATGCCGCAATCGCCACCGACCAGTCGCGCAAGATCGTGTTCGTGGTCAAGGACGACAATACCGTGGAGGCAAAGCCGGTGGTGCTCGGGCCGCTCGACGAGGGCATGCGGGTGATCCGCGAAGGCCTCAAGGCGGACGATAAGGTTATCGTCGATGGCCTGCAACGCGCGCGCGTCGGGGCCAAGGTAACCCCGCGTCTCGCCGCAGCTCCGGCCGGTGGCAAGACATGAATCTCGGCCGGCTTTCCATTAATCAGCCCATCCTGGCGATGGTGCTGTCGATCGTGCTGCTGATCGTCGGCGCGCTCGCCTACACCACGCTGCCGGTCTCCGAATATCCGCAAGTGGTGCCGCCGACGGTGGTCATCACCACACAATATCCCGGCGCGTCGGCGCAAACCGTTTCCGACACCGTTGCCGCTCCGATCGAGCAACAGGTCAATGGCGTCGAGGACATGCTGTATCTCTACAGCCAGGCGACCTCGAGCGGGCAGTTGACGATCACCGTCACCTTCAAGCTCGGCACCGATCTCGACAAGGCCCAGGTGCTGGTGCAGAACCGCGTCGCCATCGCGCAGCCGCAACTGCCGGATGAGGTGCAGCGTAACGGCGTCGTCACGCGCAAGAACAGTCCTGACATCCTGATGGTCGTGTTCATGCTGTCGCCCGACGACAGTTTCGACCAGCTCTATATCTCCAACTATGCGCTGCTGCAGGTGCGTGACCCGTTGCTGCGGCTCGACGGTGTCGGCGATATCCAGATGTTTGGCGCGCGCGACTATTCGATGCGGCTGTGGCTCGATCCGGACCGGATCGCCAATCTCGGCCTGACCTCGGCCGAGGTGATGGCCGCGATCCGCTCGCAGAACCTGCAGATCACCGGCGGGCAGATCGCGGAACCGCCGATCGCAGACCGCGCCTTCCAGCCCAATCTGGTCTTTACCGGCCGCCTGAAGGATCCCAAGCAATTCGAGGACATCGTGGTGAAGGCCGGCTCCGACGGCCGCACGGTGCGCTTGCGCGACGTCGCCCGCGTCGAACTCGGCGCGCTGTCCTACACCACCAACAGCTTTCTGCTGCGGAAGTCGGCGGTCGCCATGCTGGTGACGCAGCGGCCCGGTTCGAACGCGCTGGCTACTGCCAAGAACATCTCCGACACGATGACGACGCTCAAGGCGAGCTTCCCGAAAGGGCTCGACTTCAATATCGGCTACAACCCGACCGAGTTTATCGCGCAATCCGTCCATGAGCTGATCAAGACCATCTACGAAGCCATGGCGCTCGTCGTCATCGTGGTGCTGGTGTTCCTGCAGGGCTGGCGGCCCGCGATTATCCCGATCGTCGCTATCCCGGTGTCGCTGGTCGGCACCTTCGCCGTGATGGCGGCGTTCGGCTTCTCGATCAACAATCTGACGCTGTTCGGCCTCGTGCTGGCGGTCGGCATCGTGGTCGACGACGCGATCGTGGTGGTGGAGAACGTCGAGCGGCATCTCGAGCATGGCCTGAGCCGGCGCGACGCCGCGCTCAAGACCATGGAGGAGGTCGGCGGGGCGCTAGTCTCGATCGCGCTGGTGCTGTGCGCGGTGTTCGTGCCGACCGCGTTCCTTGGCGGCATCTCCGGGCAGTTTTTCCAGCAATTCGCCGTCACCATCGCAGTCGCGACCGCGATCTCCTGCTTCTGTTCGCTGACGCTGTCGCCGGCGCTGGCCTCGCAGATCCTGGTGCCGCACGAGGACAAGCGGCCGCCGGCACGCTGGAACATCATCGCCCGCGGCTGGGACGCTTTCACCGGCCTGTTCAACCGCATCTTCGACCGCCTGTCGCACGGCTATGCGGGCGTGGCCGACTTCGTGATCCGGCATAAGGCCGTGATGCTCGTGATCTATGTCGTGCTGATCGGCAGCGCCGGCTGGCTACTCGCGACCACATCGCAGGGCTTCATTCCGGCGCAAGATCGCGGCTACGTGATTATCTCGGCGCAATTGCCGGGCGCGGCGTCGCTGGCGCGCACCACCGAAGTGGTGCGCGAGATCGAGCGCATCGCGCTGGATACGCCGGGCATCGTTCGGGTCGCGGCCTTTGCCGGCTTCTCCGGCGCGACACGCACCCAGGCCGGCAACGCCGCGGCGCTATTCCCGGTGTTTGATGAACCGGAAGCGCGTCTAAAGAAGGGGCTGACCGCGGCTGTCATCACCAACAATCTGCGCCAGCGGCTCCTGAGTATCCAGGGTGCCTTCATCATCGTGATTCCGCCGCCTGCGGTCCCCGGCATCGGCACCGGAGGCGGCTTCACCATCCGCATCCAGGACCGTCAGGGTCGCGGCTCCGAGTTGCTGGCGGCCGCAACCGACGAACTGGTCGCCGCCGCGCGCAAGTCGCCGAACCTCACCTCGGTGTTCTCGCCCTTCAGCGCCAATACGCCGCAGTTGTTCGTCGACATCGATCGGGTCAAGGCACAGAAGCTCGGCGTTCCCATCGCCGGCATCAACGATACGATCCAGACCTATTTCGGTTCGACCTACGTCAACGACTTCAACCTGTTCGGCCGTACCTATCACGTCACCGCGCAAGCCGATCTGCCGTTCCGGAAAGAGACCTCCGACCTCGCGCGGCTGCGCACGCGCAATGCGGCGGGAGACATGGTCATGCTCGGCAGCGTGGTCGATTTCCGTGGCATCTCCGGACCCGACCGCGTCGCGCGCTACAATCTCTACGCGGCTTCAGAACTGCAGGGTGAGCCGACGCCCGGGACGAGTTCGACGACCGCTCTCAACACCATCAAGAAGCTCGCCGATGAAACGCTGCCGAGCGGTTTCTCGTTCGAATGGACCGACCTGTCCTACCAGCAGGTCACCGGCGGCAATCAGGGCCTCTACGTGTTCCCGATCTGCGTGCTGTTCGTGTTCCTGGTGCTGGCGGCGCAATATGGCAGCTGGAGCCTGCCGTTCGCCGTTCTCCTGATCGTGCCGATGTGCCTGCTCGCTGCGACCATCGGCGTGCGCATCATGGGGCAGGACGTCAATATCCTGACGCAAATCGGTTTCGTGGTGCTGGTTGGCCTTGCGGCGAAGAACGCGATCCTGATCGTCGAGTTTGCCCGCGACATCGAGCTCGAAGGGCGCGAGCGGCTGGACGCGGTCATCGAAGCCTGCCGCTTGCGGCTGCGGCCGATCCTGATGACGTCGTTCGCGTTCATTCTCGGCGTGCTGCCGTTGGTGATCTCGACGGGCTCGGGATCGGAGATGCGTCAGGCGGTCGGCGTCGCCGTGTTCTTCGGCATGCTCGGCGTCACGCTGTTCGGCCTGATCTTCACGCCGATTTTCTACATGGTGGTCCGGGGGCTGGCCGATCGGAAGCATCCTGCGAAGCCGGCCGCGGTCTGACCGCGGCGCAAATGCCCAATACTATTGGCTGATCTGAAATAGATGGGCAGTCGCAGGGTTATGAAATATTGTTGCGCGAAATTTCCGAATAGAAGCTACTGGGAGATACAAATGAAATCGGGATTGTTGGCGGCCGTTGCGGTGTGCGGTCTTTTCCTCGCCGGGCCGGCGTCGGCACAGGGCGTCAAGATCGGCATTCTGAACGATCAGTCCGGGGTCTACGCCGACTACGGCGGCAAGTGGTCGGTCGAAGCGGCCAAGATGGCGGTGGAGGATTTCGGCGGCGAAGTGCTCGGCCAGAAGATCGAGGTCGTTACCGCCGACCATCAGAACAAGCCGGACCTGGCGACCGCGATCGCGCGGCGCTGGTATGAGGTCGAAGGCGTCGACATGATCACGGAGTTGACGACGTCTTCGGTGGCGCTCGCGATTCACGATTTGTCGAAGCAGATGAAGAAGATCGACATCGTGGTCGGCGCGGCCACCTCGCGCCTGACCGGCGATGCCTGCCAGCCCTACGGCTTCCACTGGGCCTACGATACGCACGCGCTGGCGGTCGGCACCGGGGGCGCGCTGGTCGAGGCCGGCGGCGTTACCTGGTTCTTCATGACTGCGGACTATGCCTTCGGTTATGCGCTCGAAAAAGACACCGGCGATGTCGTCAGGGAGAAAGGCGGCAAGGTGCTGGGCTCGGTCCGCATTCCCCTCAACTCGTCGGATTTCTCGTCGTTCCTGTTGCAGTCGCAGAGCTCGAAGGCCAAGATCATCGGCCTCGCCAATGCCGGTCTCGACACCACCAACTCGATCAAGCAGGCCGCCGAATTCGGCATCGTCAAGGGCGGCCAGAAGCTCGCCGGCCTGCTGCTGACCTTGGCCGAAGTCCACGGTCTCGGGCTTGAGGCCGCCCAGGGCCTGGTGCTGACCGAAGGCTATTATTGGGATCGCGACGACAAGAGCCGCGAGCTCGCCAATCGTTTCTTCAAGCGCACCGGGCGGATGCCGAACATGATCCAGGCCGGCACCTATTCGGCGACGCTGCAATATCTCAAGGCGGTCAAGGCCGCCGGCACCAAGGACACCGAGGCGGTCGCCAAGAAGCTGAAGGAGCTTCCGGTCGACGATCTCTTTGCGCAAGGCGGCAAGGTGCTGGAAAACGGCCGCATGGTGCACGACCTCTATCTGTTCGAGGTCAAGAAGCCGTCGGAGTCGAAGAAGCCCTGGGATTACTACAAGCAACTCGCGGTGGTCCCGGGCGACAAGGCGTTCCCGACCGCGAAGGACTCCGGTTGCCCGCTGACAAAGTGATCGCAGGCGTTATCTATCTCAACGTTGTCCCGGCGAAGGCCGGGACGAGACCTTTAAAAAGGCCGCGCCTTCGGCGGTGTCGCCAAGGCGGCTCATTTGCCGGCTACCTTGCAGATTACGAGACCGCTTCCAAACATGCCGCCATGCTCGAAGGCTTCGCACATCGCTTCGACGCCGCATAATTTTGGATCCGCGCCGTCGAACACGACCTTGTGGCAGCAGGCCTGACCCTCGGCGGTCGACATCGAAGTGCAGGCCTTTTCCGCCGTAGCCTTGTTCTTGAGGCCTGCGATGACGGCTCGCGTCTTTATTTCGAGTTTCTGCGCGATGAGTTTTGCCCGCTCGTCATTGTTCTTCTTTTACTGTTCGGCATTTTTCAGCGTCGTCTTGGTAATGTTTTCTCTTAGCGTTCTCACCGTCTGCATCTTGTTTTTCAATTCGGCGGCCCGGCGCAGAACCCCGTCGTGCAAGGTCCGGTGTTGGTCGATGAGCGGATTGCAGCGTTGAGCAAGTTCGATGGCAACCGAGCCGCCGTTCTCGGGACATCCCATCGCCAGAAGCTTGTTTCGCATCTGATCGGCGCGGTTTGCATCCATTTGCAATGGCGCCGTCGCATCCTTCACCTCTTTCTCTGCCTTATTCGCGGCTTGGGTCGAAAACACCTGCGCGTCATCTGAGACTTTCAGGGCCTTGTCCGATTTATCGATGACGGTGAGTTTCTCGAAATTGCCTTTCGCATCCTTCATGATGCCGTCGAGTTCGGCATCGACCGACTGGGCATGGACCGGAACGGCTGTACACAGTGCAAACAACAAGATCAGTACCTGTTTCATGATGTGCCCCCCAAAAAAATCCACTTGGCATTACGAATGACGCGGCCATGCCGGTTGTTGTCGATTTGAAAAAAATGATTTTGCTGAACGTGGGCAAAACCCCGAGTCGGGTAGGTGTATCGATCGATCCAGAGCCGCGCTGTCTGTTGTGAGAGTGCGCGGCCGCGTCAACCGCCAAGGCTCTCACGCAGCCGCCGCAGCTGCGGCCGGATCTGCTCGCAGCCGAGTTCCCGCTCGAATGTTGCAACAGCGTTGATGCTCGGCTCGGCGCGCAGGCGTGCCAGGCGAGCAGTGTCCCGCGCACAGACATCCTCGGCGGGAACCGGTTGGGTCTCGGCTTGCAGCTTCGACGCCGGCGGGGGCGCCGCGGCGGCTGGGGCCGCCGCAGGCAGCGGTTCGGTCACGTAGCTCTCGAACAGGCGCTGCACCTGCGGGCGCAGCCGGATGCAGCCGAGATCGCGCTGGAAGCTGGCGATCTCGTCGGGCGTCGGGTTGGCGCGCAGGCGCGCCAGGCGCTGTTCGTCGCGGACGCAGGGATCGGCGGTCTCCAGCGCGGCTTGCGCCGGCAGCGCCGGCTTGGGCGGTTCGACCTTGATCGCCGGCGGGACGTTGGCAGGCGCGGGGTTGACGACCACCACCGGCTTCGGCGGCGCCGGTGGCACGCTGGCGGGCGCGGGAGCTATGGCCACCGCGGGTTTCGGCGGCGCGGATGACGGCGGGCTCGGCGCAGGTACGGCCGCCGCCGGCGGCTCGCGCTTGGCGACCGCGGCGGGCGCAAGCGGCGGTTCGACCTTCTTGGCCGGCAATGGCACCAGCGGGATGGTGGCGCCGCCGAGCGAGCCGTAGATGAACGGTTCCTGCCGTCCGGCGGTCATGGCGACCACATCATCGCGGACGCGGCCGAGCGCGATGCGGATATCGAGGCCGGGCTCGGCGAGATGCTTGATCAGCGCGGTGGCGTAGGGGCTGTTGATGCCGTCGCCGTCATAGGAAATCGAGCCGGCCTTGGCGGCATAGGCCACCAGCGTGTCGGCGCTGACTTCCTCGATCTTGGCAAGGCCGCCTCTGGCGGCGGCGCGGGCGCCGGCGGAACGCAGTTTTGCGGCGAACGGGTTGTCGCGGCAGGCGTCGAGCAGAATCAGCCGCAGGCGGCGCACCGTCTGCAGTGCCCAGATGATGCGGTCGAGCGACACCGCCTCGTCATCGACGTCGTAGTCGCGGCTGAGTTTCGCATCCACCGGGACCAGATAGTTGGTGCCGCCGATCTCGATGCCGTGGCCGGCATAATAGACCACCGCCATATCGGCGTTCTCTGCCGTGATCAGGAATTCGCGCACGCTGCGCTTGAAATCGACGACGCCGAGATCGTTGCGTGAGATGACGACTTCGAAGCCCACCGATTTGAACAGCGCCGCGATCGCGGTCGAGTCGTTGATCGTATTGGGCAGCGACGAGGCGTTCTTGTAGACGGAATTCCCGATCACCAGCGCGACGCGCCGCTCGGCTGCGGCTGCGGTGGCGAACAACACCCCCGCAGCGAGACAGAAGCCGTAGATCAGGAATTCTCGCAGTTTCATCGCAGTATCAATACCGGTGGTACCGCCAGTGGCGGTGGTGTTTGACGCGCTTCCTCGGTGGCGGACGGCCGCTCTCCGTCACGGTCACGTTGATGACGTCGGAATAAACCGGCGGATCGTGCGGCACGTGGGCCGAGTCGGCGAACAGCAGGCGCAGCTTGTGCGGGCCGAGCGGCAGCGTGATCTTCGCCTCGGTCTGGCCGGCGCCGAAATGCAGATGGTTGAAGTCGTTCGGGATCGGCTGATCCATCGGCGGCAATTCCGCGTCGACGAGCAAATGATGGTGTCCGGTGTTCGGCTTGTCAAATCCTGCAGGTGCTACGCCCATATTGAGGAGACCGAAGCGGATCACCGGGTTGGGCGAGATATAGGCGCCGTCGGTCGGATAGATGAAATAGACCTTGGCATCCTTTGGCGACGGCTTGCGTCCGCCGGCGGCTGCCGGCGCCGGGGGCGGCGCGGCATCGGCCACCTTGACCTTGATCCGCTCCGACATGACAGGCGGCGAATGCGGCACGTGATTCTTGTCGCCGAACACGAGCTGCAAGGTGTGCTCGCCGGGCGTCAGCGTGATCTCGGTTTCGGTCTGGCCGGCGCCGAAATGCAGATGCTGGAAGTCGTTCGGTATTTCGGTATTGAGCGCCGGCGTCGGTGCATCGACGATCAGGTGATGGTGACCCGAATTGGCCCGGTCGGAACCTGCCGGCGCGACGCCCATTCCGCGCAGGCCGAAATGCAGTGTGGATTTGATGGGAAGCGTGTCGCCGTCCTTCAATCCGATGAAGTACACCGCGGCGCCCGGAGGCGACGGCGTCGGCCCGCCGGTCTGGGACAGCGCTGCGTTGCAAAGCAACAAGGAGCCGAAAAACAAGACGAGGATCGACCTCAGGATTCGCTGGATCATCGCAATTTTCCCAATATTAGACCGCAGCTTGTGCGGCCTTTACTTAAAAAAATCGTCGCGCTCGGCGAACCCCGGCGGCTAACGCCAAACGGCTGTTCAAACGATATTCGTTTGCCGGGCGATGTAAACCGAAATCCAGCCCCCAAAAGCCTTCGCGCCGGGGTACCTCGCCTTGCCGATTGCCAGCGGATAAAGCATGCTAGAGCCTATTGGATCTGACAATGCATATTCCTAAGGGCCATTCGCGATCGGCCGCCGCGAAGTGACGTTCGCGGAATGGGACCAGTGCGCCGATGCAGGCGCCTGCAAGCACCGGCCCGACGATCACGGCTGGGGACGCGGCGACCGGCCGGTGATCAATGTGAGCTGGGACGACAGCAAACTCTTTGTCGGCTGGTTGTCGCAGAAGGTCGGGCAAAGATACCGCCTGCCGACCGAAGCCGAATGGGAATATGCGGCGCGCGCAGGGACCAAGACGCCATTCTGGTGGGGCAAAGACGTCGGCTCAGGCCACGCGCAGTGCGATACATGCGGCAGTCCGACCAGCAAGCAGATCGTTGCCACCGGCTCGTTCCGGCCCAACGGCTTTGGGCTCTACGACACATCAGGCAACGCCGCCGAATGGGTCGAGGATTGCTGGAACGACAATTACAAAAATGCGCCCAGGGATGCGGTGGCCTGGACAACGGGCGATTGCCGCCTGCGGGTGCTGCGCGGCGGCAATTTCCTCTCAAAGGCAACCGAGGTCAGATCCGCGTCACGGTTCCGCTACGACGTCGACGTGCGCTATTACGCCAACGGTTTTCGTGTCGTGCGGGATTTGCAGTGATCGCGAGGCGTCGATGAGGGCGATCGTGGCGGCCATACTGATATGCACCGGTGCGCCGGCGGCGCTGGCGCAGTCCTATTCCGCCAGCGGGCAGATCGGCTACCTCCAGGAATGGGAGATCAAGGGCAATCTGGCCAGGACGACGACCCGCACCGGAGCGGATTATTCGGGCCCCGTGACGCTGCGCCATGTCGGGCTCTGCAGCGCCAACGGCGTCGAGGAAAAATCCGGCGTGATGCAGCTGAAGGTTTCGCCGTCGCGGCTGGAAGGAACGCTGGCGATGGATGATGACAGCTGCCGGATCGTCGCATCGTCGGCGTCATCCTATTCAGGGCTGCTGAGCTGCCGCAACGGTCAGGGCGTGCCGATCAGTTTTTCGATCGGCGAGGCGGCGCCGGCGGCGAAGGACGGCGGCCGGCCACCGGCAAAATGATCGCAACGGCAATTCCGTTCGTCTCTTCCAGTTCATGTCTTCCAAAACGTCAAACGCCGCGCTGCAGTCAAGCAGCGCGGCGCTCGCGTGAGTGAGGACGATCAGAAGTTACGCTGAGCGCGAAGCTGCAGCAGAACCGTATTCTGGTCCTTGAACTCGTAGGTGGCCGTCGGCTTCGGAGCGCCCGGACCGAAGGTCGAGGTGCCCGAGTACTTCTGGTCGAGGTGGAACCAGTCAACTTCACCCGAGAACGTCAGGTTCTTGACCGGCGTCCAGCGGGTGACGACACCGAGCTGCGAGACGTTGAAGTCCGGGTTGCAGGTGTAGGTCACGCCGGCGCCGGGATGGCCGGCCGCGAAAGCCGCGCAATACGCGCCCTTGGCGGTCGACAGGTCGCCCACCGCGCCGTCGTAGTGCACGGAGGAGTAGCTGCCGAACAGGCTCGACGACCAGTAGGGATCCCAGTTGTGGTTGAACGCACCACGGATGCCCCAGGCCTTGGTCAGCTTCAGATTGCCGTCGCCGCCGGACGAGACCGGCAACCAGACTGC
>WNFR01009590.1_pt1 | contig 10660 bp, 12 predicted proteins | sample 5400221 | NCBI WGS metagenome assembly WNFR01 (sample SAMN13153357, study PRJNA577476) | soil metagenome | isolation source: 40 cm soil under Madrone tree | place: USA:California | collected 2016-06-14 | reverse complement strand
GGCGGGAGTGATCGCGCTGTCGACCTATCTGGTGCTCGCCGACAGGCTGGCCGACGAAGCGGCGGCGGCCAATCGCGGTCTGCCGATCTTCATGGCCCACGGTACCGCCGACCCCGTCGTGCGCTTCGAGTGGGGCGACGCCTCGCATCGCGCGCTCGTCGCCAACGGCTATCGAGTCGACTGGCACGCTTACCGTATGGAGCACTCGGTATGCATGGAGGAGATCGAGGCGATCGGTGCCTGGCTGGTGCGCACGCTCGAGGCCGAATGAATCGCGCGCATAGAGCCGCTCGAATATCGTCGTTCCCGCGAAAGCGAGGACGACGGTCGGTGTGTGGAAGCGCAATTTGACGAACGCCGCTGGGCTCCCGCTCGGTTACCAAGCTGAGCGGGAACGACGCTCTATAGCGTGCGCATCCTCAAACGCGCGCCGTCGTCGTCGATCACCCGGAATCCGAGCCGCGCGTAGAGCCGTTGCGCGGGATTGCAGCGCAGCACGCGCAGCTCGACATAGCGGTCGGAGTTCCTTGCCAGCATCAGCACCGCGTTGATGATGGCCGTACCCACGCCATGATTGCGCTCAGGGCCCATCGTCCCGCCGTGCACGACCACGGCCTGGCGCTCCGGCGCGTAATTCGCCGCGAAATGCGCCCGCTGCCATTCTTCATCCCAGCCCCAGGTCGCATCGACGTAGGCGCGCATGGCATCGCGATGCAGCGCGAACAGGAAATCCTCGTCGTGGCGCCGCGCTCCCCGCAGCGTCCATCCGCGAAATGCGCGCGCGTCGGCGAGCGAGTCGGTCAGCGGCTCAATCCACCCGGCTGCCACGTGACGAAGATGAGGACGAAGGTGAGGAGGGCGTACGTGCCGACGTGCCCTTGGGCTTGATTCCGCGCTGCGCGAGCGCATCGCGAAGCAGGAATTCGATTTGTGCGTTGACGCTGCGCAGCTCGCTGTGGGCGAGCCGCTCCATCTCGTCCCAAACGACGGGATCGAGCCTGAGCAGAAAAGCCTTCTTCTCGGCCATCTCTAGGATAGGCGTGTGAACGCGCGGGTCCGATAGCCACTCACGTCTTCGAGGCGCTTCGAAACCGCAAATAGAATAAAGCTTGCCATGACAGGACGGCGCCGACAAAGCCACCGAGGACGCTCCAGAGCAGCGGCGCGGGCAGGTGCGGCGGTACGCTCGGGTTCGTAACGCACGAGGGCAAGACGTCGCATGCAGGTCTCCCGTGCGGTGTCGGGGGTCGATACGGATGCAAAGGGGACGCCGTTGTCGGCAGCCGCTGCTCAGTAGCTACGCTTGCCGGGCCGGCCGGCAAGAAGCGCCAACGCCAAACCCAGTGCCGCGCCCAGCGCGAGTCCGATGGGGCTGTTGCCGAGTGCAGTTCCAACGGCAGTACCGGTGCCCGCGCCGACCGCTGTCCACAGTCCGGGGTTTTTTGCTCGCGGAAAAATCATAGTGGGCTCCCGTGTCTGAAGCTTCAGTAATACAAGGTGCCGGCATCCCGTGTGGTTGTGGGCGATATGTAAATGATATCATAACAATATCTATCATCGCGTCAAGGTTTTCTACGCGGCGAGCAGGCGCGCCTGTACCGCCAATGCCCGGGTTTGTACGCATAAAAAAGCGGACGGGGTCACCGTCCGCTTGGAGATCGACACGGGAGGAGAGATTCCCGCTGTCGCATTGCCTGGATTCCTAACGTCAGTACGCCCTCAACGGGTCAGCCGAGGTTCACCGGCACGAAAATGCGCGCGTCGTCGCGCTGGATCAAAAGCGCCACCGTCTTGCCCGACTTGGCCACCAGCTCCTTGAGTTGAGCAGGAGATTTCACCGGCGTGTTGTTGACCGCCACAATGACGTCGCCAGCACGGATGCCTGCTCGCGCGGCTGCGCCGGCGACATCCTGAACCACCACGCCACTGGGCAGCGAGCCATCGCGCATTTCCTGCGGCGAAAGCGGCCGCACCGCGATGCCCAAGCGCGCCTTGCCCAGGTCGGCCTTGCTGTTTTCGGCGACTACGGCCTTGTCTTCGAGCGCGCCGATGGTCACGGTCACCTGCTTGGATTTCCCGTCGCGCCAGATTTCAAGTGTCGCTTGCGTATTCGGCTTCAGGCTCGACACCAGCGGCGGCAGATCGGCCGAGGCGTTGATGTCCTTGCCGTTGAACTTGACGATGACGTCACCGGGCTCGATCCCGGCCTTGGCCGCGGCACTTTCTTTTTGCACCGAGCCCACCAGCGCTCCGGCCGTCGACTTCAAGCCGAAGTTCTGCGCCAATGCCTGGTTGACTTCCTGGATGGTGACGCCGAGGCGGCCGTGCTCGACCTTGCCGTGCTTTTGCAGCTGGTCCTCGACCTGCATCGCGATGTCGATGGGCACCGCGAACGCGAGACCCTGGAAACCGCCGGAATGGCTGAAGATCTGCGAGTTCACGCCGATGACTTCACCCTTCAGGTTGAACAGCGGCCCGCCCGAGTTGCCCGGATTGACCGCCGCGTCGGTCTGGATGAAGGGTACATACGAGTCCTGCGGCAACGCGCGCGCCTTGGCGCTAACGATTCCCGCCGTCACCGTATTCTCGAAGCCATAGGGCTGGCCGATCGCGACCACCCACTCGCCGACACGCGTCTGCGCCGGGTCGCCGATTTTCACGACCGGGAGATTCTTCGCGTCGATCTTGAGTGTGGCGATGTCGGTGGTCTTGTCGCTGCCGAGGACCTTGGCCTTGAACTCGCGCCGGTCGGTCAGCTTGACCGTGACCTCATCGGCGTTGGCGACCACGTGCGCGTTGGTCAGGATTACGCCGTCGCTGCTGACGATGAAACCCGAGCCCATGCCGCGCATCGGCCCGCGCTGTTGAGGTGTCGGCAAGTTGCGAAAGAAGGGCGAGTCGCGCAGGAACGGCGGCAACTGGTCCATGTCCGGTGCCGAGCTGTCTTCGTCGGCGGTCAGCTTCCGACCGTCGCTGGTGACGCTGATATTGACCACCGCGGGGCCGTACTTCTCGACCAACCCGCTGAAGTCCGGCAGTGCCGCGACCGGCGCGATATTGGAAGGCGCCGAGATCGCCGGCGTGGAAACCGTCGGCGGCGAAACCGCCGCGTTGGCGGCATGCATCGACACCCTGTCGGCGGTCGTGACGCCGATCGCGAACGCGCCCGCTATCGCGAGTGCGACCGCGCTGCGTCTGAATGTTCTCGATTCCATAAGTCTGCTCCTTGGGTAAGTAACTTTGCCGGGATGTTCCGGCATGCAACCCAAGATACGGCCCAAGACTTAAGGGAGCATTAAGACCGTCAAACGATTTTTGTGTCGAAGACGGCTGCTGGCGGCAGCACAAGGAGCCGGGGCGAGCCAGCGGGATAGGGACGATTAGGGACAGGCGCCGACGCGCTTGGCGCGAACCTTGGTTCCGTTGGAGCTTGTCTGTTCGTACCAATCGCCGTGATAGGTCGTCGTGCTCGTGTTCTGGTGGCCCCCGCAGGTCGCATCGGAGATCACCTGATTCCCAGACACCTTGACATCCTTGACCGTGCAGCGCGCGTCCTCGGCGGTCTTGACCACGGATTGCTGAAACGTTTTCTCGTCCCCATTCGCCACGTTGGCCTCGGCGGCGGTGACGCAGCTCTTCAGCACCCTGTCGCGCGCTCCGGCAGTGATCGTCGTTTCCCATTGCCCGGGCTGTACCCGGTCTGCGGCACCCGCGATTGCGACGGTCAGCGCAAGCATCGCGATCGAGAGTAGAAAAGACGTGCTGAACTTTTTCAATGGTTCTCCTTGGTGAAATTGTCCGGCCAAGACTAGCACGAGAGGCAATTCATCGATGACACGCCGCATCAAGGCCCGGCAGGAGTGGGCGAGCCGGAAATGCGTTGCGTAAAGCGAACCGTCACACCCAGGCCGCGGCCGTCGATCCCGGTCCCGAGCTCGACGCCGGCACGGTGGCGCTCGGCGATTTGCTTGACGATCGCCAAGCCAAGACCACTGCCACGGATGCCGCCGGCGCCGCTGCCGCGATAGAAGCGGTCGAACACGCGCTCGCGGTCCTCGACCGCAATGCCCGGGCCGCTATCGCGCACGGTGAGCACGACGCTGCCTGCCTCGTCGGCGAGCGCGACATCGACTCTGCCGCCGGCGGGAGTGTAGCGAATCGCATTGTCGACCAGATTCGAGATCAGAGTGCGCAGCGCATCCCCGTCACCCTTGACCATCGACGCAGCAGTGGAGGAGAGCCCGAGATCGATGCCCTTGGCACCGGCGAGCGGCGCCAGGTCGGCGATGACTTCGCGCGCCAGCGCCGCCAGATCCACCGATGCCGGCGGCACTTCGCTCACTCCCGGTTCCTCGCGTGCCAGCGTCAGGAGCTGCTCGACCAGGCGCGTCGCACGCTCGAGGCCGCCCTTGAGCTCGCCGAGCGCCGCCGCGCGCTCGGCGTCGGTGGTCGCGCGCTCGGCAAGCTGCGCCTGCAGATGCACCGCGGTAAGCGGTGTGCGCAGCTCGTGCGCCGCGTCGGCGACAAACGCGCGCTGCGCGTCGAGCGTATGGGAGAGACGCGAGAGCAGATCGTTGAGCGCGCCGACCAGCGGTTGAACTTCGCGCGGCAGATCGGTCTCGGGCAGCGGCTCGAGCAGCGTAGGAGAGCGCCGCGCCACCGCGGCCGCGACCCGATCGAGCGGCTTCAGCCCTCGGGCAATGGTGAACCAGATCAGAACGGCGAGAAACGGCAGCACCGCCAGCAGCGGAATGATGGTTCGCAATGCCATGCTCGCCGCGAGCTCGCGCCGCGCGCTCATCGGCTGCGCGATTTGCACCACTTGTTCAGCGGCGAGCGCGCTGAACACCCGCCACGGCCCGCTCTCGGTGGAGAGCGTCGTGAACCCGAGTTGCGCGTTCTGGGGCAGAACGCGGCGCGGCTGCGACAGGAAAAGCTGCACGCCGTTGCGATCCCAGATCTGCACCACCATGGCGTCGCTGCCGGCGCCAATGGTGCCTGCCCCTGCCGGGACGGCGGCAAACGGTGCATCGGTGAGCGACGCGGCCATTTCTTTGAGCTGATAGTCGAACAGCGCATTGGCTTCGTCGCGTGCGCGCCAATAGGTGCCTACCGCGGCGGCCGCGACCGCCAACGCGATGCCGAGCAGCAGCCAGACCAGCAGCTCGCGGCGGATCGATCTCACGGCGTTGCTTGATGGGCGTCCGGCTTCGCCACCATCCAGCCCACACCGCGAACGTTGCGGATCAAATCCGCGCCGAGCTTCTTGCGCAAAGCATGTATGTGCACCTCGACCGCATTGCTCTCCACCGAGTCGCTCCAGCCGTAGAGCTTGGCCTCGAGTTGCGCGCGCGACAGCACCGCTCCCGGCCGCGCCAGCAGCGCCTGGAGCAGCGCGAACTCGCGCGCCGAGAGCGAAACGGGCTTCCCGCGCACCCGCGTCTCGTGCGATGCCGGATCGAGCTCGATCACGCCGAAGGCGAGGATCGGGTCGGCGCGGCCGGCGCGCCGACGCGACAGCGCCCGCAGACGCGCCGCGAGCTCGGTCAGATCGAAGGGTTTCACCACATAATCGTCCGCGCCAGCATCGAGGCCGGCGACGCGATCGGCGATGGCATCGCGCGCAGTCATGATCAGCACCGGACGAGTGTCCCCGCCGCGGCGCATCGCCGACAGCACTTCGAGGCCCGATTTGCGCGGCAGACCCAGATCGAGCAGCACCGCATCGTGCACGCGCTCGGCGAGTGCCAACTCGGCCGCGCGGCCATCCTCGACCCAGTCGACGGTGAAGCCGTCCTGCGACAGGCCACGGCGCACGCTGGCGCCGATCATCGCATCATCTTCGGCGAGCAGCACGCGCAAAGCGTCACTCTTTCTTCGGCTCGAACTTGAGCGATGCCGAGTTCATGCAGTAGCGTTGTCCGGTGGGCTCCGGACCGTCGTTGAAGACATGGCCGAGATGCGCATCGCACGCTGCGCACAACACCTCGGTGCGGCGCATCAGGTGGCTGTTGTCCTCGGCGGTGCGGACGTTTTCGGCCGCGGCCGGCGCGTAAAAGCTCGGCCATCCGCAACCGGCATCGAATTTGGTTTCGGCGTCGAAGAGGAGCGTGCCGCAGCACGAGCAGCGATAGCGTCCGGGCTCTTCGTTGTCCCAATACTCGCCGCTGAAGGGCGCCTCGGTGCCTTTCTTGCGGGTGATGCGGTACTGCTCCGGCGCGAGGACGGCTTTCCATTCGGCGTCGGTCTTGCTTACCTTGTCTGGCATGACAGCGTCTCCTTCGTTGCGGATTTCCGGTCGCGATTGCGAAGCTGAACCTTGGAGTGTTGGCCGCGGCCTCGCGTTCCATCCACGCCGCGACAGACTCACATGCATATGTGCGCCCATGCGGCGCGGTGTGGATTTTACGCTTGGTGCGCTTCGCCGCTCGGCGCGTAGCGGCGCCGCGCCGATGGCGGATTCGGTATACTTGAAGCTTGTTGTCGCAAGTTTCAAGCGCTTCCGAGTTTGCAAACGCTTCCGAATTCCGCCCAGTGACCGCCGTCTCTTCTCCTGCCGACGCTCATTCCTTCCGCCGCGATATCCGGGTGATCGGGGTGATCGGTGTCGCGCACGGCATGTCGCACTTCTTCCAGCTTGTCCTGCCGCCGCTGTTTCCGTTGCTGCGCGCCGAATTCGATGTGAGCTATGCGACCCTGGGCGCGCTGATGAGCACCTTTTACGTTGCGAGCGCCCTGTGCCAGTTTGGCGCGGGCTTCGCTGTCGACCGCTTTGGCGCGCGGCCCGTGCTTCTCGGCGGGCTGGCCTTGCTCGCCGGCGGTACGCTCCTTGCCGGCAGCGTTCCCGGCATCGTCTGGTTGTTTCCGCTAGCTGCCCTCATGGGCGTCGGCAACGGGGTCTTCCATCCGGCGGATTTTGCGGTCCTCAATGCCAGCGTCGCTCCGCGCCGCCTCGGCCACGCATACAGCTCGCACGGTATCGGCGGCAGCCTCGGTTACGCGCTTGCGCCCATCGTTAGTTACGGACTGGGCGACATCCTCGGCTGGCGAACCGCGCTGGTGGCGATGGGTGCGGCGGGCTTCCTTGCGCTGGCGCTCCTCGCAACACAGAGCAGCGTGCTGCGCAGCCGCGCTCATGGCGCCGCTCCCCCAGAGCACACGCTGGCTAACAGCGTCGAGCTGTTTCGTCAGAAGCCGATCCTGCTTTGCTTTGCCTATTTCTGCGCGCTGACCGTAGCGACGGTCGGAATCCAGACATTTGTCGGTACCGGGCTCAACGCTGCCTACGATATTTCGCTGGCGATCGCGACCTCCGCCGTCACCGCCTATCTGCTGGGAAGCACGACTGGTATTCTTGCCGGCGGCTTTCTCGCCGCGCGAACCGCGCGGCATGACCGCGTCGCCGCGACCGGGCTCGCGGTCGGCGCGTCGCTGATGATGCTGATCGCGGTATCGCCGGCGATTGCGCATTGGGCGATTCCGATGCTTGCACTGACCGGGTTCGCCATCGGATCGACCGGGCCGTCGCGCGATATGATCGTTCGCGGCGCGACACCGCCGGGCGCTTCCGGCCGCGTCTATGGCTTCGTGTATTCGGGCCTGGACCTTGGGGCGACGATCGGGCCGGTGGCGATGGGCGCGCTGATCGATCACGGCTCGCCGCGAATCGCGTTCGCCGCGGTGTCGGTGTTTCTGTTCCTGGCGATCGCCACCGTTGTACAGGTGCGGCGCACGGGTCGCCTTGGCGCGGCGAGCGCGCACGCCGCAGACTAGCGACATTAGTCCTTGCATTCGCACCCGCTGACCGCCATATTGTCGGAGCCAGTACTGGAGGAATCGATGAAACGCACATCCACCCTGTTTCTAGCCGCGGTTGCCGCATTGACGCTTGGCTTGAGCGATTTCGCTGACGCCCGGCGCATGGGCGGCGGCCGCACTCTTGGCGCGCAACGCGAAAGCGTCACGCCGTCGCGGCCCGCGCCTGCTCCAACCGCGCCCGCAGGCGCCACCGCCTCTCAGCCGCAACCTTCCGCGCCCGCGGCGGGCGCGGCGAAAGCCGCACCCAGCCCAACGCCGGCCCCGGCACCAACGGGCGCCTCGCGCTGGCTCGGACCGATCGCCGGCCTTGCCGCCGGCCTCGGCCTTGCCGCGTTGATGTCGCATTTCGGATTGTCGGAAGGCTTCGGCAGCCTGCTTCTGATCGCGCTTGGTGTGCTCGCCGCGATCTTCCTGGTGCGTATGTTCCTGAGTCGCCGGCAGACGGCGGCTCCCATGCAATTCGCCGGAGCAAGCTCGAACAACGCAATACCTCCGAGTTATGAGACGCAGTCTGGTCCGGCATGGTCCGGGGCGGAGAAGACCGAGCCGCTGATGGCCGCGGAACCCGCGGCGCCGGCCTTTGGTGTCGCGCGCAAACCGTTGCCTCCAGGATTCGACGCCGACGGATTCGCGAAAGAGGCGAAGCGTCAATATATCCAGATTCAGCGCTCGTACGACAACGCCGATCGGGCGGCGCTCTCCAGCGTGATGACCTCCGAGATGAACGCTGAAATCGGCCGCGAGATCGACAACCGCGGCACACATCAGCCCACCGAAATCGTCACCCTCGACGCCGATGTGCTGGAGGTGACGACCGAGAACGACAAGTACTGGGTGAGCGTGCGATTTACCGGACTTTTGCGCGAGGACGGCGAACCGCTGCCGAAGTCAGTCGACGAAATATGGAACCTGACCAAACCCGTCAACGGCTCGTCGGGATGGCTGTTGGCCGGTATTTCGCAACTGCAATAGCGCTGCGCGACGCAGCCTCGGGCTAACAACTCGTGGCTGCGAATTTCATAGGCGCATCCATGTCCGGTCGCCGCGTAACGATCCAGTAGGCATCGCGCCATGCAACTGCGTCTACCCTCGACAAGATTGAGCTTCATCTCCCGTTCGAGCGCGCGTCTTGTTTGCGCTTGGCTGGCGACGGCCGCTATCGGCGTCGTTCCGCCGTTGGCGCAGGCGGAAACCAACGAAGTCCGCGCCGCGCAGCAATACGGCCTGTCCTACCTCGCCTTGATGATTATGGAAGATTCCAAGCTGATCGAGAAGCAGGCATCAGCTGCCGGGTTGGGCGAAATCAAGGTGACCTGGGCCAAGCTGGGAGGGCCGGGCGCGATGAACGACGCGCTGCTTTCGGGAAGCCTCGACTTCGGCACCGGCGGAGTGCCATCGCTGATCACGCTGTGGGCCAAGACTCACGGAACGACGAATGAGGTCAAAGGTGTCGGCGCGCTTAACTCGATGCCGGTGAATCTGGTGACCTCGAATCCGAAGGTGAAGTCGATTCGCGACTTCACCGACCAGGACAAGATTGCGGTGACCACGGTCAAAGTGTCGACGCAGGCGCTGCTGCTGCAGATGGCGGCTGCGAAGGAGTTCGGCGAGCAGAACTATGCCAAGCTCGATCCGCTGACGGTGTCGCTGCCGCACCCGGACGCGATGACCGCGCTTCTCGCCGGCAGCGGCACCATCACGGCGCATTTCAGCTCGCCGCCGTTTCAATATCAGGAAGTGGCCAAGCCCGGCATTCGCAGCATTCTCAATAATTACGACATTCTCGGCGGGCCGGCGACGTTCAATCTGGTATGGTCCACGACCAGGTTCAGAGATGCCAATCCGAAGACCTATGCTGCCTTCGTGGCCGCATTCGAGGAAGCCACGGCGACGATCAATCGCGACAAGCGCGCGGCGGCGGAGGTCTACAAGCGGATGTCGGGGACGAAGGAGAGCATCGACGAGCTCTTGAAGATGATGCAGGACCCGCTGGTCGAATACACCCTGACGCCGAAGAGCATCATGAAGACGGCGGAGTTCATGGCCAAGGTCGGCACCATCAAGGACGGGCCGGCGACGTGGAAGGACTTGTTCTTTCCCAACGTCTACAACTATCAGGGGAGCTAGGACACCAGTGCATTCCCTGATTTCGCTTCACGGAGTGGAACGCTAGTGGATCTCGGTATTGGCGGGCGCAAGGCTCTGGTCTGCGCGGCGAGCAAGGGGCTCGGGCGCGGCTGCGCCGAGGCGCTGGCGCGCGAAGGCGTCGAAGTCACGATCCTGGCGCGAACCGAAAGCGTGGTGCGCAAGACGGCCGAAGAAATTGGCGCGATGGCGGGCCATCCGGTGCAATGGCTCGCCTGCGACATCACAACAGCCGAGGGACGCGCCGCGGCGCCATCGACGCCAACATGCTGACACCGATCGAGCTGATCAAAGCCACCATCGACGGCATGATCGCGCGCGAATTCGGCCGCATCGTCAACATCACTTCTTCGGCGGTCAAGGCACCGATCGACATTCTTGGGTTGTCCAACGGCGCGCGCAGCGGACTGACCGGGTTCGTCGCCGGCATCGCGCGCAAGGTGGCGCGGCATAACGTGACCATCAACAACCTGCTCCCCGGCTCGTTCGACACCGATCGCCTGCGCGGCAACCTGGAGTTGCGGGCGAAAGCGTCGGGCAAGGCGATCGAGGAATTGCGCAAGGCGCAGATGAGCGCGAATCCGGCCGGACGCTTCGGCAGCCCAGCCGAGTTCGGCGCCGCGTGCGCCTTTCTCTGCAGCGCGCAGGCCGGCTATATCGTCGGCCAGAACGTGTTGATCGACGGCGGCGCTTTCCC
>WNFR01008075.1_pt1 | contig 10660 bp, 5 predicted proteins | sample 5400221 | NCBI WGS metagenome assembly WNFR01 (sample SAMN13153357, study PRJNA577476) | soil metagenome | isolation source: 40 cm soil under Madrone tree | place: USA:California | collected 2016-06-14 | reverse complement strand
CCATCGCGGTGTACGCCCAGGTCGTCCACCACGACTTCGTCAACTGGGACGACCCCGAATACGTGGTTCAGAACCCCGTCGTCTCCGCCGGGCTCAGCCTCGAGGGCGTGGCGTGGGCGTTCAGCCATCGCCACGGCGCGACCTGGCATCCAATCACGTCCTTGTCGCACATGCTGGACTGCCAGCTCTACGGCCTGTGGCCCGGGGGGCACCACCTGACGAGCGTGCTGCTCCACGTGGGCGCGACGCTCCTGCTGCTCGGCATGCTCTGCGCGCTGACCGGCGAGCCGGCTCCGAGCGCTTTCGTCGCGGGCGCCTTCGCCCTTCATCCCCTGCGGGCAGAGTCGGTGGCGTGGGTGTCGGAGCGAAAGGACGTCCTCGCGGCGGTCCTGTGGATGAGCACCATGTGGCTGTACGCGCGGTGGACCGAGCGACCGAGCCCTCGACGCTACGCAGCCCTCGTCGTCACGTTCATGCTCGGGCTCATGGCGAAGCCGATGGTGGTGACCCTGCCGTTCGTGCTGCTCCTCGTCGATGCCTGGCCTCTCGGACGCCGCGTCCCGCTCGGGCAGCGAATCGTCGAAAAATTACCCCTAGTCGCCCTGGCCGGCGCGTCGAGCCTCGTGACCTTCGTCGCGCAGCAACGAGCGGGCGGGATCGCCTCGCTCGCGAAGGTCAGCGTCGCCGATCGGCTGGCCAACGCCACCGTCGCGTACGCCTGGTATGTCGAGAAGACGGTCTGGCCGAGCGACCTCGCCGTCTTCTACCCGCTCCGGCTGCCGATTCCCATCTGGAAGGTCGCGCTCTCCGGCCTCTTCGTTGCCGGCGTGACGGCGGTCGCGTGGCGCGCACGCCGGACGCGACCCTGGGTCTTCGTCGGCTGGCTCTGGTATCTCGTGGCGCTGCTTCCGGTGCTCGGCCTGGTGCGCGTCGGAGAGCAGGCGGTGGCCGATCGCTACTCCTACATTCCGGGAGTCGGCCTCTCGCTCATGGTCGCGTGGAGCGGGCTGGAGCTGATCCGCAGGCGCCCTGCGATGAAGCCCGTGGTGGGGACGGTCGCGACGGTGGTCCTGGTCGCGCTCGCTGCAGCCAGCTGGGTCCAGGTGGGCTACTGGCGGAACGACGTCACGCTCTACGAGCACGCCCTCGCGGTGACCGAGGACAACTACGTGGCGCACACCAACCTCGGCACCGCGCTGCTCGCCGAGAACCGCGCGTCGGATGCACTGCAGCACTACCAGGAAGCGTTACGCATCGATCCCGAGTCGGCCCAGGCGCATGCGAACCTCGGCGTGGCGCTCGCGGCGAGCGGCGATGCTGCCGCGGCGCTGGCAGCTTTCCGGCGGGCGCTCGAGCTCGACGATCGCGATGCGGGCACGCACGTCCGGGCGGCCGACGTGCTCGCCGGCGAGGGCCGCCTCGCGGAGGCCGTCGCGCACTATCGCGCCGCGGCGGCGCTCGAGCCCGCCTCGGCGCTCGTGCACAGCAACCTGGGCTTTCTCCTGGCTGCCCAGGGAAACCTCGACGAGGCCGTCGACCACTACGCGGCCGCGCTCCGGGCCGACCCGAACCTGGCTCCCGCCCACAACAACCTGGGGCTCGCGCTCGAAAGTCTCGGACGGCGTGACGAAGCGCTTCGTCACTATTCCAGGGCGGTCGAGCTCGCGCCGGCCGACCTGCAGAACCGCCTGAACTATGCCCGCGCCCTCGCGCACTCCGGCCGGCGGGGTGACGCCATCGCCGAGCTGCGCGAGGTGCTGCGCCGGCAACCCGACTGGCCACCGGCCGAGCAGGATTTGATTCGCCTTCTGGCGGCCGACGCGGACCCCGCCCGGCGGACGGAAGCCGTCGCGCTCGCCGAGACGCTGATGCGGAAGACGGCGGCCCCGGACGCGGAGCTGCTCTCCACGCTCGCGGTGGCATACGAGGGCGCCGCGCGCTTCGCCGACGCGCTCGGGGTTTGGCGCGATGCGATCACCGCTGCGCGAGCCGGTGGCCGCACCGATCTTCTCCCGGGCCTCGAAGCCGCGGCGGCAGCGTGCCGCGCACGGGGCGCGACCCGATCATAGCCGCTTCCTTGACAGGGCCAGGCCCGGGACGTAGCGGACGGCGGTGATCGACCGTCCGCCGCGGACGCTCTGGCTCGCGCCCACGGTCGTGGCGGTCCTGCGCGCGCTCCCGTGGGCAGCGACGCTCGGCGGGGCGCCGACCGCCGCCGGTGTTCTTCCGGCGATCGGCTACAATCCGAAGGACTGGCTCCAGTACGTGGCGTTCGTCCGTGAAGCAGCGGCGGGCGGATGGGCAGTGCCGAATCCCTTCACGGCGGCGCCGCAGGATGGGCGCTATCTGCCGGTCTTCTTCGATCTTCTCGGGGTGGTTTGCCGGTGGACCGGCGCCAATCCCTTCACCGTGCTCGAATTGTCGCGCGCGCCGCTGCTCTTTCTTCTGCTGGCGGCCCTCTGGCGGGTGACGGGGGCGGTGCTCACCGAGCGGGGCGAGCGTGTGCTCGCCTGCTGGCTCGTCATGCTCGCGGGCGGCCTCGAGGTCTTGGCGGACCGGGTCGTGCCCCACCTGCCCGAGGAGATCGGGTGGCAGATGAAGCAGGACCTCTGGCACCTCCAGGGCTGGAACACCTTCGCCGCCTCCTACAACCCGATGTGGGTCGCGGCGCTCGCGCTGACGGTCACGACGCTCGTACCTCTGGTCCGTCCCGCGGGACCCTCCGGGGCGCGGGATGCAGTGTGGCTCGGAGGAGGGCTACTCGTGCTCGCCCTGTTGCACCCTTACTCTGCGGTCGTCGTGATCGCGGTCGCCGCTGCGCGCCCAGCGCTCGGGTGGCTGCTCGAGCTGCCCGACGCGTTCGCCGGTCTGGGAGTCACCGTGGCCGCCTTTCTCCCGGCGGCGGCAGTCATGGCCCTCGTCTCTGCGTGGCAGAACGGCGACGCGGTCTACCGCGCGACGGCGGAGAAGGCACTCGGTGCGCAGGCGCTGTCGATCTTCTGGTACCCGGTGACGCTGGCCGTAGTGGGCCTGTTCGCCGTGCGTGGCTGGCAGCGGTGGATCGCGAAGGGCGAAACCGGACGCCTCGGCCTCGGCGCATGGACTCTCGCCGTCGTGTTCCTGCACACCTCGACGATGCTCAATGGATACCACTTCGTCTTCCACCTCTGGCCGCCGCTCTGCTTGGCGGCGGCCCCGGCGCTGGCGCGCACGCTCGCGCGTGTGCGTGCGCGACGGTACGGCGTCGCGGGCGCGCTGGCGCTTCTCGTCCTGCTTTTTCAGGCGCCTCTCACGCTGACCGCGAAATGTCTGGACGAGCTCGAGACGCACCGCGTACGCCGGTCCGGCCTCGAGGTGCTGCACGTGCTCGGGACGCTGCCGGCCGGCAACGTCCTCGCCCCACCGGACTTGGGCAACTATGTACCGGCGTACACGGAGCACCGCGTCTACGTCGGCCACTGGTTCCTCACGCCGCAGTACGCAGAACGCGCCCAAGAGGCGCTCGCGATCCTCTCCGGGCGCACGACGGTCGAGCAGCTCGTCGGGCTCGTCGACGGGAAGCGTATCCGCTACCTGGTGGCGCCCGCCCAGTTGGCACCGGCGCTGGCCACCGCTCTCGGCCCACGCGTGAGTCGCACGCTCGGCGCTGACGAGTTTGCGATCGTGGTCCTCGACGGCCCCGGCGCCGTGCCCATGAAGCCCGACGCGAAGCATTGAGGTTATGCCCGCCATGCGCAGAACTGGGCGATTCCGTCCCGCACCAGCACTGATCCGGTCGCGGCGGTGACAGCCGCCGCGCGTTCCTTCTCGCCTCGCCGCCGTTGGTGCTTCTCATTGGGTAGGAGAGAGGAGAGCATGGAGAGGGCGAGGGGCGGGCGTTGCCCTGCCGGGGTCGCCAAGGTTGTCGGTCGTTCACAGAACAACCGGTCGACGCCGAACGGTTGGCGCTCCTGCCCGGGGCGACCTCCTCGCCAGGGTGTGGGTCCCGCCGCGGGAGGTCCGGCGGGGGCGCCCGCCGACTCGACGTTGCGGCCCGCACGGCCCGCGGCTACGCTCTCCCCGATGCCTTGGAGAGGGCTTGCGGCGGCCGTGCTCGCGCTGGCGCTCGGGTCGAGCCCGGCGTGGGCCGTCGCCGAGGGGTCGCCACCCATCGTCACGTACCGGAGCGACCAGCTCTCGGTGCGCCTCGAGAGGGTGCCGCTCGAAGACGTGCTCGCCGAGCTCGGGCGGGTGAGCGGTGCGGAGATTCAGGGCGTGCCACGGGAGCCGCGCGATATCACGGCGCAGTTCGACGACGTACCGCTGCCCGAGGCGCTCCACCGGCTGCTCGGCGATCAGAACTTCATGCTCAGGTACGGCGAGCGGGATCGGCTACGCACGATCGCGCTCTTCGGCGGGCCGCAGGAGCCTCGCAACGCGAGCTCTACATCGCCCGCGGCCGGGCCGGCCGGTGGCCCGTCGCCCGCGGCGGGGTCGACGATACCCCAGCGTCTCGCCATCGCGGTCTCCATCCTGGGGCGGCATCGCCCTGTTCCGGTGACCGGCCGGCTCGCCGAGGCGCTCGGCGGCAACACGGCCACGTTCCCTCAGCTCTTTGATGCCGCGATGCATCAACAGGACGCCGGGCTGCGTACCGAGGCGTTGCACGCGTCGCTGGCCGCCTTCGAGGCGGAGCCGGACCTGCGCAGCAGCGTTTTGAAGGCGCTCGCCGGAATTGACGACGCCGCGCTCGGCCAAATGCTGCGCGGTGTTGCAGGCACCGAAGCGGAGGTGATCGCAAACCAGGTCGCCACCCAGGCACAGACGGGCGAGCTACGCTCAAAAGCGCTCAGCGTCCTCCAGCGGCTGCGCACGATCCCGTAGCCGGGCGGCTAACCGACGCCGCCACCGGCGCGCCGAGGCCATGGCGGCCGAGTACACCGTCGTACTCCTCCGCCAGCCGCGGTCATGGGGCTCGACGACCCGCGCGCTGCTGCATAAGCGACCCGCGTGTCCCTTCCCGGCCCGCCATGAACGGCGTGCTCACGCAGCCGTGTCCGGGCTGATCCGGCACCAGGCCGCCAGCGTCGCCGGCCTGCTGGTTCTCTATGCAGGGCTGGTCGTGTGGCTCACGTGGCCGCTGGGCGTGCACATCGCCACGCACCGAGCCAACACGCACCCGGCATGCGGCTTCGATCCTCTGCACATGGCGTGGGCACTCGCGTACCAGACGCGCGCGCTGACCACTGCTCCGAGCCGGTTGAGTGAGGCCAACATCTACTTCCCCGCGCGCCGCGCGCTCTTCTACGGCGACGGGGGATTCGGCGCGCTGCCGTACTTCATGCCGACCTTCCTCATGACCGGCAACCCGGCACTGGCGCTGAACGTCACCTTCCTCGGCTGCATCGCGCTCACTGCCTGCGCCCTGCACGTCGTCGTGCGCATATGGACGGGATCCCATCTGGGCGGCTTCGTTGCGGCGTGGACGTTCCTCATGACGCGCTGGACGCTCTGGGAATTCGTCCCGTCGGCGCCGCAATATGCCGTGCTCCAGTACATTCCATTCATCATTCTCGTTGCCGCCAAACCCGCAACGAGCTTCAAGCAGGCCTTGCTGCTCCTGCCACTCGTCGTTCTACAGAGCCTGGCCTCGCTCCTCTACCTCGGCGTGGCGGTTTTCGCCCCGCTCACGCTCCTCGCGCTCCTTCGGCTTGCACGCTCGGCCACCCGACGCTCCGGTCTTCGCCTGCTCGGTGTTCTGCTTCTTGCGCTGCTCGTGCTCCTCCCCCTGGCAGCGGAGTACGCCGCGGTGCGCGCCGAGAATCCCAACCTGAGCGGACAGACCTATTGGCGCTGGTGGCACCCTGTCACCTCGCTCCCTTGGGGTCTCTTGTGGGGGTACGGGGCCGCGACTGCCGTGCCGCTGGCGACCGTGGGGCTCATCGTGGTCGGTACGGTGAGCCTCGTCGTGCGCGCCGACAGCCGCCGCCGTCCTCCCACGGCGTGGGCACACTCCGCGTTCTGGGCCGTGACCGGCGTCATCATGTCCCTTTCGCCCACCGCCACGTGGTACGGGAGACCACTCAGACTCCCCAACTCGGTGATCGCCGACTGGGTCCCCATCTACCAGTTCCTGCGCATACCTAATCGGCTCGGCGCAGTGGGCCTCATCGGGCTCGCTCTGCTCGCGGGTGTTGCGTTTGCGGAGTGCGCACGGCGACTTGCGGACCGAGAGCGTTTCCGCCTACTCGCGCTGGTCGGTCCTGCCGCGCTGGCCACGCTCGTCGTCGTGGGCGCGTATGCCGAATACTCCAGCGCCGAGCCGGGCTTCGATCGCGAGGGCCTGCCCCGCTCCTATCCGCTGGCGTTGGCCATCAGCGCCGATTCACCGGTGGTCCGCGCGCTTCAGGAGCCGGGCGGGCCGCTGCTCGAGCTTCCGGTCGGGCTGTCGCCACCGCTTGGCTGTTTGCCCGGGCCCCACGCGAAGGCCGAGTACCGGTCGATCTTCCACTGGCGCCCGCTCCTCAATGGGTACAGCGGCTATTGGCCGGCGGGGTTCCTCGAACGCATGGTCCTCGCGACGCGTCTGCCAGATCCCGAGGCGCTGCGCGCCCTCCAGCGCGAGACCGGCGTGGAAATGATCCTGGTACATGTGTACGATCTCGAGGCGCTGCAAGCCCCAGTGTGGCTCACGCTCGCCGAGCATGAAGGCAGCGGTCTGCGGCTCGTCGCCCGCGATGGCGGCGATCTCCTGTTCGAGATCGTGGATGCTGCCACGACCGGGGGGCGGGCGCCATGAAGCACCGCCGTACTCGACCTGCGGCTCTTGCGCTCGGGCCCGGGAGCGCGACCGCCCTCGGCCGTGGTCCCGCAGCCGCCGCCTGGATGGTCCCGGCGGGGATCGCGCTCGTGGTGATCGCCTGCTTCCTGCCCACCCTGCGCAACGACTTCGTGCTCTGGGACGACGACCTCAACTTCACCGACAACCCGAGCTATCGGGGCCTGTCCTGGCGCCAGCTCCGGTGGATGTTCACGACCGTCCACGGGGGACACTACCAGCCCCTCAGCTGGGTGACGCTCGGGCTCGACTACACCCTGTGGGGCATGAACCCGACCGGCTACCACCTCACCAGCCTGCTGCTGCACGCGGTGAACGCCGTCCTCTTCTACTACGTCGTGGTGGCGCTGCTGCGCCGCGCGGCCGTCTCCGCGTCCGCGGGCGCGGCGGCGGTGGGGGCGCTGTTCTTCGCCATCCATCCGCTGCGCGTGGAGTCGGTGGCCTGGGCCTCGGAGCGGCGCGACGTGCTGGCGGCGCTCTTCTACCTCGCGACGGTGCTGGCGTACCTGCGCATGGCGGAGGAGGAGCCTTCCGGCCGGGCGCGCCGCTGGTACCTGGTCTCGCTCGCCTGCTTCGTGCTCTCGCTCCTCTCGAAGGCGTGGGGCATCACGCTGCCCGTCGTGCTGCTCGCGCTGGACGTCTTTCCGCTGCGGCGGGCGCCGCGGCTCCTGGAGAAGGCGCCGTACGCGGCGCTCGCCCTCGGTGCCGCGGCGCTCGCCTTCGTGGCCCAGCAGCACCAGCCCGCGATGCGCACGCTGGCGCAGCACGGCGCCCTCCAGCGCACCGCGCAGGCGGCCTACGGGCTCTCCTTCTACCTCTGGAAGACGGTGGCGCCCTGGCGCCTGTCGCCCGCCTATCTCCTCGAGGGACGGCTCGACCCGGCGGCGCCGCGCTACCTGCTGAGCCTCGTCGCGGTGGCGGGCATCACGGCCCTCCTCGTCTTCACCCGGCGCCGCTGGCCGTCGGGCCTGGTGGCGTGGGTGTGCTACGCCGCCATCGTCTCCCCCGTGCTCGGCTTCGTGCAGACCGGGCCGCAGATCGCGGCGGATCGCTACACGTATATCGCCTGCCTCCCCTGGGCGGTGCTGGTCGCGGCCGCCGTCCGCCGGGCCGCACTCGAGCACCGGCGCCTCGCGTGGTCGGTGAGTGCGGCGGGGCTGCTCGCTCTCGGCCTCCTCACCATCGGGCAGACCAACGTCTGGAGGGACTCGTTCGCGCTCTGGGAGTACACGCTGCGCGTCGATCCGACCAACTACCTCGCCTACACGAACCGCGGCGTGGCGCGGCACGCCGCGGGCGACCTGGACGGCGCCTTCGCCGACTACGACGCGGCCCTGCGCTTCAACCCCGGCCACGCCGAAGCCTACAACGATCGCGGGATCGTGCGCTTCGCTCGGGCCGAGGTGGACGGCGCGATCGCGGACTACTCGGCAGCCATTCGCCTGCGGCCCGAGTATGCCGACGCCTACGAGAATCGCGGCATCGCGCGCCAGGCGAAGGGCGACCTCGACGGCGCCCTCGCCGACTACGGCGCGGCGATCCGCCTCCGTCCGACGTACGCCAAGGCGTACTACAGCCGCGCCAACGTGCGGCTGGCCAGGGGCGACGCCGATGGAGCGCTCGCCGACTATACCGCAGCCCTGGACGTGAACCCGCGCTACGTCGAGGCATACAACAACCGCGCCACCGTGCGCCGCGCCCGGGGCGACCTGGACGGAGCCATTGCCGACTACGTCGGCGCGCTCGAGCTCGTCCCGCCCGACGGGCCGGAGCGTGGAATGATCCGGGAGAACCTCGACGCCGTACGCGCCCAGCGGGCGACGGGGAAGGCGCCGTAGTGCCGTCCGCCCGAGACCTTGGCTGCCGTAGGCGAACTCCGTAGGCTCACGCTCCATGGCGGAGCACACGAGACGGCGAAAGCCGGGCTCGGAGGGACCGCGACAGCGTGTCGCGGGCACACCTGCCGCCGTGTCGCGACCGCAGAAGGGAAGCGCACTGTCCGTAGCCGTCCTGGCTGGCGCCTGCGTTCTGGCCTTCGCCCGCACCGTGGGGCACGGCTTCCTCATCTGGGACGACCGCGCGTTCATCGCCGCCAATCCCCTGATCGCGCGCCCCTCGGCAGCGAATCTCGTCGCGCTCTGGACCACGCCCCTGTACGACCTGTACGCGCCGCTCACGTACACGCTGTGGGAGTTCCTCTCGGCCGTTTTCGGACCGCAGCCGTGGGCGTTTCACATGACGAACGTGGCGCTCCACGTGCTCGACACGTGTGCCGTCTACGCGCTCTTGCGTCACCTCCTCGAGGACGGCGACCCGAGCGCGGCGCTGGCCGGGGCGCTGCTCTTTGCCGTCCATCCCCTGCAGACCGAAGCGGTCGCGTGGGCTTCGGCGACGAAGGATCTGCTCTCCGCGCTGTGTTCGCTGCTCGCCATCCACCAATACCTGCTCTTCCGCGAGCGCGCGCAGCGCCGCTTCTACCTGACGGCATCGGTGGCCTTCGCCTGCTCCCTGCTGGCCAAGCCGGCGGCCGTCTACGTCCCCGCCGTCCTCGTGATCCTCAACCGCACGATGTACCGGCGCGACTGGGCATCGAGCCTGCGCGGACTCGCTCTCTGGTTCGTCGCCGCCGCGGCGCTCACGCTGTTCGCCGTCCACGTCCAACGGGCCTCACGCTACCTCCATTACATCGCGCCGATCTGGCTGCGGCCTGCGATCGCCCTCGATTCGCTCACATTCTACCTTGGGAAGCTCATCTTCCCGCTGAACCTGATTCCGGACTACACGCGCTCCTCGCAGGCGCTCGTCTCCAGCCGCGCCCTGGCCTACACGTGGGTCCCCTCCGCGGCCCTTCTCGCGGTCGCCTGGGTGCTCCGCCGCGAGCGGCCGTGGCTGGCCACCGCAGCCGCCGTCTTCTGCGTGACCCTGCTGCCGGTTCTCGGTCTCGTGCCGTTTGCCTTCCAGTGGTACTCCAACGTGGCGGACCACTACGCGTATCCCGCGATGTTCGGCCCGGCCATCGGCCTGTCGTTTCTCTACGTGAGACTCCCATCCGTGGTTCGGCGTATCGTCGTCCCGCTCGCCCTCGCGACGCTGCTGCTGCTCAGCTTCGTCCAGGCTTCATACTGGAAGGACGACGTCACGCTCTACTCGCGGACGTTGTCGGTGAACCCGGGAAGCCTCATGGCCCACAACGACATGGGCCAGATCCTCGAGGAGCAGGGCAGGCTCGACGAGGCACTGGTCCACTACCGGGCAGCGGCCGCCGGCTCGCTGGACGGGCAGGTCAACGTCGGCAACGTGCTGGCCAAGCAGGGGAGGTATGACGAGGCGATCGCCTATTACACCAGCGTCTTCGGACGAATGTCCTTTCTGGAACGGCACACCAGGGCGGCGGCGTACATGCACAATAATCTGGGCGTCGCTTACATGAGAAAGAACATGGACGAGGAGGCAGCCCACGAATTCGAGCTGGCCGCCCGCATCGTGCCGGGCTACGTGCAACCGTATCTGAATCTCGGATCGATGCTGATGAGCGCGGGGCGGTATGCCGACGCAGCCCAGGTTTTCAGGCAAGGTCTCGCCGTGAGCCCAACCCACGAGGGCCTGCGCACTCAGCTCGGCGTGGCGATGTCCAAGTCGCGCAGGTAGCTCACGCAAAAGGGGAATGGCTGGCGCGCGCCGGGCTTGACGCGCCACGCGCCGCTGCCCTAAGCGACCCGCGTGTCGTCCGCCGGCGCGGCCCCGGCCACCAAGCCCGCCCGGCTCGAACCGGGCGTCGTCCTCCTGCTCGCGCTCGCGGTCTTCGTCTGCTTCCTCCCGGCGCTCGGGAGCCAGTTCGTCCTC
>WNFR01032676.1_pt1 | contig 10662 bp, 27 predicted proteins | sample 5400221 | NCBI WGS metagenome assembly WNFR01 (sample SAMN13153357, study PRJNA577476) | soil metagenome | isolation source: 40 cm soil under Madrone tree | place: USA:California | collected 2016-06-14 | reverse complement strand
GGTCGTTCTCGTCGAATACTTTCTTGATCTGCTCGCTGGTCCAGATAATATCCGGGCTGTAGCAGACGATCACCAAACTGTCAGGGCTGACGAGCGGCTTGCCGTCTTGCACGCGCTCAAGATTCGTGGGCTCTAGGATAAGCACATGCTTGTGATCAACTGTCGTGAAATAAATGATTGGAGCACCTCGTTACGTGGTTATGAATACTCGCAGAGTGGACTCGTTCTGTTCTTTTTTCTTCTCTGGCTCTTTGGGCTCCACGGACTTGATCCAGTCGATGAGTTGATCCATGGTCCACTGCTGATTCCACATCTTGGACATCACGTGAAAATCGAATACGTGCGCTATCGCTGCAGTGTAGGAAACATATGAACCGCCGCAAGAGCAAGGACAATTGCAGGACTTCTTTAGCCAGGGCCATTGTTTTTCGGGCTCTTCGATGAAACTAGGCTTTTCAATCTTCACGCCGATGGCTGTGAGCGCCATGCCCAGCGCGCATCCAGATCCTTCACCATCCGTCAAGAACATCGCTTTAGGCTTCAGCAGCACTCGGCCCAGGGCCATTGCTTCACTGAGTTTCATCGTCATCCCTTCCTTTCTTGTGCTTCGCAAAAAGAAACTCTTTCAGCGCGACGATCACCAAGACCGAGAAAGCAATGGCGGCAAACATGACCAACGTGTCCAGGAACATTCACGTCCTCAAGAGTTTCTTGAAACAGACTTCGTGAAATGCCGCTTGCAAGGTCTTCTTGCCTTTGCCCTTGAAGAGAATAATGGGCACTTCATCGCGGCACAAGTCGCAATCCATACAATCTTCGTCGTGTCTCTCCCATCGCGGATCGTCTTCCGCAATGCCAATCGGCTGCGCGCAAAGAGCGCACACACAATCCGGGTCCAGACATCCCGACTGGCCGCAGAACTTCTTCGACCAGCGAATCTCGTGCGCACGTTCGTTTAATTTAAATTCGTGGTTGGGATCAGCTACCATGCCCATTTGGCGGCGCCTCACTCAGGCAATTTTTTCAAAACAAAATGTGCATCCACATGGGCAAGTGCCATTTCGAACGTCAGCCTCTGATTTGTAACGGCGTACCTTGTGCCGTACATGGTGGCAATGACAACAGAGCCATTCCACTAGGAGCGGGCTCTCATAATCTTCGTGGTGCCCTTGGATGTACTTTGTGGAGCCGCACTGTGAGCAGAATTTTGCTCGGATTAGTACTCCTGTGTGGACGGCGTTTTTGAGGATTTCCGTGGCACGTTTTCTTACCGCGTAGAATTGCATGATGGCATCATTCATCGTAGCCTCGCGAGAAGTTTTCAATTTCCGCAAACGGTACAATTGAGAAGGCGATGACGACAGAGTTTTGAAGCTCTCTCTTCCTTTGGTTTGCGAGTAACTCGGCGTGCCCCGCGAGGGACACGAGTCCTCCGTTCAGCCACAGGTAGTTCTGCAGTTCGAGAGGAGTTTTCAGTTGGACGATCTTGGCCTTGGCCATTGAGTCCCTTGTTGCACTGCGCACGAATCCATTCTGACGTACTTCGTCCCGCACTTTTCGCGGCTGTAGCCCACTGTGTAAACAGTGCACTGTCCACTTTGAGCAGAAATGCTTTCATATAGATTCTAATAGGATATATACAATGTCAGATGGCGCCTGTCAAGCTCACGGTTCGAAGAGTATATATCATGGCCAGCTGGGATTCCCGATCCACAGTACATGCGCTATTCCCACAGCGAGTAAATCTGGATTCGCTGACCGATACGAAGAGTTGATGAATAGCATGGCACCCATACAGGAACATTGAATTCCAGTTTTTCAGTATCTAGTGCGCTCATTGCTCTGGCCTCGGATCAGGCTTCGCGCCATTGTCGCTTGTCATGGCCTTCTGCTTCGCTGGTTTCGCGCCATTCGTGGGTGTCACGTTGATTGCGCTGCGATCTGGCCGAGCTACGTCGAGGACAATAACTTCCACGCCCACTTGCGCTGCGAGCTGTGGATCTTGCGGCGGGAAAGCGCCTTGCAGCTCGAAAGCCATGCGCGTGGCGTAGCGCCGTGTGGCGTTATCGGCCACATCCACTTGGCTCACGATCTTCCCTTCGTGCGCGAAAAACTTCGTTTCTGTCGCTGTAAGCAGTGGAGTTAAATGCTTCTCAATCACGGACTCCACTGAAAGTCCTAATTTGTCCATGATCTCCGGGGCTTTGAGTCGAATGGCTGCGAGCGCTTGATTCGCTGACTGCGTGGGATTCTTTGGAGAGTAGCCGGCCTCTTCAGCAGCCTCTCCCTTAGTGATTGGTTGCTTGGCGTTTTTGGCTTTGAGGAACGCCTTCACTAGGCGAATCTGTTTAGAGGTCAGCCCTTTGCCGATGTTGCGATTCCCCGATTTCTTTTTTTTGCCCAATGAAGCTCCCCGAATGGAGAGTCTATCTTAACTAGCTTTGTCTCTGCGCACGAAACAGGTTCCTTCTGATGTATCCAGCAATCGCTAGCGAGATGGCTCAATCCCCAGCGGCAAGCCAACCAGCATGGTCTCGATCTTTTTCTCACACTCCAGGCACGCATCGCGGCGCAGCACTACCTCGCTCACGTTGACCGATATTTTAACTTCGAACCTGTCTGCGCGCTTGTCGATCTCGCGCTGGCAGAAGTCGCAGAAAAGTTTCTCGCTCACGATTTGCTCTCCGCAGCTTCCCCAAGATAAATCGGCACTGGCGCATCGAACATAAACTTTTGATATTTACCACAACGTCCGCACTTGTAGGTCACGACTCCGCACTCGTCTGTGTACGTCGTGTTCTCGTCGGAGCAAAGTTCATTCATACAATTCTTGCAGTAGCAGAATGTCCTCTGATTGCGCCGCGCTTTCCACTTCTCGTACTTCGCCCACATCTTAGTTATGCGGCTCACGGTTTCGCCTCAATCCATCTCCAACATGTGCTCGCAAAGCATAATTTTGTCCGGCACGCTCCCAATGGCATTAACTTCTCGATTCAGCAGTTCGATACTTTTCTGCGTCAATGGCCATACCCTGAAAGGGACCGCGGCTCCATGCATTCCCTCTTGCGTGACCAATTCCATACCGTCGGTCTCGATCTCGACTTCTAAGCCTACGAGCCGATGCGGAGTCCCTTGAGCAAGATATTTTCTGTAGCTTGGACACCATCTTTCCATTGGGGAAATCTTCACTTTAGCAATCACGGTTTCGCCTCACGGTGTCTCATTGCTTCTGAATCTTCGCGGCTCAAATGTTCTTTCGGCTCTCGCGCAAGCAAAGCGCCTTTCAGTGTCAAATAGAACATGCTATCGCCGCCCCACAGCGGCCCGTCCTGTCGTATCGCGTAGCCCTCTGCGACCATGTGCTGCCAGTTTTCCCAAGCAGGATGATACGGTCCCGCACAGAAGCGATTGCGATAGGAAGTATTCTTTTTGTTTGGGAAGCCTAGCGCATGACGCGCTAATTCTTTCTGGCTAGGTGTCATTTTGCGGCCTCACGGTGCAGGGGGCGCTGCTCGCAACTAGCTATTCTTCGCGCGATCCAGTACGCGACGCTCTGCGTGACCGCGTTCCCCAATGCTCGGTACCGAGGAGAGTCCATTCCTTTGGGAAGGCTTGCAAAGTCTCGCATTCGGTCGGAGTCAGCCGCCGCACCGTCATCAGCATCTCGCTGCACTGCTCCATCCATTTCTGTCTGCTGCTGCTGCTGCTTGCCACTTCGTTTTTCGTCGATAACGTAGGTGCAATTGTGGGCTTGGCCTGTTCCACCTGGGTCTTCGCGTAAACTGAAGGCGATTGCGTGTCTGTCAACTTGGGAGAGGGTATAACTTGTTTCAGATTCTCTGATGCCGATACCGTTTTGGCGCTTATCTCTTCTTCCTCGAACATCTTGGATTGTGAAGACATGACCACTTTCGACGGCTTGCTGATTGATTCCTGCATGACTGACGATGTTGAAGTCGTCTTCCATCCGTCGGCCTGGGCGAGACTCTCCAGAGCCGCTTGTAAGTGGGACGGCAATGTCCTCCCGCGCCTCTCCGCTCGCCGCAGTATTCCCCGCGCCGCTCTCGGACTCAAAAAGAATCTCTGCGGGACACGGCTTTCCAAGACTTCCGACAATGAACACTCTTTCGCGTCGTTGGGCCACGTTGAAATATCGGCTGTCGAACACACGCCACGATACCCCATACCCGCACTCGACCATGAGAACCCGGAGGACTTCCGCAAAGTCTCTGCCTTTGTTGGAAGAAAATAGTCCGGGAACATTCTCGAACACAAACCAAGCGGGTCGAAGCTCCGACAGGATTCGCGCAAACTCGTAAAACAGTCCAGTGCGTTTTCCTGCAAGCCCTTTCCTTCTGCCGGCGACCGAGACATCTTGGCATGGGACTCCCGCCGTGATGCAATCGACGGGTTGAAGATTGTGCGCTCCAACGTTTCGAACGTCGGCGAATCGTTGAACGGCAGGCCAATGAGTTTTGAGGATCGCGTTGCAGAAGGCATCTTGTTCCACCTGCCATTTGATTTGAAAGCCTGCGCGTTCGAAGCCTAGCCCGAAACCTTCAATGCCGGAAAACAAAGAACCGTAACTCAGGTCCAGCACTCTCATTGCTCCGCTCGCTTGCGAATAGGCCCAAATCCATTCTCCACCAGCCAGTCATCGGATTCTTTCTCAATCTCTTCACGGCGGCCTTTCAGCTTTCCTTGCGCAAGTCCCTCCAGCGAAATCAAGATCATCAACCCTTCGGCAAACCAGCGCGGACATTTGAAAGCTCCAACATCAACCGTCTCTTGCATGCTTGGCGGCTTTACCGTGTTTCCGCAGCGGTCGCAAACAAAAGCCTGCATTATTTTTCTCCTTTTCCGTAAGATCGCCTAAGTCTCGTCGCAAAAGCATTCCACTATCATCGATCTTATAAATTGAGTATCGCCAACGCAGGCAGTCTTGAGGGATATCCCAATTCTCATGCCAGTCTAGCGACTCATTGCTCAGACGTACCCATCGTTTGCCCCAAAGAAATCCGGTAACGTGACCCCATCTGCCTCCGATAAACTTGCGAACACGCTGCCAGCGATAGATTAGCCACATTTCACTTCTCCTTCCCCACCGCTCCCGGAGGCGAGGGATCGGATGGCCATAAATACCTTCTTAATCTTCTCGTTGGTTGGTCCAACTCTATTAAGCCAAGTAACCTCTGCGATGTGCGCCGCTTCCTCCAGCACCTCGCGCCGCACCTTTTGATCGTGGGCGGCGAGGGCGGCGTTCAAGACTTCACACGCAACATTGAATGGCTCATCCCATGCGCCGCTGTAAGGCTCTCGATCATAAAAGCGGGAACCTATTTTCAGTTTGATGTTCTCCGCACTCAGCGCCGCACCACCTGCGGCTTGGGGATGGTTGGCACTCGTTTGATTGCTGTCCGCTCGGTGTTCCCCGGACTCTAGCGCTAAGTCGCGTATACGCTTTCTGCGTTCGCTACCTTCATTCACTTTGGCACCTCCTTTCTGCTCGATGGCCCGGAGTGCGGCTTTCAGTTCGGCAGCACAGCGTTCCATAGCACACCTGAAATAGAAATTATCCGTTGCAGGAGTTCCTTCACCATGCTCGGCGATTTGTTCCCATCGCTCCACTAATTGATCAGCTTGCTCTGGGGCGGTGCCTAGGGGGGCTTCCCAATCGGCAATTCTGGACGCTACACTTGCGACCGCTTCGTCCGTCATAACGCTAATGCCGAGGTGACCCATTACTCCGTACAACGATGAGCGAGCTATGTCTAGATGGCGCTGTTCAACTTTCGCGTGCGGCGCATTCACTCCCGCTTGTTGGCGGGTCGGTTGCGGACCACCAGGTTCTTCAATCGGATGCTGCTTGCCTGCTTGCGGATGAGCTTTCACTTTCCGTCCCCTTCCCCTTCTTGCTGCCTGCTAGCGGCCTTCTGCTGTAATTTGCTCTTTAATTCTTAGCTGCCTCCATGCGGCACGCGCTCGCTCGATTTTCGCCCAGGATAGCGAGCGCTGAATTTCAATCAACTCTTCTGCTTCCGGCACGTGCAAAATAAAATCTTTACCGAACAGAGAGATTTCCATGCACTTGAGGCATAGCGAAATATCACCGGCTTTTGGCTTCTTGCTTTCTATTCCATCCGTACGATCCACCGCGTAGCCGCAAAAAGGACAATTCTGTTTTGGAATCTTCACTTCTCGCTCCTGGCGGCGCTCCCGCCTGCTGCTTGCTGCTTCACGGCTAAATCCCATTTCTCGCACATCGCGTAATGCCCCGCCGTTGCCGCCCCTGCTTCGTTGTATCCGGCAAAGTCCAGTTCGTCTGGAATGATGGTCGGCAAGCCGCAATTGCAATCTTCCGCTGTGCAGGTTTCCCCGTTGACCTTGAACACCATCGTTTCGTACTTGCGGTCACAGCCGATTTCTTCATAGCCGAAACGTTTCATATATGCTGCGTCGAATGTGTCGCCCCTGAGATGCCGATTCTGTTTCAGCCAGGCCACATCATGTACTTCCGCGTGAATCTCCCGCACTGCGCGCTCGGGCCAGTATTCTCCGACAGTTGAAACGAGATGCTCTCCGATCAAAGTGCAAAGATGGAATCGGCAAGCGTAGCCGACGATCAAGTGCCCTGCATGCCCAAACCATTTCCAGTCAGTCACGGTCCCCCACCACCTTTCGCCTGCCCTGCCCGCTAGTCACAAGGATGCTCGCAAACCAAGGTCCGCAACTCCGCTCTCGGCGCAAGTCCGACGCAACTGCCAAATCTGTCGAAGCGACCTGCTGATAACCTGAGCTTCTGAGTGCTTGGTTTCTAGTGTGTTGGCTCTTCTTCGAGCAGCGAGCACCCATGTCACGATCCCCCCTTCGCCTGCCTCATGGCCTCCCCACGCGGCACTTTCTTCCACTCGATCAAGCAGCGCGTGCAGACGTAAATCTTCTCCGGCTTGAGATACTGCACGATAGGATATTTATGGCCGCGAGGGCAGGTCATATTCGCCGTCCCCCCTTCACCAGCAACAAAAGTCCGAACAAACTGGCCATGCCGCAAATCAAAAGCGGACCGGTGTCCTTCAGGGGTGCAGCCACCAACGCAGCGCCCAAGATCAGCACGATGCCGACTATCTGCTTAGGAGTTGGTCCCATCAGCTTTCTCTTTTCCATCCTCATAGCCAACAAAGAACGTCGAATCGATCTCCCAGAGAAGATGCGAGGCTTGCCATCTGACATCAAACGACCAGCCACGATTATTCCAAATGTGGTTATGCGCGCGGAGCAGCAAATACCACGGGTTTTTCCACATTCGCTTCCCCCGGTCAGCTTTTGCGCTTGAGCCAATATTTTAAATCGTTCCAAGTCCGCTTGCTCCACTGAAACGCATCAGGAAGATTTCCACTGGACCAGATCAAGAAGAAAGCGCATAGCAAAAGCCATAGGACTCCGAATATCAAGAGAGTTTCTGCGGACGGCGCGCCTTCCTCAACAAAGTTTCTCTAACAAAGTCAGACATCGATTTATCCGCTCTTTTAGCAGCTTTTTTGATGTCTTCCAGTTCGTGATCGAACAAGCGAATGGTAAGCGTAGCAGTTTGCGTGTTGGGCATTCGGAGCGCCATGCCCGGGATAGTACCTCATTGTGCCGTATGGTGCAATACATGCATGTTAGTACCTGTGGGAAAGTAGCGCTTGACAAGTGCAGTACAGCCGCGTAATGTAAGTATATCAAATCAAGCATGCGAAAGGGGCTACATGAATAACGAATTGTTGAAACAGATTCAAACCCAACAAGCAATTCAAATGCGCAATCCTCCTTCTTCTATCGCTTGGCAGACAGCCAGCAAAGAGATTCATCGCCTTGCTGAATCACTTACTGGCAAAAAACTAAAAGACGCTTGCGGAAGATCATGAACGTACAAGCTAAGGCGAAGATTCGAGAATTCCTGCAGTTGAATCACGGCCAAACTTTTCATCCCAACTACTTGCATCGTTATCTCGACCTGCCGATTGAGGTGGTCGACGAAGAATGCGAGGCGCTGATCGAAGAAGGGACAGTGACGCGGCCAGAGCACACGCATTACGTTGTCGGGGTAAAACTAGATTGGGCAGCCGTGTGGCGCAGTCGCGAAAATCGAAGAAGTTGCGGAAAATAAAGGAGGAAACTAGCGATGAATAACCTAAGAGCAATCGAGAACTTCGCGTACATAAGGGAGCGCTTCCCGTTCTTAGGTATCTGCGCTTGCGGGGACTTCGCGACGATAGTCAAGCCTGGACCAGAGACTGGTAAGCCCTTCCATCTCTGCGCGGAACATTCTTCGCTGTGGACCAAGCAGCGCCTCGGCATCCAGGAAAGGATGGCCGCATAATGAACTCTGCCGCTCTTCACGATCTCGCGAATCACTTCGAACTCGCGTTTGCGCTACCGGACAAGATCGAAATCGTTCCGCACCCGATTTGCAATGGTGGCGCTCTCCCAAAGCCGCTTGTGTCCATCGAAACGCTGTTGTTGAAGTATGACCGTCCCTACCCCGTGTTCGCTCCGGTCATTCTGTTCGACCGCTCGCCGTGGCAGAAGTTCGTCGCGCTGCTATCGAAAATCCGAAAGGCGCTCTTGAAAGGAAACCAATGACTTGGAACGAAGCTGTTTTTATCTTCGCCTTCTGCTCTTTTGTTTATTTCGCGAAAGAAGGTCTTCAACGGTATCCGCTATTCAGCGAAGACTTGGAGCGCCTCCGGGAACAGCGGCGCCGGAGAAAGGAAGCGCGGAGAGATTCATGATTTGCACACCTTGCCAACAGCCAATCCAAGAGGGCCAAGCCGCTATCTTCGGCATGGATCGCGGCGATGGCAAATTACTCTTTGGCTGGACTTGCTGCCACAAGCCAGTCGGAGACGTGGCGGTGATTATTGCGTCTTCCACTTGTATGGAGAAGTGGCTGCGCGAGAATCCTGAATATATCGAAGAAATCGGCAAGCTCATTGATGCGCACGCGAAGGAACATCCAAACGATGGCCTCTAAGCCTTGCCAAAGGAGTCTCGCGTATCTCAGGAAAGAGGGCTGGACTGTCTGCATAGTCGAGAAATGGGTTCCGCCGCGCGGCAACATGAAGTTTGGAGTACGTATCGATGCCTACGGATTTGCGGACTTGCTCGCGTGCAAAGCTCTTGAAGCAGGACGCAAACAGAATTCTGGAATTGCTTTGATTCAGACCACCGACCACACTTCCTTCTCGAAGCGCAAGGAGAAGATTCTGGCGATACCTGAATTTCAAAAGTGGAAGGATGCCGGAGGAATAGTGCTCTTGCATGGCTGGCGCAAAGGCCCGAAGGACGGAGTGCGAGGCGCTAGAAAAGTTTGGATACTGAGAGAAGAATCACTATGAAACACTACCCGATAGTCAAACTTGCTGAGGATTTCTCTCTTCATCTCTACACAGGATGGAGTGCAGGCGGGCTTGTCCTCATTGAGTGCAACAATAAAGCCAGCGCTATCAAACACGGTGCAGCGTTCGTCAGGCATAACCTCACAGGAGTAGTAATGGATGTCTCGAACGTCCGCCAGCATCAGATCACGCCAAAATATGTGCGAGTCTTGAGCACATAACTTACAGTCGCAAATGTGAAAAAACCAGAAAGGATTAACCATGGCCACCAATATCACAAAGCCACAAGTAGAAGTGATCCCCTCAAGTGAATTGCCTGGCCTTGAGAAAGCCATTCACTCGGTCGAAGCGCTCACGGCGCAATTGTTTCCGCTCCGTGAGAAAGCGCGCACTCTTGAAGTGAAAACAAAACCGGATTACATGGAAATCGGCCAAGTACTCTCCGAAACGCGCAATCTCCGGAAGCAAGGCGCGGCATACTTCAGCCCTTTCGATCTGATCGTGGACCGCGTGAGGACCTTTCTGCGCACCAAGCGCCAGAAGCACGAGAACGCCTGCGAAGAGATCGAAGGCCTCTGCCTGCCGAAGATGAAAGCCTTTGAGCAAGCGGAAATTGCCGCCGCGCAAAAAGAGGAAAAGCAACTCAACAAAAAGTCCGAGAATCCTGTAGAGGTAGTTCCCGATATTCCAGCTACGGCGGGCTATCGGCGCTCGACGACGTATCCCGTCGAAGTGGTCGACGCGGACAAACTGCTCAAGGCATGGGAGCGCGCTGACGGCGAGCGAAAGAAATATCTGCGCCGTTTCATCACCATCGACATCAAGGAGTTGGCCGCAGAAGCGCGACACATGAAGGATCATGAGAAATTGATGCACATGATTCCTGGCGTGAAGTGCTGGAAGGGATAATCCAATGGAAAGAAAACCAGTGAAGAGCAGCCTCATCAAAAAGATAGGCTATAACCCGGCGACGGAGACCTTGGAGTTGGAATTCAACGGCAAGGAAGGCGCGCCTGCGAAAGTGTACAGCTACACGCCATTCACGAAAGCGCAGTGGGAATTGTTTCGCAGCGCTGAATCCATAGGCCGACATTTTCTCTTGCACATCAAGCCCGACAAGAAACTTGTCTACAAACGGATCGAGGAAAAGGATGAAGAAAAAGAAAAAGAAAGCACGCCACCGCCACCAAAAGCGGCCTGATCCCGGGAGCGCCATCGTCAAGGCTGAAGTTGTTTCGCCGACCGTAATACGCGGCGGGCGCGAGCGGGAACTCACTCAAAC
>WNFR01008071.1_pt1 | contig 10663 bp, 8 predicted proteins | sample 5400221 | NCBI WGS metagenome assembly WNFR01 (sample SAMN13153357, study PRJNA577476) | soil metagenome | isolation source: 40 cm soil under Madrone tree | place: USA:California | collected 2016-06-14 | reverse complement strand
TGGCCGACCACAATGCCCGGCATCTGCTCGAGAGCCTGCGCATCGAGTCGTTCGAGACCGAGGAGCGCGCCGAGGACCCGGTTTACGCCCTGGGCCGCGACCTCGGGCTCAGCAGCGTGCCGCGCAGCATGGTCTGCGTGGACATCTCCCACAACCAGGGGCGCGACACGGTCGGATCGCTCGTCTGGTTCGAGGCCGGGCGGCCGAAGAAGGCCGAGTACCGGAAGTTCAAGATCCAGGGGCTGGGCCAGCAGGACGACTTCGCGGCGATCCACGAGGTCATTACCCGCTACCTCAGCCGGCGCCGCGACGAGGGGCTGCCGCTCCCGGACCTGATCGTGATCGATGGAGGCAAAGGCCAGCTCAACGCCGCGCTCGACGCGATGGCGCAGGTCGGCGTGGATCCCATCCCGATGGTGAGTCTCGCCAAGCGTGACGAGGAGGTGTTCCTGCCGGGCCGCAGCGAAAGCGTGCGGCTCTCGCGCCGGAGCCCGTCGCTGCGGCTGCTCCAGCGCGCGCGCGACGAGGCGCACCGGTTCGGGCTCGCCTACAACCGGCAGCGGCGGACCACGCGCACCATCACGTCGGAGCTGCTCAACATCCCGGGGGTGGGGCCGAACCGGCGCCGGCAACTGCTCGAGCGGTTCGGCAGCCTCGCCGGAGTGAAGTCGGCCTCCGTCGCTGAGCTCGCCACCGTGCCGGGTTTCTCCACCAGGCTCGCCGAGCGGATCCTCTCCCATCTGAACAACCCCTCGTGACCGCGCCTGGCGCCGACTGGGTGCTCGAGTGCTCGCACTGCGGCGCGACGCGCGGACCCGAGGGGCTGCCCACGGTCTGCGACGCGTGCGCCATGCCGTGGCTCGTGCGGTACCCTCAGCGGGTGCCGACGCTGGTCGACCGCGCCGAGCTGCGTCGGCGGCATGGGATGTGGCGGTTCCGGGCGTTCCTGCCGCTCCTGCCGGGCGAGGAGCCGATCACGCTGGGCGAGGGTGACACGCCACTCCTCCGATCCGCGCGCACGGGGCCCAGGCTGGGCCTTGGCGATCTCTGGATCAAGGAGGAGGGCGCCAACCCCACCGGCTCGTTCAAGGCACGCGGACTCAGCGCGGCGATTACGCGTGCCGTGGCGGCCGGCGCCAGCCGGTTCGTGCTTCCCACCGCCGGCAACGCCGGCGTCGCGGCCTCGGCGTACGCCGCACGCGCCGGCATTCCGGTGCGGGTGTACGCGCCGCGGACGACGCCGCGCACGATCCTCTCCCAGATCCTGGCCTATGGCGGCGATCTGGTCCTGCTGGACGGGCACATCGGGGACTGCGGGAAAGCCGCGCGCGAGTACGCGGCCCAAACAGGAGCGCTCGATCTCTCCACCCTGCGGGAGCCCTACCGCATCGAGGGGAAGAAGACTCTGGGCCTGGAGTTGGCACTGCAGCTCGACTGGACGCTGCCCGATGCGATCATCTACCCCACCGGCGGGGGAACTGGGCTGATCGGGATGTGGAAGGCGTTTGCCGAGCTGCGCGACGCCGGTTGGGTGCAAGGGGCGCTCCCGCGCATGTACACCGTGCAGAGCACCGGCTGCGCGCCGGTCGTGCGCGCGTTCGCGAGCGGCGCCGAGCAGTGCGAGACCTGGGAAGAGCCGTCGACGGTGGCCAGCGGGCTCCGCGTGCCTGGGCCGCTCGGCGGCCGGCTGATGCTCGAGATCCTGCGGGAGAGCGGCGGCGGCGCCGTCGCGGTGGACGATGCGGAGCTCGAGGCCGAGATGCGCCAGGCGACCCGGGAGGAAGGCGTGGACTTCTCGCCCGAGGGAGGGGCGGCGCTGGCCGGTGCGCGCGAGCTGCTCGCCCAAGGGGCGCTTCGTCCCGACGATCGGGTGGTGGCCTTCAACACCGGCGCCGGGTGGCTCTATCGGGATCCGGGGGGTTTGCCTCCCGTCTGACCCGGGGCCATATTTATAAGTCTATGACTGATGGACGTTTTGCCATCATTGACCCGGCCGCCGGGATCAGTGGGGACATGCTCCTGGGCGCGCTAGTCGCCGCGGGCGCGCCCGCCGACTGGATTCGCGGCCTCCCCTCCCGGCTGGGTGCGCCGGAGGTGACGATTCGAGTCCGGGCGGTCGAGCGCTGCGGCGTCCGCGCCACCAAGGTCGACGTCCTGCTTCCGGGAGGCGTGCAGGAGCATCCGTCACCTCCCGTGCACGACCACCATGATCAGGGTCGCGACCATCACGAGCATCCGGTTCACGATCACGGGCGTCACCGACACATCGGTGAGCTGATCGCGACGGTGGAGCAGGCCCCGCTCTCCCAGTGGGTGCGCGAGCGAGCCGTCCGCGCGTTCCGGCTGCTGGGCGAGGCCGAAGGCCGGGTGCACGGCATGGCGGCGGAGGAGGTGGCGCTGCACGAGGTGGGCGCGGTGGATGCCCTCATCGACATCGTCGGCGCCATCGAGGGGTTCGAGCGGCTCGGCATCCAGCGGATCTACAGCCGGCCGGTCGGCCTGGGGGACGGGTGGGTGCGGGCGGCGCACGGGGTGATCCCGGTGCCCGCGCCGGCGACCGCGATTCTGCTCGAAGGTCTCGAGATCGGGCCCAACGGTCCGGTCTCAGGCGAGGCGGTCACGCCCACCGGCGCCGCGCTTCTGCGGGTGCTCTCGGAGGGTCCACCCCCCGCCCGCTGGCGAGCCGTGCACGGGGGAGCCTGGGGAGCGGGCGGCCGCGATCCGGCCTCGTATCCCAATGCGCTCCGGCTCATCCTGGCCGAGCCGGCCGCCGAAGCGGGCGAGGTAGTGGTCCTGTCGACCGACCTGGACGATCTGAGCCCCGAATACCTCGATCCATTGCGCGAGGCACTCATGGGGGCCGGCGCCCTGGACGTGCAGATCTGGTCGACCCAGATGAAGAAAGGTCGCATCGGGTTCAGGGTGGAGGCCGTCGTGGCGGCCGCCGACGCGGACCGAGTGGCCGATGCCTTCTTCCGTCACAGCACCACCGGGGGCGTTCGGCGACAGTCCGCCGAACGGCTGACCCTGGCCCGACGGGAGGTCCAGGTGGAAGCCGCAGATGGGACGAGGCTCCGGGTCAAGGTGCTGGACGCGCCCGACGGGCCCCGGATGAAACCGGAGTACGACGATGTCGCGGCCCTGGCCCGGCGAACCGGCCGGCCCGCTCATGAGGTGGCAAGGGACTTGCGTGACAGGGCATTTCGCCTGGTGAGTCCCGAGGGTGCCGCCCGACTTCAGACCCCGAACAAGGAGTCGTGACTAGTGAACGCACAGATCGCGTCGGTCCTCGTCCTGCTGTCTCTCGGTGCCACGGCGGTCAACGCCCAGCAGACGGTGATGAACGACCGAGTGGCGAAGTCGCAGCCCTCGAAGTACGAGCCCGCCAGCTGCAACATCAAGCCGAACCACTTCAAGGTGAGCAGCGGAGCGTCCTACCTGAAGAGCGCCATCGAGAACGAGGTCCCCGAGAATCGGGCCCGGTCGCTCATCAACGGTCAGAAGGTGATCCTGGAGGCCATGCAGCAGAACGGTCAGGAGAAGAACCCCGCTGCCTGGTACTACCTTGGGCGCATCTACCTTCAGCAGGGCAACCTGTACGCGGCGGACTCGGCGCTCACGCGAGCCGAACAACTCGCGCCGGACTGCGCCAAGGACATCGCCGGCTATCGCCGGAACGCGTGGGTGGCGTTGGTCAAGGCGGGGAGCAAGTTCGAGGAGGATCAGAACACCGACTCCGCGCTCGCGCTGTACCGGCAGGGGGGAGCGATCTATCGCGCGTCGCCGATCACGTTCTACCAGATGGCGTCGATCATGAACGAGAAGGGGCAGGCCGACAGCGCCGCCTATTACTTCGGCCAGGCCGCTGCCGTGGCGGCCAACGCCACCGACACCGCGGACGTCAAGTACCGGAACCGGTCGGCGTTCAACCAGGGCGCGCTGCTGCTCAACGGAAAGAAGTACGACCAGGCGGCGGTGGTGTTCGAGCAGTATCTCAAGTGGGTGCCGAATGACGTCGAGGCCAAGCGCGGCCTCGCGGGCGCCTATCGCGGCCTCGGCAAGGTCGAGCAGGCTCAGGCATTGGAGAAGGAGCTCGTGGCTGCGGGTGCGCCTCCGGGAGCCGCCGGCGCTGGGGCGTCGCAGGACCTGATGGCCGCGGGCGTGAACGCCTACAACGACAAGAAGTACGCCGACGCCGCGGCGGCATTCGAGAAGCTGGTGGCGGCGGAGCCGTACACCCGGGATGCGCTCTTTAACCTGAGCAATACCTATCTCGCCATGAAGAACGGGCCCAAGCTGGCGGCCGTCGCCGGCAAGCTGGTGGCCATCGAGCCGCTCAGCGAGAACGCCCTGAAGCTGCAGGGAGAGGGCTACAAGCAGAGCGCCAAGGTGGACGCCGCCGTGAAGACCGCCGAGCAGGTGCTGGCGCTTCCGGCCGACGTGAAGGCCTCCGACTTCGCCGCGACGGGGAACGGGGCCACGCTCACGCTCTCCGCTACCGGCCGCGCGCCGCAGACGCCCACGGGCAAGCCGCTGCCCGCGGCGCCCGTGCCGATCGTGGTCGAGTTCCTGGACAGCTCCGGCGGCGTGGTCACCTCCCAGGAGGCCCAGATCCCGCAACTGGCCACCGGCAGCTCGCAGGACGTCAAGGTCGCGGCGCAGGGGGGCGGGATCATCGCCTGGCGGTACAAGCGGAAATAGATTTGGGACGGGGTCGGGAAGGGAAGGACGTCCGGGCACACGAGGAGCGGTCATGGCGGGAGTTCACGCGGAGCGCGCGGCCGGCGAGGGTCTGACCACCACGCAGGCACCGTTCATCGAGCAGGCCCAGGCCGAGGGCCGGCTGTACATCACCCAGCCGTACGAGCTGTACTCCGAGGCCAACCACGACGCGTGGCGGCGGCTCTTCACCCGCATGAGCGACCGCTGGCGCCGCTACGCCAATCCGCGCTTTCTGCAGGGCATCGACAATCTCTGCCTAGATCCCAGCCGGGTGCCGCGGCTCGACGACGTCAACCGATTTCTGGGCCCGCTCACCGGGTTCAAGGCCAAGCCGGTGAGCGGGTACGTCCCCTCGTTCCTGTTCTTCGACTGCCTCCGCAACCGCGAATTCCCCACCACGATCACCATCCGGGACGGCGCGACGCTCGATTATCTCCCGGAGCCGGACATCTTCCACGACATCGCCGGCCACGTCCCTATGCACACGGACCGGGCGTTCGCGGACACCCTGGTGCGCTTCGGCGACTGCGCCCACACCGCCGCGGAGATCGTGGCCGGCATCCGGGACGAGCAGGAGCAGATTCGCCGGGTGACCAGCATCTTCAAGTCGCTCGCGCGGTTCTTCTGGTTCACGATCGAGTTCGGGCTGATGCGGAGCCCGGACGGCCACGGCCTCAAGGTGTACGGGAGCGGACTGCTGAGCTCCCACGGCGAGATCGCGCATGCGATCGACTCGCCCCTGGTGCAGCGGTATCCCATCCAGCTCGAGTGGGTGATCAACCAGTACTTCGAGATCGGCCACTACCAGCCGCTGCTCTTCATCGTCGACTCGTTCGACCACCTGTCCGATCTGGTGGGAGAGCTGGAGCGGTGGATGCGGGCCGGGAAGCTGGACAGTGTCTCGCCGGGCGAGCCGGCGGTGAGCGAGCCCGATCTCCGAAGCTTTCTGGAGGCGTCCCGGGCGAAGTGATCGGGTTGACATCGGCGACTCGGCTGGTCACATTCACGCTCGAATATCAGGCTGTTCCGCGGGCGTAATTCAGTGGTAGAATGCCAGCTTCCCAAGCTGGACGTCGCCGGTTCGAGTCCGGTCGCCCGCTCTGTCGTTAGCGGCCTTTAACCTCCTCTGAGCCAACGGGTTCGGTGGGGGTTTCGTTTTGCACCTGCCCCAACTCGGATCCGTCTGGGGCAGGTACGGGGGCAGGTGGCGGCCAGCGCCGGAGGGCACGGCGCGCCTCCGCGGCTTTGCCAGTGATCACTGGATCACGGTGCTCCTGATATTCCCGACGCATCCGCGTGGTCTCGTGGCCGCTGATCGCGTTGAGCACACGGTCATCGGGCGTCACATCCTCGGCCATATCCTGCGCGCGCCGGCGCACACCATACCAGCCTCGCCCGATAATGGGCCGAATCCCAACCGCCTTCTCCAGCGCATGAAACATCGTCCGCAGCGCATCGCGTGTGAGCGGGCGTAGGCTGCGCGGCCGCAGGTCGCGCTCCGACCGCGCGCGCTTGCGCACGGGACCCTGTCGAAGAGCAATGCGACCCTCAACCAGACGTCCCTGAGGGAAAAGGGAGCGCTCGGCGATGCGGTCGACCGTCTGCACCCAGACGCCCTCGATCGATGCGGACGATTGAGGAGGCTTACGGCCTACTCTTCCGAGAGCGTGAGCGCTGGGACACAGCATTAGGAGAGTTTGTCGCCACGCGCACCTTCCAGGATCTGGATTCGTTGCGCACTAGCTCGCATGAGTCGTTGGCCGGTATCGCGCTTGCCGTCGGTTTTACCGATCAGGCTGCACTCAGTCGCAGCTTCAAGCGGCTCGTCGGATTGTCTCCTGGGCGGTGGCGCAGAGAGTCGTCGCGTCGGACCTAATTCGAAGTCGAAATCGACAAGAACGGTCGAATCATTCAAGAAGCGGCTTCACACGGCTACGACGTTTCCGGCCGCGCGCAAGACCAAGTCGCCTCGAATGTCCTCTAGCGACGGCCGCAGGCCGAGTGCCGAGGGCGGCGGTACGTCAACGAAACACTGGCAGCACACCAGTTACCCTTGCGCCCGTGGTGGCGACCTAGTTCATTTTGTTGGTCGGCAAGGTAGGCGATGAGCTTGCGAGCGTTTGAACTCGACACCGCGGAGTGCAGTTGAGCCAAGAGGATCGGCGCCCCGTCCTCGCTCTCCATGTTCCCACCGGAAGCGCCTACGATGCGTCGTCCCAGCAACGAGGCGACTCGCTGCTTGCTGCCGCGAAACGCACGCTGGAAATGATTGCTGCCGGCGCGCCGCTCGGGGACATTCTCGTGGCCCTCTGCACCGCGATCGATTCGCAGAATCCCGATATCATCTCGACCATCCTGCTGTGGGACCCCGATGGTCAGCGGTTGTGGCCGGCTGCGGGCCCGCGCGTGCCTCGCGGGTGGACTCAGGCCCTTAGCCCGGCAATGATCGGCCCGAATTTCGGCTCCTGCGGAACCGCGGCATTTCGCAAGGAGCGCGTGATTATCTCGGACATCGCCAACGATCCGCGATGGGCCGGCAGTCCGCCGTCTCTGTCGTGCGAGGTGGCCGCGGGATACGGGCTTCGCGCCGCGTGGTCGGAGCCGCTCATCTCGAAGGATGGCGCGCTGCTCGGCACCTTCGCGATGTACTACGGGGAGCCTCGTAGTCCGACGGCTTCGGACCTTCAGCTAATCGCAAACGCAGCGCACATCGCCGTCATCGCGATCGAAGGTGAACGCGCGCGAACCGCTCTCGAGAAGGCACTGATCGAGATCAGGACGTCGGAGCAGCAGTTGCGTGAGACGATCGACGCCATCCCCAACACCATCGTGGTCTACAGTCCCGACGGGAGACCCCTGTACGCAAACCGCGCATTGGTCGAATACACTGGGCTGACGCCGGAGGGAATGATTGCCTCAAACTTCCGCCATCCCGAAGACGAGGCCAGGCTGCAGGACGGGCGCCGAAAAGCAATGGCTCTGGACGAGCCTTTCGAGTACGAACAGCGTGGGCGCCGCCACGATGGCGAGTATCGATGGTTTCTCATTCGCTTTCGTCCGGGGCGCGATGAGCAGGGACGCCTGGTACGCTGGTACGCGACCGGAACGGACATTGATGACCGCAAGCGCGCCGAGGAGCGCGTGCATAACGAGAACATTGCGTTGCGCGAGGACGTCGATCGCGTCTCCATGTTCGAAGAGATCGTCGGTTCGTCTGCACCGCTGCGACGGCTCTTGGCGCAAGTCACAAAGGTGGCCGCGACGGATTCGACCGTTCTCGTCACCGGCGAAACGGGCACTGGCAAAGAGCTGATCGCGCGCGCCATTCATAAACGATCCGGCCGTTCCAGCCGCGCTTTCATCCGCATGAACTGCGCGGCTATCCCGTCCTCTCTCATCGCGTCCGAGTTGTTCGGTCACGAGAAGGGCGCGTTCACCGGCGCGGTGCAGAGACGACTTGGGCGCTTCGAATCAGCAGACGGCGGCACGATTCTCCTCGACGAAGTCGGCGCGCTGCCTGCTGAGACTCAAGTCGCGCTGCTACGCGTGCTTCAGGAGCGTGAGTTGGAGCGGGTAGGAAGCAGCCACCCCATTGCAGTTGATGTGCGCGTAGTGGCCGCTTCGAATCGCGATCTCGAAGCGGCGGTGGCGAGCGGGGCGTTCCGCCAGGATCTCTATTACCGGTTGAACGTTTTCCCGATTCGGGTTCCGCCGCTTCGCGAGCGGGCCGACGACATTCCGGTACTCGTGACGTATCTCGTCGAGCGATACGCCAAGAAGGCCGGCAAGAGCATTCGACAGATCGCGAAGCGGACGATGGAATTGCTTCAGCGATACGATTGGCCGGGGAACGTCCGCGAGCTCCAGAACGTAATTGAGCGCGCGGTAGTGTTGTGTGAGGGCGCCACGTTTACTATCGATGAATCGTGGCTGAAGAGAGATCACCTCCTCGCCGCTACGCTCGAGAGCAATCGAGGGAAGGCGCTCATCGAGGCCGCGCTCGCGGAGGCGAAAGGACGAGTTTCGGGCCTAATGGGTGCCGCGACTAAACTCGGTATCCCGCGGCAGACTCTCGACTCGAAGATCAAAGCGCTCGGTATCGACAAGCTCAGTTTCAGGGAACGCTAGTTCTCGTGACGCGAGCCCAACGACGGCGCGTGCTCGGCATATTCTGCAGGATCAGCATGCGCGCGAATTCATAGGTGCTTGCCAATTAAGCTGTTGGCTTCGGCCTACCCCTTGCCACCTCTCCATGGTGATTCCGTGCCGCTCGGGCGTACATAGCCGCGCAGGAAAGCTGCGATTGAGCCGGGCATTGAAAGTGAACTGCGAGGACATGGGGCGCATATAACGATGATCGGCGGTGGCGCCTTGATACGGCCTCTCGCAGTGCTGTCGACACGAGCGGGACACTCTATTCTTCGGATCGATGATGCCGGCAGCGACACAGCATCATGCTCTCACTCCGACATGATCATCGTCGCTGGGGATCGCACAGACCTAGTTCGTCGAGTCGCGTCGGTCGCGGGCCCCGACGCTGTTGTGATCGACGCCACTACAAGTTGAGGACGAGCAAGCCGACGGCGCCGAGGATTTCGTGTCCGAGGGAGAGTGGATCTCCCTTTTACCGAGCCTCCGCGTGGTCAGCGCCTTCGTAAGTGTGCCGGTCGAGGCGTTCATGGTAATCGTTGATCAAACCTCGACCCCTCGACTGTTCGAACTGGCTGTTCCGATGGCTGGTGACGATGTTTCCGCGAAGGAGCGCGTCGCGGAATTCATGCGACAGGTCGGCGTTAAACCATTCTCTCTTGGCCCGCTAACGGTCAGCTACGTGATGGACCCCGGAGGTTCACTCTGGGATAAGGCGCTCGATCTCGCCGAACTAGTCGAGTGCGTAGGCTGGCTTTCAGGGGACGGTTAAGGGCGATTTCTATCGCCCAGTCGGTCGAGTATTTCAGCAACAGAAAACTCAAATAGGCGAGCGAGGGCGTCGCTCGCGACCGAACGCTGATTATAGAACAGCGTCGAGCGGACCCACCGAGACAGGCCCCCAACGAGGCCACGACGTCAGCCCGCGTGGAGTTTACCGCGAAAGCTCTGCATGTCGTGGCAATCCCTTGATTTCGAGAATTGAGCCCGTAGCGACAGCTCCGCTGACGAGCACACTCCCCCCGGCGTCGCGCGACCCATGTGCCGACGCGCGCTCGTCAATTTCTGCAGCAGCAGCGCGCGTACGATTGTGTACGTGTTGACCGCACAATCGGTTAGCAATGGCCCTCGATTTGCCCTCCTAGCCGCGTCACTCGCGAGAGAGACGCAAATGACCCTGAAGATCGAGACCGCGTCCAACGGCGAGGTCACCGTTATCCGGCTCATCGGGCGCGTCGAATCGGAGCACATCGAGCAGGTTCGCGCCTGCATGTGCGACTACGACGGTCAGCTGGTGCTCGACCTCGACGAGGTGGAATTAGTCGATTTAGCCGTCGTGCGCTTCCTGGTCGCGTGCGAGGCGCGGACAATCGGGGTGATTCATTGCTCCCGCTATATCCGCGAGTGGATGATGAGAGAACAGTGAACTTAACAGGTAAGACGCGATGCCGATGATCGATGTGTACGCTATAACGGGCACGTTCGCCGATACGCGGCAGCTGGCCAGGGATCTCGCGCGAACGTTGATGAGCATCGAGCAGGTGCCAGACATCCCGCTCTTTCGGCAGAACACGGCAGCGTTCGTCCACGAGGTGCCGTCGTCCACGTTCTCGAACGTCGACGGTGAGCATGGCCACGTGCGAGTTCAGGTGCTGACAAATGCGGGCGCGCTCGATCGCGACAAGCAACGCGCAGTGGTCGCCGAGCTTACCCGCGTCGTCGCGGCAGCTGCGAAAGACCCGACGCTCACCGGTCGGACCTGGGTCCTGCTGACCGAGGCTCCTGACGGGGG
>WNFR01013386.1_pt1 | contig 10665 bp, 15 predicted proteins | sample 5400221 | NCBI WGS metagenome assembly WNFR01 (sample SAMN13153357, study PRJNA577476) | soil metagenome | isolation source: 40 cm soil under Madrone tree | place: USA:California | collected 2016-06-14 | reverse complement strand
GCCTGCCCTTTCCCTACGCTATCTCATCGAGAATTGGACCGACATTGCCGCTCAGCTGGCTGAGCCACCTCGAATACGCAAAGCACAAGAGCAAAACTTCTACCCGCGGTAGCCAAAACAAGTTAACGCTTATGGGGCGGAGCCCCATAAACGCTAACTTGTTTTGGCTTCTGCGGGTAGAACTTTTGCTCTTGTGCTTTGCGTATTCGAGGCGGCTCAGCCAGCTGAGCGGCAATGTGGGTCCAATTCTCGATTAGATAGCGTAGCGAAAGGACAGGCTGGATGGCGTGGGTGAGCTGATGAAAGGCGAACAAAAACTCTCGCCATCGACTAGCAACTGGCCTGGATTGGGAAGCTGTAGCCCCAGGGGGAAAGCGCGCTGGCATGTTGGATAAGCTTTTCGGTTAGGAGAGCGACGAATAATTTGCCATAAAGCCAAGCTTTGGCGCTTTCCTGGTCATACTTGGGTAGATGGCCGAGTTGAGCGATTTGCTTGAAGCGCTTAAAGACCAGTTCGATTTGCCAGCGGAAGCGATAGGACTCAAGAATCAATGCTGGAGGGAAGGTTTCTGGTGGGAAGGTGGTTAGAACCATCACATAATTGGCATAAAGCAGGGTTTGGGGTTGCAAGGCTGCACCTTGTTTACTGGCTCTGCGCTGGAGCTTTTTCTGAGCCCTGGCCGCAGCGGCTTGGCTTTTTCGGATCACACAAAGTCGGGCGGCGAGCGGAGGATGAGCTTCCAAAGGCAGCCAGACTTCCCATTGAGTAATTTGGCCGGTTTTGGTGATTGATTCTAGCCGCTGGGCCAGTTCCAGAGCAGCGCCGGTTTGGGTTTGCAGGCGAATGCCATCGGGATTGAGCCGCACCATGACGTCGGCCTTTTTACTGGCTGCAAAGTGTATGCCAGTGGCTTGGCAATAACCCCGATCAGCCAAAATGTAATCCTGTGGGCGAAGTGGGAATTGGCGCAGCGATTCGCCGTTTCCGTTTCCCTCTACCGCGGTAATTTTAAAATAGTCGCACTGCAGGGTCGGCCACCGAAAGCTGTAATGGATGCGCCACAGGCTGCCGGTCTTTCCGGGTTCCTTCACCAGCGTCGAATCGATCAAGCGCAGCCCTCCCTGACTGGGACTACCGGTTTGCAACCCTCTCTCCTCAAACAAAGCCTGACAAAGCTGTTGCAGCCAATCCCTGCTTTTGCGCAGCCGCTTAAAGAGCGCTACGGCCGAGAGCTGGGCCAGTTTGGCTTGCTGGGCTCGAACCACCGTTTCTCGCATCGAAAAACCGCATCCCACATGCAACAGCAGCACCCGCAGCAGATGCTCCTCCGATTTATCCTGACGCAATCCCTTCAGCGCACCGCTACGCCGAGCCAAGTCCTTCCAGTTGGATGGAAAGAACGAGACCAATAAATCCCAATCCTCATCTACCGCATTGCCACTCTGCATGCCCCGGAAGAATACCAGAGTGCACCCGCCGAGCGCAACAAAACAAGTTAACGCTTATGGGGCTTCGCCCGGGGCTTCGCCCAGGCTATCCTGAAACGCGCCTTCGGCGCTGATCACCTATCACTACTCACCGCTTACTCCTCGCTGACGTTCGTTGCTTCCCCACTGGTTTGCCAACATTCCGTTCACGAAAAGCTGGAACGGGTGATAAAACATGATCGGCAACAAGATCAAACTGAGGTCGGCGCGCGCGCCAAAAATCAGCATCGCCAGGGGTACACCCATCGCCAAAGTCTTTTTTACCGAACAGAAGTACACAGCAATCGAGTCTTCTCGGTTCAGTCTGGCAACTCGCGAAGTGAGATAGATTAGCAGCGAAATAGTCACAAACAGAAAAACGACGATGAGAAGCACTTCCACCGTGAGGACCACACCATACTTGTCCCAGATTCTCTCAATCACAGAATCACAGAAAGCGGTGTAGACGATAAAAAGAATGACTCCATTATTGACCGGGTTGATCCAACGCTTATTCGCGTCAACCCAATCCCGAACAAAGCGACGAAGGACGGTCCCGACAGTGAAAGGGAGCAACGTTAGCATGGTGATTTGAATCAGCAGCGGACCGATCGGCCCGCTGTGACCGGTTGCGTGCATCAAGAGGCTCACCAGCATCGGGGTCAGTATCACTCCAACGATGTTCGAAAACGCCGCACTCAAGATGGCTGCGGCAGTGTTCCCTCCCGCTACCGAAGTGAGTACTACCGATGTCGAAACCGTCGAGGGCAGTACGCAAAGGTAAAGAAAGCCTTGTTTAATCGCCTCCGGTTCGTCGGCCCAGATATGAGGCAACAACAGCTGAAATCCAAGCCCAACGATCGGGAAAATGACAAAGGTAAAGACCTGAATGATGACGTGCAGCCGCCAATTCCCCGCTCCGCGCCGCACCTTCTCTAGCGGAATCGAGAGCCCTTGAAGAAACAGAATCAGCGCGATTCCGAAATCGCTGATCAAATCGGGATTCGAATTGATCTCCATCCATCTTTGCGGCGTATCTTCATAGTTACGCTCTAAGTTTCGGAAGTTATCCAGAAGGGGGTGGTAACACTTCCCCTAGGTCGGTGGTAACTCGTCCATTATTTTCCACTGATTTCCACTTATGAAAGAAGCGATGCAAGTACCCAGCTGTGGGGAGGTGGATTCGAGTATTTAGCGAATCACGATCCGCTCTGGGAGTAAGCTCCACCGAAAAGCTGCTAGCTTTAACGAGCCTGGCCGTCCAATGCATTGCGCCATGGATTTGCCAGCTATCACCTCGCGCATTTCAAGGATGCGGCAAAATTAGCGCTCGAATTGGGGCATACTGACCAGGAACTGCTTTTCCGGCATTACCGTGAGCTAGTGAAGCCCGAGGCTGCCGCGAAGTACTAGAACCTCAGACCCGCGACGCAAGCCAACTTGGTGGCCCTCTCCACATAATGAACATTTATGAGAACCCTATCGAGGGCCGAGGTCGTGATTGAGTACGAAGACGGCTCGCCGAAAGTGCACAGAAATGGGAGACGACCCAAAAGCGTAAAGCTTCAGCCTTCCAAGCTGGCTTTGAGGGTTCGATTCCCTTTGCCCGCTCCACTCCTCAACATCAACGAGTTACGTCACAACTCCGCTCAAGAAATAGATTTTCCTAACACGTTTTACTACACAATCCAGGCTTGGCTGTGGGCCTCCATAGCCGTCTGGATGACCCCGCGTCCGACCGATCAAGTAGAGGGGCGGGGAGATTGGGATCCAGGTTGACTCGGCCTCAGCAAATTGATCTTCTCCGAAGCTAATGGACGCCAATACGTTCCGAATTGAGTTGATAAAGGAAGGGGTTGACGTTCTTAAGAGCTGTCTGGGACTCGTTACGGGCGTGGCGTGGCCCCTCGCGGTTTTCGCGTGCATTTGGATAACGCGGCATGAGTTGCGCGCTCTCATCAAGAGAATTGTTAAGTTTCGGATTGGCCACAAGGAAACTACGGCGGATATCGAACTTTCGCGGGACCTGGAGGCTGCCAAAGTCGTTCCGTTTAACCAGGAGCAAGTACAAAAGGTAATTGCCAGCGCTGAATCCCGGGGTAAGGCGAGCGTTACGGCAAACTTAACTGTAACCAATCCCGCAAAGGCACTTAGAGACTCTATGGGTCGAGATCTCGAAATTCTCGAGCAATTAGCGAAGGCGGCGCCCACGATACCTCGAGCGGCGATCGAGCAGAGTTGGGAAATTCTAAAACGAAACGTTATCGCGACGGCTAAGCTCTTTAATTTAACGCCCGTCGAAGGAGGTGGTAGCGATCTCCACCAGTCGGTTCACTACCTGACCTTGTATGTTCTGGAGTCACAGGACGTTATGATCGGTGTTTATTCGCTAGCGACTGTTCTTCAAAAAGTTGAGAAAAACCCCGACGCAGAAGTGGCTGCAAAAGACGCTCAGGACTTCGTCAGATCCTGCATGGCGATAATCGCCGACCTGAGCTTCGAGGTTGATAAGAAGATCGGAGAGCAACGCTAACTTCCTTTTGCCGGTCGATGAGAACGACTCCAGAATAAATCGATATTTGCCGCCTCGGTTTGTTGTTCCTACCTTTTGCAGTACATTTTTGCACACCGTGCCGCGGAGCACAGTACGCTTATACATGACAAAGGCCGAGATACTCTAAACCCGGCTAAGCGAGGCCGAGAAGGAAGGATTTTCTGCAGCGGCCGAGCTAGCAGGTGTCTCGTTATCAAGTTGGGTTCGCGAGAGACTCAGATGGGCAGCCATCCGTGCGCTTGAGAATGCTGGTAAAAAAATACCCTTCGTAAAACCTATTCATCTGAAAAGCCAATGACTGATACGAATAGCCAAATCGCCTTTGAGCAGACAGGCCTCGGGAGTGTTCTGAAGCACAATCAGATGGCGAACAGGGATATTTTCTCGGCACAATTGTCACAATCCCACGCGTCCACAGGGCGCTGGAAGTAGTCGATGGCCAGCAACGTCTCGCTACAACAGCTATCCTGTTGGCCGCAATAAGAGATTACCTCAAGGGCAAAGAAGATGTCCTAGTCGAGTCGATCAATAACGAATTTCTAACCGGCATCGACCGCATCAAACGCGCCAGAGTGCCGCGCTTGAAATTAAATATCGATGATAACGATCTTTTCGGCTGGATCATAACGCGCAACCCAGGCCAAGAGGAGCCACTTTCGACGAGGAATTCGCATGAGCGGCTTAAGGAGGCCTACGAGGAAGCACGCAAACAGGTCCGAAACATCGTTTCGACGCTTGATCCAAAGGATCACGGCGACCTGCTCAATACCTGGGTATCGTTTATTGAACATCGCGCCCTGGCCGTTCTGTTGCGTGTACCGAACGACGCAAACGCCTATAAGATGTTCGAGACTCTTAACGATCGCGGGCTTAGGACCCCACAGGCGGATCTGATCAAAAATTATTTGTTCGGGCGTTCGGGCGATCGAATTCAAGAGGTCCAGAACCGATGGGCCTATATGCGTGGGGCGCTGGAGAGCCTGGAGGAAGAGAACATAACTGTTGATTTCCTGCGGCATTCACTGATTGCGATGCGGGGCTTCACCCGAGAAGCGCAAGTGTATGATGCGGTCCAGGAGTTGGTGAAAGGCGAGCAGGGCGCTGTAACGTTCTCGGCAATGCTCGAGACGCTAGCCAACGCGTATGTGGCGATCTTCAATCCAGAACATGAGAAATGGAACGGCTATCCCGACGCTACTCGGCGCGCTGTCGAAGTCTTCAATCTCCTAAACATCAAGCCAATGCGACCGCTGTTGCTTGCAATTACTGCGAAGTTTAACCATAAGGAGGCGGCCAAGCATTTCAATTTTTAATATCGCTTGGTGTGCGTTTGCTGATTGCTAGCACTACGCGAAGTGGCTCGGTTGAGCTTCCGTTGGCGATTTCTGCGACAGAAATATTCAATGGAACGATCGAAAACGCTGCCGACTTACGCCGAAAACTGTTCGACATCACGCCAAACAACGAGGAATTTAAAAATGGGTTCGAGACGGCCCGAGTTTCGAAGGCACAACTGGCTCGATACCATCTCCGTTCGTTGGAGATGGCAGCCAAAGGGGAGTCGCAGCCTTGGTTTATCCCAATTGATGATCGCTCCATAATAAATCTGGAGCACGTACTTCCGAAGAAGCCGGAAGGGAATTGGCCGCAATTCAGCGAAGATGAGGTTGGACTATTTGCGAACAGATTGGGAAATCAGGTACTCTTGAGAGCCCGCGACAATTCGGAACTGCGCAGTGTTGGCTTTGCCGACAAGAAGCAGATTTATGCAAACTCGCCATACGTGCTGACCAGTCAGATCGCTGAGCTCAATGATTGGAATGTGCCGGCCGTGGTGACGCGACAAAAGAAGTTAGCTGACCTTGCGGTGCAGGCGTGGCCGATTTAGTTGCAGGCAGTTTTCTGTGTCACGCCAATGCAGGTGGCGATCTTCTGCTGCGATTCCCAACTGCTTGCGAAGTATTCTTGGAATTCGCGCAGCGTTGTTTTCGGGTCTGGCTCAGTCATGCATTACTTTGCCAGGCAGTCCGTGCTCTCAGATCCTCATGGATTCATGGGTTTTAGCTTTGGTGATAATCCATTCCACTAGAGCGGCTACCCTAAACGGACCATAACAAGCTTGATGTCGTACACTTCGGCGCCGGCAGCCGATAGAAACTTGTCGACCACCATGCCTGTGTGCATGCCGTGACAAATAACGAGGTCGCCAACCTCTACGTCACTCGCGCTCATTCTTTATCCACTCAGTCCTCATCCGTCTCTCTTCTTCCCATCGCCACTCGCATAAGCTCATCGTAGATCTGCCGAGCTTCGTCGAGGCGTTGCTCCATGTCATGGTACTTTGACCACTCCTCGTCGAACATCTCTCTAAGCGCGACGCTTACCTGAAAAGAACCCTCAGCACCATCGCCTCTGTCCAAGCAGATTTTCTCAAATGGCGTTAACCTCAGCCGCCAATCTGTTTCGTGCCTGGCTAGGACTTTGCGCACGAGCTCTTCCTTTGCTTTGTTCAGTCGCTCGATGCTTTGTTCTGCATCTGCCATCCGTTCGTATTCGGCCGGCGTCAGTTGCTGGAGCGCTAGATCATCCGCTCGAGCTATCAGGTTGCGGATACGGTTGGGTACGCCAGGTAAATAGTCTCGGTTCCCAGGAACTGGAACGCCACTGGAACCGCACCGCGAGGAGATAGCCTTCGGCCAAGCAGTGGCAGAATTTCTTGAGGACGCTCAACCGGCTCGACGTCTGGTGCTGGCAGGGTAATTACCCCAATTTCTCCCATCGTCTGCGATGGAGTGGGTTGGTCCGCTGAAATCGCTTATTCGGATCGATCGCTCCTCTCTTCCGGCGATAACTGTTTTCCGGGCTGGACGGAAGAGCGCTTCCCATTACCGAGGATGGGACGGACAACACCTTCGAGAAATTCTGTCGCGCGGTCGCCCGCCTAGTCGGACGAAAATTCCACTAGACCTGTGGGCCCGGTTTTCAAGAGTCGAAAACTGAAAGCTCGGCGCTCCGAGCAGTGAGGGCAAGCGCCTCCCGGCTAGGCAAGTATGGTTTTCAAAGCTTGGCCCCTGGGCAGCGTTGGTATATGCACACCAAACACGGCAAACTGATCGACGAAGCGGAAGCTAAAGCAGAAGGCGATCGACCAACGCATAACGGCCAATAGTCCTCGTGTTCATTCCAGAAACGTCGCCGTTTCAATATTGACCTGCTCTTGAGGAGAACGAGTCGTGATCTTTCGTTGTCATACCCGCGCCCGTTTTGTGCAAACTCCCGTTAGATAGCAATCTTTCTACTGCATTTCCTGCCTAATTTGCTCAAATTAACGGCGTTGAAGGTCGATCTCGTCTCCATATGCGGAGGTTCTTCGGCAAGGTTTGGGCAATCATCCAAGCGGCTTGCGTACTTTGTCATTGTGCTTGCGCTCGGGGAAGGCGGATCACTCTTTACCATTTTCTTCAATGACTTGACCGGGAGATATTACTCGATCGAATTCACCAATTTCCCCTGCAAAATTCATTACCTGTGCCGCTCTTCTTGGTTTGGTCCAACGCGCAGATTTCTGGTCACGCCGGAGATCATGGAAGACGACGAGGACCAGGGTGAGGACTCTAAAACATGGGTGACTAAAGAAGTTAAGGGTTCCGAACTCGGCGAAAGTGATTAGTTCACTGACGGATTTGGAGCGACTTTCGTAATCCGTCCTCAGAGCAGCGGTTCTGATGAGGATGAATCATACCGGATCGGAACCAATTCATTTTAAACCAGCGCCAATTCGGCTCCCGGATTGCTCTCCAGGATGTCCCGCCCCGCTGTTCACGAACCCATGCGATTATGCGCAAGAGTCCCGAATCGTGCCTCGATGGAGGACTCACTTAGCATTGTCTCGCTCCAACTTCTCTTGAGCTGCGCGTTCGACCCAAGCACTCTTAGTTAATCCTAGTTTTCCGGCTGCTTCGTAGATGGCCGTGTCCAAGTCAGGCGGCAATTTGAGATTCACTCGGATTTTCTCCACTCCGGGCGGGCGCCCCCGCGGACGTTTCTTCTTCGTAGCCATTACAGACACCATAAATACACCGAAGCACGTGTACAAGAAAAATTAACGTGCGCACATAAATCACTTGAATGGCGCCGTTAATGCGTTTATATAGGTACACTGAAATGACGTATTTGCAACTCATCAACTCGCACCTCCAAAGGAACGGTGCCTCACCCGAGCTAATCACCCTGGTCGAGGACTATCTCAAGAACGCGCATCCTTCCGATGAGCCCCCTTGGTCGGTCGAGTTTGACGACATTTGCCAGGCTGCGGTTGCGTACGCGAATTCTAAACAAGAGCGGTTGCGCAAGCACAAGCGTGCCGCCGTCCAAGCCAAGCCGACGGCAGTTAATAGCCGCCATCGCCAATCTTTAGCTCAGGAAGCGCACTCGATTCGTTTGGCGTTACGCCGACCCTCGAGCAAGCGCGAGATCCAATCGATGATCGCTCGCCTTGAGCAGCTCGAGAAACTGATTCGCAACTCAAAATGAAAGAAACTTTTACACATCGTAGTCACGAGGTCATCCTCACTAGCTGGGTCTCGTGTTGGGACGGCTGCTTGCTCAGCAATTACACCATTGACGGTGTCAGCTATCCGTACCCGCACCCCAGCAAAGAAGCTGCGATCGAAAAAGCACGCTACCTGATCGATCGGGACTATTGGGTCAAGGTCCGCAACGCAGTGGAGAACAGCGCGCGTATGTGGAGTTGTGGCACTGAAGGCCGACTACTCTTCGAGAACCTCTGCGAACACGAGGATTGGCAGGAGCGCCTCATGGATTTGGCGCCGGACCTCGAAATCGAGCATCCTAGCGACATGGCGGCCGTGATCGTTAGCCGCTATTTCAGTCGAGTTATCGCTCAGGAATCCCAGCGCGACATGGAAAATGACGAACGGCGCTGGGCCCGAATCACCGATCCCGAACCGATTTCCGGATCTGAATTTATTTGATTTTATGGCTAAACTTTCGGCGCACGGCACCGAACTAGGACGTTATTTCTCACCGCGAAAGCGCGCCTTGGTCTCGGTTAGATCCGACGGCATCACGCTTCATCGCACGCCGTATTCGGATTGGAAAATCTATTCGCATAAGAAATCGGAAGTCACGCTAGAGAATTGGAAACACGGCAAAAACGCAATCTTTGATGAGCTGCCACGCTGGGCTACGCGATGCAAATCGCTCCCTAGCGTCAAACAGATCGAACACTGGAACATCGACGCGGTCTGCGAGACGGTCGACGGCACTCTCTGTGAACCAGATTACCGAGGCGATGGCATTCACGGTCCTTCGTGGCTTGTCGCACTGGGATATTTATGAGCACCTGCCAAATCCAATGGGTCAACGCCGAGGGGGGACGCTTTACTCGACCAGAATCCAAGTGTGGGGCGCGTTCGCCGCAAGGGTGCTGTGTCCTGACCTAGAGGGATTCGATTTACTATGTGGAGACCAGGTCCGAGAGTTATACCAGCTACGCTCAAGCTTCTCCAGGAGGCTAGAAAATGAGTTTACCCTTTCCCAAGGTTGGCTACATCAAGTCAGTCATTCCTCTGGATTGCTGGATTCAGATTACTACCGAGGTAGCTACTGACACTAAGCGTCACTGCGCTGTTATCCTGATAGGAATAACAAATTACCAGATTAGATCCGGTGACATCGTTTGGTGGAACGATAACAGAGATATATTTTGGGTGCCGATTTCCGAGACGATTTTGGACGAGTCAGAATCGTGGAAGACACGGAAGGCCAAGAGGCTGTGGTTGGTGAGGATTATTAACCAACAGAGCTACGTCGTATGAGTGAAAAGGTGCTCGTCTATCTTGGTCCGGTACAATGAAGGAGTAATTGACGATGACAGTGAGGTTGCTTTGTCCTACTCGGTGGATCCAGCTGGCCGTTATGTTCAGAATACCGTTCCCTTGGTTAACGTTCGGGCGACGCTCCAGGACCATCCCAATCCAGAATGGAGGCTCACCGCGGCAGCAAACATCGGAGCGACGGCAGTAGGCGGGGGCGGGGGTATGGGGTAGCCCGGCGGGATAGTGTCATTCAGCTCTGTTACACAAATTCAAGATCCTCCGGGTCGGTCGCTGCCGCGGTATAGTTTTCGAACCGATCCCATTGGTTGTCGCATTGGTAAACCACATAGATAAGCTGGTCAGTCCAATCCTTGATGCGTCCGCGTTCGGAGTGCAGAGATCGGGCGGAATAGATGACCCAACGTCCACGATCAGTCTCAGAGAGAAGGTTGATATGGATCATAATTCTTTCTCGTGTTGGTCACCGCCATCATCTACTCTCGCTCCGCCACCTCGTGATGAGTTGGTCGACATTGGCAGAATAAGCTTCTGGCCGGATGCGACATGGTACAGTTGCGAGCTTTTTTATTTTACCGCAGGTCGATATCGCTTTCGACCATTCAAGACAGGCGAAGGACAATTCTACCGTCCGGTCCCCCGTGCTGCGATCGAAGCCCAAGATTCACGACGGCGATACATCGGGCATTCTGACCAACGTTGTCATTTCTCCGTTTGCCTGCGAGGTCTGGACCACCTTGCCCTGGCAGCGTTCCGCGCCTTTTTGTAGGCCGCAGCGCTTCCCCG
>WNFR01011490.1_pt1 | contig 10665 bp, 11 predicted proteins | sample 5400221 | NCBI WGS metagenome assembly WNFR01 (sample SAMN13153357, study PRJNA577476) | soil metagenome | isolation source: 40 cm soil under Madrone tree | place: USA:California | collected 2016-06-14 | reverse complement strand
CGGGTGTTCTTGGTATCGTCGATTCCGACGAACCGGTGAAACCGGGCAAAAAAACCGTCATTCGTCAGGAGTTAGGAGATCCCAAGACAAATTTCTATTCAAAATGGGTCGTGACGCGCGTGTGTGAAAAAGCTGACGTGCATCTGGTCGAGCCGCGCGGAACGCAGAAGCAATACACCTTTCGTGGCGCACACCCGGGTGTGCTCGATGTCGTTTTCAAAGCCGCCGCCACGCCGGGCAACGCTGACATCTTGCAGAAAATGAAAAATCGCGTGCAGTTCAGAATCGCCGGCATCGGCAATTCCAAAATGGAGTGGGACGCAGCGAATCCGGGCGGCAAGGCGATCGTTGAAAACGGGTTTCTCACGGCGAAGGTAAAATTCATCGGATTACCTGCGAAAAACGATGATTTCGGAAAAAAAACGGTCGAGCTCCTTGTTGATGGAAATCCTGTTGAGGCTGCCACGGTTAAAGTTTTTTTTCCGAAGTTTGCAACGAATCACCCCGGCGGCACGAGCGACGATCCGAACTGGTTCTACTATTGGAAGGAAGGTGGAGTCTGTGGCATTCAGCCTGGGGATACGTACGACGGGAGCGATACAAAGGATCTTGGTTATTGCCATCCAGACCAGGATTCGAACGTTCGTTTGTGCGCACTCGGTTGCTTGCAAGGACAGGGTCCTCTAACTTTTAACAGCGGAAGTGCCGCATTTGGATCCGTGGCGGTTAGTGGACACGGTAAAGGTATTAAATGCGTCGCCGAAGTCATCGAGCATGAGCGTCATCACATCTTGATGTATAAGCTGCGTGTGCAGACTGACTCCGATGGCGATTGGGTGCCGGATAAGCTTGAGAGCACGCTCGACGGAATTAAGTCGGACCCCAATGACCCCGACACGTTTCTTCTACAACCACTATTCGGACTTGCATCAGGGTACGGGAAAATTGGCGACAACGAAGTTCGCTGTCGGAAGAAGGAGTTGTCGTTAACCGTGTCATACGACCCAACGAAGGACTGGGCTGACCCGGGCTGCCAAAGTAAGGACCACCCGTACGGCCCATGAGATTTCTTTGGACGTTGTTAACTGCATCGGCACTAGTCGTTGATCTAACCGGCGCGCAGCCCACGCCCGCGCCCATCACACGGGCGTTGCTTGAAAAGAGCGTTTTCCAAAGCATTCGAGCAACAAAAGAAAATCCGCCGCGCCTCGCCATCCGATTCAAGGAAGCTGGAGCGCGGTTCCTGTGTATGCGTGATGGACGGGAGGACAAAGTCAATGATTACGGCGAAACAATGTCGATCAAATTGGGGGAGGATTTCAGCCTGAGCGAGCCGCATGCCAGCCTCGAATTCAAGCCGCTGCCAAAGCCACTCGACGGAAAAGGATGGTTGATTGAAGTCGATGCAGATGCTCGCCCCTTTGGCGGCGGCGAGTCGAGGAGCTATGGAATTGTGTTGCTGCTTGGCGACGCCGCAAACGCAGAATTAAAGTTCATCGAACCGGAACAGGGCTTCGATCCAAGGAAGGCTAAGATCGATAGCGACCCAACCTATCAGAAAATAATCAAGGTTGCCGGCGAAAGCGATTTACTGGCCCGGCACGAACTCGTTGGTGAAGGCGCTGCCGGCGAAGTTAAGCCGCCATTTACGTCGGCGATTACCGGTTTGCATCTCCGCTGGCAGAAGAAACCGCAGTTGTCCCGAGATCCCCTTGGCATCCGCTGGATCGCCGAAGACGTGGCCGGCACGGAAAAAAATCATCTCATCGCCACAAGTAAATCGGAGTCGGATATCTATAGCGAGAAATTCGAGATAAAGAGCGAGTGAGACGCGTCGCCACTCCCCGGCGCGCTGCTATTGCGTTGGCCGGCGATGGAGGCCGCTGGGCGGCTACTTTTTATTCTGCAACTTGCGAACGATCAGCGTGCAGTCGCCAATCCCGTTGGAGACTGTGATGTCGCGATGGTATTGGTATTGATAACTATTTTCATCGGGCGGCCCCTGGAAAAATAAATCGTTGTCATTGGCGGAGGGAGCGAGCTTTTGGAACATCTCATTGAAGTGCCGCCACCCGAAGATGTCCCCTCCCGTGCGAGCCGTGCCGCATGAAGCCATCTCCGGCCGCGTAGATTGCCGATCCATTACGTTGATAGTGATCTTTTTTGCGCTCGTGGTGATGGTGCCGGTCAACCTCGCTTTGACCGTCCAGGTAGTGACCCCGTGGCATCCCTCAATTGCAAGCTTCTGCTTCTCGGTCCCGGATAGCGTGCCCGTGAGCCCGCCTTGGCCATCGTCGTCCAGTATTAGATCGGCATGTCCTGACCAGTCCTGCGGTCCGGTCGGCACCATCTGGTGAACCGACCAATCGAGACGCCCGTACCAGTCGCCGCGGGTCGGAAAATCCGCCTCTTTGGACGTGTCATGCCCAGTGGCATCTTCCGCATATACGAGAAGGTGCACAATCTCAGGCGGATTCTTGGGGACGGTATAGGCCGGCTCGAAAACCCTCACTTCGCAGGGCGGCGGTTTCATGCCGAAGTCCTTGGAGTCCACGAGCGTTCCGTCTGCATTTAGCTGGAGGCTCTTTACACCCGAGGGCCAGCTTGTATGGCCATCTGCATGGCGCTCGCTCGCGGTCGCGTGGATCTTGATCTTCTCGCCCGGCTTTACCTTGTTGTTCTCCGGGGGTTCCGAAGTCATCTTGATGACCGGCGGATCGCGGTCGACATCGTTATATGTCCCGTTCGCCGTGCCATCCAACTTCTTTCCGCCAAGTCCGTCAACCTGCTCGACGTTTTTCTGCGGATCGAGGCCCTGCTCTTTGAAGTAACTCACCAAAGTGTCCATGCGGGCTTGCTGAAGGCGGTTTTGGAAGTCAAAATCGGGGTTCGCCGCTGTGTAAACCGTGACCGTGATCGGTAGAGGATAGCAATCCTTGTCCATGTCCTTGTTGCCGCCCTTGATCCTGTCCAGGGCCCCCTTGATGAAATCATTCAATGCTTGATTATTGGCCGATTTGAGATTTGCCAGATCTGGGTCGAACAGGTTGGGTATCTGGCAGGGCGTACCCGAACACGGGTCGCCCGACCCGTCTGCCATGCCGAACAGCCCGATGGCCACGATGTAATAAAGGACAAAGCGAACCGGCTTCATCGGCGCTGCTACCTCACCAACGAGGATTCATGGACCATATTGGGGTCGACAATGCACAAGAATCAAGGCCGAATCTGTATCCTCGCGGAAGATCGGGAGCTGATCGCCGAAGAGTGGGAGCGCCGTGCTGCCGCAGCGCCGAGCGCGACCGCTCATTGAGCAGCTCTCAGGAGTTTCTAGTTTTGATTCACGTGATGGCGCGTTAGATTAGGCGTGTGAGCTACGAAGTCTTCGCGCGAAAATATCGGCCGCAAACTTTTGACGATATTGTTGGCCAGACGCACGTCTCGCGTACGCTCAAGAATGCGGTCGAGCAGAACCGGCTCGCCCACGCCTATCTTTTCGTCGGTCCGCGCGGGGTTGGCAAAACCTCGACTGCGCGAATTTTAGCCAAAGCGCTCAATTGCGTGAAAGGACCAACCGTGACGCCCTGCGGCGTGTGCGATAACTGCAAGGAAATCGCCGCCGGCAACAGCCTGGACGTCATCGAGATCGATGGCGCCAGCAACAATAGCGTCGAGGACGTGCGCCAATTGCGCGATAACGTGCGCTACGCCCCGGCCAAGGGTCGCTACAAGATCTATCTCATCGACGAAGTGCACATGCTTTCTTCCGCCGCGTTCAATGCGCTGCTTAAGACGCTGGAAGAGCCGCCGCCGCACGTGAAATTCATTTTCGCCACGACCGAGCCACAAAAAGTTTTGCCGACAATCCTGAGCCGCTGCCAGCGCTTCGATCTGCACCGCATCCCCGCGAACTTGATCGCGCAACACCTGCAGTTCATCGCTGGAAAAGAAAAAATCACGCTGGAGCCGGCCGCTGCCCATTCGATCGCACGCGGCGCGGAGGGCGGACTGCGTGACGCAGAGTCGATGCTCGATCAGCTCGTAGCGTTTTGCGGCGAGAAAATTGCCGAAGCCGACGTGCTCAACGTTTTCGGATTCACCAGCCAACAGACCGTCGCCAGTTTCACGGAAAAGATCCTGCGCGGCGCCACCGCCGACGCAGTGCAGTTGTTGCACGAGCAAAGCGAAGCCGGCAAGGACATGATGAAACTCATGTCGGACCTGATCTCTTATTTGCGGGACCTGCTCGTGTTCAAAGTGAAACCGGACGCGCTGAGTGAAGATGTCGATCTTGACGAGCAAAAAGCACTCGCCGCCCAGGCGCAGTTGATCGAAACCGATCGCTTATTGGAATTGATCGACCAATTCGGCGAAGCGGAAGGCCGGATGAAATGGGCGCCGAACAAGAAGCTCCATTTCGAGGTCGCGCTTATCAAGGCAATCCAAACGTTGAGTCAGGTCACGCTCAACGAAGTGATCGAGAACTTGAACGCGCTGCGCGACGGAAAAACGACGCCCAAGGAAACTGCAGCCGCGGCCGGTGACACCGGCTACAACAAGAAATCAGCCCGCGTGGCCGAGCAGGCGTCGCAGTACATGGCGCCGGGTCGCGCGCGCGTCTCGCGCGCGGTCTCGGCCGTCTCGGGCGAGACATCCGAAAAATCTGCTCCGCGAGACCCGGAGCAACACGGGCGGGACGCCCGCGCTACCCAGAGCACTGCCACTGTAAATCCCGCGCAAGTTTGGGAAGAGCTCAGCACGAAGATTCCGCCGCAAAAAGGTTTCCTCCGAAATTCCGCCGGCACCGCCCACGTCCTCGGAATCGAAGGTCGCAATTTTCTGCTCGGTTTTTCGCCGCACGAAAAATCGATGATGGAAATCATGGGCACACAGGCGAACCGCAAGTTTCTTGAGACGCTCCTGCACGAAATCACGGGAAAAGATTTGAGCGTCAAGCTCAGCGTGCACGAAGACCTGGCTGCCCGAAATCCGCGACCTCAGGCAAATGAAAGCGGTAAGGCGCCAACGAAGGACTTTAAGGACGATCCGCTGATCAAAGAAGCGCTCGAGATGTTCAAAGGCGAAATCAAAGCATGACCCTCACCTTAATCCTCTCCCTATGAGGGAGAGGTGGGCGCGCCAGCGCCGGTGAGGGTAGAAACTTTTATCTAATTTTTCCAACGATGAATCTCAATAAGCTGATGAAGCAGGCGCAGAAGATGCAGGAGCAAATGGCCAAAACGCAGGCTGAGCTCGAAGAGAAAACCATCGAGGTGCAGGCCGGCGGCGGGAAAGTAAGAGTCGTAGCGAACGGCGCCGGCGAAGTGATTTCAATCAAGATCGACCGAGAGATTGTCGATCCAAACGACGTGGAATTTCTCGAGGAAGTCGTGCTGAGCGGCGTTAAAAGCGCAATCGAGCAAGGCAAAGCGCTCGCGCAATCGGAGATGAGCAAGATTACGGGCGGCCTCGGAATGCCGGGACTGTAAAAAAATGCCGAATGTCTAATGACGAATCGAATCGGCACGGATCGTTCGGGCTTTGTTATTCGATATTAATTCGTCATTCGTCATTCGTCATTCGTCATTACGCTCTGGCGCTTGTGTTTTTCGTAAACGCAAACTTCGCGTAAATCCAGGATCGACATCTTCTCGGCGAGGCGCTCGAAATTTTCGCCCAGTTGAACATGCGAATGCGCGTCGGACGCCGTTGTAAATGCAATCTCTTTCTCCATCGCCAGTCGAATGATTTCGTCGCTTGGATAAAGTTCCTTCACCGGCTTGCGCCAACCGGCGGTGGAAAGTTCGATGGCGAGATTGCGAGAACGAATAAACTCCAGCGTTTCCTCGATCAGATCCTCAACTCGCGCAGTCGGTCGATGGCCATGAATTTTGACAAGATCAATGTGGGCCAGGCAATCGACCAGACCGGTCGCGGCGATCTCGCGCACGCGGCGAAAGTAGTCCGCGTAAATCGCATCAATGTCGCGCCCTTCGAATTGCTCAGCTCCAGCCGGCACGCTGTCGAACATCTGGTCGTCGCGTTCGAGGTAGTGGACTGAGCCCAGCACGAAATCGAGTCTGTCCCAATTTCTCTCCACCCATTTTCGGCCCGCGGGCGAACTTTTCGGATCGTTGTCCAGCTCGATCCCGGCCCGGATTTTTAGATCGACATTTCTCTCGCGGAGCCGGTCGATCGCATCAAAATCCACGCCGGGATGAAAACGATCATGATCGGTGAACGCGATGTCAGTTAGCCCGCGCTCGCGCGCTGAATTAATCCACGGCTGCAAAAGTTCCTGCGTGTACGGTTGCACCCGATGGCCCTGCGGGTGCGAATGATAATCGGAGAAAAGGCGGAGTGAAGTATTGGAGTGATGGAGTGGTGGAGAAGTGGCCGGTTCCGTCATTCTGTTACTCCCCTACTCCATCACTCCATTTCCTCCACCATCCGTTGCTGCTACGGCGCCGTCATGAATTTCTGGCGCGCACGGATCTCCGGATACTTCGGAAAGAAAACTTCCGCGCTGAAGACCTTGTTCGGCGTCATTTCGCGCGTCGCGATCGATTCCCTATATTCGACCTGCTCGTTCGGATTGACCACAATCATCCCCGCTTTTTCGCCGACGGCGTGGTTGTCGGACCATTTGGTCAAGATCGCTTCGGCCGAATTTCGCAGGTAAATCTCGATGCGCTGATCCGTGGCAAAATCGAGGGTAATGGGAACCTTGCCCACATTGCTAAGGATGGCTCTGATTTCGAGCTGCCGAACTTCCGAAAGCTTGACTGGTTGCGGCGCGATTTTGAGATCGAGAACCAACCCGCGCAGCCTCGGGTCCCGGTATTGCGGCCCGGGCGCGGAGGAAGAAAATGGGTGCAGCATGCGCCCGAGCCAGCCGCGTTTCTGTGCGGCGGGCGTGGGAGCAGGCCCTTGCGCAAAGGATTGGGCCCCAAGCAGGACCAGAAGAAAAAGAGAGGCCACACCACGTCGCATGAGCGGGTTAATCAGCAAACGTTGCAAATCCTGTCAAACCCTTTATCAATCGCCCATGAAAAGTTTGTTCGCGAGCATATTCGGCATGCTCGTCGCCCTGACGCCGGTTGTCGCCAAAGACCGACATTGCCTGTTTCGGCTGCACGTCGAAGCCAACCCCCGCGATACCAGCGTCTTCGCCGCCTCCGTGCCGGCGAAATTTTCCGGCAAGGACATCGCCATCGAACGTACTCCGCGCATTTCCGAGCAGGACGTGGTCGCATTTTATCCTTACGCGGCGGCTGACAAAAGTTACGGCGCGCTCATTCACCTCGGCGATCACGGACGTATTGCGCTCGACTCTCTCAGCATCGAACGCCGCGGCGGTTTGGTTTTTGTGTTTATCAACGGGCGGCCCATCACCGAGCTGCAAATCGACCAGCGCGTATCCGACGGCAAAATCTACGTCGCTTCCGGGCTGACGGCGGGCGACATCGAGTTGATGAAGAAGGATTGGCACTTGATCGGCCACCGGCGGCGATAAAACGAGAATGCGAGCGGCGCCCGATCCGAAACACAAAAATCGAGTGCGCTCGTTCATCGTTGTATTTACGTCCCTCCTGTGGTCGAACATTTCCGTGCTCGCGCAAAATCAAATTGTTGATCTGGCCTTGCCCACCGATAACGACGCGCTCTTTCGCGGCGACGGCCCGGCTTTTTACCAACACGTCGAGCGCGATTATCACGGAGTGAAATCGACCCCGTGGGAAGGCGGCCAATATGGTTTCGTGCGCGATCCGATCGAGACTGCCGCTGGAATTATTTACACGCGCTTTCATGAAGGAATCGACATTCGGCCGTTGCAACGCGACGCCCAGGGCGAACCGCTCGATGAAGTGCGCGCCATCGCAGACGGAAAAGTCGTGCACACGAATTCTGTGCCGGGTTATTCAAACTACGGACGATACATCGTAATCGAGCACACCTGGGACAACTCGCCCTACTACAGCCTCTACGGACATCTCAGTTCGATCCGCGCGCAAACCGGTCAAAACGTGAAGAAAGGCGAGCCGATCGCGGTGATGGGGCATACTGGCGCCGGATTGAATCAGGAGCGCGCGCACCTGCATTTGGAGTTGAATCTAATGCTCACCCGCAACTTCGAGGCGTGGCACGACGAATTTTTCAAGAACGATCCGAACCACAACGGGATTTATAACGGCATTAACCTTACCGGAATGAATATTGCGAAGCTCTATCTCATGGTGCGCCAGAAGCCGGCGCTCACCATCCCCGAGTTTTTGGCCGGCGAAGAAACATTTTACAAAGTGGCGGTGCCGAAGTCGTCGCACTTCGAGTTACCCAGGCGTTATCCGTGGATGCTTAAGCGTGCTGCCGATGCAAACGCATCCTGGGAAATCTCATTCACGCAAACCGGTTTGCCGATCAAAATCGAGCCGAGCGACCAGCAAGTCACGCAACCGAAAGTCACTTACGTGAAGAAAAGCGACGTCGATTGCAAGTATTTGACGCACGACATCGTGGCCGGCCGTGGCGATCGCACGCATCTCACGGAAAGCGGACAAAACTTTATGCGGTTGCTTACTTTTCCGGATTGAAATCAAGGAATGGCGGATTTCCCCTGGCGCACCGTAGTTCCGCGACCGCGGACGAGAAAGGCAGTCGCCGACGGCGATTTGTCATAATAGCCCAGCGCTTCAGCGCTGGGTCATCGACGAACAACGCGTTAAGTCCCTTCCGGGACGAAAGAATCCTTCTGTCGTCCCTCGGGGACTCATTCGTCGCGCCAACCTTGTCCCAGCGTTAAAACGCTGGGCTATTTCCATAGATCAAGAATGTCGTATGCTTTTACAGCGATGAAGAAAATCTCGCGCCGTAAATTTCTGACACTGAGCGCGCTCGCCGCTCCGGCACTGATCGGCGCCGATGCGCGCTGGGTTGAACCGACATCGCTGCGCGTGACGAATTTGAAATTAAACAAAAACGGTCAATGCCGCTTTGTTCATTTCACCGATTTTCATCACAAAGGCGACGTCGATTACGCGGCCAAGATGGTGCGCACAATCAACGAGCTGAAGCCGGAGTTTGTTTGTTTCACCGGCGATATTGTGGAAAACAAACGGTTTCTGCCGGAAGCACTCGATTTTATTCGTCAGATCAAAGCGCCGGTCTACGGCAATCCCGGCAATCACGATTATTGGAGCGGCGCGTCCTTCCCCGATTGCGAGCGCGCTTTCAGCGCGACAGGCGGCGCGTGGCTGGTCGATCGGAGCATTGTCTTGCCACAACATGATCTCGAGCTGGTCGGCATGGCGATGATCGGAATCCATGCCTTCAAAGATCGACAAGCACAACGTCGCATCCTGCTCATGCATTATCCGAAAATGGCAGACAGTCTCGGCCAACAACGTTTCGATCTGATTCTCGCCGGTCATTCGCACGGCGGACAAATCCGTTTGCCGTTTTATGGCGCGCTCGCGGTCCCGTGGGGAGTGGGACGTTACGATCTCGGATTCTTCGAAACGCCCGGCGGCCCCCTTTATGTCAACGCGGGCATCGGCACGTATCGAATTCCGTACCGGTTCAATTGCCGGCCGGAAATTACGGTGGTGACGCTGTAGACGCTTCGCTCTGCGAAGCGCGACGCGCGTCTCAGAGAGACGCGGCTAAATCAGCACGACGTCGGCTTGCGTTGCGCGAGCGCGACCGCATGCGGAATTGCGCCGCGAATAAAACCTAAACATTCCACCGCGCCGCTCGGTTTTCCCGGAAGCGCGATGACCAGGGCAAGATCGACAATCGCGGCGAGCGAACGCGACAAAATTGCGTTCGGCGTGATCTTCATCGATTCCCCGCGCATCACTTCGCCAAACCCGGGAATCTCCATACGCATGATAGCGCGAATCGCTTCCGGCGTGACGTCGCGTTCGGCCACTCCAGTTCCGCCCGTGGTCAGAATCAATCCGCAACCCTGTTGCGAAAACGACCGGATCGTTTCCTGAATGCGCGAAATACTATCCGGCACAATCGCTTCCGCCAAAACCTGCCAGCCCGTTTCTTCCGCGAATTTCTTCACCGCCGGTCCGCCCAGATCGTCATATTCCCCAGCGCTCGCGCGATCGGAAATTGTAATGATGCCGCAAACGATTTGCATGCTTCTGTAGCGGCGCTCTATGAGCGCCGTTTGTTTTGGTTCCGGCGGTCATAGACCGCCGCTACAGCGGTCTTCGTCTTATTTACCAGCCGGATGCTCGAAAGTTCCATCTCTTTATCGACCGCTTTGCACATGTCGTAGACGGTAAGCAAGGCAACGCTCACGCCGGTGAGCGCTTCCATCTCCACGCCGGTTTGCGCGACGGTGCGTGCCATGCACGTTGCCTCCGCCGCGCTCTCCGACATGACAATGTCAATCTTGACCTGGCTCAGCGGAATGGTGTGACAAAGCGGAATAAGATGCGCCGTCTGTTTTGCCGCTTGAATCCCAGCAATGCGCGCGGTCGCGATGACATCGCCCTTGGCGATTTCATTTCTGCGGATAAGATCGACGGTCTCTTTGCGCAGTTGAATTTTTCCCGCCGCCACCGCGGTACGCGCGCTGAGCGGTTTCTTGGAAACATCGACCATCCGGGCGCGCCCATCCGTGCCGACGTGACTAAGCCGTCGCATAGGTCA
>WNFR01010487.1_pt1 | contig 10665 bp, 4 predicted proteins | sample 5400221 | NCBI WGS metagenome assembly WNFR01 (sample SAMN13153357, study PRJNA577476) | soil metagenome | isolation source: 40 cm soil under Madrone tree | place: USA:California | collected 2016-06-14 | reverse complement strand
GTCGTCGTCATCCTAGCATAAGCCTGAGTAGGTAGCAAAAATAAAGTTGATTATCTATGTTTCGAACTGCCCTACTTGCCCTTACCGCATCCCCAGGTAGTCAAGCCGTGTTGTTGATTCAAGCTTTTCTTTCCCATCTTGGACATGGATATCCTTCCTCACCTCAGTCTGATGTATCACAGACCGGGGACAGTCTTGAAGATGACTTTTCCATTCGGAAGAATACATCATCGTTGACTCCGAGTCGCCAAGCCCTTTCAAAGGACCACGTAGGGCCGTAGCCATCCCCCTGAAAAAGGGCCGCCAGATGAGGAGACTTCTGCATCAAAAGTGGAAAATGGCGATGTGAAACGTATTTCAGAGCAGATACCCACCATTTTCAGATTCTCTGAGCCGTTTGTCCAGCTGCGTCGAGTCCAAGTTGAAAGTAATATAACCACCAAGGGTATCTGGGTTCCCTGCCCAGATAGAGACAGGACTCGCATGTAGTACCGAGTGATCCCCAGTGCCTTGGATTTAGCATGAGTATGACAGTGGTGTAAGCCAGTTGGAAATTATCACTATAGTAACGGTAGTCGATTGAGCGCGGAAAGACCCGCTGGTAGATTAGGTGCATTTCCGCGATGGAAGCGAGTGGCACTATCTGAAAGGAACAGCTGATAGAACCCTGCATTGGCCGCGACCGTTCAACCCGTTGAAATCGAGGCACGTTCAAGCGACTTGGTCTACATGCGCACTCGAGAAATAGTCCCAGCCAACCCGTATGACGAATATATTTCCGTAAATTGCTTACTAACCAACCGATTCAGCAAAACCTAGCCTAACTGACGACGCGAGCGAAGGCGTCACCTCCTTTGATTGGCCGTCAGTGACTCAGCATCCTGCAACACTTTGGACGGCTCGGAGAAATTGGTACGTCGCGAGGAATATCTCCCGGGCCTCCGATGCCAATGTGGAAAAGAAGTGGCTTCAAGCCCCACGCAATCGCAGTTGCACGGAAGGTAGCGCAGTATCGAAAGCCAGTGTTTGCAGCCGGATTCCAGAAACCGGTACATCACCCGGTGGGCAAGAGTGTGGAACTCGAACGCTGAACACCGACCACGACATGCTCTCTCAAATTCCATTGGCACGATGGTTAGCTATGGGCTCGGCGCCGTCAGCTGAGTCGGACTTGGAAAAGATCCACGAATCGACCCGATGAACGTGGTGGGTTCGAGAAAAGTGAGAGGTTGACTGCACAGTGGATGGGCCAAACACGTTGACCCAAACCTAGAACTACCTAAGACCTCGAGTAAGACACATGATAACGCACATAGTAATACAGATGAACTCGGATGCAGGCAGCTTGGGGATCCTGACAAGTGACAACCTGAGCATGCTGGAAGCACAGACGACGACGAGAACCTTTGAAGTAATTGTCTTGAAGATGAGCACTGGATGAGTTACGTTGTTCGGACACGTGTCATCATGACGTGATGACACGTGCTGCCGCCTCAATTCTCTCCTTCCCGTCATTTAGGCTTACTTACTGCGAATCACTGGCATCGGCGATGCCGGCATTCGGGGGTTGATCACAAAGGGAAACCGGCGGCATATTCTTAGCTGATCATGCCGAAAATTTGGGTCCATGAGAGGCCATCTCACAAGTTCTTTCCAAACCACATGCCTACCAAGTTACTGTGCCAGTGATCGTGAGCAAACATTTGCAGTTTCCCTCGTCTTGGTGTCATCACAACTCGCTTCCGTGTAATTACTTTGCCAGGTAGCTGCTTTCATGCTGCAGCTCGCGCTTTCCCTCACATGAACACCCACGAACGCTCCGCCGATACTTCATTCGCGCCGAACTTTCCAAGACTATGCTTTCCAGCCGCGTAAGTCTCCCACGATATAGTCTCGTACTCAGGGTGAAACCTTGCGAGAAGGTGGTACCGATGTCCCAATAATATCACGATTGCGCGAATCGGATACTGAGCTGTCTTGAACTCGGAAGGGAAGAAACCCGTTTCTCCGACTCAGTCCCCTCACCCCGCCCCGCTCCCACCGCTACCTGATGCCGGGATCACTGCAAAGAAATAGGATCCTGAGCTGGCCCACACGCGCTCCCGTAACGTATATAAATCATGGCATGTGCGGAAGGTCCTGTCAGCGCATTGTCGTTCTTCGTTTTCACCTCTACGATCATGGTTTTGTTCCAATCTTCTACTTTCGCTCTCGTGTTCGCCGCGCTCGTCAGTGCGACGTAAAGCGTCAATCTATCACCCAGCTTAGCTCAACCCAAATTGCGTCGTACTATCCGTTCACGTACTTTGCGAGCACCGGGTATTGCGACCCGCTCACAACGATAAACTGGGATTGTGGCGGTGCGTGACTCCCCGCCACTTCATCGCCCACGCACTCCTGACGTTCCACTTGTCCTCTTCCAGCCAACTGCCAAGCAAACCCTGACTTCCTGCCGATGGCGTCCGGAGGTGATGGCAGCAGTACACAGTTTTGTAGGAAATGACCACAGCTGACCTGGTTCTGAGCGGTTCTCACGTAGTCTCCACGCAGGGTATGTCGGGTACTCCCCGTCCCAAAACACCGTTATCGTTGCCCACCAGGGCACCGACCCTAGTCAAATGTAAATCCTTGTAAAATTGTTCTTCTGGAGCCGTCGCTCATTTCCGTGTCAGCGAAGCCCTCTACACCGATGGCGATTTCTCCCTCGAAAATTTGGACTCGTCCCTCTTCCCTGGTATGCCATCCGCCGTGGAGGTGCACAGCGGCTTCGCCGACGAACAAGCTAGGTACGCCACACGTCCACCTCTTTCATATGTGCTTCACACTCAAACAAAAACACGCCCAGCACTGCCACTACGATCCTCTACTACGTCCAACAGTGCCTCTGGGACTTCGGCGCATCATCGGTCACCGTTGTCGGCCACTCCCTCGGCGCGGCGCTCGCACTCCTCGACGGTGTCTACTTTCGTATCCAACTTCCCGACGTAAATGTGCGCGTGATCGGATACGGCCTGCCGCGTGTCGGGGACCAGGACTTTGCCGACTGGGTCGACAGCAACCTAGGCGGCCAGGTGACGCACATCAACAACATGGAGGACCCCATTCCGATCATGCCCGGAAGGGCCATGGGCTTCGCCCACCCTTCGGGCGAGGTCCACATCACAGACGGGGGCACATGGGAGAATTGCCCCGGTGAGTCTTTCTCATCACTCGTCTTCACCCTCGGGTGTGCGGGCGCGGCTTTTTTGCGTGGCGCTGACCAGGGCGCGGCTCGTTGCTTTTCAGGCCAAGACAATCCTTCCGATCTCTGTATTGTTGGCGATGTACCGAATATCTTCGAAGGCGACGAGAGTAATCACGACGGTCCTTACGATGGCATCACGATGGGCTGCTAATTTCTCTCAGAAGCAGAAGGAAACGAAACACGTCGTACAAACGCCCGCAACTCGGATGGAATCGCTGGCCAGAAATGTAACCGTATTCAACCTGAAGTTTCTTCTCTCTTGTACGATTTTGTGTTTTTAGTTTTTAGTCAAATGGAAAGTTGTTGTCATGCTTCAAGTTGTCATGTGGTTGTGTACCGTTTATGTTGTAACCGAAAGGCGTGAATCCAGACAATCGACGAGCAAGATATCTCTCATGTGAGTCAGGCTTGGTGCGTGTGCGCGTGAGGCAGGACTTGAGCTCATCTGGTACTTGTGAGAGTACCCTCTCTCTGCCAGCCTGAGTGTGGACACACTGACATCCGAGATGCGGATTCGCGCCGCTTTTCCCCGATTGAACAGACCCACAGCCCTGCCAATAGTTCTCTCGAGACTCGAGGTAATACGAACGCATTTCTAGACATTTCCGAGTTTTCTTCGCAAATGATCGGGAATAAAACCAAAAAAGTGAGGAGCCATAGTGTTCGAACGAGAGAGTATATCAGGTCGGATGTGCGCTAACAATTCCCGCCCTGCTATGCCTCGACGCATCAAGTCCACTGGTTCCAGCTCAGCCTCAGACCTTCGTTTTGTCATTCAATCTTATGCGCTTCCCTTCAAGCCTCGTCTTTCAACTTGTCTTTGTCTTTGTTGACTATTGCATGATCGCGCTGAGCAAGCACAGGTAACATGCAGTCCATATTCAGTATCAGTATTCCGCATGTATAGGACTTGTATCTGAGACTGCTCGTATATAAGTGGTTCTGGGGCGACAAGTCTGTTGTCGCCTCGTTGCGTCTGGTCCAGCAACATCTCGCAATCGATCAAGGTACAATACTAGTTAGTGTGCACCCTGAAAACCTATGCGTATGGATTGCATTTGTACTTGATATCCATGCCTCGCATCTGGTAGAGCAATGGACAGGGTAGTTGCTATCTATTCCTGAGTTATCCCCTCAAGTCAAAGACCACTCTCACTTACCTTTAACCTCCACAAGTCGATACACGCGCATGTTGTTGTAGCCTCATAAATGACGCACAAACTCGGACAATTACAGTGATTACTGTAATCCCAATTAAGTACCATATTCCCACAATATATCGGTATGATTACAGAATCAAAAACTCGGGAAATCCAAAAAGGTATATCGGATATGTGGAGGGCTTGGTGGCTTCAACATGGACAGCGATTCTTTTCGCACGCGGAGCGAAGACCACCCGGGCCCGCGCTTACACGCCTCACCCTTCTCCCCCCCTGCTGTTCATTTCGACCCGCATTCGTTCATGATGAAGAGCTTTGCCTTCCTACTTCTTGCGTCTTTGGCCTCTACAGTAATTCCACTTGTTGAAGCCGCTTCGCTCCCACACCGGCTGAGAGCTTCGCACGTGGGTTCCGTCGCTTGCCCCTGCCAAGCGTTTGCACGTTCATGAACGGGTACGTGATAATTATCCCATTACCAGTATAGTAAAATTGATTCGGATTTCTCGATAGTCGCGAAGCGTGGCAAGGCTCACTCTTGCCGGCACCGTTCACAGCGGCAGACTGTATGTCGTTCTTCTCCGAGTCTGAATCCCCTCATTACAGTACTGTACTGTAATATACACGTCGGTTTCCTCAGTAAGTTACCTAAGGTCGTATCCTGGTGCTCTTGGACTTGTCCATCAACCTCGTACCTCGAATTGCAAATGAAAAAGCCTCTCTGTGGACCTTTCGCAACACCCTGACCTTCCGTTTGTCATAAGTTTTATTGTGTCAGGCGTGTCAAGTCTGGAATCTATGATGCGAACCTAGGCCCTAGCCTAGGTCGAGATATTCGTCTTACAGAATTACAGAAAAGGCTTGGTACCTTGGCATGCTTCTTACTCTAGGTCGATATAATTCCAGAACCCAAATTCCCTGCTCTGCATATCTCGGAGGACGTAGTGACATCCCTCTGTTACCTGGCAGTTATCACTTGGCCGGCACTCTACAGACTACAGTTCAAAACACTTATCCTTGAATTAGCGTCATCTCGTTTTCCAGTGTTGAACAGGATGTGAGATTACGCTCAAATTCTGGGCCTTGTTTGGGCACGATTTTCAGGGCACGATTTTCACTTTGTATGCATTCAAGTTGTGGGCGAACATCTGGACACCCAACTCAACCACGAGACAGCTCAGTAGGTGCCTGCCACCTCTTCTGTCCCTGGGTCACGACTCGTATTGAATGTACAAATTTTGTTTTTAGCGACTTGAACCGACGATTACTGCCGAAGTTATTTACCATGCCACCTCGAACATTTAATGCTGACCGCTAAAGCCCATGGTGGTAAAGTTATAGACTTTACCAGAGAGGGGTCGGTTAGTACATTTCATACACATTTCCCATCCACATTTCCCATCCCGTATCGCCGTACAGTATTTTGCCTTACGCGTCGCCCGCGCTTGATACGTCGGCCCAATGCCCGTTCATCCCCATATGTTTGACCCTTCTGATTGCTGTACTTTCACCTCGCTTTTCTTTTCACAACAGGCGCATCTCCATTGTGGTTACTCACTTCGATGAAGCGGGCACATTTACCTTCTCCGCTGTCACTTCAATGTTTTGGCTAACGACTGTTTCAATACCGTTTCAATCCTACAGCTGTTTCCAAAACAACTGATCCTTTTTCCCACTGATACTTTGACATTGGAAACAGCTGTAACTCCATTTCAGTGTTTACTTTGCTTATTGCGATAGCTTCCCTGCCCATTCACACCACTTTGTATACTACAATGTAGCGTATTATACTATACCACCCATAAGGTTCCTCACCATGCCGACTGTTGGTGTTCTTTGTGTCGTTGTCAATAGAGCAAGGATCACAATGATCTTCGATGCGTTCCTGGGCAACTAAGTAAAATAAAATAATATTGCCTATTTTGTCAATCGAACTGACGATGATGTCCCGAATTTGCAAAACCTGAATAATCCTTCTCCGCCGTCCAAATCCAAAGTCGAAAACAAACAGGTGAGAAGGGAAAAAGACACACAGAGGGTTAACGTGGAACTAATGATTTCAGACTATCTCTGGGCTTCGTACCTCCAACATTCAATATCACTGACGGATGCGTACTACCGGATGGCGTTGGCGTGGTGAATCCCGCCCATACCGCTATAGGTTAAAAACGTGATCGCCATGTTACAGTACTGTAAGCGCGACGTCCTGGTTGCAACCTCCAAGTGTGCCTGCTGCGCGCGCGCCCAACCCTGAACGGAACTTCACGGAAGCACAAAGACAAGTTCAGCATTGTTGAATCGAAAGATTCCCACGCAGGACACGCTAAATAAACGGTTCCATTTCCTAATGGGCCTTTTTTCCTCACAAACTTTCTCTCCTCTCTCCTCTTTCTTAACACCCTCGTTCTCGTTGCGGGTCCTTGTCCGAGCCTTTCTTTTATATATTCCTTAACCCAGTCTTTCGTTACACGGACAACTACCGCAACGTCAATAAAAAAAAAAGTCCCAATGCAGAAATTCGCCGTCGCCCTTATTGCCCTCGTCGCCATTTTCGCGACTGTCGTCCCCACCGTCCTAGCTACGCCTGGTCTTTCGGAGATGAAGCGCGAAACCAACGCCCAGCGCTTTGCTCGTGGTATGGCTCCTCTCGCCCCGACGCGCCGTCACAGCGCGAGGCGCCACGGTCATTCACCAGTCCCCGTTTCGTAAGGATTAAACATTCTCTTTGCCTATTTCTGTTCGCTTACTCGTTTGGGATTGTGCAGTAAGAGTGGTCGCATTCAAGTTCGTAAACATGGGCATGGCTCCAGTGAAGACGGTCACTTCATCAAGAGCTCGCCACAAGGCCCGTACGTATATCAGAGCCTTGTTACTATGTATTACGTTAGGCTCACTGGATGTACTCATGATTTTCATTCCCGATGTCAGCTACCTCCATGTGACTTACAGTTCGAGTACCAAGACACTTGTGTTCACAGTGAGATTTTTCCCGGCGATCATTTCCAGACAGTGTTTATGATTGTCGTTACAGGGCATCCCCGGACCGTCCTTCTACGGGGCTCATGTCTCTAGTGATAAGTTGGCAGAAGGTTCTCCTGCGTAAGCATTAGTTATTCATCTTTTTAACACGAACCAACCATCCCTCGGATCTGTTGTAGCTTTGTAACTCTCACTACTGTCGCCGATGGTTCTCCCTCTGGTATGAGAATCCCACTTCCTAGCTTGAACCATCATGCTCACTTGATTCTTGTAGATGAGGATCGGATTTGGTCCCTTGAGCACCATGGTGAACTCATCCCTACCTGGACAAACACGGACGGTAGCACAATTCAACCCGACATTGTCTTAAATGAGGACACGGGTGTGATTGCCCTTACTGGTGACCACAAGGCTTTGGGGCAGCAGGACCACAGCTGGAAACTCGTTGTATGTATATTTATGGATTTAGTTTAAGGACCTTTCTGACACTTTCATATAGAACCTTTACCTTGTTTAGTGATTTCGTTCTGCTATGAACCTTTGTAAGGCCTTCTAGCCATTGCTCAGTCGTTACCCATCACCTGGTCGCAGGGACTTTTTGCATTCTCTCCCACGCTAACGGTGCTCTTTGTTTTTTTGAGAAAAGCTTTATATGACAATAAATGACCCTGTCATTTTTTGTTTATTCCGTAACATACCCCCCTTTGCACTGCTCATCTTTGGAATGGGTTTCTCTCTCAGAATCAAGTGCCTGTATTCCCACATGTTCGGCTGATGGAACTATCGGTGTTAATTGACCGCTTTCCAAATTCTATGGCGCGTGCGAAGTGATCGACACCTCTTGACCTCGGCCGGCCTTGTCATCTATTGCCAATGAGTTACACGGTTTGAAGTCTAGCCGAACGCCACGGCACGCTGCTTCCTTCTTAATAATTGAAAGAAAAGATGTCTTGGGCCCTCCCCAGCGCAAAGCCCCCTTTTGTGCTCTCTATACCGAGTCGTCTCCGCCATGCATAGGCTCACGGCTGTGATTCTGACTTTCTTAGTCCTCTTCACTTCTGTCCTGCCTCTTGCTTCTGCACGCCAAACCAATGCGGAACAGTTCAGGCGTGGCAAGCCGCCTCTCCCCCCGTCACGCTTGCGACGTGATGGCGCTCATCGGCCAGAACCGTCCCCGAAACCACCCGTAACGTAGGTCTCTCTGCATGAATACGAATACTTCCCAACGTTGAATCTCTATTCGTCTCGCGCTAATGTGGCTTTTAGAGCAAGCGGGTACATTATTATCCGCAACACCGATAACGACAAAAAGCTGGGGTACATGCAGAACTTCGGCACTCGCGGCCCGTAAGTCGTGTGCACGTTAATGTTGCCTTCCCGTGCATGAGACCGACATGACTTCAGCCTCATTGGTGTGACCCCTCCTGATTCCCCAAAATCTACTCGTCTCCGTGGAACGTATTCGGGCTCGGAACATACTCTCGAAGTCACCGTAAACAATTCTCATCCCCCTCGGTTCATCTCTCGTCGTTGATGTGCCATTTGCGGCGTTTAGAATGCCTTGTTTCCTCCACCCTTCTTCCTTGGATCGACGTTCCCGTTTGCCGATTTCCCTGACCTGGAACCTCCCGAGTACGTCCAGTGATTACGTTGCATTCTCTACGTCAAGCGCCTTACTATTTCGTGCGGGACAGGGAGATACTCTTTACGAATATTGACGACATCCGTAGGGTCACATTCTTCTTTTGACGCGAACATACGCTGACGGGTAATCATCCCGACTGACATGTATAGCTGGCGCAAGAGTCTGGACTTTCGATAAACACACGCGCGAACTTACGAGCAAGTCTATTTCATACACCATATCGCCCGGTGGGCGCGTGCATAGAACCATTAGCTAATATTCTAGTTGGTTTTTCTTTGTAAACAGTCAATCTCCCGAAGCCGGAGGGAGGTTCTGTCCCGGCCGTCTTTGCATGGGACACGTTGCAAAATGCACTTGAGCTCGTGACGGACGTGCCCACGTTTCTTGCCGCCACGAAAATCTCTGAGCCAGCCGACCAGCAGCCTATCTTGGTGGTGCGTCCTACATATCTTTTTACCTTCGCTTTGACGCAGGATCTTTGTGCAGAGGATATTTTTGGGCCAGGGTAACGACGATTGAACGCTTGAGCCCTTCGAATGACTTTTTTTCCTTCTGATTTTACGTCACTTGTGAGTGATAGACTATATACACGGACAGACACTCGCTTGTCAGATTTTTACACTTTCACTTCATTTCTACCCCTGGATATTTCTACCCCTGGATAAAAAAACATTTACATGCTATGGGACACTTTTACTTCTTTCTCTCATTTTGGTGGAGTCTATGCTCCACTGTGATGCATGTGGCGTATGTCGTTGTTTGTCGCTTCTGTTTGTCGCTTCTCAAGGTCTCATTGGCGAAGTTCTAATCGATCAAATGGTGGAATCGGGACGGAATTAGTGTCGCTTCAACTTCTACACGTTGAATATGTCGTGTAGAAGCGGTGCGATAGGATAGTAATCACTAGATTCATCACACACGTGCATTCCTGAATGCACGAACAGTGCGGCCAAAAAAACTCGTGTGGGCGGCGAGTGAATGCCGTTTTCATTCCAGAAACCTCCCTCGAGACTGGGCGCTGTGATTGGCGCTTTGACACATCACGGTTCCACATGGATCCCCACCAAAAGTGGTTGTGGCGCAAGTGGCGCAAAAAACCGTTTGGCGTTAGCGGGAGTGCCCAGGTCCAGGTCCATTCCAAATCGCCTAAATACAAGTCACGTGATCGTGTGCGCCACTGGTCGTGGTCGTTATGGGGCAGGTCTGCGGTAGTGTCAGTGCTGCTCAATCGGATAACGCCGTAATGCCGACTATGTCAATCTCGAGGTGAGTCATCTTCTCTTTGATTGCAACAGCGGCGGCGGCCGTGACGGAAGTGCGAGGTAATCTCCATGTGGCGGCGGCGGCATTGGACCCGCCGCCGTCCCGTAATGAATCCAGGTCGGTGGCGCACTCGCTGCGTATAGTGTATAGCCAGAAGCGCGACAATACAAGCCATGACAGGGCAAAAGCTGCTCACCACTCGCTGGCAGTTTCGTACTCATAGAGTCGTAACGACGGCGTTTCGACAACGCGCTTGATCTGCATCAGCGTGGGACAGTAGCAGCGACAAGGAGGTGGTGCACACTGGCATGGCGGCACCCATCGCTGCATGCTAGTCCGAATCCGAGCCAGCGCAGGACGGGGGTGACTCGGTGGTG
>WNFR01008069.1_pt1 | contig 10665 bp, 14 predicted proteins | sample 5400221 | NCBI WGS metagenome assembly WNFR01 (sample SAMN13153357, study PRJNA577476) | soil metagenome | isolation source: 40 cm soil under Madrone tree | place: USA:California | collected 2016-06-14 | reverse complement strand
AGGGGCACCATGGCATCGTCTTCTTCCGCAACCTGGGTCTCTTCTTCTGCGTCCGAGAGAGAGGGTGCTCCCAGCTCATCCCCCTCGAATATAATGGGCCGGTCCTTGAAGGGGCCATCAGCCACCGTAAGAAGGATCTCCTTTCCGGGCTTGACTTCGATGCGTTTGTAGGCGAATAGACTAAATTGAATAACGCCCTTTGTGTCTCCTTCTCCGTCCGAGTCGCTTTCGAGCTCCACGCGTCGCAGGACAACATGCGCTTTCTGGCTGGAGCCATGGGGCCGGAAGCGCAAGTTACCCTTAATTCCAAGGATAGAGGCTGCTGTGGGTGCGAAGGACACCAGATCGTTGTCAATGCTGGAGGAGTCCGTCATTCTGAATGGTTCGTGTGGGTCGTGGTAACCCACAGAGGGAAGAGGTTGATTCGGTTCGGCTGAGGAGGGCCAACGACCAGCGTTTCTTTGGCTCAAACGAGGGCACGGCATTTCCCGGGCCAACAGCCACAACACGTTCACAGCTATCTTTTCATTTATTTCCTGCTATCCCTCGACTTGTGGTACGCCGTCCCTCCATTTTACCCCTACGCTCTCCGATACTTCAACAGCTATCTGTGTCACCCCTCCAACTTGCTCAAGCGAGGCCCCTCCTCGGCGTGCATTTTCGAGATGCCACTTGATCTGGCGAGGTGTGTCTATGGCGATGAGCGTGCCAATCTGGACAAATGACGTCTCGAGTACGTCCAGAATATCGAGGTGGCCATATACGGATCCATATGCGATCGTGTTGGAAAACCATCCTGCGACGCCGTTATTCAACCGGTCATGCAGACTTGGGAATGATTGCACACCCATATCAGGATATATGTTATGCAACAGATTCTGCATCTGTTCCGCAGTCTCACCGTAGTAGGCACGGAAGAACTTGTCGCCATACGTTTCAAGTTCAGGCAACGACAATGAGGTGTCTCTTGGGTAACCAGTGGGTCATTGCATGAGTGTTTTGTTATCGCGCTCACCTCTGACGTGTTTTGTCCCGCAATTCATCGGGTGTGCCTTCGAGAAGAGATAGTAGGGAATTTATCGCCTGGTGGTAGTTTATCGGTGCGTTGATTGCTGGGAATAAAGGCACAACGCACCTTTGAAAATCCGGCCAAAATCCCACACTTGAAGATAGAGTCCCGGAATCTGCGCACAAGGCGAAGCTTTTCTCCCTGCGCCTCGCCTTTCGGCACGTCGAACTCATTCTGCGTTCGCTCAAGATCATTTAAGACATATCGGAATACAATCGGAATGGCCTCTGGCCTATTTCCGGCGGTAAGAGCGACGATGACAATGATGTACCATGGGTTTTTGACCACTAAAGTACCCGTAAAATCGGTCGGATACGAATATGAATTGTGAAAGAGTTACCGTCCGTTGAAGAGGTAATTTCTCCGTATGGGTACAATGACTTGAGACGGTGGAGCGCTGCGTCCGTCGTTATTTCTGCCATCTCTACACTCATCGAGGAGGTGGTAAAGTGTCGTTTGGGTGTATTTGCCGCCTCATATATTCAAAGAACCCTGACCGAAAAAGGGTCGGTACTCACGCGCTCCTGACTTGGTTAGTGTCTCTCTTCATGCTGTACTATATACATAGACTGTTCTCTAGAAGTACAAAGGATGTACATGCCATACAGTTACAACCAATGCAAGGCTAAATAAAATCAGATGCGATATAAGGATGAGAACACGCGATTTCCTCTGCGTGGGGAAGCCCTGGACAGCCATCATTTATCACGCACTGCGCAATTTCCTCTCCCATCTTCCGTCCCTCGTAATACGCGCCATGCAGATAACCTGACAAGTTCATTTCAAATGACACGTTCGCGTCACTGGTAAGTGGTCCAAGGCCGACGGCCTATCAAATTCAGGATCTTGCAATCCCGGACGTACCGAAGTATTTCAAGCTTGTGGCTTCTCCGCCGAACCAGAGTCTCTCGTTGACGGTGGCCCTTAGGTTTGTGTGGTGAGCCTTCAGAAAGCTTGAAGGCCAGTTGCTGTAACTCCCCCGGTGGAACGGATCGCTCCTCCAACGAGGAAAGTAAAACGCGTCGGGCTCCGGGATCGTAGTATTAGGATACATTGAACGAAGAACATCGAGGACTTCTTCTTTCACAGCATCATCGCCCATCGATTCGACTCGTGCCGAAAAATCGCCCTGAGATGGTTCCTCAGTGAGCTCGCGACACAACAAGAGAAAACGGCCGGCGTACGGTGACAGTGACAAAAAGGATGCCGGAACCGGGGAAGAAGCCATCCATATCAAGACTCTGCCAAACGGGGTACCAACCCCGTTCGTGGTCAGCATACAAGGCAAACTGAGAACCTTACGTTAGGAAAACGATGTGAGACGAAACGACAACCTAGGCACCTCTGTGTCAAACCAGAACTTCTTTGGGAACTGTAAATATATCTTGGTGTACGTTCCCTGTACGTCATGATAAGATTGTAGAACGATCTCTACAAGTTAGTCCGCCAACCATCACCATACCGTGTATGGCTTCCGTTTTCCATGTGGATAGAGGGGGGTCGAAGAGGACATCATCATGCTGCAGAACGCCTAGACTGAACGTAACCAGGGCATAGTCCGCACTCAAGCTAGACCCATCTGAGAGGTTCACTGAGACTCCATCCTTAGAGTGCTTAATGGCCTTAACGGTGGAGTTGAGCAGGACCTGCTCCTCGGAAAGAAATTCAGCGGCCTCGGACTGAATGATACTCGCGAATCCACGTTGGTCAGTGGTCAGTAGGTTCTCAGTGGAAAAGCCGCCTTGGTCATCGTTGAAGGTGAAATTATTTGCCTGGAATGTAGTAGATAAGTAGCAGGGATGCGGCAACCAAGGCGATCTGGCTCCGAGTAGGACTTTTTATCATCTCACTTCGGAACAACAAACGCGACTGGCGTATAAAAGACTGATACGTTACCCAAGAAGACGCAAGCCAAGAGCTCTGCTCTGGTGTCTGTGCATATTCCCAATCGAATTGATAATACTCAGAAGCTACTTCATGAGGTGTTCTAGGTTTGGCACCGAGAAGAGAATAGCCGCTGCGAGTCGTGGAATCCACCAATCCCCTGAGGATCCGTTCACCTTGGAAATGACGTGCCAGCTGGAGTGATGCGCAAATGAAGTGAGAACATATACGCACCTCCTCCAACTGTTAAAGCGGCGAAGTTTTCGACGGCAACGTTGAAAGTTTGCATATAATCGATGGCACCAGTATGATCGTAGGTCGCTGTAATGAACCACGTTGGTATGAACTAACCTTGTGAGTGTGGACCTACTCATGCTACCACGATAATGGTTCGGTTGAGTTGATAGATTGTGCTTCAAGGCCAAGTCGAATATGGGATTAGATGGGCCGTCGTTCGTCTGTGTACCGTGGATCCAATCTGCGCCCAATTCCAAGACGTACTGTCTGCCAGGGGCACCAAAGGAGAAACTCTTCATACGTCCACCTAGCGTGCTGTGTGCTTCGATGACCTTGAAATTGTCTATGCCTCTGTGGTGGAGCGCCTCAGCAGCCATGACACCAGCAACACCGCCGCCAAGGATGAGAACCCGGTGGTCATGAGTGCTGGTGAAATGGTTCTGCATTGAGGGAACGGCAATGCCTGAGGTAAATTGAGGTAGGGCAGAGAGAAGCAGGCTTGAAAAAGCAGAGAGGGGAGGACAGAATGCGAATGCATCTTCGATGATACTCTCAGATAGGAGACGCATGGTAAGAGACGATTAGCTCTCCCAGTACTTGCGGGGATGGGGTTATCGTTTGCGCTCTATTTAACTTTAACAAGAGAAACCTTCGAACATCGAAAAAAAGCAAAGGAGGAACCGGCGCGCGAGTAAACGCGGGTTTGCACGAGCGCAATGTCAAGATAATGATAATCACGGCGCCAGGCGTACGCCACGAACTGATAAGCTAAGCCCATCCATCCGATATTGAGTGATGACATCACATCAGAAAACGAAAACACGAAAACCCTAACGTCACCCCTGAAGGCCCCTGAAGGCCTGAATGGCCGTTGCGGCTGGATATATATATCCATCTTGGATTTGGAGGCAGACGTAAGGCGGCAACATACAGTACTGTAAAGGGCCGTTCCTTACGTCTCTTGTCTCTTGAAATATCTCGCCGGTCGGAACATATAGACGTGGGTAAGTTCCGTGCAACGTTGCAGCCCACCGGCTCCGAATGGTGCTCACGCGGATTCCTCCTGATACCAATATACGCTGCGCTATCGCCGCGGTAGGAAGTTGAGACGGACTACATTCGTTGAGCCACTGACCGAACGGAAATTTCAAAAAATCACCTATCGCCTATATATCATGAACTGTCTAGTGTCAGGACCATCAGCTGCACCCAAATCTCACGAAAAAAAGGGGACTTGCCTATTTGTTTGGGGGGAATAAAGGCGTCGTGACCAGTCGCATCTAAGTCATTACGGGTCTGGGAGTCATCCTCGGTCTCCGGTTTTTCGTCGCCCAACACCTGGTCCTCTTGGGGATTTCTATATCTTTCGAGTTCCGTCGCTGCTGCGGTCGCAAACCCAATTTCTGTCGTATCATCGATAGGGCCATCCTGAACATCTTCCGTAGGTGGGGCGCAAACCTCTTGCTTGTTGCAGGTGCATAATTTAACCAACGCTTTGTCCGAATCAGCGGATGATAAGACCATCCGTGCACGTTCTGATGCGAATGCCCGTGCTACAGAGATGCTAGATCCCGTCACAGGGCCAACGACGACGACGTCATGTACGAGAACGCAAACAGTGTCGTTTTGTCTCGTATCTTCACGACTGCACGATTTACTGGACGATCGGTGTAAAAACACGCATCCAAAGGACCTCACTGACTAACATACCTAAAATGAATTCGTTTACAGCCTGACTTTGCCACCCATAGAAACAATGCAGAGACGGGCTCTGGGGGCAAGTCTGGAGATAGGATCTCCAAAACGCACTCCATAACTGCTTCCACAATGCAGAAAGTCTTGTCAAGATTGTACCCAGAGTCGATGAGGACGGCTGCAACAAGACTCTCAAAGATGTCACTAATAACTTTTGGAGGGTCGTGTGCCCAACTATACAGCACAATGTCGCGGTTGGACATCGCTTGTAGTATTGGTATGTACTTGTCTACGGCAGCAATAAGTTCCGTGTTGCCAGCCAATAGGAATTCGTGTAGACCCAAGACTCGAACGGCAACAAATGCCAGAACGGGACCGCAAACGACCCGTGAGCGCAAAGAGCTGAGCTGACCGGAATTGGCGCAAGGGTATTTCTTGAAAAGGTATGTCATGACGACAAGGTCGATGACGGCTTTAAGGTACGAACTATTAGCGAGCGGTGTCATAACAATTACGAGAGACGTACCATCCCCAAGAAACTCTAGCCTTTGATAAGATTTGCGGCCAAACCAGAAAGAGGGATGTGTAAGAGCTTCCTGCAGCAATTCGTCGTACCGGAACTCATATCCAAGACTAACTTGCAGTTCGGAAAAGCGAGAGGCTGCGGGTTGGTAGTGTGGCGGAGGAGCGTATCGCAAATGCCAGGGGACAGGCCCCCCGTACTTCAACCCGAGTGCGCTGCCCACCCGCAGGGCCATTAGAATGCCTCCGGACAAGTAGCCCGCACCCGTGATAGCTTCCATGCAGTCCTGCAGACTTCGCCGTGCCATCCGTTGCCTGACGGTTCTGTCACCACGTGCGGGGTCTTCTAAAGTCGGGCTGCCTTCCGCAACCACAATGGGCCATATCCGAACGTTCTGGCCCTCCATGCTCAAATAACGTTCAAGGTTGATCGCTTTCGCTCGGACCAAAAGTGCCTGATTCGAGACGCATCGCCGGCGTAAATGGTCTAGTTGACCCTCGTGGCAATGAGGAAACCTGTTATACAAGTGCACCGATGTGCAGAGCTTTAACACGGAGTCGCCAAGCGTCTCAAGGCGTTGGTTGTTAAATCCCGCAGCTGCACCGGGTAGGGTTGTCGCTTCAATGAGGTAGTCATCGAGAATCGGAGGAAGGCCTAGGCTGATGCGAGCACTGCGAACGCGCCATACATCTTGGACGCGGTGCAAGAGACGTGGAAACAAGCCAAAAAGAGAGAACATCTCCTCCGACATCAAAAAGATACGGGTGGAGGCTTGAGGAAATAGGACGAGTTTTGCATTCTCACCTAAAGTCATTTCGACGTCGACGGAGGTATCCCGGGGTAGGAGCTGATACGCCCTCGAGGTTTGTCTGGGTAGAAAGACTGCTTCAATAAGCGGTCCGTGTTTTGGTATCTCTGGAACGACGCCTTTGCGCTTCCTTAGCAGCCATGTGTAGTATTCCCAATATGTCTCGAAGTTAATGTCCTTAATCGCCATCGGTGGTTTCGATAATGGAGTCAGGTCAAATCGGATGTTGTGGAGTATAAACGGACGACCGTGCTGTGTGTTATTCATGACCAAGGTGCGACCATATGCGCGTTCATCCACACCTAACCAGTCAAAGCTTCCACCGTATGGATGCCGCAAAAGGTGTTCCATTGCTTGAAAATCTGGCTGGCAAGAATGTGGAACAAGGGGAACCAAATAACACGACAAGGGTGTGGAGTATGGTCTAGCGGTGACACGCCACCACAGCCCAAGATGGGTATAGTCCTCCATGAGTTTACGTGGCCAATACTCGTCCGTGTCGACGAGTATGGGTTCAGCCGCACCTAAGGCAAGCGTGGTGCCATTCCAGGAAAGCTCGGTGGACGGAAGCGGCGTCCCCGTGACAAGTCCGGCAACACGTCTTCCGTCCACGCTAACCGGATGTGACCAAAGCTTTGACCCTAGGGACCACGGGCTGATAACCACGACATCCATCGTCTCTGGAATATGCATGACATCGTCTACATGACTTATATCCCCATCTATTTCGAGATCGCCCTTGCAGTGAGCTGGAAGTAGGTGGTCGTCGAAGATCCCCAACGAATGTAGGGCTTTGACGGCCTTAAAGGCAATAGCTCGTTTAGCTTCTTTCTTCGAGTGCTTGCGCGATCCTTCGTATATAAGTTGTTCGGGTGGTAACGGCAGCGTTGAGGGGAGGCGCACAGTTGAGACGAAATCGCCACTGTAACGTGGTTTCTGCGGGGGTGTAAACGGGTCGCATGGAATAAGGGAGCAAAGATGTCCAAGAAGGCCGATGGCTGAGTTATACGTAAGGATCGCACCCGTATTTGGCACGACAAAACGCTCTCGCTTGGCGAGGTCTGTCGGATAGACATAATCGCTGCCGCCTCCATCATCAGTCTCGCCAACTATAGGCTCTTGGAGAGGTTGAGGGGCTGAGGAATGGAAAAGCCTCTTGATATATGCTTCATTCTCTGAGAAAGAACGATAGTTGTCGATATCTGAAGTACTGTTCTGTTGCACCATGACTACGAATGTTGAAGTCGCTCGCCGCGCGCGCCCACGGGATTGGACGTAACCCACCATACCCTGCATGACGTCAAAACGAACAGTGAGGTCACAAGCCTGGAACTTTCCGTCAGCCTTCTAATAATTAGTGAAAGTTACTGGGACTGACAGGAAAGTCCAAGCCTTCCTCAGCTACGGGAGTGGCAATGACTATGGACAGGCGATGAGCGCTTGATGACGAATTTGTGTGCTCACTTACGCAGGTTTATTTTTCCATCCCGGAAATCGTTCACGACTTTACGCTGCCTATGGATGGGCATGCCGCCTGCAATACCTTTTTCGTCGCGCCCGTGACCCACACACTCCGCGCAGGTTATGATCCCTTTCAGGACTGGGATGCGAGAAATGATGCCGGAAAGCACTCTAGCAATATGGCGACGGTCCACAAACACGATGCCATGGAATTCTGGGGAATAATTTTCCAACAGAATATCCACGAGGGTCTGAACCTTCGGAGAGAACCAAGTAAGGCTTAAAGACCAAGGGGAGGGCACATCTTCACTAAAGGAGGTGTGTTCGAAGAACGTCTGGTACTCGGCCAATATTTCATACAAATCACGCAGTTCATGGACAGTACAAGCAGGAGGGTCGTCGGTCTTGTGGGTAAGGTCCGCATACAGGTATTGAAGGCGCAGCAATTCCATTTCGTCGACATCTCGAGGGTGTGAGAGCTCTGCTAAACGCATCTGGAGATCAGTGTAAAGGTAAAGCTCGGCGGCAAATATGCCCAAGGTTCCTAAAGTAAAAAGATAGCGGCTACTCATTTGCTGCCAAGGTATTTCGACACTCTCTGGAACTTGAGAGTAGTCAAAACGGCTCCAGATTGGGGGAATAGGGTAATCGAGGTAAATTTCCGGAGGCGGAGGGTATTCTCTGATGACCTGAGAGGGGGAATAAAGTCAAGGTTACGCACGGTGACTTCAGAACACTAGTCTACCTCAGTGGGTTTCGAAGAATAGAGGGCAAATTCATCCAGGTGCTCCTCAACGGTAACAATCTTGGCATCCAAACACCTTTCAAGGTCTGCTAGTGAGGCTTGCCGTGTATCTGGAGTCCAAGTTGGACACGCTGTCATGCCGAATACTTTCGGTCGCTCAGCCTCGGAACAAGCTCGATATATGGCCATAATCGCAGTATACGGGTGGTTTTTGCGGGTATGATGACATTCATCGAATACAAGCAGCGATACCTGTTACTTATTAGAATGAAAGGTTAAAGCTTAGAGTATAATGCCTTTACCTTATTCACACTCCAATGTGAGTGGGTCAGGAGATTCAGAAATATCTGCCCTAAGTCTGATTAGAAAAACAAAAGTTCGTTTTTTCTGGGCGTATGCTTACCGGTCATCACTAATACTTCGGATTCGGAAAAAAGCTTACTCCATCGTTCACGATCCATGACACCAGCAGAAACATCGCTATGAACAGGAACAACACGTAGCAAAGTGTATTTGGCGATGAATTTGCTCTGTTGTTCTACCAGAGGGACCTTTGGCACGAGGAATATGACTACTTTCTTTTGAGGGTTCTCTTGTGCGGCAATCCATTTAATTAGCATGGCACATATGAGTGTTTTCCCGCTGCCGGTGTCAAGCACTGCGATGATATTTCTCTGTTGTGCCTTGAGAAAGATCTCTTTTTGGTACTGACGAGGGATTAGCTCTGGAGACGAAGAATGAGATACCCGGGTTGCGTCGTGATTGTGAGGATGAAATTTGAGGAAGCGTGGGGGGACTCCAATTTCAGGCATCGAGGCATCGAAGAGAGAAACCAATGCAGAGAAACCATAATGGATACAACGCCACAACACACGAGTCCACAGCGTCCCCGGACCGACATTCCGCCGGGTAACTGACTCAGACCAATACCAGCACAACCCAGCACAACCTACACTAGCACGAGCACGAGCAACGATAGCAATCCCAGTATATGAACCCTAACGAGGATACAGAATTGTGAGTCGGTTCACCAGTTAAATGTACTCACTGATGTACCATGGCGCTTACCAGCAATGAAGCCCTTCGCAAACATGGAATACTCCCACCACGCGACTCTACACCTCCTTCTCCTTCTCCACCACCATCACCAACCTTCAAAGATATACTGGGTGATCTAACCACAGAAGAACTTCGAGAGCTCGGAGAGGATCCTCACGACGACGATGCAGAACGGTACATTGCGCAGTTTCGTGCGCAGCGTCTTGCACAAGAGCGACTGGAGGCTCAGCGTCATCGCTTCGGCTCTGTTATCCCTATAGGAAGAGATGACTACACACGCGAAGTCACAGAGGCGAGCAAGCAAGATGAACCCGGGGATGAGAAGGAGCGTGGAACGGGCGTTGTCTGCTTTTTGTATAAGGATGGGTACGTTCGATACTCAAAATTCTCCGTACATCTCATATATCGTACGTGATAGAATACCACGGAGCGATCGTGCGCGCACCCAGGTGCGCCTGTTGGCGATACGCCACCCGCGCACTAAATTCGTCTCCATTGTCGGCGACAAGTGTATACCCAACCTACCAGATTCACGTGTACCTATGTTCATCGTATACCGGAAAGGGGAGATCGTCACCCAGATCACTGCTTGGGGATCGGATCGGGAACGGAAGGTCGAAGGTAGGCTCATGATTGCCGCTGTGACCCAAGGCCAGAGGTTGAACTGACGCATCCACAGAACTAGAGGCGTTGCTTATTGGGTGTGGAGTTATTGTTGCACCAGAGAGGAAACCACCAGCGGACCCAAGAGATGACGTTGGGGATGAATCCGAAGAAGAGGAACATGATGGCACCTCTCAGTTGCGCTCAAAGTCGACTTGGGTGAATTATTCGACCAAATGTGTCCGCCAAGCACCGAAGAAAGATGATTCGGACTCAGACTTTGATTTATGACAAGCTATGTGGTACGCAGTTCAGAACATGTCCCTCGATGGGAAGAGAAGGTGTTGTCCTAAGCCCCACTCTTCGGTACCCTTTTCATCCTGGGTTCGGGACAAGGAATTATTGAAATGTGGGATCATTTAGTCTCTCATACAGATTACAGCAGCCATTAGTACCAGCAAGTCAGATATCTTCACTCTGTGTTCTGCCGCTTTGGGGTGTTTTCCTCTTCTATGCTGTTAGTATCACTCGTGGCGTCATCTTCGGTTCCAACCTCCGCCTCCTTTTTAGCTTGCTTGCTG
>WNFR01008068.1_pt1 | contig 10665 bp, 13 predicted proteins | sample 5400221 | NCBI WGS metagenome assembly WNFR01 (sample SAMN13153357, study PRJNA577476) | soil metagenome | isolation source: 40 cm soil under Madrone tree | place: USA:California | collected 2016-06-14 | reverse complement strand
AAAAAATGCCGCGGCGGGCGGCCCGTCCTATCGCGCACTTTGCGAAAAGGGTGGGCACCCGGCCACCGCAACGTTGTCCTGAGCGGAGCATGAACTTCACGAAGTGAAGTCCATGCGGAGTCGAAGACCCTGCCCTGAGCGAAGCCGAAGGGGTGGGTGATGGGGATCATCGGCGCACTCTATGAACGAGGGCGCTGCAGGAGTCAGCGAGAAATCCCACGCGCGAGACAACCGTGGAATCCCACCCTCAAAAAACCGAAGGGCGTAGCACCCGGCCACCCCAATCCCAACGTTGTCATCCTGAGCGCAGCATGAACTTCACGAAGTGAAGTCCATGCGGAGTCGAAGGACCCCTACACTCCCTACCGTGCCGCAAACGCGTCAGGGAATTCTCCCCGCGCACTGGATTTCGCGGAAGGGCATCCACGCAACAGCTAGCGGCAAAACGCGATGTTGAGCTTGATTTTGGGTGGTGCATCCGGCACTTGACGACCTACATGGATGCCCCGATGGACACCGCACTGCCTGCGGCTTAACCTCCCCACATCCGGCTATGCCCCCGGCAAGGCAGGACTCATGAACGGCAAAAACCAGGAACGCTTGAAGTACCTCTGTGCACAGGCCGCAGAAGAGCAGGATCCCGAGCGCCTCTCAACTCTGGTGCGACACATTGACGAGCTGCTCGAAGCCAGGCAACACCAGCCAAATCCAGATAAGGAGACCCGACGATCTACCCAGGACAATCGCTCCCAGGCACCAGAGTCCCCGCAGGATTCCATCGACACCGAATAGCGCCACCAACTAGCGTCGCTTCCAAAGCTGATTCCACAACTGCACCAGCGTCTGCCAGGTGCCCATCCTTTTCGCGCACTTTGCGAAAAGAGCCTGCCCTGAGCGAAGCCGAAAGGGTGGGTGATGGGGGGATCATCGGTGCACTCGATGAAGCTACCCCACCCTTGTCATCCTGAGCGCAGCATGGACTTCACGAAGTGAAGTTCATGCGGAGTCGAAGGACCCCTACACTTTCCACAGTGCCGTAACCGTGTCAGGGAATTCTCACGATACTCTGGGGTAGATCGAAGCCCGTACCCCCGCGTGCCCCATCCTTTTCGCGCACTTTGCGAAAAGAGCCTGCCCTGAGCGAAGCCGAAGGGGGGTGATGGGGATCATCGCTGCACTCTATGAACGAGCGCGCTGCAGGAGTCAGCAAGAAATCCGAGACAACCGTGGAATCCCACCTTTCAAAAAACGAAGGGGTGGGGGCACCCAGCTCTCTGGAGTGTCGAACACTGGAGCGCCGAACAATGGAAACTATGCCGCCACAGTCGTCACCTTGCGCACCGCCAACGACAGCATCACGCGCGTAACCCCGCTGATGATCATGCTCACGCCGACCAGGACGCCGATCGCCCAGGCGGAACTCGACGGCCATTGCATGTAGATCATCAGCCCCAACAGGAGGGTAACGATCCCGTCAACCAGCACCCAGCTCGTTCCTCCCGCCGGGCGCATCTTGAAAAACAGAATGATGTTCAGGACGCCCTCAATCAGGAAGAGCGATGCCAGGACTAACGTAAGCGATGCGACTCCCAGCAGCGGATGCATGATCAGGTACGCACCGAAGAAGACATATGCGAGCCCCACCAGGAGCTTCCAGATCATGCTGCCCGCTCCATGAGCGCGAAAGGCAAGCATGACATGGACCACGCCTGCTAAGACGATGAGCCAGGCAATGACCGCGTTAACCGCCACGGCGGCAAGAAGTGGCGAACCAATCGCCACCATGCCAAAGACGATCAGCAAAACGCCCCAAAGGATGGATAACGTTGAAGCCTGACGTACGATATCGACCGGAGTTGTCTGTGCCATAGAGGCCTCCTCGAAAAGGCGGACTAATCCTACTCTCAAATTGGTTGAAGGCTACGAAGCAAATTTTCCCTTGACGCAGTGCTGCTTTGAGCGGACAATGCAGCGCAAATCGGGCCCTTCCCTGCAACCAACCTCTAGACATTAGAATTTGAAGGAGGCGCACCGTGTTTGAAGCTGCTGCCAGTGGACTCCCTCCGCTCGACTTGCCTAGGATCGTGTTAGCCATCGGCTCTCTCGGGACTGCTGCGTATGGCGTAGTGGATGTCTCCAAAGCCTTCGGCGGCGGAATCTCCAATCGTGGATTTGGCGACATTAAAAAAGTGATCTCGCAGTTAATTCCTGTCGCCACGGGGCAGAATACCGCATCGGCCCTTTCGCTGGCGTCGGTTCTGTCCACTTTGCGGTCCAATTGGCTCAACGGGATGGCTTTGGCTGATCAGAAGTCGGTCGCGAAGGCGCTCATCAAGTTGAATCTCAATGACGCCAGCGCGAGCAAAATGGCCGCTGCCACCGGCGTGGACGAAAAGGTTCTTTCCAGCATCGCTGCCAAGCTCCCGACGGGAACGAAGCTCGAGCAGACCGAGACCGACGCTTACGGCCGGTTCGACCTTTTGCTCAGTGCCTCGCTGGACCAGGGCTATCAGCGCGCCGATCAGCGCTATAGAAACAGCGCCAAGCTCCTGGCGGTTCCGGTGGCAGTCCTATTGGCCTTGCTCGGAGCTTGGGCGATTTCCAACCACCTCACAAATTCTGACATCTGGCGAGCGATTGCCGGAGGGCTTTTGGCGACGCCGCTGGCGCCCATAGCCAAAGACCTGTCCAGCGCGATTCAGACGGGAACCAAACTGGCGCAAGCGTGGAAGAAATAACCTATTTCATCGATCTCCGCGCGGACTCTGCTGGCGGCAACCCCGTCGCCGATGCCAGCGGCGTGGTGGTCCGCACGAACACGCAGCCGAATCCGAATCCATCTCAGCCGCTTGATGCCGAACTGGTGCAGGCGGTGCAGGGCCGCGACGTGCTGCTGGCGACGCATGGCTTTCACGTAAACCGGGCGACCGGAATCGATTATCTTTCCCATTGGACGGAGTGGCTGCAGCCTGGCGACAATGGTTTCTTCGTCGGCGTCTTGTGGCCCGGCGACTCCCGCTGGTTGCCCTTCCTCGACTATCCGTTCGAGGGCGACGAGGCGATTAAGAGCGGGCGCGTGCTCGCCGACTATTTGATCAGTAAATTTACGGGAGCGAACAGTCTTTCGTTTGTTTCGCACAGCCTCGGTGCGCGGACGATGCTGGAAGCCATTCGAAGCCTTAAACAGGCATTCAATTTGAAAACACTCACAACGATGGCCGGCGCTATCGACGACACCTGCCTGATGGGCGAGTACCAGGACGCCGCGAAGCAAATGAGCAAGATTTTCGTGCTGGCATCGAATTGCGATGACGTCCTCGAATGGGCCTTTCCGGCGGGCAACCTGGCTTCCGGCATTGTGACCCGCGGCGATCCTTACTGGCACGGAGCGCTGGGCCGCTACGGTCCGTACCCTGCGAACCAGCCGGCAAACCTGTCGCAGACACCAAATCTTCCGGACTCCTGGGAGTTCGGACATCACAGCTACATCAACTCTGAGGGACCGGTCGTGGGACCACCCAACGAGTCGGGGCCGTTCGTTCTTCCGCTGACAGTCCCTGCGCAGGGAACTGGAAAACCTTCGGCCGCCAAGAACTGGCAGCAGGCATGGGCAGCGGGCTTTGTGTCGACGAGGTTCCCATAGAAGCCACCCCACCATTGTCATCCTGAGCAGAGCATGAACTTCACGAAGTGAAGTCCATGCGGAGTCGAAGAGCCTGCCCTGAGCGAAGCCGAAGGGGTGGGTGATGGGCATCATCGGTGCACTCTAATGAACGAGGGCGCTGCAGGAGTCACCCAGAAATCCCACGCGGGTGACACACTGGAATCCCACCCTTCAAAAAACGAAGGATGCGGGCACCCGGCACGTCCGCGTAGGGACAGCCGCCCTCGGCTCTCCAAGCCAAGCGTCAAAGAAAATCCCTTCACCGTTGTCATCCTGAGCGCAGCATGGACTTCACGAAGTGAAGTCCATGCGGAGTCGAAGGACCCCTACACTTTCCACCGTGCCGTAAGCGTGTCAGGGAATTCTCACGATACTCTGGGGTAGATCGAAGCCAGGACCGCCGGGCGCCCCCATCCTTTTCGCGCACTTTGCGAAAAGAGTCTGCCCTGAGCGAAGCCGAAGGGGTGGGTGATGGAGATCATCGGTGCACTCTATGAACGAGGGCGCTGCCGGAGTCAGCAAGAAATCTCACGCGGGAGACAACCGTGGAATCCCACCCTTCAAAAAAGAAGGGCGCGACACCCGGCCACCCCACCCTTGTCATCCTGAGCGCAGCATGAACTTCACGAAGTGAAGTTCATGCGGAGTCGAAGGACCCCTACACTTTCCACCGTGCCAGGGACGCGTCAGGGAATTCTCCCCGTGCATTGGATTTCGCGGAGGGCATCCACGGAACAGCTAGCAGCGGGTGGCCCGTCCCATCGCGAAGCGAAGGGCGGGGCCTTTGACTATTTTCATTCTCAAACCATGTATAACGCAGTGACAAGACAGACCGGGGTGCCCCACTCATCGCGTCCTGTGCGTTGAGTGGGATTCTAACCCATCTTAGCGTTAGTCAATAGTCACAATTCCTAGAATTCGATAGGCCGAATATTCTACATTTACCTGCTGCGTGAACGAAGTTAATTAGCATCGCGATGGCTAGCATTAAAGCCAATGTTTATCGCTATTGTCAAACCACTGGCGTGTTACCAGTTGAACTCGTGGTGGAAACGGAGTACACTTTTTGGTGTTGTCAGTATCAGGTTGACTGGAGGCGCACAATGGCCGATAACGACACACTGAGAAAGGCGTTGGATATTTACCTCCAACAGAAGCGGGGCAAGCTCGAAGAAGTGCGGGAGCTTGATCTGATGATTTCGCGGCTCAAACGCGATCTTGGAGAAGCGGCACAGGAAACGCAACCCGGCGAAGAAGAAGAATCCAGCGATTCTGGCATTGGCGATGCGTGGCGCGAAAACGAGTTTGGGTCTGCGCTCACCGCCAGGGCCGGAACCAAAGCTAGCGTCCGACCTGATGAGTTTTTTGGGATGACGTATTCCACCGCAGCCGCAGCATACTTGGAAAGAGTGGGCCACGCAGTATCAATGGACGAACTGTTGGACGCCTTAAATAAAGGCGGCTGTCCAGTAGGCGGCAAAGAACCGAAGAAAACTCTCTACATTTCGTTGATTCGTGCCGTCAAGACCTTCGTACCGATTCCTGGCAGAAGCGGTTATCTTGGCTTGCGTAAATTTTATCCGAACCTTAAGGCGGTTAAAGAGGGTAAGGAAGAAAAACAACCCAAAAGGAAACGCAGAAAAGGACCGCGTAAGAATCGGACGAAGACGAAAGGGGTTTTGGCGGTTGATGCAAAGGGTGTGGCAAAGCCACATATTGTTCGGAAGTCCGAGCCGGAAAAGCCTAGGAGTTCTGCCAAACAGAAGAGTCGCGCGGCGGCAGACCAGACGACTCAGAGCAAGGCGGAAACAGCATGAGAATAGCTATAGCCCTTCCCCATCGGTGCTGTACCTCATCGTGAGGTCGGGCGAAAACAAAGAAGGCCCGTTCCGATTTCCTTGGCGGACGCGGAACGAGCCGTGATGAGGCGCGTAAATAGCCCCAAGCGGAGGGCGACTAGCTTGCTGCTAGCTCCCCACGGGGAACGAGGCTCACGCCCCGCGCCCTCCGCCATTGTAGTTCAACCGGAACATTTGTTCCAGACAGGATCAGCAATGGCACTATACAAATACGCGACAGTCCTCGAGAAGAGCGAAGACGCCGCCTTTGACCAACTCCAACGACCCAGCGCTCCCGCACCTTGGCCAGGCATCTATCGCTGCCACGCATGTGGACACGAAATAGCCATCGCCCAGGGCCACGCGCTGCCACCACAAAACCATCACCAGCATAACCCGGGAGCCGGGCCTATACAGTGGCGACTAGTTGCGTCGCATAAAGCATACTGAACGATCGGCCCCACCTGATGTCCCAGTCATCGCGCACGTTGCGATGAGTGGGATGCCGGGAGCCCCATCCTTTGCGCGCACTTTGCGAAAGGGGTGGGGCACCTGGCAAGAAGGCCCTTCGATTCGTCGGAGTCTTCGCCATCGCACTCGAGATGATCGTCCCCAGAGTGTCTCTATGCGTACAGCGCAGTGCACACCGACACGACCGTGAAAATGCCGGCAATGAAGCCACGCAATTGGACGTAGTAGCCCTTTGCTCGCACGGAATCCGGGTATTTGAGCAGTAGATAAGCTGTTATGCCGAAGAACGTGACCAGTGAAGCCAAGACTGGTCGGCCGAGAAAAATGTGAGGAGGAGGTTGCGGCACCACCAGCAGCCGATATGGCGTTGCGATCAGCACTATGAGAATCAGCGCGTAGGCAAAGGTAGCCAAGGTTTCTGCCGCCAGTCGGTGCCGACGAAACCGAGGCAAGTGCAAAAGGACTTCTCTGACTCCTGGCAAATGGTCATCGATTCCGAACAGGACAACATACGCAATGGCGCCTCCAGCCAGCGCTAAGGCTGCTCCATACAGGTGATTATTGGAAACTACGGGCTTCGCCGTGGCGAACTGATACAACAGAGGCACGGTTAACGCAGGCACCGTCAGGGACAACGACATCACGGCGGCGGCAAAGCGCTTGGGAATTCTCTTTGTGGCATAGTCCCAGCCGAAGACCTTTTCGAGGCCTACCCAAAAAAAGCCGTGAGCGACGAGAGTCAAAATTGACAGATGCAGAAGCATGTTCAACCGCTCTGACGTCGTCAGTGGAGCCCAGGCTGGCACGTACTGTCCGACACCCTTAAGCAGCGGCATTCCGGCAAGAACGAGGCCGAAGATGCTGCTTATACCGCTCACTTGATTGAACAGCGAATTGGGATGTGGATCCATTGTCCCGAGAGCTGCAGTCAGTTCTGACTCCGAAGATTCCTCTTTGGACTCGAAACGGCAGCCATTGTACCCCTATTTCGGCTGCTCGCAACGTTGTGGAGCGATTTTCGTCTGGAGCTCCCCAAAAATCGGTTCGGAGCGTGCCCCATCCTTTTCGCGCACTCTGCGAAAAGGGTGGGATTCCCCGGCCGTCTCGCGCATGGGGTTTTCCGAGCCTCGCGACCTGCCTCTTTCATCACATTTTTCTCGTACCGCCATCACAGACACGGAATCGCAATTCGCGCAATAATTCCCCGACAGTGCAGCATCGAAAATTCCCCCCGTCTCCAGAGACGGACCCAAAATCCGCCGCAAAACCATTTTCGGCGGCTCTTTGACAACATGAAGACAAGCAGTAAAAGCGGTGACCCCGCACCCCGAAAAGTCCACGCCAAATCGCAGAATCCCCATCTAAGTCCTTATTCATGTAGATGATGGAGTTAAGTTATTTAATTAGAATAACTTGGCGGGAATTTGGGGGGTACAAAAGCTTTTCAAATTCCACCCGTGCCAAAAACGATTTAATAACACGAGCCATCATCTTAGGAGCAATCATAATGTCATCTTCTTCAGATTCTTCAGACAGATATTCAGGCAAACCTTGTGAACAGCGAAAAGTTAATGGAGATCCCTGCACCTCTCCCGCTCTAAACGGCAAGAGGTTTTGCCATTACCACGACAAAATGGGACCATCGCCCATCAACATCGACAACGATGCCATTCCCTCCTCTCACGTCTACCTCCCTCAACTCGAAGATGCCGCCTCCATCCAGTCGGCCATCTCAGAAGTTTGCGAGCTGATGCTGCACCGCCGCATCGAACCGAAAGAAGCTTCGGCCCTGTTCTACGCCATGCAGGTCGCCTCTACGAATTTGGCGTTCGTGAATGCTATTAAAAATCGAACGCTAAATCCGGAGACGAGTTCTATTCCGTCCTCCGAGCCCAAACGCTTACCACCCGGAACGATTCAGGCATGTGAGCAGCCGCGACGTCGCAAACGCCGCCTGCGTGCCTGATCACCAGTGGACGATCAAGACTGGACGACCACGAGGCAACGATCAAGACTCCGCTCAGGATGACGCTTTCTCCAGAGCACCCGTATCTTCCTCAGCAACTGCTCAAGCAGGCTGTCACCGCCGATAACCGCCTGCTTGCGCTACAATCCGCTCATACACTCAACTTTGTGATAGCGATTAGCAAGTTGCCTGGAGGCGTATATGGAGCTCGGGTTTCCCGTGGTCACGGTTGCCATCGTCATCTTCGTCATTTACCTGCTGAGCTCCATCAAGATCCTGGCCGAATACGAGCGCGGCGTCATCTTCCGCCTCGGACGCCTGATGGGCACGGCAAAGGGTCCAGGCGTAATTCTGGTCTTTAGCCCGGTCGATCGCATGGTGCGTATTTCGCTGCGGCAGGAAGCGCTCGAGGTTCCGCCGCAGGACATCATCACCCGCGACAACGTCACCTTGAAGGTTAACGCGGTTATTTTTCTGCGCGTGATCGATCCCAACAAGGCCGTGGTTGAAGTCTCGAATTACGCCTACCAGACTTCGCAGTTTGCGCAGACCACTTTGCGCTCGGTGCTTGGCGAACAGGAACTTGACGAATTGCTGGCTCATCGCGACAAAATTAATCTGCGCCTGCAAAGCATCCTCGATACGCACACCTCGCCTTGGGGCGTGAAGGTCACCAACGTGGAAGTCAAGCAGGTGGATATGCCCGAGTCCATGTTGCGGGCGATGGCCAAGCAGGCCGAGGCGGAACGCGAAAAACGCTCGAAGATTATTCATGCCGAAGGCGAGTTCTCCGCGGCGCAGCGACTGGTGGATGCCGCGCATCTTTTGTCTACCGAACCGGCCAGCATTCAGTTGCGGTATTTGCAGACGCTCACTGAAATCGGTGTCGAGAAGAACACGACGGTCGTCTTCCCCGTTCCGATCGATTTCTTCTCCGGCATGCAGAAGTTGCTTGGGGGATCGCCCGGTAACGCTGCGCCCAAACCCGCCGCGCCCGCAGGAAGCTGAGGAGGTTGTGGATAAGAGTCGATATGCGACAGCCACTAAAGCGGCGTCTGATTTAGAAGAATTTACGGTATCGCTGAAGCGATACCTGATACGAAACGAAACCAAAGGCTTTAACAGTTTAGAGTCAGCTGCTCGGAGTCTTTTGGGGTGCTCAGAGTTTTCAGCGGCTCGAAACTTTAAGCAGCTCGGAGTGTTCATACGTTAAGAGTTCTCAGCTGCTAAAGGTCAACAGTATTTCTTATGACCACGGCGCAACAGGATACGGAAATCACGCTCGGCACCGGCCGCATGCTGGCCATTTTTTTTACTTTTGTTCTGGTCTGCGCTTTCTTCTTTTCGATCGGCTTTTCGCTCGGCAGAAGAACCACGATCGCGGGCGTCGGCACCTTGGGGATTCCTCACCCTGGAACTCCGGCGACCGTCGTTCGGCCCTCCGCCGCAAAAAACGACGCTTCCCAGCCAACGCCGCAGTCTGGCGATTTTAGTTTTTACAAGGCCGTAGGCGAGAAGAACGCCGACGCCGCCCTCGCACCTAAGGATTCGAAGACGCCAGCGGCCGCCGCAACCACGCCGGCCTCAACCACCGCGACGCCAACCCCGAGCGCAGAAGCGCCGTCAAAAGCCGCCACTGACGCCGCAACCGCAGCAGCCTCAAGTGCCGGTTATTATGTGCAGGTTGCCGCGGTCAGCCGGCAGGAAGACGCCGAATCGTTAGTCGAGGCGCTGAAGAAGAAGCAGTATCCCGCGTTCAGCGCGAACAACCCTACCGCCGACAAGTTCTATCACGTTCAGGTTGGACCCTATCCCGAACTGAAAGACGCAGAGGCTATGCGCGCCCGGCTGATCGGCGATGGGTACAATCCAATTGTGAAAAAGTAGAGAGGAGAATTTGTAATTGGTGATTGGTAATTTGCAATTTAAAACCGATCCGATGCTCGGTAACCTCAGGTTTTCAAATTACAAATTACAAATCACCAATTTCCAATTTCATGGCTGACGCCGCTCCCAATCTAGATCGCTTTCTGCACGCCATTGCCGATCCCACTCGCCGTCGGATTCTGCGCGCGCTCAAAGAAAAAGGCGGATGCTCGCTGGACAAGGAAACCGGCCTCTGCGCCGCGGATATCGAGCAGCGTGTACAGCTGGCGCAGCCTACCGTTTCGCATCACATGCGCATCCTGGAGAAATCCGGCGTGGTGGAGGCCAAGAGAGAGGGACACTGGCGCTGGTATCGGCGGAACGAAAAATTTATTACAGAAATGATGCGCGGTTTGAAGGGACAACTTTAGAAAGGACAACTTTAGGCGGTTCGGCTGCGGGCTATGCTCCCGCCCTCGCCATGGAGGTTTTTTCTTCGTTCTTATCTTTATTGTGCGTCTTCATCGCGGGGTTCCCTTCCCTCTGCGCCAGCACACGGACCTGTGAGATCAGGTCTGCCACTTCAAACGGCTTGGCCAGCGAAGGCACGCCATGTTCGTGGAGAAAACTTCGAGTCTCCGCATCGGTCACAGTGGAGAACGTCAGCAGAAGCCCTTTCTCCATTCCGGGACAGTTTTTCGCAATCCACTCGTACATTTCCCGCGCACTACATCCGCCCGGCATGCGACCATTCATCACGATCACGTCGAAAAAGCCGTTCCGGAGCCGCTGCTGCGTATCCTCGACGCTCATGGAGGTGGTGACTTCGGCTCCCGCGCCTACCAACACATCTCGTTCAA
>WNFR01017726.1_pt1 | contig 10666 bp, 12 predicted proteins | sample 5400221 | NCBI WGS metagenome assembly WNFR01 (sample SAMN13153357, study PRJNA577476) | soil metagenome | isolation source: 40 cm soil under Madrone tree | place: USA:California | collected 2016-06-14 | reverse complement strand
GTACCCGCGACTCCGCGATAAGCACAACAAGTTCTTAAAGCAGTGAATCATGAAAACAGGAGAAGACCCATGTCTCGTGTCGTACATTTTGAAATACCGGCGGATAATCCCGAGCGTGCCGCAGCGTTCTACAAGCAAGCATTCGGTTGGAAGATCGAAAAATGGCCTGGGCCGATGGAGTATTGGATGGTGAATACCGGCCCGGACGGCGCGCCCGGCATCAATGGCGGGCTGATGAAGAAAGGGAATGTCTCAACGACGACCGACACCGTCGGAGTGGAATCGGTGGACAACGCCATCAAGGCAGTCACCAACGCAGGTGGCAAGCTGATCATGCCGAAGACGCCAATTCCCACGGTCGGCTATTTCGCCTATTGCCAAGACACCGAAGGCAATCTGTTCGGAGTAATGCAGTCTGACCCGAGTGCAAAGTAGATTTCCAGCAACGCAAGGGCTCTCGCCCTGCGAATTTGTCTTAAAGGAGAGAAGCGATGAAAAATGCAGCACGAATTCTGATTGCAGTGGCATTGCTGGCCGGGCTGGCAGGCTCGCGCCAGGTTGCAGCGGCGGGCGGCAGTGCGGAAGCTTTCGCTCAATTGAAAACGCTGGTGGGACATTGGGAGGAGCAAAAAGCCAGCGAGCACAAGGCCACGCTGGACATTGAGTTGACCTCGGGAGGCACGACGCTGCTCGAAAAATTCCGCATGGTGGAGCAGGGCAAGCCCGTGGAGATGATCACCATGTACTACGTCGATGGCGGCCAGATTAAACTCACGCATTACTGCATGGCCGGCAACCAACCGACAATGCGCGGAACGTATGCGCCGGAGACCAAGACGCTCACGTTTGATTTCGAAAACGCCACGAATTTGAAAAGCGCGAATGACGGGCACATGCATCATGCGGTCTACAAGTTCATTGATAACGACCATTTCCAAACGACTTGGACGTTTCAGAAAGATCAGAAGGATGCGTTCAGTGAAGACGTGATTTACATCCGGAAGTAACAGTTCCGGACTGCACTACATTTCCTGTAGTGGCTTGGGACGGGCAAAATTTGCCCGTCCCATTTTTTTGTGCCCGCGCTAGAATGGCGGCTTAGAGGGCACAATGGCCGACGCGCGATTCGCCTCATTGCAAGGACACAAGTACGTCAACCTGGAAACTTTTCGCAAGAATGGGCAAGGCGTGCGTACACCGGTGTGGTTTGCCGGAGAGCCGGAGCAGGGCGCGCCGGAGAAGCTGTATGTTTACAGCACCGCGGATTCCGGCAAAGCGAAACGCATCCGCAACAACAGCCGCGTGCGCGTGGCGCCCTGCGATGTGCGCGGAAAGCTGCTCGGCGAATGGGTCGAAGCGCGTGCGGAGATCATCACCGGCGCGGAAGCGGAGCATGGCATGAAGCTGCTGAACAAGAAATACATTCCGTGGAAGCAGTTGCTGGATTTCTTTTCGTTCTTCTCACGCAACAAACGTGTTGTGTTTGTGATTCACCCTGCGTAGTCCGATCCATCGGCGGCTAAGATCGAATCAGGCGATGGACAATCTTTGTGAGCCGTGATCCCTACGTCTGCAAACGGTCCTCAGTGATGCCCGCCGCCTCCATCAAACCCGCCGTGGCCGCAATCGCCAAATCCTCCGTCGTGGGCAGTTCCACCATCGCACCCAACATGGTGCGATGAATCGTGGTACAAGGACGGGCCGGAGGAATCGCCAGAGAGCGAAAAATCAGCACCAATATCTAACGAGCCGGAACCCCTCTCGGATTTTTCGGAACGCAGTTTGAAAACGGTCACTCCGATCACGAGGAACATAAAGAGAAGGAACATGATGGAGTCAAAACTCATCTTTAACTCACAGGTTCATTTAGTGGCAGCCGCAGCCGCCTCCGCAGCAGCTTCCGCCGCCTCCGGAGGAAGTGGAGGATTTGGCGGAAGCTCCATTGCTAGCGCCGTTTGCAGTGGCGAAGACAGAAAGCTGGATGGTAGCTTTTCTGCCGGCGCACTTGGGGCAGGCGATTTCCTGTTGCTTATTGATTACAATCTTTTCAAAGCGAGTTTCGCACTCGTCACAAAGGTATTCGTAGATGGGCATCGCGGCTGTTTCCTCTGTTCTATTCAGGCGCTTCAGGTGTCGTGTCCGATTATAGCAGGCGTCGCGGTGTTCGGAGGCAGCGCCCATCCCCCCGTTTTGTAGACTGCGGATTCTAAACGGGTTACAGACGTAGACTTCGAAAGTGTTGCTGACAAAGGGGTTACAAGCGGGACCGTGGGCCAAACAAAAGGCCCTCCACCTGGAGGGCCTTGAAGCTAATTTGTTCGTGCGGAGACTAGTCGCCGGCTACGGCTTCGGCGGCTTCTTCCTTCTTGGTGGCGTTGCCGTGGCCATTGCCGTTGGAATGGCCATTACCATTGCCATTGCTGTGACCATTACCGTTGCTGTGGCCGTCGCCGCTGGCTGGGGCGATGCTTAACGGCTTTCCGGCGTTGGCGAAGTTGGCTGGGACGGACTTGGCGATGTCGCTTACTGAGCCGATCTGGACTACCGTGGGTTGAGCCTTCTTCAGCACAAGCTCTTCGTAGATGGCGCGCACCTTGGCTTGCTCCTCGTAGGCCTTCTTGCGGCGGGCGCGATCTTCTTCCGCGGCGGTCAGCGGAATATCGTGTTCGAGGTGGCGGACCCGCGCGGCGTCTTCGGCGTCGATTTTCAAGGAGTGTTCGTAGGTGTTGAGATCGACCTTCTTGCCCTTGGCGTAGATCTCATGCTTGCCGTGCGTCTTGTACCACTCGGCGACGGTCGCGTTCTTGTGCATGTTCTCGATGATTTTGCGCCAGCCGACACCGGTGTTGTATGCGCAGAAGGAAATTTCGCCCTGCTGCGTGGCGTACGGGATGATGCACATCTCCGTGCGGCGGAAATCGTAGTTGAAGAGATCCTGGAACCACATGCCGGCGATAAATAGGAAGTTCCACGGATCCTGGCGGCGCTTCATGGCGTCGTCAAACTTACGATCCGGAGAAGTGCGGCCGTATTTCTTCTCGGAGTCCTTGGTCAGCGCCCACGTTTTGTCGAACTTCTTGAAGAGATCATAGAGCGTCAAGCCCTTCGGCGCCTGGAACGCTTTGTAATTCTTCAGGAGCGCCAGAGCCATCATAAAGTTGGAGAAGCCTTTGCCGCGCGCCGCATCGGTGATGGCGGTAACGTCGCGGACGAGCTGCTGCGCGTCGAGGAAGCGCGGAACCGGCGCCCATTCCTTGGTTTCTTTGTTGATCATGATCGCGGTGCCGACGCCGCAATTGGGATGGCAGCCGCAAGAGAGCGATCCCCACTGCGAATCGGGGCCGTGGACCAGGTCAGAGAATCCGGCAAAAGTAGCGATAAAAGAGATGGGGAACCAGTCGCGGGTCGGCTCTACCTTGCCAACTTGACGGCTGACGTCTTGCGCCAGGTGCGACAGCGTGTAGCGCTGGCGCAGGCGCCGTTCCGGAGTGATGTCTTCGTCGCGGCCGGTGAAGGAAACCGGCTGGAAGCTGACGAAGGCGATTTTCTTGGGGTTTTCCATCGCAAATTTCACGATGGCGCCGACCTGATCGTTGTTTACGTTATTAACGATGGTAACGACTAGCACGATTTCGATGCCGGCTTCGTGCATGTTTTCGATGGCGCGCAGCTTGACGTCGAAGAGGTTGCCGACCTGGCGATGTCCGTTGGCATCGTTGCCGATGCCATCGAACTGCAGGTACGCGTAGCGCATGCCCGCTTCAAAGGCTTTCTTGCAGAATTCCTTGCTCTTGGCGAATTCAATGCCGTTGGTGGCGGCCTGCACGCTGTTATAGCCGATCTTGCGGGCGTAAGCGACGGCGTCCAGGAAGTACGGGCTCATAGTCGGCTCACCGCCGGAAAACTGCACGGACATCTGGCGGCGCGGTTTGATGCGCAGAGCGTTGTCGAGGATTTCCTGAATTTCGTCCCAGCCAAGCTCGTGAACGTAGCCAACCTGGTTGGCGTCCATGAAGCAGGGGTCGCACATCATGTTGCAGCGGTTGGTGAGGTCGACGGTGAGCACGGAGCCGCGTCCGTAGCGAACCGTGCTGGAGCCATGCTTGTGTAGATCTTCGTCGTTGTGCGCGGGAATGTCGCGGCCAGGGAACTGCTTTTCGATGTGGTCGAGGAATTTGGCGTCGATGGCCATCATGTCTTCGTAGTGGCCGTGGATGGGGCAGTCCTTGACCATCCAAACTTCGCCGTCGCGCTCGATGATTTGCGCTTTGATCTCGCCGACCTTCTCGTTCATCAGGTCGCGCCAATCTTTTTTGCCGTGAATAATGGCTTCGCGGGCTTCTTTGACGCAATCCGGACAGAGCGAGTCGGTCTGCCGCGGCCAGCCCAGGGTCGGCTTGGTCTTCTCCCACGACTTTAGAAGCGGCTTATCCGACCACTTTGGGGTGAACGATGGATTCGGATTGCGCTTGTTGAAAAATTGAATCGCATTGAAGGTGACGCTGGCTGCTTTGCAGACCGCCGCGTCGACCGTTCGCATCACTTGAGTGCCTACTCGATTCGGCATAAACCTCTACCCTCCACTTTCGCCAGGTGAATTAGAATTTCTTGATGCGTTATAAGAAGCCCGCTCAAGCGCCACGAAAACCGCAGCGGTTGCCCCCGAGCTTCCCGATACCGTACCACGCCGGGTAGAAACGCCCAATAAGTCTTTGGACCTGTATAGTTTAACGGTTACCGGGGAGGAAGCCAGCGCCTTGCATTGAACGGCGAAAAACAGGGGTCGAACGGGGAAAAACGGGGGTCGAATGGGAATTTGGGCAGGGGTTACCTATAGGTGTGCGACGGGAAAAGGGAGCTGATTTGTGGGTTGCCGCATCGGCCGACGCAGCGCATTCCAGGCATTCCAGGCATTGCAGGCATTGAGCGAGTCAGTCGTTAAGCGCAGGCCGGAGAACTGCTGTTACAAAATGGGCGAAGTGCGAAGCACCTTCGTCGAGTTGAAGGTAGCGCGCGACACAGTGGTCGGCGAGATATTTTGTTACGCGGCTTTCGGCGATGCCTAGATGATCCGCCAGGCGTGGTTTGATGGACTCCGCACCGCGGCGGCTGCCGGCACCGCGCAGAAAACTGCCGATGGCGATGCGCAACGTCTGGCAGGGTTCGACATAATAGTTGGTGGAAAGATCGGAATCGCTGAGAAGGAGCACGCCGGGACCGACCGGAGCGAGATCGGCTTCGTTGAGCTTCAAGGGGGGGCAAGTCAGCAGGCGGCGGAATTGCATTTCCAATAGAGAAAGCCGCGAAGACAGACCAGGATCGCCGTAACGACCGCGCAAGGAGGACGGTGTGTCCGAGACCATCGGCTCAGAAGATAATCGGGGCGGGGAGATGGATTCACTGACCCTGCCAAAGCGAGGCTCGGAACCTTCGTCCACTGGCGGAGGAGGCTGGTGGTGGACCGGAGTTCTCGCCGCCTGCGCAGCAGAAAGCACCGGAGGAGCGTCGGCACTGGTGCGGGTTTTTCGACGATTACGGCCGCCGCGGCGGCCACGGCGGCGCACACCGCGTCGCGGCGCTTCGGTGATGTCGCCGCCCGGAAGCTCAGCGGCAGGAGCGACAATCGCTTCAAGCACAGCCGTGGTTTGCTCAAAAGGCGAGCCGGGCTCGGGAGCGGCAATAACAGGTGCGGCCAGCTGCAAATCGTCGGATAGCGGGAGCGGATCTGTAGGAGTCTGTCCGCCAAGACGCGCTGCAGCTTCCTGAGCTTTGGTCTTCCAATCGGCGCGGCGAAAGCGCTCTGCAGCCGTGGAATACCATTTGGCTGCTTCACCACTCTGCCCGGCAGTCTCAAAAAATTTTGCAAGTTCAAAGGCGACCATAGCGTCGCGGGTTTTTTGATAGAGGTTGGAAAGCTGCGCAGCAGGGTCTTTTCCAGTGCGCGCGCGTCGGATACGAGCGGTAATCTGTTTCCAGTCGGCCATACAGTAAGGGCATTGTAACAGCGACCGAACAATGCCACCAGCCCAGCCATGCGTACAGTAAATCCTGTACGCATGCGACTTTGTGTACTGAGTCGGTGTTTACAGATTGACGCCCTTTGGGCTCGTCGTTATTCTGGTGTCGCCCTCTTGGAGACGAAAATGTCGGCGGTTCGCGGGAGCCTTTCGGTTACCCTATCTATAGTATTATCAGTGAGTTTACTAGCCACGCCAATTTTGGGGAACTCGGGCCTAGGTTCGGGGACCGTAGTGTCGGCGGAACGCGCGCATGTCGGAACTGCGGCGGCCTCGGCAGGGGCAACGGTATTTCCCGGCGACAAGCTCGACACTGAGCAGGTGGGCAGCCTGCAGATTCGCGCAGGGGCGGCTCGGTTGGTGCTGACGAGTTCGAGCCATTTAGTGTGGGGAGCCGAAGGCGGGTCAGCCAGCGCGACGTTGACCGGCGGCACCGCGGCATTTTCGACGGCCGGGGCCAAGGCGTTTGTACTGCACGCCGGAACCGCGGCCTTTAAGCCCCGCGGCGATGAGCCGACCGTAGCGAACGTGACTTTGCTCAACGCGAAGGAATTGGTGGTGCGCTGTTCGCGTGGAGCAGTCCTGATCGCGGTGGAAGATGATGTGCGCATGATACCGGAAGGCACCGCGTATCACGTAGTGCTGGATCCGGAAGCGGCGGGGCGTCCGGGCGAAGTCCCCGCGCCGGCGGCTCCGGCATCGTGGGGCCAGAACCAGCTGCTTTCGCTACTCCCGCCGTTTTCTCACTGTAGCTCCTGGGCGAGCAATCTTTCGAGGCTGTTCTTCAGACTAAGCTGCCGCGATTACTTCAATTTCCAGCAGGGCGTCCTTAGGGAGTCGCGAGACTTGCACGGTGGAACGCGCTGGGGGCGCGGCAGTGAAATAGTGGGCATAGACTTCATTCATCGCGGGAAAATCGTTCATGTCTTTAAGGAACACGGTGGTCTTGATGACATGTTGGAGGTTTGCGCCCGCGGCTTCGAGAATGCCTTTGATATTTTCGAGCACGCGCTCGGTCTGCTGACGGATTTCGGTGCCCACTATTTCGCCGGTTTTTGGATCGAGCGCGACTTGGCCCGATAAATAGACAAAACCGTTCGTTTTGATGGCCTGCGAATACGGCCCGATCGGTTTCGGACCGCGATCGGTGGTCACGACATTTTTCATGGCATCGTCTCCTTTAAGGTGAGAGCGGACGCGGCGGGACTCTCGTAGCGTGCGCGAAAGTCTTCAGGGACACCAGGGTGCTTCATCCAAAGACGGACAAATTCTGCAACGTTTTGGCGCGTCTCCTGTTCGAATGAGGCGATGAGATCGTCCAGATCGAAGCCGCCGCCGCGGCGGGCGCCAAGCATGTGGCTGAGCGCGGCGTTGAATACTTGTGGGCCGTACCGATCCTGAAGGCCGTAGAAAAACAAAATGCTTTTCGCGCGAAGCGCATCATCGGCTTCCAGCTGATGCAGGCCAGGATTCGCTGGGATAGCGCGGAGCAATCGATGGATAATTTGCGCGCGCACCTCCGGACCTTCGACTGCTTCGCGGCCGCGCGAAGCGGCAAATGCCGGTAGGGCGTTGAGCGGCGGAGTTTGCTCGAAGAAGCCGGGATTTTGGCCGTAACCCAGCCAACTCGAGGCCAGCGACGGAGCAGCGGAGGCAATTTCCGGTGCCCCGCCGCTAAGGTCGATCATGGCAGTGTCCTGTGAAGCCATTTCCCCGGAAATTTTCTCGTTTTCTTCCGACGTAAGCCGGGAGAAATTCGACGTCGTGCGCGTGAAGCAGCCCTGCAAGTCCGGGCATTCGACAATCCAAAGCTGGTGAGAATCCTCGGGACGTGCTCCAAAAGTTGAGTCATATGCTTGAATGGCACGCACCAGCGCCTCGCTGGGCTGGCGCAGCGTATCGGGATTTTGCGGCAAGCGCGTCCAGAGATTCACTTTCTCCTGGCCGGCCGCGAGCGTTGCAACGCTGTATCGCCCGGCGATGACAAAGGGATAGCCGTTTTTGTGCGTCTGCGTAACGCGAAGTATTTGTTCCGCCCCGTGGCGGGAGTTCTTCACCGATTTTTTGTTCGGCGGGCCGCTGGTGTGGGCGAGGAAATCGCCGGGGAGGCGCACGATGAGATCCCACGATTTCGGCGGTACGCCTCCGGTAGCGAAAATACCGCGCTGCGGAAGAAGTTCGGGGCTCCAACCTTGCGCCGGAAGAAAGAAAGCGTCGGGAGTGAAACTGAGGGCGGTTTCATTGGAGTCGGGGCGCTGGTATTCCACCGCGAGGCGCAAAGTGTGCCGTGATGAAACCGTCCAGGGTTGCGGGAAGGTGAGAAGAACATTGCGGGGATTGTCCGTCGAGGCAGAGAAAGTAAGCGCAGTCTTGTCCCACTGGGCACTGGGTTCGGAAAAATGAAAACGCCGGCGGCCGGGAAGGCGCAACTCGAGAGAAGTGAGGGGCTGGTCGCCGGTATTTTTAAGTTGATAGACGCCTTCGATTCGAATGACGGGCTGCGGGGCGGGAACGAACTGGACGGTAATCTGCTGTTTGACGATGGTATAGCCGGGGCCCAGTGCGGCCGCACAGCCGGCAGCCCAATAAGCGACGCCGGCGAGCAAAACAAGTTGCAGACGAAGTCGGCGGCTCGGTTTCAAAGCGCTACGATTGTAGCGAGGGAAATGGATTCACGCAAAAAAGGAGGCAATTGCGTCGCGTAGAGTGCTGGTCAGCGAGGCCTGCGGCCGTGCACACGGACGAAGCCGGTGCCGGCGTGGTTGCGAGCTGCTTCACGGTTGGCAACTTCATGGTCGGCCTGTGCGTCAGTCATGCCCGCCTTGATTTTGTCCAGAATCTGCTTTTCGGTAAGACCGGTATTTTTCAGGCGGGCGATTTGCGGAGTGCCGAGCGTCGCCTGCCCCTGAAGTCGGCGATGCAGGACAAACTGCACAAAGCCGTCGGATAAACCGATGAGCCGGAGAGCGACGGCATCCCCGCTAATGGCATCGAGCTGGTCGGTTCGGGCAATTTCAAGAATTTGCGCTTCGGAATAGCCCGCGTTGGCAAGATTGGCGGTCGAGTCACCGCTGGCAAAGGGATGCTTTCTTTCGTGAGCGGCGGCGACTAGAGCTACGCAAGTGTCATCGCTTACACGCGCTTGCTTGACCTTCACCAGCTGCGCGACCTCAAAATCCGAGGTATTCAACTTTTTTAGCTGCTCGAGGCCGCTGGACCACATGCCGGATTGGTCGAGCGGGCGGTAATCCGTCAGCAGATGCTGGTGGCAGCCGCCCGCGAAAAGGACACATACACCGAGAAGCAGCGCGCGAGACTTCATGTTTCCATTCTAGCGGGGCAGCAAGGCGGACAGGTTGCCGTGTGCCGTCGGGGATACTTGTGCGGAAGGACAGGTGCGTCCCGAGCCGGAAAAATGGCAACCAGAGCCGAAAACAAGGAACTCAGACCTGGTAGACGCGCTCCACACCGTACACGCCGGAGACTTTGCGGATATTCGCGAGGATGGTCTCGAGCTGGCGGCGATCGGCGATTTCCAGGCTGGCGTCGATGCGCGCATTCGAACGGTCGGGTCGGCTTTCCAGGCTGTGGATGTTGGAGCCGGCGCCGCTGATTACGGCTGTAATTTCAGCCAATAGGCCGGCGCGGTCGCGTGCACGGATCATCAGCTCTACCTGGAACGTCGCCGCTCCTGCGCCGCCCCACTCGACGGCGATGCGCCGTTCGGTTTGATACAGCAGATTCTGGACGTTCGGGCATGTCCGGGTGTGAACGGCGACCCCGCGACCCCGCGTGATGTAGCCGATGATGTCGTCGCCGGGAATGGGATTGCAGCACTTCGCGCGATAGACCAGGAGATCGTCATAGCCTTTGACGATGAGTGGGGCCTCGCCAAAGCCCAGCATGCGCTTTACGGTCTTGACCAGCGTCGGCTTGGCATCTTCCGCGGGCGCCTCGTCGGCCTTCGCGGCATCGCCGAGAACGCGAGTCAGAACATGGCGCGCGGAGTATTTTCCGAAGCCTACCGCCGCGTAAAGGTCCTCAATCTTAGACAGGCCGGAATCGGAGGCGACCCGCAGCAGATCCTCTTCCGGAATTTTCTTCAGGCTGCGGCCGAAGTGGCGTGCTTCCTTCTCCAGCAGCCGCTGGCCCATCTCCATGGCTTCTTCACGCTCCTGCAGATTGATCCAATGGCGGATTTTGCTGCGCGCGTGTGAGGACTTGGCGAAGCTGAGCCAATCGCGGCTGGGTGTGTGGCCTTTCTGCGTAAGGATTTCGACGACATCGCCGCTCACGATCTCGTGGCGCAGCGAAACCATCTGGCCATTCACCTTTGCGCCCACGCATTGATGGCCAACCTCCGTGTGCACCGAATACGCAAAATCGACGGGAGTGGCGCCGCGCGGCAATTCAAGGACGCGCCCCTTGGGCGTGAACGCGTAAACTTCGACGGGGGCCAGATCGACTTTTAGCGTCGACAGAAACTCGCCAGGCTCTTCCAATTCTTGCGACCACTCGATCAGTTGCCGCATCCAGGTGATGCGCTGGTCGTCTTCCTGCGCGGGCTTGCCATCCTTGTATTTCCAGTGCGCGGCGACGCCTTCTTCCGCGATGCGGTGCATTTCCTGCGTACGGATCTGCACTTCAAA
>WNFR01008067.1_pt1 | contig 10666 bp, 9 predicted proteins | sample 5400221 | NCBI WGS metagenome assembly WNFR01 (sample SAMN13153357, study PRJNA577476) | soil metagenome | isolation source: 40 cm soil under Madrone tree | place: USA:California | collected 2016-06-14 | reverse complement strand
GGTGGAGTGAACGTTTCTCGCACTGCATGCGTGCCGGAAATGGATTGGGGAGCCCCAACCCAACCCTCGATGTACCCAACTCCTTCGGAGGTTCCATTTGTGAAGTCCAACTCATAGATCGGTGTGAATCCCGGTCGTGCTGCCCAAGCCCTCCCTGTCGCCTTCATAAGCACGGCCTGATATGCGTCGCTGATCGTCGGTTGATTGGGTACTGTAGGGACAGCGTGATATAGACTGTCCACCGACAAATAGTTGTAGGCGGGATACCGATCCTGATTCTGCAAAACCAGGTGATAGATGCGGCCTGCTACGAGCGTGGGGGCTGAAGCGAATTTCACCACATAGAAATATCTCGAGGGCGATGGGAGGGCTAGTATGTTGGTGATCCAAGTCGCTGCCAACACGCTGGAGCTAGGACGGTGCGCTGACGTGCCGTCATCGCCATTCAAAGTCACGTGAATGGTTCCGCCATTTCCTGCGGCGTACCCAGCGTGATCGGGGATCAAGTAGATGCGTACCTGCTGCAAAACTCCCGTATGCTTCGCCTGGAACCGATAGCTAACCTCACAGCCGTTAGGTCCGATAGGCGTGTTCGCCAGCCCATCCGAACCGAGACCAGCGCCATAGGACGCGTGCGCGGTCGCGACGCAACCGAGTTGGCTCAACAGCAAAGCTACGAAATACACAACAACAGCAGGCCCATTTCGCTTCATGCGCAATTCCCCCCGAATATATTTTTTTGACAGATCGCGGGCATGCGGAGATTGCGCATGAGGGCTGGCAGGGCTAGTGGAAGTAGCGTGCGCCGCGACTCAGGTATTCTATGTATTTTCTGGTGGCAATGTCACCTAGTCTTTGGGAGGAGAACATGTACAGGTGCATTCGCTGTACTCAACCTGTACCAACCTGATCATTCACCGTTTATTCGCCTCAAACAGCTCTAAAGGTCAATTAATCAATTATTTTCATCAATAATAAATTCGACGTCATAAAAGAAATGGGACCGCAGTTATCCACAGAGGTGTCTAAAGATAAAATGGCCACATATACAGCTAGCCCAGAAATTGCTCGGGAACCTTCCCGATTGCCTCGAGCCAAGGGCAAATTTATATCCAACGTTCTAACCTTGATGACGGGAAACGGGTTATCGCAGCTGATCAATATTGCCGGGACGCTGGTGCTGGCGCGCTTATTTGCTCCTGACGCGTTCGGGTCTTTCGCTTTATTTGTCACGTTGGTTTCTTTTCTGTCGGTGCTTGGAGGTGGACGCTACGAACTCGCCATCATGTTGCCGGAAAAAGATGAGGAGGCGGCGAACGTCCTCTTCCTCGCCGTCCTGGTTCTGACCGGCGTGGCGGGAGTGTCTCTGCTGACGGTGGCTTTGTTCCATACCCCGATAGCCCGACTTCTGGGCGACGATCGGCTCAACCTGTGGCTTTGGGCCGCACCTTTTGCATTGTTTATTAATGGCTTGTACCAGGTGCAAGGAGTGTGGTTTGGGCGCATGAAACGATTTCGGCGGTTGGCAACGGGGCGCGTGTTCCAGTCATCAGGGACAGTACTTGGGCAGCTTGGGCTGTTGGTGGTCCATCCTGGCGGATTCGCCTTGGTGGGGGGATGGATTATAGGACAGTCAATTGGAACCCTTTTCCTCGTATCTCAGCTTCTCTACAGTGATGGCAGATTTCTGTGGCGAGCGCGGAATTGGGCGGTTCTGCGCGAAGCGATGGGACGATACCGGAATTTCCCGATCTATAAGGCGCCCCATAGCTTTGTTTCAAATGCTTCGTCGCAGTTAGTCGTCGTTATTTTACGAATGTTTGCTGACCTTAACCTGGTTGGACTCTATTCGATGGCGGCACGCGCTGTGTATCTACCAGTGACCTTGGTCGCATCCTCCATGAATGAGGTTTTTTACGAAAAAGCCGCCACGGAATTGAAGCACGGCCGCTTGGAAAGGTTTGTTACTCGCCTCCTGAGGATTCAGCTCGTACTCGCTGGCCCCTTGCTGGTTCTGGTCGCGTATGATGCGAAACTCATTTTCGGATTTCTCCTGGGTTCCAAATGGGTGGCGGCAGGCAGCTTTGCCGCGATCCTGGCTTTCCTCAGCTTCCTGTATTTTCTTACCTCATGGCTTGACCGCCTTTTCGATGTCCGAGGCCGCCAAAAGATCTGTTTGATTCTGGAGATTACAGGCAACATCGTGTCTCTGGGCGCCCTGGCCCTGATGTTGAAGTGGCGCCCTCAGGACGCGGCCCTGGCCATCGGAATCTATGTAGTCCTGCAGATGATTTTCAGCATTATCTGGCTGGTATTTGCCTACCGTGTTGCGGAATTTGGCATGAAGGGACTCACTCTGCTTCTGCGGGATGCGGTCGTTTCAGTCGGATTAGCAATCCTATTTGTGGGCACGATTCACTATTTCCTTCATGGCTGGCCTGCATTTCTTGTTTCGGCGGCGGTTGCCTTGTGCATGATTGCGATCTCGTTCGTGCGTTACGTCTCCACGGGAACCGCCCTGTCGTCCACGACAGAGCGATTTCGCCAATTTTGGGCCGAACAGGACACCACTTTAAAAGGCCGCGATGATGAAGAATTCAGGTGGGCCCAGGCTCGCGAACTCAAAAACCTATTTCCCAGCCGAATGCCCCGACGAGTTCTTGAAATCGGATGCGGCGATGGTGGTCTATTTCCATATCTCGATGTACCCGCGGAGAATTATAAAGGGATTGATTTTTCCCCTCAGTTTATCGAGCGTTTCAAATCAACATATCCGGAAGTGCAATTGGAGTGCACGGAGGGATCTTCGTATCTGGATCGCGACACGCAATACGATGTGATTCTAATGGATGCCATTGTCCAGCATTTCGATCGCGCCATGCTCGAGCAACACCTGCAGAATGCGCGCCACATGGTCGGCAAAAACGGCCGATTGATCTGGGGATCGATTCCGCAGAGAAAACATCGGAGAAAATATGACGCCGGGAAGTGGTCCCCTAGCGGAAGAACGAGTCTTAGCCGGTTTATTAAATCCTGGGTGGGGAGAATACTGGGGATGGACGCCATGGGCTACTGGTACGAACCATCCGAGATCGCGGCCCTGGCCCGGAAGTACGGGTTTTACGCGAGATTTGCCTTGTCCAACACGTCGCCGTATCGCTTTCATGCGGTGTTAAGGAAAAGATTGGTGGTCGCTGAGGAGAAGCGGAAGAATCAGATCTCTGGCACGGCGGCCGCAATGACTCGGCCGAGTTGAAATACCAGTCCCGTTTAGTCCTGTTGTGGACAAGTTGTCGACCGGAGGAATCAGCGATGCAGCCGACCAAAGCGGTCATACAGGCTATAGCGCCAACTACAGATTCTAGGCAAGTTTATGCAGGGCCGGAATTTGAACGCTGGGCTCGAGCAGAAGGCCTGATCGCCCCCGAACGATTTCTGATCGAGCATTATTTACGTCGTGACGGTAGCATTCTTGAAGCGGGCGCCGGAGGGGGACGAATACTTCGTGCCCTAGCCCAACTAGGTTTTGAGCACATCTCTGGTTTCGACAATGTTCCGGCGCTGATCGAACAGGCGCGCAGGCACGATCCGTCCCGGGCAGCGGCATACCGCGTACTGGATGCACGAGATGTAACCTACCAGGACGGCGAGTTCGATCAGATCGTATACCTCCAGCAAATCATCTCTTTCATTAGCGACGCGGAAGGAAGACAAAAGGCGGTCGCCGAGGCTTATCGCGTCCTAAAGGCGGACGGCATCGCGCTGTTTTCATTTTTGTGCTTCGAATCGCGACTGCAGTCTGCCTGGCACCGGGCCATGATTGGTTATCTCGCGTGCTTTCGAGCTCTGGCACGCCGACGACAGTCCGCTCAATCGATGCCATGGTTATGGCTTGGTGGTAGATTCAACCTATCGGCGATACTGGACCGTCCGCCCCATGTCTATTGGTTTCGTTGTGAAGATGCAGTTCAACTGCTAGCCGAACAACGCTTCACAATCGTTGGCATTGGCACAAGGGCGCAGACGGAGCAACAGAGGCTTTGTGGATCGGTTGAAGAACTCCGGCAAATGCCCATGGATGGAATGTTATACGTTGTGTGTCGAAAATGAGCGAAACTCCTCAATGCAAACACGGGTTTCGCAGGCACGGAAAGACTATCTATTTAACCTCGGCAAGGGCATCGCCGATTTTCTTGATCGCCACGAGAAACCCTTGCGGCCTTATGTTTACGCCTGCCCGCCCGCGGGTTTATATAGCTGCTCATTCCAGCGTCTTGCGATCGGTCGAACTAATCGGTCTAGTCCACGGGTCAGAGCGGCAGGAAAGTTCAGCGGTTCATCTGCCGTGTTTATTCCTGCGATCCTAAATATTTGAAAAAATCGCGACGGATTGCCGCCAGCAGGCACCTGATATCGCCCGTTGACGTGCAGGGTATCGCCGCCCCATCCAAACCGGAGGCAGTAGGCTAGCGAATCCGATCCCAGATCGATATCGGCGTTCTTGGCACGCCCCTGCGAAAGCCGCAGAGCATGGCAAGATAAAACCGCGGTTTGGTCTTTGTCGGTCAAATATGCTGTCGCCGACGGCATCATCCGAAGTAAAAGGCGATTGTTGCGCTGTTTGAGTTTCGCGCTGAATAGCGCTGCAGCTTCCAAAAGTTTGGCGTCGGATACAACCGTTGCGCGGTCCTCAGGCTCACCGTTGAGCACCCCGTCGTAATCAGCCTCATACATCGCCAGGGCCTCATCAGAATCGTGAGGGCTGCCTACTTGCCACATGTCGCCGGGATATAACACAACTGGCTCAACCTTCAATTCCGTGGCGCAATAGCGGAAGATCGCGGAAATTCGATTGACCGCCTTGTTGATATAAAAATTCTCTTCGTGGGAGAACCACACAAAGCTTGCAAATGGAATCACCCATTTTGGTCTGAATACTTCAACCTGTTTGCGCATTTCACTTCGTTTATTTTCAGCTGCTTTCCGGTGCACTTCGGTCTCATCTCGATTGCCGATCCAGTTGGCATAGGAAAACTGTGTGAGCAATACCTCGACTGGCCCCATTACTTCGTGAATGTGCTTAAGCTCCCGGTGGGTGTCGTATACGCAGTCATTCATGTTTAAAATTCTGACGCCCTCTGCCTCAATTCCCAGCCAGGAATCGATCTGACCGTTTAGCCCACAAATGAGCCGAACGCCGTCTAAGTCGATCCATTCTTCGGGATTCATTTCACGTGTCACAAAGCCCATCGCAGCACAGACTTTGATCACCCGTTTGTCCTTCGTGCGGTGAAACAGGACGGTGATTCGGCGGCGAAATTCCTCTGGAATACTGCGGAGATTAGAAGGCGAAAAGTGATCAGGATGCTCGTGGCTAAACCAGATGTGCGTCACACCCGCAAAATCCTGGTATGCAAATTTCGTGGGGCTTACTAATCGCCATCCATTATTAAACGCCGTACCCTCGATCCAAGGATCGCAGATTAGCTTTATCTTTCCGGTTTCCAAGATGAATGATGCGTGGTTCACCCACCGTATTAACATAGATTCTCCAAAAGGCGAATTGATCCAAACTTTGACGACTCAAGCGCTTACAGCCTCTACATTAAACGCCCGGCTGCTCATATAGTGAATACTGCATTTCCTGTATATAACGAAGGTGAACCTGTCACGTAGCGGGTACTATCTGTTGGCAATTGGTGTCCCCGGGGTAAGATGCGCCGGAATTTTCGGGGAACTAGTTGTTTCGAGGCGAAATGAAAACATTTTCCGAGGTGCACACTTTCTCGATCGCTTTCGTCAGCACGTCGAAGGGCTCGGACTTCAGGACATATCCTTGCGCTCCGGAATTCTGTGCGATCTCTTGCAATGAGGACAATTCATGAAAGGTCAGGATAAGAATCCGTGTCGAAGGGGAGAGCGAGCGAATCCTGCGCGTCGCTTCAATGCCATTTAAATTCGGCATGTTCAGATCCATGAGGACAATGTCGGGATGTAATTCCGTAGTTCTCACTACCGCCTCCAACCCATCCGCAGCTTCCCCGCACACTTCCAAATTCGGATTAAGCTCCAGAAATACACGAAGCATATGGCGGAACGAAGAATGATCGTCAGCCAGCAGGATGCGGAAATGTAAGGGCGTCGTGGCCATTTTTTAATCGAACAGTCCGATACTCTGCCTTTCGCAAGCTGGCTGGGCGCCAAGCGCTCTTCATCTAGAGAAACAGAGGTGAAGAGCGAAGGGAATACATTACTTCCCTCAGTTTCAATTTGGTTGGCCCTTAGAAAACCAACTCTATAGACGACTACTCATTTGAAGAATCGAGGATTGACCGCTAACGAAGAGCAATCGGGACGTGACGTTCGGCGACTTCAGTGTGGGCGCAAAAGTGATCTAGCGGTTCGCGGTAAAGCTCAGTCAACTCCTCAAGCTTCGATAATTTGGTTTCGCACTGCGTATCGCACGAGTTCGCTTACTGAATGGATCTCCAGTTTACGCATGATATTGGCGCGATGCGTTTCGGCGGTCTTCACGCTGATGCCGAGAACCGATGCCACCTCTTTGCTGCTTCGGCCTTCCGAAAGCAATTGCACGACTTCACGTTCCCGAGCCGTTAACCGGCTGCCGGGAAGTTCTTCCCAATCAAGTGGTGAACCTGCATGGTTGAAACTCGTCAGCATTACCTCGGTGGCCCTCGATGTGAAAAACGGCCTGTGATTTGCCAATTTTTCCAGCGCGGCGATCAGATCGCGGTCCGAGTCAGACTTCATAATGTATCCGTGAACTCCGGCCATAAGAATTTCCCGAATTAACTGGTCGGAATAATGGACTGACAGAATCAGAATTTCCGTGTTGGGCGACGCTTTGCGGATACTTCTCGCGGCCTCCACCCCGTTAAGCTCCGGCATGGATATGTCGAGGATCACAACATCGGGCTTCGACCGCTCGGCTTTTTCTATCGCTTCACGGCCCGTGTGCGCCTCCTCACAAACCTGCCAACCAGGATGCGATTCAACCAGGGCCTTGAGTCCCCTACGCATCAAGTCATGATCATCCGCGATCAAAATTCGTAAATTCTTTGCCATGTCGTCAGCCTTTTTCGTACCAGAAGTGATTTGGTCCGTTTGCTTATTTAATCCTGCGATTCGCATTGCACTACCCCTAGTGGCATCGAGTTTCCGAGTGTGTCAGAAAGTTTTATGCGGCACTGAATCCGCTGAGCCCCCTCGATTCCCTGAAAGACCATGGCCCTTGCGCGCCTATGCGCTGATCACAATTTCGGACTGACAAGATTCGTGCCCCGAGCGCAATCCCCTGCCAAATCAAATAAGGACTGTATCAAGATTAGAGAAAAACAATCTATTGGTTCAATCCTGTAGTTCAATCGGGATAATCCTGTATCAACTAAAAATGTGAGACTTGCAGCCGGATTTACATTCGTAACGATTGTTGTCGAAAAATCCCGGACTTCGGGTGGAAGAGATAGAAGCGTCTGTGGCACGCGCGACATAGGAAGGGATAAAGTTTCACGATATAAAGAATAATTCTTTCCACAATGGCGTGGTCATCAGGTTTAAAAACTTGCGGACTTCCGCAGGTCGGACACGCGAGCGCGGCATTGGTATATAGCTCTGGTGTCATAAATCTTCCGCCTCGGGCCGATCATCGGACTTCTACTACCCGTCTCTAGAAATCCGGCGACGAAGCGCATTCACATTTAGCATCAGTTAACGCGCCAAACCCATCAATGGAACGCTGTATTTCGCCCCGAATTCCCCCTTAATACCGCGCCTACCCGCTCAATTTGAATTGAATGTGAAGCCAAATGCCGCGCGAACAGGTCCTCAGCTACTTGTTCACCGAATCGAAAATACCGCGTAAGCCGGATGGGTATTCTTTAAAAATTAGGGCTGAATGCGTAACGAGGCCAAAAACGTGCCAGATCAAAAAGCACGATCGAACGTGCGTGGCAGCCTGCGGAAAAGCTCAATGAACATCCAAGCTCTATTTGAGGCCTTTCGTCTCGATCTCGTCGTCGCCGAGCACAACAGGGCGGCTCGAGTAAAAGCGCAACGTGGCCACGTCCCTATGGGAGTGACTGCACACGGCAGCCCAAGGCGGGCCTTTGCAGTTTGACCGTCCTGGAAGCTGCTCGTGGCCACGGGTGCGCTCCAGCTGAGGCATCAATAGTGACATGTAGTTCACGGCAAAAAAGCATTCGCCAGGGAGAAATTACTAGTCCTAGTACGCTGAATAAAGAAGGACGGGGCAATCGATGAATACATATTCTCCACCGCTCCAGGCACTTAGCACGTCGCCCCTCTTCTGGCAGACGCATTGCTCGGTGAAAAGAAGCACCAGGGATAAATTGGCGGAGGGCAAGCCGATGCCTGGAAAGAATATCGCCGTATTTGGAATTTACCCGCATCGGGCAAGTTTTGAATATGCGCTCGGTTCCTTAAAAGATGTAGGGTTCCGCGATACCGACATTTCAGTCCTGCTTCAGGAAAATCCCGGCACAAAAGATCTCGTTACCCAAAAAGCTACAAAAGCGCCCGAAGGCGCGGCCGCCGGAGCAGGTTCGGGAGCAATCATCGGAGGCGCGCTTGGGTGGTTAGCGGCAACGGGGGTGCTGGCTGTACCCGCTCTTGGACCGTTCGTAATAGCCGGACCTATTGTCGCGACGCTGGCAGGAATGGGAGTCGGCGGCGTGTTGGGCGGGCTTGCGGGAGCCCTGGTAGGTCTGGGAATTCCTGAATATGAAGCCAAGCGCTATCAAGGGCGCATCGAGAACGGCGGAATCCTTTTATCCGTGCATTGCGACGATCCGAGATGGGTGCATAAAGCCAAGCGATTGCTCAGTTCCACGGGAGCTGAAGATATCTCGTCCACGAGCGAAGCTGCCGCCGATTATGACAATGCGGACCGCCCGGGGCGCCGAGCAGCGTTCGGCTAGCCTGCCAGGAGGCATCAATGAATATCCCGACCGGTGTTAGCGCCATGCTTCAAGTCATTGCGGCGCTCTTGATCTTTGTCGCCAGCTATCTGGCGCTCATGGTGTGCACCATTGCGTGCCTCGCGGTGGCCGAATGCTTCTCCAAACGTGCTGATGTAGTTCAGCAATACGGGGCCGACTCCACACCCGCTGGTAGCGGCACCGTGCCTGCGGCGAGTGGCATGTCGCGAAGGTCGGGCCTGGCATTTCGACCTCACCTCCCCAAGCGGGTATGACCAAAAGCGCATCAACTTACCCTCATCGACGTCCATAGCCGAAATGGGCGGCACGGATGTGCCGTACTTACAGGATGTTACAACCAATCATACGGTCTTTCATGTATGGGACTTTAGAGGCAAGGCACGCCATAATAAATAGAAGACCAGCCTTTAGCAGGGCCACGTCAAATGATGGTTTATTGATGGTTTAGATTTTATTGGAGACACGCAATTGACTCCTGGGCAGCTTAAAATCTCCCGGAACTACTTGCGAACATTCCTGATAGCGCTGCTCATTTTTATTTTGTCATTGCCGGCCGCCGTCCCCGCTCAAGCGTATTCCGTCTTAACCCATGAGGCTATCATCGACTCTGCCTGGGATGACGCTATTCAGCCGTCGCTCTTAAAACGCTTTCCCAATGCCACTCCTGATGAACTGAAAGCCGCGCACGCCTATGCCTATGGCGGATGCACCATTCAGGATATGGGCTACTACCCATTTGGCAGCAAGTTTTTCAGCGATCTGGTCCATTACGTGAGGACCGGCGATTTTATCGTGGCGCTGCTTCGCGATTCCCAAGATATCAATGAATATGCGTTCGCGCTCGGCGCCCTGGCGCATTATTCGGCGGACAATTACGGCCACCGAATTGCCGTAAACCGGGCCGTACCCCTTCTCTATCCCAAACTTCAACGCAAGTATGGCGACCAGGTGACCTATGACAACGACCATACATCTCACTTGAAAACGGAGTTTGGGTTCGACGTTCTGCAGATCGCAAAAGGGCATTACGCGCCGAATGCCTACCACGACTATATCGGGTTTGAGGTTTCGCATGAATTGCTTGCAAAAGCATTTCAGGAAACGTACTCGCTGGACCTGAAATCCGTCTTTTCCGATTACGATCTCGCGATCGGGACCTACCGGCGCAGTGTCAGTCGAATCATTCCCGAGATGACAAAAGTTGCCTGGAATCTTAAGAAAGACGACATTCAGAAGGAGATCCCGGGCGTTACCCGCAAGAAATTCCTTTACCACATGTCACGCGCCAGTTACGAAAAAGACTGGGACTCAAAATACGAGAGACCTGGAATAGGCGCGAGAATCTTAGCGCTCCTGATGCGCATTGTTCCGAAGGTCGGGCCATTCAGGGCGCTCTCTTTCCGCATGCCTACCGCAGATACAGAGAAGCTTTTTATGACCAGCTTTAATGACTCGCTTCAGGGATACGAACGCAGTATTCGGGAAGAAAGGGAGTCGAAGCTGACCCTCGTCGACGACAATTTCGATACCGGCACGATAACCAAACCCGGTGAGTACAAGCTGGCGGATAAGGCATATGCCAATTTGCTGGACCAGCTTGCCCAAAATCACTTTGACCACATGTCCCCGGAGCTTCGAGCCACAATACTTGATTTCTTCGGCAATCTGGACAGCCCGTTTGCCACGAA